>Ga0209803_1001240_pt1 | contig 16759 bp, 21 predicted proteins | sample GraSoiAngelo_138_FD_185895 | JGI IMG/M metagenome (GOLD analysis project Ga0209803, IMG submission 185895) | Grasslands soil microbial communities from the Angelo Coastal Reserve, California, USA - 14_0929_09_40cm (SPAdes) (version 2) | ecosystem: Environmental > Terrestrial > Soil > Grasslands ...
TCAGAGTCGAATACGCCGAGGCGGAGGTCAAAGGCCAAAGATCAGCCGCCAGATCAGAAGCAAACGCTTAACTTCGAATTCCGAAGATTGTTGGCTTATGTGCTCCCGCTCATTTGAAACTCGTTCGCTTCCCAGCTCGCTCGCCGCTACCCATCGCGGCTTTGCCTTCTATGTCGCTTTTCCCAAAAGCTCCATTCGACCTCTCGGTTTGCCCATTCGCCGAACCGGTTAGCGCCGCCTTCTGGGTTTCCCAAAAAGGCGGCGCCGTACCGAGAGCGGATTATTTCAGGGTGATCTCGCGCATGAGCTTGCCGCCCATGATCTCGCGGATTTGCAAACGCTTGACTGCCAGGTCGCGCTGCTGATCGTCAGTGCCGACCAGCTTGGTGGCGATCGGGTCGGTCTTATCCCGCAGACCGTCGAGTGCGGCCATGTTCGGATATTCCACCATCAGGAGCATGTCGAAATCCTGCTGCGTCGCGGAATCGCCAGCCAGGATTTTGTAATCGATGATGATGCCTTGCTTTTTGGCTTCGTCGTTGGTCGTTTTGAATATCTTGGCCAGAGCTTTGAGGTAATCATCGCTCATGCCGGTCTTGGTTTTGACCATTGTAATCTGCCAGACTGCACCTTCCGTGTAAGGGGCAGTGCTTTGCGTAGCCGGGGCGGTAGTCACCGCGGCATTTGCTGAACCTTGGGCGGAGCAAACGCTTGCTGTGGCCGCCGCGGCAACGGCGATGAACGCCGCTGCACCGAATTGTTTTGTGAACTTCATTTAACTTGCCTTTCTTTTTGCTTGTTTTGTTGTCCACGCCGGGTGGAAACCGTGATCCGCCGGTCGCGAGGTTTCTTCCATGAAGGAATCCGCTCGGGCAGATTTTAAGGGCTCCAGTATGACGTGGAGATCGCGCTAAGCGATGTCTCAGCGAACGTCTAGTTCCTCGAACTTGTTAAGCCCGGCTAAAGATGCGTTGAAACGTCGAGTGACGTAATCAACCACCTGCATACGGTATGCCGGCCGGTAAGCAAACGATTTCTAGCCGGCAGGCTGACGCTATTTGATCTTCGCCAGAATGCCTTCCATCTCTTCTTTGCGGAAGGCGCGCAGGGTCTGGGTCTTGACGTTTCCCAATGAGCTAACTTTGAGGGCGAAAGCGGTCATGGTCTCGTCATCGGGCGCGTCGAATAAGACTACCCCGTCGTAAGCGCCGATCGTCCAGTATTCCTCAATGATCTTCATGCCCATTTTTTCGGCCTCGGCGATGGCGGCGTCGCCGCGTTTGATGGTGTCCTTGATGTTGCGGATGCCTTGATCGGCAAACTGAATAAGACTGACATACCTGGCCATAGTGCTTGTTCCTTTCGTGATGTTTTCCTGAAAGGTTATTGCAGGTTTGCGTCTGCGCAAAAAATAAGGATGAAAATGGGGCCGCGTTCTATTTGACAGGAGAAATAGGGACAGGAGAAACGGTGCGACGGGACGATTTCCAACGCGCAACCAGGGGATACTTAATGGTGTTGAATAATTGATTCGGGGATCTGGTCTAAGGTCTCGATGGAAAATTGAGGGAAAAAATATGAAACGAACTCTATGTTCAATATGCATCGGAAGCCTCGCGCTGACGCTCACGGCGTGGGGTCAGCCAATTAAGGACACAAGGCCTGACAGAGCGAAGGCGCAGCGAACAGCGAATGTTCGGGCGGCAAGGCCTGCAAACACCGGCGCAATGATGGGCGCGCATCGTTATACTGCGACCGCGCCAGTTCGGCAGCGGACTTACATGGCGCCGCGCGTTAACCGAAGCGCGGTAGTCAATCAAGACACCCGGATGCGGGCGTTTCGCCAGCGAAACTTCTCGAGCAATCGAGATTTTCGCGCGCGAACTAGCGTTGCTGTCAATCGCAACCGGAACTTCGCGGTCAATCGGACAAGAAACTTCGATGTTAATCGCGATCGGAATACTGCCGAGTTTCGTGCGCGCAACGACCTGGCGATTAATCGCGAGAGAAACGTTGCAATTAATCGGACACGGAACTTCGACTTTAATCGCGATCGCAATACTGCCGAGTTTCGTGCTCGCAAGGGTTTAGCGATCAATCGCGACAGAAACTTCGCGTTTAATCGTCGGAGCAATTTTGCGATCAATAATAACTTCCGGAGCGACGCGTTTCGCGGCCAACAGTATGCGGTCTTCCGCAATTACCACAGAGAGTGGCACGATCGTGGTTGGTGGAGGAGCCATTGCGATCGGATCATCTTTGTGAGCGGCGGCTGGTATTACTGGAATGCCGGCTACTGGTTCCCGGCATGGGGTTATGACCCGTACGCTTATTATGCGTACGACGGCCCAATCTACGCCTACAATGGCTTGACCCCCGACCAGGTCATTGTCGATGTGCAGTTACAACTGCAGCGGGCCGGTTATTACGACGGACCGGTCGATGGGATACTTGGGCCAATGACCCAGGAGGCTATCGCGGCCTTCCAGGCCGACAACGGATTGGCGGTGACAGCTGCAATCGATGAGCCGACGCTTGCTACGCTCGGCATAGCGTAATTTATCGGAGCCGTTTGGGGAGCCGCGTGATGTGTTCCATCGCGCGGCTCTTTTTTTGTAAAACAAGAGCTGATTGTTCTTGACGCGGCGACCGGCGCCAGTTGGAATAATCTCCATGAAATCCTCGACTCATTTCCCAATCAGAGCCGTTGCAGCGACTGCGGTTTTTGTCCTATCGCTGGCCACAGCGACCGCAACTACGACGAACGTCATCTTTAGCTGTGAAGAGGATGAAGGCGAATACGCCGATACCGATTTAGAGACGGACAGCGCCGGTAACATTTATGGAACGACGGTGCTCGGCGGGGATTTTGGAAGCGGCACAGTTTTTGAGCTCAGCCCTACGCCTAGTGGCTGGGTGCCCACGGTGCTTTATAGCTTTACGAGTGGCGCCGATGGAGGTGAGCCCTACAAAGGAGTTACACTCGATCGCGACGGCAACCTGTACGGCACGGCAGTTGCGGGCGGGTCAGGTAGCTGTGAAGGCGGCTGCGGCGTGGTTTACAAGCTAACGAACTCCGGAGGAACCTGGACGCAGGCAGTGATTCATGCTTTCACCGGCGGAGACGACGGCTCTGGCCCCGGCGCAAGAGTGACGGTAGATAAGAGCGGCAATGTCTATGGGATGACGCCTACCGGTGGCGCGTACGGCCTGGGCACCATTTACAAAATCCATCAGGAACACAATGGAACTTGGAACCTCAGGGTCATTCATGCTTTTACGGGTGGCGCGGACGGAGCCACAGGCTCAGCTGGAAGGATGATTCTGCGCCATGGCCACCTCTATGGCGCGGCTACTGCCGGTGGCACTTATGGAAGCGGAGTTGTTTTCGAGCTTGCGCCCAGGGGCGTTGGAGAGTGGCATTTCAGGACGATTTATTCGTTCAGGGGCCAGCCAGACGGGAGTTTTCCCTACGGCGCGCTGCTCTTCGATCGTTCGGGTAATATCTACGGAACGACTTATTACGGCGGAGTTAATGGCATCGGCGCTGTTTACGAGCTGTCTCCTCGGCCTATCGGTGAATGGAACGAGAGCGTGCTCTATAGCTTCCAAGAGGGAAGCGACGGCAATAGCCCGATCGGTAATCTTGTTTCTGACAGCGTTGGGAATCTCTATGGGACTACGAGTGAAGGTGGTTTGGGCAGTGGCACCATCTTTAAGCTAAGTCCTATTGGCAGCAGCCAGTGGGTCGAGACTGTGGTTCATCCCTTCGAGGGCCCTCCAGATGGCGCGTTTGCGTATAACGGCATGGTCGTTGATCGGTTCGGAAATTTTTATGGCGCTACCGTTCACGGGGGCGACAACGACGACGGAGCCATCTACCAGTTCACGCCCTGATTACCTCAAATGGCTAGTTAAAAACTGAGCAGGCAGACTACACCGAGAATCGCAGGCGACACGCCTGCCGCTACAGCCCGCTCGCTTCGACACCAAACCAAACGCCAAAGTATATACACCAATGTATATACACGCATTATCCCTGGCTGGAACCTATGGAACTGCCGCGTTGGGGATCAGAATTCAGATAATCTTGCTTGGTTTGAAAGTCGACTTAGCTAGTTGGGTTCAACGGGCCGCCATCCACGATTGTCGGAGTTGCTATCGCGCTGTGTCGCTGAACCGTCAGTTATATGAAAACACTGCTCACATTCTTGGTTATCGTTAGCTCGGCTGCAGCTGCCGACCAGATTCCGAATCGATTGATCGATTATGCCGAGTTCAAGAAGATAGTATTTGATTCGGTGCGTGAGCGCGAAACGCATCGCCTGACCGAGAAACAGTTTGTTCAAGCGATGGCTGACAAGGACACCGTCGTCTTGGATGCGAGGAGCGCGTCGAGATATGCGCTGCGTCACGTCAGGGGCGCAGTTAATCTACCATTTACCGATTTCACAGGGGATACTTTGGCTCAAGTTATTCCATCGAAGACGACCAAGATTCTAATCTACTGCAACAATAACTTTGAAGGCAGTGCGACAGCGTTTCCTTCGAAGGCTCCTGCCGCCTCTCTGAATTTATCGACCTCCACCTCGCTTCGCGCTTACGGTTACATGAACATCTTCGAACTGGGGCCGCTCTTGGATGTCCATGAGACGTCTATCCCATTTGTTGGCACCGAAGTGAAATAGAGACGCAAAACCGCGAAGAAAATCGGGGTCGCGTGTAAACTCCGAAATTCTTGACTCATGCGCTCCCGCTCACTTGAAACTCGTTCGTTTCCCAGCCCGCTCGCCGCTACCCATCGCGGCTTTGCCTTCTATGTCGCTTTTCCCAAAAGCTCCATTCGGCCTCTCGGTTTGCCCATCTATGCCTGGCACGACGTAGCCTCGGCGAAGGTGGGTCGCTCGCGTCCCCGCGGCTCCGTTCGCGAGCGGCATCTTGTTGAAACGTGAGTGCTGAGAAGATCGATTTTGCGACGAGTAATTTGGTGCAATACTCTTTTCACCATGAGCGCCACCGAAATCATCGAGCAGTTCAAAGCCCTTCCGCCGAGCGAACGGGCACAAGTCGCCAAGTTTGTCGTCGAAAATGATGATTCCTGGATCCCTGAATCTTTCAAGCAAGCCATGGCTGACGTGGAAGCCGGGCGATTTGTCGACCTGGATACCGCCATCAATGAGCCGTATCCCGGTGATCAATGAAATACCGCGCGACTCGCGCGTTTTGGCGCAGTTTCGAAAAGCTACCCGCCCAGCAACAGCGTCGCGCGCGCGAGGCGTTTCTTATTTTCAAACAGAATCCGTTTGATCCGCGCCTGCGTGCCCACAAGATCCACAGACTTTCCCGCCCGTTATGCCCGTACGATCTATGCAGCCGAAATCGAAGCGGATTTGCGCGTTGTCTTTTACATCGAAGGCGACATTGTGGTAACGGTCGACGTCGGTTCGCATGATCTGTATCGCGGATAAGTCGACATTGATATGCGAAAGAAAGATTCAGATATTCACGCGCGTTGCCGGGTGTTGGTGCTGGTGGATGAATCGAACGTCGGCAGTTCTGTGCGGACTGCGGGACGCGGGCTCGATTGGTTAAAGCTCCGGGATTTTCTAGCCGGCCCAAACTCCGGACGTGATTTGATCGAGATGGTGGTCTATGCCGGATTGCCGCCGGCCATCCCGACGTGGCAGGATGAGCGGGACAAGAAAAACAAGTTCGTCCATTGGCTGCGCTCCAACGGATTCATGGTCGTGACCAAAGATGGTGCGCCCGCCGAAGAAGGCCGCTACAAGGCGAACGTTGACGTGATGATGGCGATCGACGCCCTCGAGCTCTCCATCGAGATGCGGCCCGACGTTGTGATTCTCGTAACTGGCGACGCCGATTTCGCTTATCTCGCGATCAAGCTGCGCCGACACGGGATCCGCGTGGAAGTCGCGTCAGTCGCCGCGAATCTCGGGCACATATTGAGATCAGCCGCGAACGACGTGATCGATCTGGCCCCGCTGTTTCGGACGTTCGAGATGATCAGAGTTCAGGATGCGCCTGCGCCGGTATCGCATCGAACGCAGTCCGCCTCAGGCGGACGCAGACGCCGGCCTCGGTTTCGTCCGGTTGCTGCATCGCAACAAGCGGTCAAAAGTTGAGGCTTATGGGACACAGCAAAGGCAGAGACAACGCCAAGAAACGCGCAAAACGCCGGAAGAAGACGGAGCGCCTGGCACTCGCGAAGAAGAAAGCGGCAGCGAAATAATACGCGGCAACCTCAGCTCCTGAGATTGAAAAATCGCGGTCGCATACGTGCTCTATTCTGCGAAATACTTCGCAGCGAGGAATTGCGCGCCGGCGCCGAACACTTTGGCCGCTGCTTTGCTGCCCAGTAGCTTTCGCAACAAAGATTTGGCTTCGTTTTTCTCCTGCTCCGATACTTTGGCTTGGTCGATCGCGATGAGCACTTTCTCCAGCGCCTCCGTAATCGCCTGCTGCTGCGGAGTGCGCCCTGCAATCGGCGCTTGTTCCCGCTTAGAAACGCGGGCTCGTCGGCTCTTATTGATAGAGATCGAGACCGGTGACTCCACGCCGCCTTCGAGCACTTTAACGCCGAAGTCGTTTATCTTCGCGAAGCCGGAGAGCAGGCCCATCCCGCTCTGATCTTCAAGCGGGGTCCAATCGATAAGGCCATACTCTGAAAGCTGGGCCACGGCGCGCAACCAGTCGCGGCGACTTATACCTCCTGGCGGCGGGACGGCGTGCTCACCCTGGCCGAACGGAAGAGAACCTTCGCTTCGACGTTCATAGAGAAGCTGCAGCAGGCATCCTCTGACAACAGAATCCTTCATAAACTTTGCCAATATGCTCCGCATCTCGCACACCAACAACTGACGCGGAAACCGCAGTCCCCGCTCGCTCTGATCAGCCGTCGGCTTTGAAACTCGTTCGTTGCCCACATTGACTTATGTGCTCCCGCCCATTGCGACCTCTCGGTTTGCCCATCTATGTCGCTCACCCCCGTTCGCTCCATTCATTCGATGCCAGGCATCGTGAACCCGATCGCTTTCAATTCCGTGGCAAGCAACTTTGCCTGCTCTGTCGTGAGCTCGACCAGCGGCGGCCGCATCCTGGTCCATTCCGGGTCGTTTCCGTAAATTCCAATCGCCTGCTTCAATGCCGCGATCATGGACGGAAACTTTCTGCTACTGAACACCTCACGCACGACATTTAATTTCGCTTGTTGTTGATCCGGGTGATCTGCGTCATCTGCGGTGTTCCACTGTGTGTACAGCTTGTGAATCGCCGCCGGGTTCACGTTAGCCGTCGCGGAAATGGTGCCCACACCGCCATTGCGCATATTGGCGAGCAGGAACGATTCGCTGCCCACAAACACATCGAAACCATCTTTCGCGAACGCGTCGAGAAAAGTTTTGGTGTTCTTCCAATCGCCGGAGCTGTCTTTCATCCCGGCGATCGCGTTTGGATAAGATTTCAGGAGGCGCTCGACCAATCTTGCTGTGATACCGACGATCGCCACCGGTGGAATATGGTAGAGGTAAATTTTCAGACGCGCATCGCCGACGCGTTGCACCACTTCGCTGAAGTAACGGTAGAGACCTTCCTCGCTGACGTCCTTGTAATAAAACGGCGGCAGCATCAGCACACCGGCGCAACCGTGTTTTACCGCATGCGCTGTAAGCTCGACTGTCTCGGTGATTGAGCAGCAACCGGTGCCCGGCATGATGCGGGACGGATCGATGCCGGCCGCGACCAGAGCATCGAGCAACGTCGATCGCTCTTCGGCTGACATCGAGTTCGCTTCGCTGTTGGTGCCGAACACGGCCAGCCCGCAGTTGTGCGAAAGTAACCATTGGCAATGCCTGATGAATCGTTGCCGGCCAGGCGAAAGATCGGCCTTGAACGGCGTTACGACGGGCGCCAGTACGCCGCGGATGCGTTGACTCGGCGGCGAAATCGTGTTTTCCGGCATCGCCAAAAGAAAGCCGAAAATTGGAATCCTGGAAAGGTCAGCCGCGGAGAATTTACCACAGAGGACACGGAGAACGCAGAGATCATCCACAGATTACATCGTTGTAGTCAGGCGCCTGTGGCGCGTTTGTATTATCGCGGAGCGAATGTCGCAGACGGCGCACAGCGGCGTGGCTACAGGGTACGCAGGCGACACACCTGCCGCTACAACAAGCGTCAGACCTTATTTTTTGTCCAAAAGCGACAGGAACGCCTGGTAGCCTCTGTCCTTCATTTTTTCGTTTGGAATGAAATGGAAGGCGGCCGAGTACACCACGTAACGTTGGCCGGTAGGCGATTGCGGGTCGGGAAAGACATAGCCGAGGTGGGCGTTACTTCGTTTGGCGTGCACCTCGCTCCGCTGCATATCGTTCGAAGTATCCAGGCGCTCGCCAAGGAGATCTTTCGAGATCGGTTTGCTGAATGTGGGAAGGCCGACGTGGCCGTCGAATTTGTCGAGCGAAGTGAAGAGTGGTTCGCCGGTAATGACATCGACATAGATGCCCGTGCGCTCGTTGTTCCAGAACTCATTTTGGAAAGGCGTTTGGGTGCCACCCTGCCGCACGACGGAATATTCCTCGGCCTTTAACCGGTTTTTCAAGACGGCGTCGCTCGGGACCGGCCGGTTCGGATCGAAAGTTGTAGTCTCCTTTTTCTCTTTCTCCGTGAGAAAGAAGAAGTAGATCGCCCCGACGGCGAGCACGACGGCAATGCCGGCGCCAACGTACGTACTGATCGCCGATTTTTCTTGGCTGGTGATTCGGCCCCCGTACATCAGATCGCGATCAGCGTTATTGAACCAGAAATGGGCCGCGTCCGTCAAGAGCGCAGAAATCATCCACAGATTCCACAGATTGACTGTGAGCGGACGAGAAAGATGGTTTTAGCCACGCCCGTGTGGGGCGTTCGAATATTTGGGCTGGCCATCTTTGACGGAGCGCAGCGCCGTGGCTACAACTGCAATCAGGAATTAATGAAGCTGTCGGAGAAGTTTGAGGAAGCGCTGATTTATGCGACCCGGGCGCATGGGAATCAGACGCGCAAGAAAACGGGGATCCCGTACGTCGCGCATATTCTTGGCGTCACTGCCATCGCGCTTGAGTACGGCGCGAATGAAACCGAAGCGATCGGCGCGCTGCTTCATGACACGGTGGAAGATTGCGGTGGCGCGGAGCGATTGCGCGATATCCGGAAAAAATTTGGCGATGATGTCGGCAGGATCGTTGACGGTTGCACGGACACTGATCAGACGCCAAAGCCGCCGTGGTTGGAACGAAAACGAGCTTACCTCGAGCATCTCAAGGATTCCGATTCTTCGATACGCTTAGTGTCGGCTTCCGATAAATTGCATAACACGCGCGCGATCCTGGCTGCCCTTCGAAGAAATGGTCTGGACGTGTTCGAGCGGTTTGCTGGCCAGAAGGACGGGACCCTTTGGTATTACCGCGCGCTGGTCACCGCGTTTCGGCAGCATGGCGACCATGCCGATCTCATCGACGAGCTCGACCGTGTGGTGAGTGAGATTGAGAAGTTTGTGCGGGAAGCCATCTCGTAAATGTTGTAGCCACGCCCCTGTGGGGTGTTCGAATTGTTCCGGCTAGCCATCGTTGACGCCGCGCAGCGCCGTGGCTAGAGCGTCCGCACCAAGTCGGCGGTCACAGAGCGCAGCTACAGGGCGGGCCGCAGTCAGCGACAAAGGCTACAGCGCGCGGAGCAGAGTTTCTTCAATCCGGTCGATCAGCTCGGGAATATCGATCGGCTTGGCGAGAGATCGGTGCCCTTCAATGCGGAGGCCGCTCTTCGTCTCAGGTTTTGTGAGTAAGGCCGTGAGAAAAATTATCGGCGTGCTCTGCAATTCGGGATCGGCCTCGATTTGTGCCGCTACTTCGGCGCCGTCTGTTTCTGGCATCATGATGTCCAGCAAGATCACATCCGGCCGAAAATTCCTGGCACTTTGATGGGCCCTGGGAGCCTCGTTCTCTTCAAGCACGACGTAGGCGCCGGCTTTTTCGAGAAGAATTTTCACGAGGTGGGTGCTTTCCCGGTCGTCATCAACAATCAGGATGCGTCGCTTTTCTTTCGTCAGCGATCTCGCGATCGCATCGATCTCAGATTGATCGAACCAATAAACGTGAGACTGCGGTGGGTTCTGACCGACGACGTACGAAGCGTTCACGTTAAATCCGTTTGCCCGTTCGATCACTTGGATTACGCCTGATACTTCCGAATCGATTCCGTCTCGCACCGGCCTGAACGTCACAGTATGTCCGTCGATCTTCTCAGCGGGAATTGGCAACTTCAGTATCGGCGGCCTGTGGCTCATAATACTCGCGTTAGTTGTGGCTTTGGTGCTCTCCCGCGCTGCAAAGACAGTTCGAAGCACATCCAATCTGCGGCCGTAGATCATGCCATGCAAGATCGGCGCAAGGATTTTGAATGAAAATCCCAGTCGGAATGTCTAACGTTGCCACTATGACCAAACTCATTGTGTTAGTAGCGGCGGGACTCTTTGCGGCAACCACGATGTTCGCAGGCGAACACGGCAACTGCACAAAGCAAGTCGGAAACGAAGCGAAGATGGCTTGTACGGTTTCATTGGCGAGCCTCAACCTGACACCTGATCAGAAGACGAAGATGGACGCGGCCATGGCGGAGCATCAGAAGGCAGGTTGCTCCGAAGCGAGCGAGGCCAAATACATGCAGGACGCAAAAGGAGTCCTGACCAAGGAGCAGTACGCGAAGTTCAAAGCCGAGTGCAAAGGCAAAGGCGAGAAAGGTAACACGCAGACCTGATTTGCTAATTCCAATTGGACAAAGCTTCGCGCCGAGAGCAATCTCGGCGCGCTTTGCGTACCGGTTCCATCAGATGGCACTGATCAGATTTTTAACTACCTATTGAAGCCGTGATTCCTCTCGGCCTGAAAGTTATCTATACGCTTTACGTTTGCGCGCTGGTGCCGATCTATTGGCGACGATACGGCCCGGCCAATTTCCTCTGGTTCTCAGACATCGCTTTGCTCGCACTCGTGCCCGCGCTTTGGCTGGAGAACGCGCTGCTGGTCAGCATGATGGCCATCTCAGTCGTGTTATTTGAAGTGCTCTGGAATCTCGATTTCTTTTTCCGGCTCTCGACCGGCAAGTCATTGATCGGTTTGAGCGCGTATATGTTCGATCCCAAGATCCCCTTGTTCATTCGCGGCCTGTCTTGTTTCCACATCATCCTGCCGCTGCTACTTCTCTGGACGCTTCACCGGCTCGGCTACGATTGGCGCGCTTAATCAGAAGTCAGAGGCTCAGCGACCAGAAGCGAGAACGCCGCCCTTGCCGACGCTTCCTCCTTCATTTATTACGGCACGACATGGCGTGCCGATTACGCACAGGTTCCTTGCACAAAGCGTCACCGGGTGATAAAACGTCGACCGTGATCTGGAAGGTATTTCAAATCGTGCTCTGGCTCGCCGCCGCCGCTTACGCGGTTGTGGGTGTCGTCGCCACCACAGGCATGCTGGGCAGCGCCCGCGAAGCGGGCTCGTTCGAGCGCCACATGCCTGACATCGTGTTCGGCTTGATGTTCCTGATGATCGGCGCTGTGTCCGCCTTCGTGACTTTTCTGGCTAACAAATCGCGAGCCTGGTTGATCGTTGCGCCTCTGATTCTTTGTGCCGGGCTTCCGCTTGCGCTGATCGCGGCGTTTTGGATCGACATGGAAAAAGGGGACGTGCATCGCCGCCAGCTCGACGAGGAGATGCGCTCCGGAAGATATGACTTTGGCAATCAGCCGGCGCTTCTGGCCGTGGCGCAGGCAATTTCAGCGAATGATCAGGACGCGATCCGTGCGGCCGCGAAGGCCGTTCCGGATTTGCAAGCGCCCGGGCGGGATGGCACAACATTGCTTTGCTGGGCCGTGAGGGAAACGTGGCAGCGTCCGCAATTAGTCGAGTCGGTGAAGACGTTGTTGTCGCTCGGCGCCGATCCGAACTTCACCAACGGCCATCGGGATTCATTCGCAATGGGCAACGCCGTGCATGGGTCTGCTCGGCTTCTTCAGAGCATGCTCGATGCCGGCGGAGATCCAAATGCTCGCCATGAGTTCGGCCGGCCAATTATTCTCATGAACTGGTACCTGGGCTATTACCCAAATGATCAGCGTGCGCGGCTCGATCTGCTGTTGGATCGCGGCGCCGATATTAATTCCGCGATGCCCGAAAGCGAATCCGAATTCGCCGGCTATACCTTATTGCTCTATCGGACGGAAGAGGGACGTCGTTATAGCAGCAGCGCGTACGCGGATGCGCTGCACCTGCTCGAGCGCGGCGCCGATCCAAATCGCGCCGGCGCTGACGGAATGACACTTGGAAAAATGCTGATGGACCACCGCGCGCATTTCCAGCGGACGCGCAAAAACCCTCCGGTCGAGTTCGCCACGCTTTGGGACTGGGCCGAGAAACACGGAATCGTCCAGCAAGCATGGCAGATCCAGAGGTGAGAAGATGTCACGAGTTTCGGCGGTCGCAGACCGCCGCTACAGTGCCACCGGCCTTTCCGCGGATTTTCCAGTCCTTGGGGCGAGATTTGCCATCAAATTTGTCAGCGAGAAGTGTACATGATTGTCTAGCCGAGTCGTGGCGCGAGAATTTAAGCCGTTGCGTTTCTTTGTGATGATGGCAGTGGCAGCCTTCGTGGTGTGTGGTGTGACGGCGTTCTACACTCATCGTGCAGCTCACGGCAGAACGCCGGAGGAGCGGGCTGCTTATTGGATCGGAGAGAAAGCCGGAGAGCAAGCGCCGCGAGGCGCAAAATTACCGACGCCCGCTGAGTTGAACATGATGGCGCAGAAATATTTCGAGCAGCGAGGGTCGGGCAACAAGCAAAACTGGGACCTGGCTTTCGAAAACGGTTACGAGGAGGGATTCAGGAAAACGCATCCGCAGTGAGCCGCTCAATGAACCCGCCACCTCTACCGGTTCGGAAACGGTTCCCTTGGATTTTTTCTTGGATTGTTCTTGTCCTGATCGTTCTCTTTGCCTTTGCCCCGATTGGATCAGTAATGTTGTGCAGCGTGATTGCCAATGCGTACGGGTGCAAAGTGGACGAAGGCTCGGTGCATCCCTGCATCATCAACGGACAGGATTATGGACACCTTCTTTATACTCTCGGGGTATCAGGTTGGTTAATGCTTGTTACTCTTCCCGGTGGTCTATTCGCGTTCATCATTTGGTTGATCATTCTCATCCTCCATCGAGAGGCCTGGCGAAAGCGGGTCGCCGTCGGCTTAATACGCAGCTGATTTATGAAGGATCTGACGACGGGTTCAGTCACGAGGCATTTGCTGCACATGTCGGCGTTTTTGGCCATGAGTATGGTCGTGCAGACGCTTTATTTGTTGGCCGATCTCTACTGGGTGGGACGTCTCGGGAAGGAAGCGATCGCGGCCGTCGGCGTGGCGGGGAACATCACGATGGTTGTGCTGGCACTCACTCAAATGCTCGGCGTGGGAACAACAACATTGATTTCACAGGCAGCCGGACGAAAGGACCAGCAGCAAGCCGAGCTGGTGTTCAATCAATCTTTCGTCATGTCGATCTTGATTGCGCTCGCTCTGGGTGTTGTCGGATTCATCGTGCGCCCAGCTTATTGTGACTGGCTGAGTGCGGATACAGAGACGGCCACCCTGGCGAAAGCTTACCTGCTCTGGTTTCTTCCCGGGCTTTTACTGCAGTTTCCTTTGGTAGCTCTGGGGTCGGCGCTGCGTGCCACCGGAATCATTAAACCGACCGTGGGATTTCAAGTGTTCAGCGTGCTCCTCAACATCGTGCTGGCCCCGCTGCTGATTTTCGGAATTGGCCCGTGGCCCAGACTGGGAGTGACCGGCGCGGCGCTTGCCACCTTTGTTTCAATTCTCGTCGCGGACGTGCTGATCGTAATTTATTTCGAAAAGAAATATCATTACCTGCGATTTCGTTTTCCGCTTTTCAGTCCACAAACAAAAATTTGGGGAGGAATGCTGCGGATCGGTGTCCCGGCCGGCGCTGAGTTTTTGCTGCTCTTCGTTTACATCATGATCGTTTACGCGATTATCCGCGGCTTTGGACCAGCAGCTCAGGCGGGTTTCGGGGTTGGCGCACGCGTGATGCAGGCGCTTTTTCTGCCGGTCGTGGCACTCAGCTTTGCAGTGTCGCCTGTGGTAGGACAGAACTTCGGTGGGCGTCGGGCGGATCGAGTCCGCCATTCCGTCTATTCCGCAATTGGCATTGCGTCACTGATGATGTTGATGCTCACGTTGCTCGCGTCCCTGGCGCCGGCGACGCTGATTCGCATTTTCTCACGCGACCCAAGAGTAATCGCCTTCGGCAGCGAATACCTTCGGATCGTTTCGTTGAATTTCATTTCGGCGGGAATTGTTTTTGTAACGTCCAGCATTTTTCAGGGAATCGGCAACACGCTGCCGCCGCTGTTCAGCTCGATGACACGGCTAATTCTGTTCGCTCTACCGGCGTTGCTCATCTCGCGGACGCCAGGCTTTGAGATTCGGCACATCTGGTATCTGTCGGTGGGGTCGATCGTTCTTCAGATGTGCGTGAATCTTTTGCTGCTTAGGCACGAGCTGGGTAAAAAACTTCGATTCGAAGAGCCGGAAACTTTTATTCCTGCGAGCGCGACGGCATCGTAAGATCGGCAGAGAGTTCTCAATGTAATCCCGGCCTCACCGATTGCCCCTCCCTCCGTACACCACCTTCCCGCCTACGATCGTTGCTTCCACCTTTGCATTGCGAATGGCTTCCGGTTTGAGGTCAAAGATGTTGTCACTCAGGATGACCATGTCAGCCAGTTTGCCTGGCGTGATTGAGCCTTTGTCCTTTTCCTGAAATTCCGCGAACGCCGAGCTCATGGTATAGGCTTCCACCGCCTCTGGCAGGGTGATTTTTTCCTCCGGAATCCAACCACCGGGATTCTTGCCATCCAGTGTGGCGCGAGTCACTGCCGCGTAAAGTCCCAACATGGGATCGAGCGGCGCGACAGGCCAATCGGTTCCGAAGGCGAGCGTCACGCCGTGATCGAGGAAGCTGCGCCACGCGTAACTGTATCGTGCGCGACCGTGACCGAGGCGCTTTTCCGCCCAGCGGCCGTCGTCGATCGCGTGATAAGGCTGCATCGAGGCAATGACATGGAGCTTCGCAAATCGCTCGAAATCTTTTTGCGCCGTGTGCTGCGCGTGCTCGATGGCAAAACGCTGGTCGTGATAGCCGTGCTCCTTTTCGATATCGCCGAAAATATCGAGCGTCATCGAGATTGCACGGTCGCCGATCGCGTGAACACGCAGTTGTAGTCCGGCGGCGTCGGCCGCCATTAACCGCTCGCGCATGGCACTGGGCGGATGCATTTCGTCGCTCAACAGGCCGGTGTTGCCTGGATCATCGGCAAACGGCTCAAACATGTACGCCGTTCGCGATCCTAACGAGCCATCGGCGTAGCCCTTCACTGCGCCGAGTCGCAAATAAGGCGATCCCCAAGAGCGACGAATGCCAACCTTTGCCTGGTCTCGCCAGTCCGTCTCCATCGGGACCGCGTAAATGCGCGTGGTGAGCTCACCCTTTTCCGCGAGCTCGGAATAGGCAGCCACGTCGGGAAACTCTGGGTTCATGTGCTGCACACTCGTCACGCCCAGCGATGCTGCGTGTTCCAGCGCCCGGCGAGCAACGCGGATCCGCTGCTCGTGAGACATTGGTGGAATCGCCTTGTAGATCAGTTCCTGCGCCGCGTCCTTGAAAATGCCAGTTGGATTTCCGCTTGCGTCGCGCACGATGACTCCGCCCGGAACGTCCGCGGTTTTGGCGTCAACGCCGGCCAGTTTCATTGCCGCCGAATTAGCGAGCGCTTCGTGACCGTCGTAGCGCTCAACGAAAATTGGAGTGGCAGCCGTCACTGTGTCGACGAGCTCTTTAGTCGGAAGCTCCGGTTTAGGCCATTTGGTTTCATCCCAGCGGCCGCCCAACATCCATTCGCCTTTTGGCGTTTTAGCCACCTGCGCCGCGATGCGCTTTGCGAACTCCTGCGGGCTCGCAGCATCAGTAAGCTGAACTTGATCGAGCTGCGCTCCGCCTTGAATGAAATGCACGTGCGCGTCGTTGAAGCCAGGCAACACCAGCTTGCGGCCGGCATCGATCACTTTCGTTTCTGGATCGCGCCACAAATCGATCTCCGCGCGGGAGCCGACAGCCACTATGCGATCGCCGATAACAGCTACGGCTTCGGCTCTGGGATGCTGTTTATCTACTGTGTAAACTGCGGCATTGGTGATGATCAATGTTGCCGTTGGTTTCGGCTGCGCATTCGCGCACACGCCGCTCATAAAGACTAGAGAATAAACGGCAAGTTTGCGTCTCATAACAAAATGCCCAAGGTCATCGGGCGCCGGCGTGCGCTAGCCTTGCGGTTTAGGTGGTTCGCCGGGCTTTGCAGCTTCGCCGGGTTTTGGCGCCGCGCCGCCTGCAGGCGCGCCGCCCGGAAGATCTTCGTCAGGAGCGGCGAGAATGTCGTGTTCGCTAAAAGATTCGGGATGATTGGCCAGTTCTTTGCGTAATGCTGCGATTTGTTCAGCTGTGACTGGGCTGGCGCCGTTGCCCCAGTCACTTCGCTCGTAGGTCATGACGTCGGCAATTTTTTGGTCGGTCAAGGTTTTGTCCCACGGTTGCATGACTGCGGACCCATACTGTTGCCCTTTAACTTTCACAGGGCCTTGCAA
>Ga0209803_1001245_pt1 | contig 16727 bp, 17 predicted proteins | sample GraSoiAngelo_138_FD_185895 | JGI IMG/M metagenome (GOLD analysis project Ga0209803, IMG submission 185895) | Grasslands soil microbial communities from the Angelo Coastal Reserve, California, USA - 14_0929_09_40cm (SPAdes) (version 2) | ecosystem: Environmental > Terrestrial > Soil > Grasslands ...
GGGTACACGACCGGATCGACCTATGGCTGGTACTGGACCGCGGACTTCGGTGGCGTCGTCGACGCAGCTCGCGGCGCGCCGGTCGCGCGCGCGGTGCTCACCGCGCCGACCGCGCAGGTTCCGGCCCATTTGGTCATACCCGCAAAGGTCGCCGCCCCGCCGGACTCCGGGTATCACGCGAGCTGGACCGCACAGAGCCCCGATCCGACCGTCGTCATCGGCTCGACCGCGACGCTCGTGCTCGCCCTCGAGAACACCGGATCCCGCGGCTGGTCCAACGACGGCAGCGGACAGCAGGTTGTCATCGGAACGAATGACCCCCCCGACGCGGACCGCTCGGAGCTCGCTGGCGACTGGCTCTCGGCGAATCGCGTGACGTCGACGACGACCGACTACGTCGGTCCCGGCGAGGTCGGATGGTTCGAATTCACCGTGCGCGCGCCCGCGGCCGCGGGCGACTACCGGTTGGCTCTTCGGGGTGTCGTGGATGGGGTGAGCTGGCTGGAGGACGACGGCATCTTCTTCACGATCCACGTGTACGCGCCGCTCGGCGGCCGAACCAGCCTCAGCTTCGTCCGGTGATGATGGGGAGACTGGGGTCGTTGCCCCATTCCTCCCATGACCCGTCGTAGGTGCGGACCTCGTCGTGGCCGAGTGCGGTCAGCACGAGGTGCGTGAACGCGGCGCGCACGCCGGCCTGGCAGTACGTGATGGTGCTCGTCTCGGGCCCGAATCCCGCGTTCGTGTAGAACTCCTCGAGCTCGTTGGCGTCGCGCAGCGTCCAGTCATCCTGGAGCGCGTCCTTCCAGAGGATGTTCACCGCGCCCGGGATGTGGCCGCCGCGGGCGGCGCGCTTTTCGACGCCGGTGAACTCCGAGTCTCGGCGCACGTCGAGAAGCCAGGGGTCGCCGGAACGCACGGCCGCCAAGACATCCTCTTTCGAGGCGACGACGCCTTCGCGCGGACGCGGGGTGAAGACCGCGGGCTTGTCGATCGATCGCGCTCCGGTCTCGAGCGGCCGGCCTTCCGCGATCCACTTCTGGATCCCGCCTTCCATCACCGCCATGCGATCGTGGCCAAATCGTCGCAGAGCGAGCCACAGCCGAGCGGCGTGGTGGCCGCCTTCGGCGTCGTATCCGATGACCATCGTTTCGTCGCCGATCCCGAGCCGACCCATCGCCCGCGCGAATTCGTTCGGGGTCGGGAGCATCCAGCGCGGATGCCCCGACGGGGGCGGGGGAGCCGTGAAGTCCTCGGCCCAGCTTGCGTAGACCGCTCCCGGCAGGTGCCCGGCGATGTAACGGGGGCGCATGTCCTCGTCGAAGCTGAACCGGCAATCGACGATGCGCACGCCTGGATCGCCGATCGCGGATGCGACGCGCTCGGTCGACCAGAAGAGCTCCGTGCGTGGCAGTGTGCTCACGAAAATGACTCTATCCGCGCTAGTCTCGATGCGCGACGTGTGAGGAAGGGACAGGGAGCGCGACGATTGGCGACCGCGGTCGCCGCCACGCTGCTCGCCGCGGCGTGTGTCAACACGACCGCGCCCGACGTCCGTGAGACGAATACGCCAGCACCGAGCGAGGCCGTGAGCACGAGCACCCCCGCGCCGACGCCAACTCTCGTGCCGCAGCCCGCGAGCGCGCCTGCCGTGAGCTTCGCGCGCGCCGACCTCTCGCGCGGCACATCGACCGGGGTGACCGGGACAGGTCCCCTGGTGCTGGCCCCAACCGGACTGCTGGCGGGTTCGTACGACGATCCCTACGGGCAGTCAGGCATCGGCTATCAGAGCGGCTCCTGGACAAGCGACTGGATACCGGTCGCATTCTCGTTCGACGAGCTCGTCGCCTCGTGGAACGCCGAGACGCCGCCCGCAACGTGGATCAAGCTCGAGATGCAGGCGCGCGGCGCGGGCCGCGAGACGAAGTTCTACACGATGATGACCTGGGCCTCCGGGGACACCGACATCCGTCGCACGTCGACGTCCGGCCAGCAGAGCGCCGACGGTGACGTGCATATCGATACGTTCAAGCGCGCGGCCGACGCGGCGCCACTCGACTCCTACCGCCTGCGTGTCACGCTCTACCAGCGCGCCGGAAGCGAGGCGACCCCGTCCGTTCAGATGCTCGCCGCGATGGTGTCGGCCGCGTTCAAGTATGAGATACCGAGCGCCTTCGATGGGAGCGCGATAGACCTGCAGGTGCCCGCGCTCTCTCAGGAGGAGCACAAAGGGGAGTTCCCGCAATACGACGGCGGCGGAGAGGCCTGGTGCAGCCCGACCTCGACCGCGATGGTCCTCGGCGCGCTCGGTGGCGGCCCTTCGGATGACGAGATTCAGGCATTCCCGGGACCGGACTACGGCGATGGCCAGGTCGACCACGCGGCGCGCTACGCGTATGACTGGAATTACAAGGGCGCCGGGAACTGGCCCGCGAATGTGGCCTATGCCACGCGTTTCGGCTTCGAAGGATTCGTCACTCGGCTGCGTTCGCTGAGCGAGGCACAGCGTTTCATCGCCACGAGCGTCCCGCTCGTCGCATCGATCAACGGCGATCTGCCAGGCTTCCTGTTCGGAAAGACGAACGGGCATCTCCTCGTCATTCGCGGTTTCGACGCGAACGGAGACGTGATCACGAACGATCCTGCGGCAAAGACGAGCGATGAAGTGCGCAAGGTGTACGCCCGCGCGGATTTCGAGCGCGTGTGGCTGGGTGGTTCGGGCGGGATCGTTTACGTGATCTACCCGCGCGGGAAGGCGTTGCCGCCGAACGTTCCCGGACTACCGCCGAACTGGTGAGACCGCGCTAGTCTTGCGCCGCCATACGCGGAGGAGGTTGACGGTGAGAATTCCGGTAGCGCTCGTCGCGGTACTCGCGCTTCTGTTCGGCCCATCGGCGACGTCGGGTCCGGCGGCCGCGTCGCAGACATATCCCGTGAGCTATCACTCGTTTGCGCTCTCGGCGGGTACCGGGACCGTAGTGAAGAGCGGCGCCCTGACACTCGGATCGAGTGGGCTGACGACGACGAGCTACACCGATCCGTATCTCTTGACGACGCGGAGCTACGACATGGGCTCTTGGACCTCACCGATGTTCTCTACAGGGTTCGGCTTCAGCGAGCTCGTTTCGTCCTGGATCGCGCAGACACCGGGCGGCAGCTTCATCCACGTCTACATGAGCGCGGACCGCGGTGACGGCACATCCACCAAGTGGTACACGATGGGTATCTGGGCCTACGGGGACGCTGATATCCACCGCACGTCGGTCGGACACCAGGGCGACGGCGACGGCTACATCGCGATCGACACGTTCTTCGCGAAGGACCACCAGATGTTCGGGTACCAGCTGAAACTCGAGCTCTATCGACTCAAGGGGTCTTCCGCTTCTCCCTCGGTCACGCGGATCGGCGCGGTCGCGTCCGATCCTGTGAACACGAAGCCCTATCTCCCGAGCGCCACGACGATGACGAAGGACAAGGTCCTACCGGTGCGTCAGTTCTCTCAGGAGATCCATGCCGGTCAGTACCCGCAGTACGACGGCGGCGGCGAGGCGTGGTGCAGCCCGACCTCGACGTCGATGGTCGTCGATTACTGGGATAAGGGGCCTAGCCCGAGCGAGTATGCCTACGTCCCGAGCGAGTTTGCCGATCCCTGGGTCGATTACACGGCGCGCTACGTGTACGACTACCACTACCAGGGGGCCGGCAACTGGCCGTTCAACGTCGCGTATGCCGGCGCGCGCGGTCTCGACGGCGAGGTCACGCAGCTTCACTCGCTCGCCGAGGCCGAACAGTTCATCAAGGCAGGCATACCGCTCGTCGCCTCCATCGCCTTCAGCTCGAACAAGCTCGACGGCTTCCTCTTCAAGAGCACGAACGGGCATCTTTTGGTCATCGTCGGCTTCACGAAGGAAGGCAACCCGGTCGTGAACGACCCCGCGGCGACGAGCGACGCGACCGTGCAACGGGTCTACGATCGCGCGCAGTTCGAGCAGAACTGGATGACCTCGACGGGCGGGATCGTCTACGTGATCCATCCGACTTCGGTGCCGCTCCCGGCGAGCCCGCTCGGGAACTGGTGACAGCCGCGCGCGGGTGATGCGCGGCGATATCAGGCGCGCGCTCGCCCTGGTCCGCCGGCGGACCCATCGGGGTCCGCCGGTCGAGGCACGGCTGCTTGAGAAGCCCGACTGCGGACTTTGCGCGGAGGCCCATCGCGCTCTTCGACGGGTCGCTCTCGATGTGCCGCTCGAGATCGAGCGTGTCGATATAACGAAGGATCCCGCCCTTTTCGAGCGCTACGCGCTACGCATTCCGGTCGTCGTGGTGGGTGAGCGCGAGCTCGACGCGGCGGGGGTCGACGACCGCGCACTGCGCGCGTGGCTTCGAGGGTGAGTGCTGGATCGGATGCGGCGAGGTTCTTCACGCGTCGCCTCCGGCGCGAGGGATCCGCGGCGCGCGCCCGCGGAGAAAAGGCCTATCTCAAGAGTGAGCTCCAGTTCTGGGGGACGGGTCAAGATCCGATCCGCCTGGCGGTCCGGGAGTTCTGCGACGCGTACCGCGACCTTTCACGCGCCGACCTGCGTGAGGTCGCAGAGACCTTATACGCGACCGACGTCCACGAGCTGCGCGCGTCGGCGATCGGCGTGCTCGAGAGAAATCACCACACGCTCGTCGATCGGGATCTGCCCTGGCTTATCACGCTCGTGCGGAAGTCCAAGAGCTGGGCCTACGTCGATTGGATCGCGCCGAAAGTGATCGGGAACGTTATCGCGCGTGACCCTCGCGCGCGCAGGCGCCTTCCGGTCTGGGCAAGGGACGAGGACTTCTGGGTGCGGCGCGCGGCGCTTCTCGCCGAGCACGACACGCTCCGCGCCGGCGGAGGTGACTTCGCGCTTTGGTCACGGCTTGCGGCGCCGATGCTCGACGAGCGCGAGTTCTTCATCCGCAAAGCGATCGGCTGGGTACTGCGCGAAGTCTCAAAGAAACGGCCGGCGCTTTCGTACGAGTTCTTGCGGAAGCACCAAGACCGTGTATCGCGGCTCTCCATGCAGGAGGGGGCGAAGTACCTGCCGGCAGCGGAGCGGAAGGCGCTCGGTCTGCCTGCCGCGCCGGCGTGGATGGCCCGCGAAGCAAAGCGCAAGGTGGCGTCCCGCCGAAGCTAAAACCGGTCGCGCACGGAGAATGCAGCCAGCCAAGCCATGGCACCCCCGCGTCGTCGGCGAGTCCGGTGCCGGCACTGCGGCTACGTCACGACCCCGGTCTCTGGGTTCTGTCCGAATTGCCTCGAGCGCCTGCCGCTCGGAAGACGTTTCGCGATCCCGCCGATCGTCGCGGTGGCCGCGCTGCTCGCCGTCGGTGCCGCAGTCGTCGCGGCGTCGTCTTCGGGGTCGATCGCACGAAAACCCGTCGCTCCCGAGGCGAGCTCGAGCGCATCGCCGACGACCGTATCTCCGGTCGTGACGACTGCGCCGTCGACCGCGGTCGCATCCGCATCTGCATCCGCCGCGGCTCCGCCGGCGGGCTCGCCTGCGCCATCCGGGCCACCATCGAACGCCTCGGCATCAGCCGGTCCGTCAGCAGCGCCGACGGCGGTCCTTGGGAGCGAGAGCGCACCGAGCGCGCCCAGGGCCTCCAGCGGGCCCGGGTCGCTCCCGTCGACCAGTACGTCGGACGACAGGGTTTGCACCCCTTGGCTACAGTCCCAAGAGAGGATCCCAGAACCGCGAGAGAGGGATTGAAATTGGGCGTCTATAGAGCCGAGTACATCTGGATCGACGGGACCCAGCCAACGCAGAAGCTGCGTTCGAAGACCAAGATCGTGCCCGACGGTGAGAAGCCGCCCATCTGGGCCTTCGATGGGTCGAGCACCCAGCAAGCGACGGGCGACAAGTCCGACTGTGTGCTGCAGCCGGTGTTCGTGTGCCCGGATCCGATCCGCGGCGGCGACAACAAGCTCGTGCTGTGCGAGGTCATGCTCGTCAACGGGCAGCCGCACGTCTCGAACATGCGCCGCGCAAACGTCGACATGGCGAAGCGTTTCGAGGAGTTCGATACCTGGTTTGGTATCGAGCAGGAGTACACGTTCTTCGAGGGCTCGCGTCCCCTCGGCTTTCCGGACACTGGCTTTCCGGCGCCGCAGGGCGGCTACTACTGCGGCGTCGGCGCCGACGAAGTGTTCGGCCGCGACGTCGTCGAGGCACATCTCGACGCCTGCCTGAGGGCGGGGCTCAAGATCTCGGGCATCAACGCCGAGGTCATGCCCGGGCAGTGGGAGTTCCAGGTCGGCCCGCTGAACGCGCCGGAGATCGGCGATCAGCTCTGGGTCGCACGCTGGCTCTTGTACCGGGTGGGGGAGGACTACGGCGTAAGCGCGACGCTCTACCCGAAGCCGGTCCGCGGCGACTGGAACGGCGCTGGCGCGCACACGAACTTCTCGACGAACGAGATGCGTGAGAACTACGACGCTTGCGTCGCCGCGGCCGAGGCGCTCGGAAAGCGGCACGACCTACACATCGCGAATTACGGGTTCGGCATCGAGGAGCGCCTCACGGGACTGCACGAGACGTGCTCGTACAAGGAGTTCCGTTACGGCGTCAGCGACCGAGGAGCGTCCGTCCGCATCCCGTGGCAGGTCGCGAAGGACCGCAAGGGCTACATCGAGGACCGTCGCCCGAACGCGAACGCGGACCCGTACGTGACGACGCGGCTCATCATCGAAACCGTATGCGGCGCCGAGACGGCGGGTCGTTCGCGGAACGGAAGCCGACCCGCCCGCGACACGAAGGTCCCAAGCACGACGCGAAAGGTTGCCGTTCGGAGCTAGGGTGACCGGCGCATTCGACGCCGGTCACACCCACGCATCGCTGCTACCGGATCAGGCGCGATGGCTGCCAGCTGGCAGTTGGTCGACGATCAGCGATCGGACGGCGTGTGGCTCTCGGGAGGAAATCTCGAACTCGCCGGCAGAGCACCAGTGAAGAGCTTTTGCGGCCACGTTGCGACGGCTAAGCGCGAGCCGGGCTCTTATGGTCTCAGGCGTGAGGTGCGCATGGCTGGTTCTCATCGCGGGACTTCTGTGTGCGTCTGCGTGCGTGACTTTCAGTGTCAGCCCAAGCACAGCGCCGCCTTCGCCGACCGGGTCGATTCGCCCCGTTTCCGCCGGAAAGGGCTTCGGCCTCATACCGGACCAGGACGGGCAGGTCGTGATGGTGGACGCTGACACCGACATCATCCGTCTTGTGCTCGATGACGGATGGACCTGGAACGTGACGGCGGACTCGGCGTATCTGCGTCTTTCGTCGTTCGGTCCTCTGTATGGGAACGGGTTCACGGCGCAGTACTGGACGTTCAAGCTTCTCCAGACGGGCGAGACGAAGGTCAGCGCGACCGGAACGCCCTCTTGCCGTAGCGTGTCGCCCCCCTGCGACCAGCCCGATCGCCTCTATTCCGTGACGATTCAAACCCGCTGACGACGACCTTCATCCGCGCGATTCCACGAATCCCACATCACGCGATTTCGCCTGAGCCGCAACAAACGTAAGGAGCCGGGCACCTTCGTCTTCGACCGCCGCGCGCTCGCGCTTCGACAGCCGGTCGAGAGGCTTGATCCGCAACGTCGCGACCGATGGTCCGCGTCTGACGGTCCACGTCGCGCCGACGAATCCGTCGATCAGGACGCTGCCGGAATTCATGCCTTCCATGTAGCCCGTCCGTTTGCGATCGCCGGCGCGGACGATCCGCGTCCGATCGGCGTGCGAGAGCACCAGGTTGTCGTACACGGGCAGGAAGCGCGGAGGAGCTGGAGTCTCGGGATCGGGTAGGGGACCGGCGGGTACGTCGAACAATTCGCGGCCGTTCTCGTCACGGAATGACCGAAGGCGTGGCCGGAGACGCCCGAAGACTTCGGCCAGCCCGCTGAGACCCGACCACGTCCGTGCGTCGCTCACCGTCGCCGGGCCGAATGCAGCGAGGTACCGAAGGATCAGCGCGTCAGGCGACCGGCTTTCCCCGAGCGGGTGGCCGAGCCACGCCTCGAGCGTTGTACGCCGCGGCTGGCCGCTCGCGCCCCACACCCCCCGCGGCGGGACCTGCACGAGCGGCAGGAGATAGCCGATCGCCGCCGCCAGCGACTCCTCGTCGCGCTTCGGCCAGCGTTTCCGCAGGAGGGGACGTAGCTCGGCGCTTGTGAGTGGACGTTCCTCGACGAGCGATCGGCCCAGGGCGAGGAGTCGCTCCAGGTTGACACCCGTGAGCTGTCGCCCGAAAGGGCTGGCCGTTTGAAATAGACGCGCAAGCGCGGGCTGGACGGTCGGCCAAAGTGAAAGCGCGTCGCGCGCTGTGACCAGGTGGATCGTCGCACGAAAGAGACTCGTGCGGACCGCCTTCCGGTCGGTGATCAGCCGCGCGAGGTCATCGGACCCGAAGTCTTCGAGCCGACTCCAGAGCGCGACATAGGGGTCCGCGGGGATCTGCGCCTGCATTCCGACGAGCCATTCGATGGCCTCCGCGGTCGACATCCTCGATCGCCGGAGAAGAAGCTGACGCTCGAGAAGAGCGCGGTTGAGGGCACGTGCATCGAGTACGCGCGTCACTGCGACGATCGGACCAGCCGGGTGCGTTCCTCTGTGACCGGAACGCTTGTCGGCGGCGCGGCGCCACGGCGGGTCGCGAGTACCGACCCGAGCACAATGAGCACGAAGCCGGTCACGATGCCCAAGGTCACCGGCTCGCCGAGCACCGCGATCCCGAGCGCGAGCGCCACTGCGGGGTTGAGGTACGTGATGACGGTCGCGCGTGCCGATCCAACTTCGCGAATGAGCGCGAAGAACACGATGAACGCGATCGCGGTGCACACCACGCCGAGGACCGCGACGGCGAAAACGACTGATGGGGCGGGAAGACTCGGGGGCAGCTGCGCGATCCCTATTGGCGCGTAGACGAGGGCCGTGATCGCAAGAGATGCAACGACCACGCCAAGCGAAGGGAGGGTCGAGAGCTTCCGCGAGATGATCGTCGCGCCTATGGCGTAGCCCAGGGCAACGAGCAGGGCCTCGCCGATCGCGCCGACATCGTTCGTGCGGATGTCGAGTCCGACGAGTGCGCCGACGCCCACGAACCCGATCGCGAGGCCGATGATCCGGCGCCGGTCGAGACGATCATGGCCGCCTGTCGCCCAGGCCAGGATCGCTCCAAACGAGGGTGTGGCCGCGAGCAGCAACCCGGCGAGCGAGCTCGAGATGCGCTGCTCGGCGTCGGACAGCAGCAACCACGGTGCGGCGACCTCCGCGGCGGTGTAGACGAGGATCCACTTCCACTGTTTCAGGACGGGCGCGAGATCCTTGCGCGCCGCTGCGAGGGGCAGCAGGAGAACCGTGCCGATCGCGGTCCGGAAGAGCACGAGGCTCGCCGGGCTGAGCTCTGTGACGGCGATCTTGATGAAGAGGTAGGGGATGCCCCAGATGAGGGCCATCGCGATGAAGAGGATCCAGCCGCGACGTGTCACCGGTCCACGTTACCGGGACGTAGCGCTCTCGGTTATTGCGCTCTTTACATCCGGCGGGGTGACGAGCTCGAGAGCGTCCGGATCTTCCTCTCAAGGTCCTGCTTCTGTGCGAGGAGGTCCTGCTTCTCCGGCAGCTGCGAGTGTCTCGCCGCATCGGGACCTCCGCGAGTCTCGCGCGCGATCCTCGAGATCTCCCGATTGACGCGCTGCAGGTCTTGCCTGAGCGCCTCAAGGTCGCCCGACGGGGCCGGCGACGCCGCGGGAGGCGGCGCTTCCGACACCGTCGCCTTGGGCGCCTTGGCCGGAGGAGCCTTAGCGGCAGGACGTGGCGGTGACTTGCGGCTGGTACCGCTTGTGTTCTTGATCCATCGAGCATAGGTCCCGAAGAGCTGGTACGACCTGCCGGTCGCAACGTGCTCCAGATCACATGGTGGATGTGGTGAGCCGTGGCCGTCCCGGTGACTTAGCCCGCTAGACCTCCTGAGCCGGCGCCCCAACACAGGAGCGTCAGGCGGTAGGAGGAATCCGATGCGCTTTCAGCCAAGTACGTCGAACGCCGTCCGCAGGTCGATCACCGCCCTCGCGGCCACCGCTCTGGTGTTCGCGATGCTCGGAGGCACCGCGCTTGCGGCGCCCGTCGTCCGCGATCACATCGCGAGCAGCGGCGTCGGAGCCACGAGCACCGTCTGCGTCGGCACGGTTTGCACGGCGACATCCGTCTTCGTCGTCGTCGACAACTCAGGCGGCGCATCCCAGGCGTGTCTTGACATCAGCCGGTATGACAGCGTCGCATTCCTGCTGCTCGGTTACGAAAATGGCTGCGCGCCTGTCGCCGAAAGTGGCTTCTCGATGGACACCAAAGGTCTAGCGAGCGCCGCGCTCTCGCCGATCGACATCACGCTCCAGGCATTCACCTGCGACTCCAATGGCTGCCTTCCCACCGGAGCACCACGGGTCGCGCACCTGGGCGCGACGTATACCGGGGTCGGCGACACCAACACTTTCCGAAGCAACAGCAAGTCGACCTTCGGCGGTTGCACGATGTACTTCGTCGGCAAGGGCAGCTCACGGAACGCGACCGCATCGTTCACGGTCGAGAGCCAGTCCCTCGACGCGCTCGGCTCGCTGTTCACGTCGACACAGAAGATCAAGGTCCTCTGCCACTAGAGCGACCGTCTCGCGCTGCGGGCCCGGCACGCGGGCCCGCAGTAGCGGAGTAGGCTCTCCCGGTTCGCGGATCCGCGACGACTGGGGGAGCTCGGTGTGGCTGTCACGACTGCGAAACGACCCACGACGAAGCAGCGCAAGTTTCAGCTCGACGAGAAAGACCTGCCGACGCATTGGTACAACATCCAGGCGGACCTGCCGTCGCCGCTCCCGCCTCCGCTCCATCCCGGAACAGGTCAACCGCTCGGCCCCGCGGATCTCGCGCCACTCTTTCCGATGGAGCTGATCAAGCAAGAGGTCAGCCGCGAACGCTGGATCGAGATACCCGAGCCGGTTCGTGACGCCTACAAGGTTTGGCGGCCAACGCCCCTCATCCGTGCGCTCGGCCTCGAGAAGGTGCTCGGAACGCCCGCGCACATCTACTACAAGTGGGAGGGCACGAGCCCAGCCGGCAGCCATAAGCCGAACACCGCGATCGCGCAGGCCTACTACAACAAGGCCGAGGGCACCAAACGCCTCGCCACCGAGACCGGCGCGGGGCAATGGGGGAGCGCCCTCGCGCTCGCCGCGCGGATGTTCGACCTCGAGTGCAAGGTCTACATGGTCCGCGTGTCGTACGACCAGAAGCCGTACCGACGGATCCTCATGGAGACATGGGGCGCCGAGGTCGTCCCGAGCCCGAGCCCTGACACAAAGGCGGGCCGTGCCGCACTCGCCAAGGACCCAAAGAGTCCCGGGAGCCTCGGCCTCGCGATCTCGGAGGCCGTCGAGGATGCCGCCACGCGGGACGACACGAAGTACTCGCTTGGATCCGTCCTCAACCACGTGCTCATGCACCAGACGGTCATCGGCCAGGAGGCCAAGAAGCAGCTCGAGCTCGCCGGCGAGCGGCCAGACATCCTCGTCGGCTGCATCGGAGGCGGCTCGAACTTCAGCGGATTCGCGTTCCCGTTCGTCGGCGACAAGCTCACCGGAAAGATCGAGAGCCTCCGGATCATCGCGGTCGAGCCGATGGCGGCGCCGAGCATCACCAAGGGTCGGTACGTCTACGACTTCGGGGATGAAGCGATGATGACGCCGCTCGTGAAGATGCACACGCTCGGCCACTCCTTCATGCCGGCGCCGATCCACGCCGGCGGGCTCCGCTACCACGGCATGGCGCCGGCGGTGAGCGCGCTGTACGAGCAGAAGCAGATCGAGGCCATCGCGGTCCACCAGCGCCCGACCTTCGAGGCCGCGGTCATGTTCGCGCGCGCGGAGGGCTATCTTCCCGCGCCCGAATCCGCGCACGCGATTCGCGTGGTGATCGACGAGGCTCTGAAGTGCAAGGAGTCCGGCGAGGCGAAGGTCATCGCGTTCAACCTGTCCGGGCACGGCCACTTCGATCTCGGCGCGTACGAGCGCTACATGAACGGCGAGCTTGAGGATTACGAATATCCGGCCGACAAGGTGCGCGAGGCGCTCGCCGGCTTGCCGAAGGTCGCCGTGTAGGTGCTGAGTCGACGCATTGACGGGAGGACCGCATGTATCGCTGGATCGTTTTCATCCATATCGCGAGCGTGCTGGGACTGCTCTTGGTCCATCCGGTCACGGTCGCGTTCCACCTGAAAGAGGAGCGCAGTGACATCCGGATCCGCGAGCTGCTCGAAGTCACCGAAGCCGCGAGCACCCTGCGCTGGTTCTTCTTCGGGCTCACGGTGGCGTCCGGCGTTGTCCTCGGTTTCCTGGGTTCGTGGTGGGGAACCGCCTGGATTTGGGCGGCGCTCGCGATCTTCATCGCGATTGGCGTGGTGATGAACGTCTACGGCGGCCGGACCATCGATCGCATCGCCGACACGCACGACGACACTGAGATGGAGCGCCTGCTCACGCGTTTCCGCCCGGGGCTTTTGGCCGTGACTGGGGCGGGCGGTCTCCTGATCATCCTGTTTCTCATGCTTTTCAAGCCGTCGCCGGGGTAGGCCAGAGTGCCGAAGTCACGAGCTGAGCGAGACCGCGGGCGCGGCGAGACGCCGTCGAAGCGCGCGCTGCGTGGGGCTCAAAAGACCGGACGGCAGAATCCCGAGCGAGGCGTCACCAGCCGGGCTCGCAAGCGCCGCCAGGGTCTCGAGGACGTGCCCGATCCGAGATACGGTGGCCGTCCCGGCGAGCAGAAGTCGAAGTGGCGGCCGCCGGCCGAGCTCATGACCCCGCGCCAAAAGCGGATCGCGAAAAACAAACACGATTCCTGAGGCGCTGTTCTGATCAAAACCAGGTGTGGTCGTCTGAGCTTTCTGGCACGGCGCGCCTCATCCGCTTAGGTTACCCAGACCGTTCACGAAGGAGGCGAAATGAAAGGGCTTGTCGCCTGGCTCGGCACACCGGTCGGCCGTTTCGTCCGCGACCTAGTCGAGGGCGCGATCGCGGGAGCAGTCGCCGCGGTCGTTGCGCTGCAGCTCGACGTAGCGACGCCGAAGGTGATCCTGGCGGCCGCGGTCACCGGCGCCGTCGCGGCCGCAATCGCCGTCGCGCGGCGCGCGCTCGTGAACGCGGTTTCGCCGGCGACTCCCGGGCAGCCCTAGCACCGCAAGGTTGCGGCGCGCCGAGGTGCGCATCATCGCCTGATCCCCCCGGCTAGTCGGCGACGGGTCGCACCTCGACGGCGCCTCCACCGGGCCAGCGCTTCGCGATGGCGATCGCCTCGTCCTCATCCTTCACGTCCACGACGGCGTAGCTGCCCACCGACTCCTTCGCCTCGATGAACGGACCGTCGCTGACCATGGGCAGGTCCTTCTTGCGGACACGCCCGAGACGGACGGTCTTCGTCCCCCGCGCCAGGCGGTGGCCTTCGACGATCCGTCCTGACCCCGCGTGCTCTGCGAACCACTTGCCGATGTCGGCGACTCCGGCCTCCCGCTCGCTCTGGGGAAGCGCCATCCATTCGTCTTCGATCGCGTAGAAGGTGAGCATGTAGCGCACGTTGTCCTCCTCGCCTCGTCAGGGTTCCACGGTACCGACGAAGAGCGGCAGGAGGGATCGACAAAATGACACTGCGGCGGCGCCCACCCTGCCGCGCCACTGATCCCTCGGGCGGGCCCATAGTGGCGCTCCAGGTCACGCAATGCCGGATGGAACCGTCCTCTACGAGCCCCGTGGGCCGCAGCTCTGGCAACCGGGATGTGCTGCTCTCGGCGTTGTCATCGGCATCGCCGCGATCGCGACGGGACAGCTCGGCGGCATCGTGCTCGTCGTGCTGTTCGGCCTCTTCCTCGCGGTCTCCGTGATGTGGTACCGGCAACGGCCGGATCGACTGACGATCGACGAAGCCGGATTCACCGTGTCGCATGGCGCCCTCACGTCTCGATGTCTCTGGTCGGAGGTCGAAAGCGCGACGGTCGTTCGCGGCAAGGGGCGTCCATGGGTGCATATCCAGTTTCGGTCTGACAGCCAGGCGACGTACCCGTGGCGGAAAGCCCTGCCCGGTTCTTCGCGCCGGACCGCCGCCACGCTGCCGGCGAACTATGGGATGGATCTTGACGAGCTCGCGGCGCTCCTGGAGCGCAGACGTCGGCAGGCCCTCGCGAGCGAGTCGGACGCCCCCGATACCCCGACTGACGGTCCCGAGGAGGCCCTGCCGGCGGGTTACATCATTCACACGATCGACGACATTGGTGTCGAGATCATCCGGCCCGGCGTGACTCTGTCGTGCTTCACCTTGTTCGTCGGCGTCTGGACCGTGCTCTGGGATATCGCGACGATCAGCGTGATCGCTGCAGCGGGTCGGGATGGCTTCGACGCTGGCGAGGTAGTCCTCCTGGCCCTGACCGCGGCGGTAGGTGCGGCCTTCACGGTGCTCGGTCTTCGCGCGTTGCTGATCCGCCGGTCGTGGGTGGTGACTGATGGAGTGGTCGACGAGCGGTCGACCTTCAAGGGAATAGGCGAGATTCGCCACCGCCGGCACCTCGATGTCGCGCGGATCGAGATGCGAACTGGGCTCTGGGAAACCGGAGCGGGCAGGACCGACGATCTCGTCCTATGGACGCGGGGAAGTTCATCCCCGCTCGAACTGCACCCAAATGTCGAAAACACGCCAGGGCCCCTCCGCGCGCTCGGCCACCTCTTTGCGCGACACACGAGGCGACCATTCACGACGGTTGAGCAACGTATCCCGGAGCCGAAGCCGCCTGAGAGCGACTGAAGGATGGGGGAGCCTCAATAGTCGAGAAGTCGAGATGGATCGACAAAGAGGATGTCGCCCGCCGCGGCGAGCCGAACCGCGAATTCGTATCGGGGCGCTCGAACCGCCGGTTTCCCCGCGATTCGACGCCGACGACCGACTTGGCGCGCGATCTCGGCCAAGACGATCGATGCCAGAAAGCGTAGGGGAGGATCTTCGAACATTTTTAGATCCAGCGTCGCGGTCTTCACCCGACCATGCTTCACGTGGATGAGATCCGCGGGTTCAGAGCCAACAACAATCACTTGCCGCTGTCCACGTGTGAGCGCCTCTCGCTGAAGCGGGTTTGCTGGTCCAGATGGCAACACGACCACGACTTCCTCGAATCGTTCGAGGTCGTCGACTGACGCCCGGTGTATGCGTAGCGGATTCTTGTGCCGACGCGCAGCCGCTCGGGCTTCGCGTCGCCGCGCGGCGGATCCCTCAAACCACCCGGCGCCCCGATCCTCGAGAAGGACGTCGCGAAAGCCGAGAGCGGCGGCGGAGCGAAGACTCGATCCGACCTCGACGTGGTCGCGTCCTATCAGTAACAAGGACGGCCTACGAGAGTCCGGTCGTGCGGTTTGAAGCTGTCGTGCCGATCCATGCAGCACGTACCACCCCGCGACGGCCGCGGCCGCCGCGACGTTGAGGGTCGTCACGGTTCGCGACTGCGTCGGTATCTCGAGGGTTTCCGCGGCCAACGCGAGCGTTCGCGGCGAAAGCCCACGTCGTTCGTTGCCCACCGCGATCGTTGCATCGTCTCGCAGAGGCGCCCTGCCGTAGATGTCCCGGGCGCCAGCGACGTTCTCGATCGCGATGAGATATCCCTCGATCGACGCTGCGCGGGTGGCGCCAAGGAGTCGCGCCACATCCGCGATTCGGGCGATATTCGCTGGATTCTCGACGCCGTCAGCGAAGATCGAGAGTGTCAATCAAGTCGCGCGCGGAGCCTCCGCGCGATCGCTTCGGCTCGCGCGTCGTGATCGCGAGTCCGCGCCGCAGCTTCACCGCGCAGCCGGCGCTCGTGTTGCAACATGTGGTGGCCGAGCTCGTGCGCGAGAACATACGCGAGCATGAATCGTCGCAGGGTCGAGCCGGGCCATGCGACGATGCCTTCACGATCAGTGACCGCGCCCGCGGCGCGCAGACGTGATCGCTCGTCCGCGGGTAGGTCAAACCCGAGACGCCACGGCGGGAGTGGTTGGTCGTAGAGCACGATCTGGCCAGGTCCGATGAGCTCACCCAGCGGTATGTGTTTCGACGTGACCGGAGCCGGCATGAGCTCGATCGCAACGACGCCGTAGTAGGCGCCCTCGCCGAACCTACGCAGAGCCTCACGGATATCGGCGGCCGATGCCGGATGGTGACGACCGGGGCTGGGCCGTCGGCTTCGTACGACCGGAAGCTTGGCGCGCCGCGCGGCGCGAATCCGGCGCGGGTCGCTTCGGAGGCTCTTCGTCATCTTTACTGCCGATTATCGGAACGGCGAAGCAGAATGCCGAGGATCATCACGTGCGATACGACCGCGGCCGGGACGATGACGATGGGGATGTAATACGCGGCGCCGAGGTCGCTCACGACGCCGGCGCCGCGGGCCTGAACGAAGGCGTTGGCGAAATCGACGAGGCCGACGACGCTCACAGCCCATGTGAGCGGGATGCCGAGCCGCGAGCGCGCCCGAAGCGCTGCGATGGCTGCAAGCGCGAGAACAGCGGCGAGCGTCGTCCCGAGGGCGGCAGGTATCGCGAAACTCTGCGCGAGCGAGGGTCGCACCCAGCGCCGGAGCCAGGAAGCCCAGGCCGATGTAGCGGAAGGCCTGCACCACGAGGAGCGGCTGCAGAGCGGACTCTCGCGGCAGCC
>Ga0209803_1001246_pt1 | contig 16726 bp, 20 predicted proteins | sample GraSoiAngelo_138_FD_185895 | JGI IMG/M metagenome (GOLD analysis project Ga0209803, IMG submission 185895) | Grasslands soil microbial communities from the Angelo Coastal Reserve, California, USA - 14_0929_09_40cm (SPAdes) (version 2) | ecosystem: Environmental > Terrestrial > Soil > Grasslands ...
TCGCGCCGAAGGTGGCTCGACGTGGGGCGATTTCAATCATGCGACGCACGCCTTCGGGCTGGCGACGACGGGTGGAATCATCTCCACAACGGGCATCGCCGGACTCACCTTGGGCGGCGGCATCGGCTACCTGACTCGTGGCGCCGGCTTGTCGCTGGACAACCTCATCTCCGCCGACGTGGTCCTGGCGGATGGCTCGTTCGTCACGGCGAACGCGAATGCAAACCAGGATCTCTTCTGGGCGCTGCGCGGCGGGGGCGGCAACTTCGGCGTGGTGACGAGCTTCCAGTTCAAGCTCCAACCCGTCAAGAATATCGTCGGTGGTCCGATATTCTTCGAGAAAGAAGATGCGGAGAAGGTGATGCGCACCTTCGACGAGTACATCTCCCGCGCGCCCCGGGAACTCGGCGCCTTCTTTGCGTGGCAAATCGCACCGCCGCTTCCCTTCATCCCGGAAGACCGACACGGGGATACGCTGTGCGTTCTCGTGACCTGCTGGACCGGCGCACCATCCGATGCGGAGGATGCCTTGGCCCCCCTCCGAGGAGCGGCAGACGTCGTCGCCGCGCATGTCGGGCCGATGCCGTACCCGGCGCTGAACGGTGCGTTCGACGGACTCGTTCCTCCCGGGCTGCAACACTACTGGAAGGCCGTCTTCGCCAAGGATCTCTCGGACGGTGCCATTGAGGCGCACCTCGCGAACGGGCCCAAAGTCCCGGTCGTCAACTCAACGATGCACATCTACCCGATCAATGGCGCGGTCCACGATGTCTCACCGGACGCCACGGCGTTCGGTCACCGGGACGCGAAGTACGCGATGGTCATCGCCGGCATGTGGCCGGATCCCGCACAGAACGACGCCAACACGCGATGGGTGAAAGACTATTACAAAGGCCTCGCGCCCCACGCCCAGGAGGGCGGCTACATCAACTTCGCGGCCGGGGACGACATGTATCGGGTTCGAGCGAATTTCGGCCAGAATTACGACCGGCTGTGTGAGGTCAAGACGAAATACGATTCGGAGAACGTGTTCCGGCACAACCAAAACATCTCGCCGACCTAGCCCAAGCCGGCGGATCCGCGGGTCACTCGGCCTTCAGATAGCGGCTCGCAACCGCAGTCCCCGCCACGAGCATCCCGGCGTTGACATGGTCGACGGCCATCAGCTTGCCGTAGACTTTCGTGAGATCTTCCGTGACGATCGCATCACTCGGCATGCACCACCTCAATCACTTCGAAAGGATCCGCATTGCTTTCTCTCGCATCTCGATCACAATCTTGCGGAGTTCGTTCGCTTGCTTTGGCGTCACCTCGCTCATGTTCGTGCGGAGGAGCTTCCCCGTGGCCCGGAACTCTCGGAACAGCGCGGCTCTCTCGGGACCGACCGCGGACTCGAAGGCGCGGAAGCGCTCCTCGATCTCCTTGCGGCGGCTCCGGAGATACGCCTTGCCCTCCCGGGTGATCCGATACGTCTTACGCCGTTCCTCGCCGCTCACGGAGAGGTATCCTTTGCGCAGGAGGGCCCGCAAGGCCGGATAGATCGCGCCGGCACTCGGCTTGTAGAACCCGTGGTACCGTTCCTCGATCGCCTTGATGATTTCGTACCCATGCATCGGGCGTTCCTCGAGCAGGTGCAAGACGAGACCTTTGAAGTCGCCCTTGCCGAAGAAGTGGAAGTAACCGCCGAACTTTTCCGGGGTGCTCATCACGATAACTCCTTTCGCCGGAACCAGAGGGTCGCGAGCAGCCCGCCGACGATCGCGTAGGCGGCGAAGACGAGGAGGGAGGTCGCCGGGTCCGGAACGAATTCGCCGCCCCCGCCGCCGGGGCCCGGTCGAACGGTCGCGCCACCAAGCACGTTGGTGATGATCCCGGAGGCCGACGAGGCGATAAACCAAGGATCGACCTTCGCCAGCGAGAGGATCCCGCCGATGATGGCGAAGATCAGCGTGAAGAGGAAGAACGTCAGGACCGTTGCGGCGACCGTGCTCTTCAACAACGCAGAAAGGAGGTAGGCGATTCCGACGACCGCGCTCATGTACGCGAGCGCGTAGACGTAGGAAAGCCCAACGTCCCACGTTAGCGAGTGCGTGACGATGAGGGCCCCGATTGCCGCGGCGCCGTAGTAGAGAGAGAGGACGGCAGCAGACACGATCAGGCTCGCTGCAATCTTCCCGAGGACGAGCAACTCGCGGCGGACGGGGTTCGGGAACAGGAAATAGCCCGTCCGCTTCTCGTGCTCCGAGACGAGCGCGTCCGCCGCGAACAGGACCCCGCTGAGGACCGCGAGCAGGCTGCTGAACGTCGCGAACGTCGAGACGAACCCGTTCGGAGTCGACGCGTATGGGACGCCGAGGGCCGGTGGCAGTCCGAGGAACAAGCCGACAATCAGCCCGACGAGGATCAAGATACCCAGGAGACGACGGCCCCGGATGTACTTTCGAATCTCGTAGCTCGCGACCGTGACGACCTGGGCGAACGGGCTCGGGGTCATAGTCGATCCGACTCCTGGATTCGGTCGAGGTAGAGCTGCTCGAGCGACGAGCCGAGTGGCCGGTACGTGATGACCTTGAGGCCGCGGGAAACCATCGCCTCGAGCACCCGCGCTTGCCCTTCCTCTCCACCGGAAATCCGAAGGTCCACGCTCGAGTCGCCGCTGTCCTTGACCTCGACAACCCCGGGGACCGAGGCGAGCGCCTCGAGGTCCTGCGACGTCGGAGGACGGAGGAAGGTCGTCTGGAATGTCGACGTGTCCGCGCCGCGGGAGAGGTCACGGACGGAGCCGTGGACCAAGAGCTCTCCGTGGTTCAGGAGCGCGACATCGTCGCACACCTCCTGGACCTCGCCGAGGAGGTGGGAGCTCATGAAGATCGTCCGGCCCTCGCCCGTCAGCGACTTGATGACATCGCGGACCTCCGCCATGCCCCGCGGATCCAGGCCCGAAGTGGGCTCGTCGAGGATGAGCAGTTCGGGCTCGTGGAGGAGCGCCTGTGCAATCGCGAGCCGCTGCTTCATCCCCTTTGAGAACTCCTGGATCCGGTGATCCGCCCACTCGGTCAACTTGACCTCCTTCAGGACGGCCTCGCTCCGTCGCTCGATCTCGTTCGACGGCATTCCGCGGAGGCGCCCCACGTACGCGAGAGTCTCGAGCGGCGAGAGGTATCCGTAGAACTCCGGCGTCTCAATCACCGCACCGATGCGCGCGAGGGCGCGGGTCGGCTCCTGGCGCACCTCGATGCCGAAGAGGACCGCGCGGCCCCGGGACGGTCGGATCAGGTTCGTCATGATCTTGATCGTCGTCGACTTCCCCGCGCCGTTCGGACCGAGGAACCCGAGGGCTGTGCCCTCCGGGACCGTGAGATCGAGAGACTTCAGGGCCGTGAAGTGACCGTACTCTTTGCCTAGGCCCTCCAGGTGGACCGGGAGCTCGCGGGGGACCGATTCCGTGCGGGAAGCTTCCATAGTCGATTGCGATATATCGCGATATACTTAAACTCTTTGAAGGGATTCCCAGCACAGAGTTCAGAACACGAATCAATGCCAGGCAGGCGGAACGCGTGACTGAGAATCCGGCGACCTGACCTGCAGCATGGTTCTTATGGCTTGAACGGTTCCCCGCATGCGGGCCGGGCATGTCGATGTTGGAAGCACCTCCGGGCGTTCGGCCGTTGATCGCCCCGATGCGGTGGCTTCTGTACGCAGCAAGTGCGCTCGTGTTCCTTGCCGGCTTCCAGCTCACGGTCTTCACGGAGCAAACGGCCACCTACTTCGCATGGACGATCGCCCGGCCTCTCACCGGGGCATTCCTCGGTGCGTCGTACTGGGCCGCCGTCCCCGTCGAGGTCATCGCGGCCCGCCAGTCCGCCTGGGCGAGCGCTCGCGTTGCCGTCCCGGCGATCTGGTTGTTCACGGCGCTCACCCTCGTCGCCACGCTCCTCCACTTCGACCAGTTTCACTTCTCGAGTCCCGTTGCGAGCGCGCAAGGCGCCGCGTGGTTCTGGCTTGCGATCTATGCGGGCGTTCCGGTCGCGATGTTGATCATCTGGATGCTCCAGCTCCGGGCACCGGGAAGCGATCCGCCCCGTGGGCCTCCCGCGCCGATATGGATGCGCATCGCGGTCCTCGCACAAGGTGTCGGCATGCTCGTGGTCGGCCTGGGTCTCTTCCTTGCGCCGGACATCGTGAAGCCGGTGTGGCCCTGGGGGCTGACGCCGTTGACATCACGGGCCATCGGAGCGTGGCTCATCGGGATCGGCTTCGCCGCGTTCCACGCGAGCCGCGAGAACGATTTCCTCCGGATCCGGCCGCTGGCCGGCGGCTACATCGCCTTCGCGGTCTTGCAATTCATCGCGGTTGCGCGGTACGCCGGCGACGTGAATTGGAGCGCCGCGTCCGCATGGGTCTACCTGGCCTTCCTGGGGAGCATCCTGCCTGTGGGTCTCTACGCCTGGCTCGGCCATCGAACGTCAAGAAGTCGCTGAGGAACGACTTGGGGATCGACGCAATCGGGGATGAAAACCGCGTCAACATCCTCAAGCGAGGGGTGAACATGCTCTGGCCGTGCGCCGCGCGATCACCGTCGGACTGCTCCTCCTGATGGTGGCGGGCTCCGTCGCGATTCTCGCGCCCGCGCCACCCGTCGGCGCCGCGGGTCAAATCGAGGCATTCAAGAGCGGGCTAACCTTTCCGATCGCTCTTGCGTTCTCCTCGGACGGCCGAATCTTCTACGCGGAGAAAGACACAGGGAGGATCCGCATCATCTATCTCGCGAACCGGACGCTCCTGCCGACGCCGTTCTATACGCTCCCGAACACTCAGAATACGGACGAGCGGGGTCTGCTCGGCCTCGCGCTCGACCCCGGGTTTCCCGCGACCCCGTACGTGTACGCGTACCAGACGTACAACGACCTCGTGAACGGGACGGTCTACAATCGGATTGTCCGGATCCTGGCGAGCGGGAATACGGGCGTGTCACACACCGTAATCCTCCGGATGCCACCCTTGGGTGCGACGATCCATAACGGCGGCGTCATCGCTTTCGGCCCGGACGGCAAGCTATACGCGGTCGTCGGCGAGAATGGAATCCAGGCGCGATCTCAGGACCCCCTGGGCCCGATGGGCAAGGTCTTGCGGATGAACTCCAACGGAAGCGCTCCGCCCGACAATCCCTTCTACGGTAACCCGGCGTGGTACAACCTCACGTACACGTATGGCCACCGGAACATGTTCGGACTTGCGTTCCATCCGATCACGGGCCGGGTGTACGTCACGGAGAACGGACCGAATTGCAACGATGAGATCAACTTGCTGCCGAACCTCACTGGTCTCGATCGGAACTACGGCTGGGGACCGACGGCCTCGTGCGGCAGCCTGCCGCCTCCCGCCGACACGAACCAGGACGGCCCCAATCCCGTGCTGCCGATCTGGTGGTGGGGGACCACGATTTGTCCGACGAACGCGGCAATCTACAAAGGTCCCTCCTTCCCCAAGTGGCAAGGCGACCTGTTCATGGGCGAATGCAACCCCCCTTATCGATTCCATCGACTGCACTTGGTCCCGCCAGGATACGATTCGGTCGGATCGGATGATATCCTTTGGACCGCGCCGACCTCCATCATCGAGGTCGAGCAGGGGCGAGACGGAGCGATTTGGCTGACGACGCCGACGACGATCTACCGGTACTGGGATTCCGGCAAGCCGCCGGTCGCGTCGTTCACCGCCACGCCGAATCCCGTGATCGAGGGAGCGACGGTAGCCTTCGACGCGTCGGGCTCTTCCGACCCGGACGGAACCATCGATTCGTACGTCTGGGATTTCGGAGACCTCACGAATGGGAGCGGTGCCATCATCTCCCACTCATACCCGACATTCGGCACATTCAACGTGACGCTCACGGTCACCGACAACGAATCGTTCACCGCGACCGCCCACCGGGACGTCGTGGTTCACGCGCCTCCGGTTGCCTCTTTCACGACGACTCCGAACTCACCGGTGGTCGGAGCGAGCGTGACCTTCAACGCATCGGCTTCCCGCGATCCCGACGGGAATATCATGACCTACGCGTGGAATTTCGGAGACTCCACGTTCGGCAGTGAGGCGATCACATCCCATCCGTACGCCGGCGCCGGGACGTACAACGTCACCTTGAACGTCACCGACAACGACTCGTTGAATGGGACCGTCTACCATGAGGTCGTCGTGGGGCCCCCGCCGCCGGGACCGCGGCCGCCGGTCGCCGATTTCGCGGCAAGTCCATCGCCTGTGAACCCTGGTTCTCCGGTCACATTCGACGCCACGGCGTCGTTTGACCCGGATGGGACAATCGTTTCGTACGCGTGGGAATTCGGAGATTCGACCGTCGGCAGCGGCGTCATGCCGACGCACGCGTACGCGAACCCGGGCGTGTACACCGCGATCCTGACCGTCGTGGACAACCAGAGCCTCTCGTCGGATGCGACGCACCAGGTGACGGTCAACGCACCGCCTCGGGCAGCCTTCCAATTTTCTCCGGGGACGATCTACATCGGAGTCAGCGTCACGTTCGACGGGTCCGCGTCGACGGACCCCGACGGGACCATCGCCTCGTATTCGTGGGACTTCGGGGACGGCTACTTCGGGACGGGGGTCCAGGCGTCGCATGGGTACGCCGCCAGGGGAGCCTTCGGGGTTGAGCTCACGGTCGTGGACAACCTCGGGCTCTCGAATCACACGGCACGCGCCATCACAGTCGGAGACCGAGCGCCTCAGATCACCTCGAGCTCTCCGGGAGTCGGCCCCCTGACGGTCGACGCTGGCGCGACCCAGACGTTCACGGCCATTGCGTGGGATCCCGACGGGGACGTGCTGTCGTACACCTGGCGAGTCGACGGCACCGTCGCGGGCGGAAACACCAGTGCGCTGAATTTCGCGTCCGGAGCTCCCGGAAATCACATCGTGAACGTCACCGTGTCCGACGGCTCGCTGGTCGTGTCGCGGGAGTGGACCGTGACCGTCGTGACGAACGGACTTGTCGCCTTCGTGACGTCCTGGCCGTTCCTCGCTCTTGTCGCCGCCGCCATTGTGGCGGTCGTCGTCATCTGGTTGGCGCGGCGGCGGAAGCGCGGCGCGCCTCCTCGATCACCGGATCGCGGAAGCTTCTAAGCTCGACCGGACAACACCCTTACGTAGGTGGAACGAATGGCGGCCGCATGACGACCGTCCTTCTCCAGACGACGATGGGCGACGTGAAGATCGAACTCCTCGACAAGACAATGCCGATCACGGCGGGCAACTTCCGGAAGCTCGTCGCGCAGGGCTTCTACGATGGAACGATCTTCCATCGCGTGATCCCGAACTTCATGATCCAGGGTGGGGACCCGCAGGGGACCGGGCTTGGCGGCCCGGGGTACACGATCAAGGATGAGCTTCCCGCGGACAACCGAAATGCGCGAGGCACCATCTCCATGGCGAACGCGGGTCCGAACACCGGCGGCAGCCAGTTCTTCATCAACGTCGTCGACAACAACCGGTTGGATCGGAAGCATCCTGTCTTCGGACGAGTCGTCGGCGGGATGGAGGTCGTCGACGCCATCAGCCGCACGCCGACGGAGGCCGATGACCGGCCGCGGACGAAGGTCACGATCCGGAAGGCCACCGTGTCCCCGTGAGCCCAGACCGCTAGATTCGCCAGAATTCCGCCGTGAGGCCCAACGATTGGAAATGGGTCACGAGCTGGTCCTTGCCCGGTCGAACGTATCCGACTTTCAGCTTGTCCTTGTAAATGGGCATGCTCAGCGCATGCGTCTCTTCGATCGTGAGGATGGCCCCCTCGGGCGCCTGAGTCGCTTTCCGCCACTCGTCCAGGTGCGATTCAGAGGAGAAGAACACCATGTGGTTCGAGCAGGTAACGACAATATCATTCCACCATTGCGATGCGGGAAGCGCGAGATAGACCACGGGCCTTGGAGGGGATGCGCGCGACTTCCCACCCGCGAGCTCGATCGAGATCGGTTTCGCGCAATGATGGCAACGGCTTTCGATCCGGACGATTTCGTGTAGCATTGTATGGAACGCGACCGCGTCCCATGCGCAGTTCGCGTAGTATCGTCGTCCGATGACCGGCCGGGTCGTGCGAAACGGAGTCGCGACGGCCGAGAAGGGGAAGGCCATGAGGATCCGCTGCGTGCCCGGCACGAGTTTCAGGTGGCGCGCCTCCTCGAGCGCTTTCAGGACGGCGAACGCGTCGGGACGCTCGAGGTGGTATCGTTCCATGATCTGTTCGAGGACGGGGGGAACGGCGTGTTCCAAGAAATGGTCGAAGACGTACTTCCTCACGTCTCGCGCAAGCGCATCACCGGGGGATCCCGCCATGAGGTGGCCTTCGTCCGGGATGGCGCCGAGGAGGGCGATAAACTTGCGGGGATCTCCGTCACAAGTTCGGAGGGTAACAAAAAGTCATTTCGTTGCGAGCACGAAGTATCCCAGCGCACCCGGACGGTTTGACACCCGCGTGAATCCGCCGGCTCGCACTTTCTCGGTGAGCTGATCCGGACTGTGGAACGCCATGTGGCCCCCGTGCCGATACCCCGCGATCCACTGGTAGATGGGGCCGGGTGCCCGCGAGGGCAGCATCTCGAAGAGAACCAGACGTCCGGAGTCTCTCAGGACTCGTCGCATCTCCCGGAGCGCCCGCCCTTGATCCTCGATGTGATGGAACGCGACGACCGCGGTGACTCGATCGAAGGTCGCATCGGGAAACGGAATCTCCTCCGCACGGCCCTCCTCGAATCGGATCGTCGGTCGAAACTTCCGCCCCTGGCCAACCTTCTTCCGGTTGGGCTCGAGGACGACCACTTCGGCGCAACCCGTCGCGAATTGTTCCGTCGCGGCGCCCGCGCCACCGCCGACATCGAGCAGGCGAACGCCGGAGACGGGAGCGAGGAGCGCCCGCATCTCCGCGAGGTCGGCCGCCCTCTTCCGGACACTTGCCCTTTCGATGAGTCGGACCAGGACGGACATTGGAGATTCTCCGGAGTGCCTCGAGAGGGACGAATCCTCACGGAACTTCGCCGCGGAGGATCTTGCCGAGCACCCCGGTGTCGATGTTCCCTCCGGAGACGACACACACGATGCGGCCTTTCCCGGCCTTGCCCGCGAGCGCCGCGGCGACGGCCGATCCGCCCGCGCCTTCGGCGACGACCCGGTTCCGCTCGACGAGCAATCGGATCGCGGACGCAATCTCCTTCAGGGAGACGACGAGAGACCCTTCGAGCAGCGGCCTCACGAGGTTCCACATCTCTGGGAGGACGCTCGACGCGCCGATCCCGTCGACGAAACTCGGGGTCCGTTTGACTTCGGCCGGCACCGCCTTCGCGAACGATGCCGCGAGAGGTGCGGCGGTCTCCGGCTCACAGGCGTAAATCCGGGTCCGTGGTCTCTTCGACTTGATTGCGGTTGCGATGCCCGCGCTCAAGCCGCCGCCACCGAACGGGATCACGACCGCATCGACGTCGGACATGTCCTCGAGGATCTCGAGTCCGATTGTCCCGTTGCCGGCCATCATCGAGGAATCCGCGAACGGATGGACGAAGGTCCACCCCTGGAGCGGTGCATAACGTCGGCTGATGCCGATCTCCCAGACCTCGTCCCATGAGAGTTGAACGATCGTCGCCCCGAACCGCCGGATCGCGGCGAGCTTCGTCGCCGGCGCCGTGTCGGGCACGATGACGGTGCACGGGATCCCGAGACGCTTGGCATGCCATGCGAGGGCCTGCGCCATGTTTCCCGCACTGCACGTGAACACGCCGCGGGACCGCTGGGCCGGGGAGAGCAGCGCAATCGCATTGCCCGCACCGCGGACCTTGAACGACCCGGTCGGTTGGAGATTCTCCAGCTTCAAGTAGATCTCCGCGGGCGCATCGTCCACGTTGAGTCGGAAGAGCGGCGTGCGGACGACCAATCCCTCGATGCGCTTTCGGGCGGCCTCGATCGAAGCGAGGTCGAGCAAGTTCAGCATGCGGGGCCTCAAGGTGAGGCGGCGGCGGCCGGCGCCGGAGACGATGAGCCGAACAGGTATCCCCCGAAGGCGGTTCCCCAGACCAAGATCGGCCAAACGATCATCCGTTCCATCCCGCCGGGCCCGAGTCCGAGGTCCGCGTTCGCGATGAACAACCCGAGCGCGACCAGCGAGAGGACTCCCAGAACGAGGGAGAGATATCGGAACGGGGGTCGGACGATCCGCGCCGCGAAGATCGCGGAGAGCCCGATGAAGATGAACGTCCAGAGGGAGACGATTTCGTGGACGACACCGAAGGCTTCGGTGAACACGCCGACCGCGATGGCGCCCGCGCCGCCGAGCGCAACGACGATCGACAAGATCCGGTCTCCCACCGCGCGCCAGAGGAACCAAGCCGTCGCGAGGACCAGGACGCCGACGAGGATGATCGAGGGATCGAAGATCAGCGCCGCGGGCCCGACGCCGAGATCGCTGATGTAATTCTGCGAGATACTGTAGCCGGTCGGCGAGGCTTCGGAATACACGGCCTCGGATATGGTGAGGCCGATGACTGCGAACTGGCCGATCCCGACGAACAGGAGCAAGCCCGCCCACTGACGGTCGTTGAGGCGCACAGATCGGCGACGCGAATCCAGGCCCATAAGGATTCCGACCATCCGAACCGAGGACTACTTAGCAAACCGGTGCTTAGGCGGGGCGAGACTCCATGGGCTCTCCGATCCGCGTCATCTGGTACACGGACCCGCACAACATCTGGTGCTGGGGCTTCGAGCCCACCGTCCGCCGTTTGGAGGTCCGATACCCGGACAAGGTCGAGATCGAGACGCGCCAAGGTGGCCTGTTCGAAGACTTCAGCCCCGTGCGAGAACAGTGGGCGAGGATGTCTGGAGGCCGCTGGAAAGATTCCGTCCGCACGTTCTTCGAGGCCGTGTCCAGCCAACATCGGATGCCGATGAACGCGGACGCGATGCTCGATTCGTCGGACGACTTCAATTCGACGTGGCCGGCGTGCATCGCCGCGAAGGCCGCAGATCTCCAGGGACCCGGTCAAGGTTGGCGCTACCTCCGTCGTTTGCGGCAGGCGTGGTGTCTCGAGGGACGAGGCATTCATTCGAAGGACGTCCAAACGGAGGTTGCCAATGAGTCCGGCCTCAACCTCGACGCGTTCGTCCAGGCCCTCGACGACGGGTCCGCGAACGAAGCGTTCCAGCGGGACCGAGACGAATGCCAGACGCTGGGCATCAGCGGTTTCCCGACGTTCGTCATTCGACGAGACGACGAGACCCGGCACGTGGACGGATGGCGGCCCTGGGATGCGTTCGAGGAGATCCTGAGGGACGTGGATCCTCACCTGGAGGCCGCACCCATCAAAGCGAACGAGGAGACAGCGCTGAATCTGATCCAACGATACGGCATGCTGGCCACCACCGAGCTCGCGGCGGTCCTCGGAACGACCGACGACGACGCGGAAATCCTCCTCGAGGAACTGGAAGGCCGCGATGATGTGATCCGTCGTCCGGTCGGGCGCGGCCTCATGTGGGAGCTCCCGACGCACCGCGTCGGAACCCCGAAGGCCGATGTCACGAGTCGTTCTTCCTGATCGCCCGCGGTAGGCCGATTCCGCGACCGGCAGTCGAGGTTGCTCGAAGAGGATCAGGAAGACCCGGGTTGCGGGACGTCTCTTGGAAGGATCCGCGAAGCCTGGCTCTCGCGCACCGCGACGAACTCGAGGTGCAATTCTCTCACCCGCGTGGATGAAAAAATCGAGAGGGGGGGTCCTCAGAAGGACTTCAACAGCCCCCACAACGCGCCCGCGAAGACGAGCAGGCCCGCCAACAGGCCCACCATCCCGCCCGCCACGACGATCAGGGCGGTGCCTGCGATCCCCGCGACGACGGCACCGTTCCGCAGGTTCGCCCGCGTCACCTTGTACCCGATCAGGGCCAAGGCGCCGAAGGCGATGAGCAACAGCGCCCGGACCCACGAAATCCCGAGCACCCACTCCGCCACGATGGCGACACCTAGCGCGACGGCACCGACGAGGGCCGCGAGGGCCCCGCCGAGGACGATCGGCACTTGGTACGCCGGCATCCGCTCCAGCGCGCGCCACGAGGACGCGGCCCGCGCCGGCCACGACCGGATTTCGGTTGCTGCCATGTGTCGTTCACCTCGCGCTCGGCGCACTCCCGAGGCTACTTGACCGTATTGGGACGTTCATCGAACCTTTCAAACTCCTTCTAGAACGTAATGTCGCTCCGCGGGGAGGCATAGATTCAGATACGATGGGACGAGGCCGGCACGGTCTTATACTCCTGGATTGCCATCGAGCCGCATCGTTTCGATCGGGAAGTCCGGGGGAGAGGGCGCCGTCGGTCTCGAGCGGCCCACCGTCGTCGAGCATGCGATCGCGGCGGTCCCGCTCCCGTACCTCGTGACGTCCACAATCGTTGCCCTCCTGGCGACCGGGCCGGGCTACTTCCTCGCGCGCCTGATCGAGAACGGCGGGGAATGGAACCAGACCGTTGCGGAAATCTTCGGCGACGCGCTCGCACTCCCGCTCTGGCGATCGATCCCGCTGATCATCCTCTCGATCGGGTTCAATCTGTACCTATTGTGGCTCGTGCGACATTCGAGACTTCACATCGCCCGCTATGCGAATGAGATCGCTCCGCTCCTGCCGGACGGCAAGGCGGAGGTCCGTCGGATCTTCGGCCACCTGTACTGGCGGCTCCCCGTGATTGGGCTCGCCGTGGCCTTCGGCCTGTTCTTCTCCCTGCTGCTCCTCGAACCGATGCCGCCCGGGTTCGGATTCGTTGAGTTCCTGATTCTCGGCTTGAACCTGCTCTTCCTCCCCTTCGTGGATGCGCAGGTGATCTGGAACTACGTCGCGACCATTTGGGGCGTTCATCGAATCGGACGAGAGGCGCTCCGTCTCCGACCCGCCGTCGAAGATCCGATGATCGGGCTGCGCCCGCTTGGATCGCTCTCTTTGGGAGCCACCTTCTACTACTTCGGGGCGCTCGCAATCATCATCGCCGAGGTGACACTGAGCCCGGATCCCGTCCGCCCGGCGTACCTGGCGTTCCTGGTCGTCTTGATCCTGTTCGGCGCGGGGCTGTTGTTCCTCCCGCTCCTCTCGATCCATCGGCTCATGGTGGCGGAGAAGCGTCGCGCCGTGGAGACCGCGAGCTCACGGGCAGGCGATGTCTATGCGCCGCTCACCGCCGGAAACCCGACGTCGGAACCCAGCCTCCACGAAGTACGAGACCTGCTCCTCCGCACGCACAGGATGCTTCTGCACCGGGAGGAGGAACGCCGGATCCAGACCCTGCCGACGTGGCCGTTCGAGACCCGGGCGATGACCCGCATTGCCGCGATCACATTGACCGGGGTCGTCGCGGTGTTGGGGCGCGCCGCGGTCGATTATTTCCTGTTACGATAACATCGACGGGCCGCGACCCAAAGTTCAAAGCCCCGACTCTCGTATGCGGGCCCGGGATTGGGCGATGCGTTGCGACGCCTGCGGCACGATGAACAAGGAAACCTCCCGCTTCTGCCTGTATTGCGGGGCCTCCTTGACCACAGCGGGCACGGAGGCGGCGCCCGCCACTTCCGCAACTCCTGGATCGCCCACGCCCGCGCCGCCGTTGCCCCGCGCCGCTCCCCTCCGGCCGGTGTACGTCCCGCGGCCGCGGACGCCCGACTTCGTCGGCCTCTTCGGGGTCGCGTTCTTCTTCCTCGTCCTGGGCGTCGTCTTCTTCCTGAACGGCAACTTGCTCACGGAGCTGCGGCGCTGGTGGGATCAGATCCTAGCCGGTCGAGCCGCCTTCCGGCCTCCGGAGGGCCTGATCGTGAGCGCCGGGCTGTTCTGGGGGCTCCTCGGCGTCTCGAACTTCGGGATCGCCTTCCTTCGATGGTTCTTCACGCGCTCGCGAATCCGGACGCTCGGCGCGCTCCTCGGCGGAATCGCGATGGTCACGTTCTCGTACTTCCTGTACCGATACTCGTTGCGGGACATGAGCGGGTCGCTCGTCGTCTCGCTGGAGGCCGCGGTGATCGCGGTCCTGCTGTTCGTGTACATCGGATTGGGCCTGTACTGGACGACCCCGCGGTGGCGACCTTCGGTCGAAGGCGTCTATCGCTCGCCGCGGCCGTGAGCCGGATCAGGGCCGGACGAGGTTGAAGGACTCCGGGCCCCCGGGTGGGATGAACTCGCTCCCGCATTCGCAGGTCCAGACGACGCCCGGCCTGCCGCTGATCTCGACTCGCGTGATCGTGTAGTCGAAGCCGCACCGCTCGCACGAGAGGACGACGGCGGGCGGATCGGGTTGGTGGCGCATGATCGGCGGCGGCGCGTGGACGACCTCAGGTTTCGGCTTGTGGAAAAACCATTCCTTGACTCGCGCCAACCGACGAATGCCTCGCGGACCGTTGACCGCTGACGCCGGCGATGGCGCCGGCCGCGATGCCCTTGAGCCCCCTTCTGGACCGTTCCCCATCGGTCCTCCGCCTCCCCGCACATGTATTCGGTTTCTGAGGCATAAAGGTCGCTGAATCATTGTGAATTGTTTCTCTTCCGATAATGAGGACGCGCCCGCCGAGGGCGACGCCCCGGGTCCCGGACCTACCAGGGGAGGCCGATCGCTCCCGCCAGGAAGCGGTTCAGCGGGTCCATCGACTCGCACGCCTCGATGAACGAGCCGAGGAGCTCCGGGCTCGTGACCTGATTGTCGCGAAAGCTCCGGCTCGAGACGAAGTCCTTCCGTCGCAGGTCCTGGATGAACGGATGATTCGGGTCGTAGCCGGGCGGAGGCCGCTTGAGCGAGTCGCCCTCGACGGCGACCCGGCTCCGGATGACCTTCCTCCACGCGTCCGGTTCATCGACAATCCGATCGCGGATCTTCTTCAATATCGGCGCGTCGGGATGCCAGACGCCCGAATGGGCCATCGTCTCGCCCGAGTGCATGTGGAGATAGTAACCGGGCGCCATCTCCTCCGGCCCGGGCGCCTTCGCGTGCCAGAAATGGATCCCGACCTCGGTCTTGTACGGGCTCTTGTCCGGCGAGAAGCGGATGTCCCGGTAGACGCGGGATAGAGAACCGCCGAATGGTTTGGCTTCCGCGACAAGAAACGGGCTAATCTTCTGCAGCCGCGGTCCGGCGTCGCGAATGAACCGCAAGCTCGGTTCCTGCACGGCGTTCTCGTACCGTTCCTTGCTCTTCGTGAACCACTCTTTGTTGTTGTTCTTCGCCAAGTCACTGAAGAACCCGAAGAAGTCCGTGGTGAAGTATTTCGACTTCTCGGTCATCTCTGGCCTCGCCTCGCCGACATCGCGGCTCACCGGTTGAACATTGGCGCGAACGGCCGGGCGTCGAAGACAGCGCGGACGGAGCCGATCTTGTCGCCCCGGACCCGGTACCACTCGCAGATGAACGCCGTCCCCGCGGGAGTGTTCGTCACCATGTCGTACAAGAGACAGACGTCGTCGCCGTCGACGAACGTCTTCTTCGGCTCGACGCGTGCGACGATATGATGCAGCTTTCCCAATGCTTCCAGGTACGGCTCCGGTCGGTTGAACGACTCGAAGGGACCCACGAACGAAAGATCGTCGTGCATGTACTTTCGTGCGTCCGCAAAGTCGCCTTTCCCCAGTGCTTTCTGATACGCCATCACAATTTCCTTCGCATTCGACATTCAATCACGCTCCGTCGGCAACGCGGGGGCATCTTGCCATGCCGCGAGGATCGGGCCACCGGGCGCGCGGAACCAAAAGAAGCTCCCCATGCCCGGGACGTCCACGCGCGGCAGGACGATCTGCCCACCCGCCCGCTCGACCTTCTTTCGCGCCGCATCGAGGTCGTCGACGCGCACGTAGCTCGTGCTCCCCGGGATCCCCTTCGCCTGCGCCGGCCGGATTCCGCCTTGCCCGCCGCCGGGCGTCCGGAACGAGAGGTAGTCGCCCGTCGGGAACTTCACGGACTCGAAGCGCCAGCCGAAGACCCTCTCCAGGAAATTTCGGGTCGCGGCCGGATCGCTACTGGAAAACTCAGAGAAGGCCATCGATCCGTCCTCGCCTGATTCCGTTCGGGTCGTCTTCCGTGCCATCGTCCACTCTCGGTCGCGCAAAGTGATATCCAATGGATAGTATATAGGCCTGGTAGGGGCCGGACGGATAGTGGCGCGCAGGCGGACTGAGCCGAGGGAGGAAGAACGAAAGATCTACCCGCTCCTGGCGTACCAAGCGGACCCGATCCGCGAGAGCGTCAAGTGGCTCGGACGCAAGTGGACGTTGCTCATCCTGCGCGACATGGCGTTCCTCAACCTGACGCGGTTCGGACAGATCCTCCGCAACAACCCCGGGCTGACGCCGCGCGTCCTCGCCCGCCGACTTCGGCAGATGCAGGAGGAAGGCCTCGTCGAACGGGTCGTGACGAACGAAAAGGTCGCATATCGCCTCACATCGAGGGGAGAGGACGCGGTGTTCATCCTGCTCGCGTTCCTTCGCTACGGAATTCGGCATCACATGCCGTCGCACGCGGGTCCGAAGGCTCGCCTTGAATCCTGAGTGTGGCCTCGATCGAAGGGAGACTGGGCGAAGGTGGGTCGACCTCTTACGCCGTCGGCCGGAACTTGTATCCGTAATGGATGACGCCGGCCTCGCCTTCCTGGCCGAGCTTCCGGAACGTGGCCTGGACCTTCATCCCGATCTTCACGTTCTCTGGCTTGACGTCG
>Ga0209803_1001247_pt1 | contig 16722 bp, 19 predicted proteins | sample GraSoiAngelo_138_FD_185895 | JGI IMG/M metagenome (GOLD analysis project Ga0209803, IMG submission 185895) | Grasslands soil microbial communities from the Angelo Coastal Reserve, California, USA - 14_0929_09_40cm (SPAdes) (version 2) | ecosystem: Environmental > Terrestrial > Soil > Grasslands ...
GATCCCGCGCGAAAAGCCCCGCTCCGGCGGGGCTTTTCTTTATTCGGAGGGCGTGGCGCGTTCCTGCGATCACGCCATTACTGCTCGCCCTCAGCGCCGACGTCTAGTCGTCCGTCTCGTCGTCCATTGACAGACCCTGGACCTGCGGGATGCGGGCGCGAATCTTCGAGACCGTGTGGGCCTTCACCTCCGCCGCCCACTGCGAGTCGACCGTGCCGTTCGTGAGCGTCGACTGGTTGGGGTCGTCGAAACCCCTCAGATCGATAGCGAGGTTCGTGACGTAGATGAACTCGCCGTGGCGCACGAGGCTGGCGGGGAACAGGAGTCCTCTCGGCCTCCTCCTTCGGTCGATCCCGTCGAAGTCGCCCAGCTTCGCGATCGCGCGACCGGTTGGGTCGACAACGACGATCTCGTCGGCCTGGTTCGCCGCCACCCAGAGGTTGTCGTGCTCATCGATGATCAAGCCGTCGGCGCCGTTGATGCTGTTCTCGGACTGGCCCGTGGTGGGATCGACCTTGAGCACCTTGGCGCCGCCGAAGTCGATCACGAGGAGTTGGCCGGTCTGGGGGTGGAAGGCGAGGTCGAGCAGGTGCGGGCTCGAGTTTTGGACCGCGACCTGGCGCAGCAACCGTCCGTTGGGACGGAAGACAAGAGGTGGCCAACCTCACCAGGCAAGCCAGCCCGAGCCACGTCGAACGTGGTGACGTACACGTTGCCCCTGGAGTCCACGGTGATGCCTCCGGGATGGGCCGCCCCGGCCGGGAGCGTGGCGAACCGCGTCACAGCACTGCGCTCCCAGGCCTGCCCGGGGAGGGGAAGGAGCACGATCATCAGCAGCGCCATCAGGGTCACGCGAATGAGCGATCGCATGGTCAGGGCCTCCTCGGGGGTAAGGGTTGGCCGCGGAGCACCGCCTGGGCGCGTGGCAGTCGCTGGCGCTCTGGTGTGAAAAGTCTTATAAAGCCTGTCACGTAAGGTTCGCGGCGTGTCCAGGCGCGCCACGGAGGAGGAGAGGCATGGCGAAGTTCAAGGTTGTCACACCGGCCGGGGTGAGTTACGGAGCGCCGGGCGCGAGCTACGAGCTGGAGATGGAAGCCCTCGGTCCGCTCGGGGCGGAGATTGTCGAAGTCGCGGCCAAGACTGAAGACGACTTCGCCAAGGCGGCGGGCGACGCCGACGCGCTGTACGCCAAGGGGCGACCCATCACCAAGCGCATCATCGACGGCCTCGAGCGGTGCAAGGTGATCGCCCTGGGTAGTGTCGGGGTGGATTCGGTCGACGTCGCCGCCGCCACGGCGCGCGGGATTCCGGTCACCAATGTCCCGGACACGTTCATCGAGGAAGTCGCCGACCACGCCATGACGCTGATCCTGGCCACGTTCCGCAGGCTCGTCACCCAGGACAGGCTCGTCAGGGAAGGGCGGTGGAAAGAGGGACGGCCGGTCCTATACCAGTACCCACGGCTCATGGGCCAGACCCTAGGCTTCGTCGCCTTCGGTCATGTTGCCAGGGCCGTGGCGGTCCGGGCCGAGCCCTTCGGCGTGCGCATGCTGGCCTACGACCCCTACGTCGAGGAGCTGGTCATGAGCCGGTACGGTGTGGAGCCGGTCGGCTTGACCGAGCTGCTGCAGCGTTCCGACATTGTCTCCATGCACGCCCCCGCGACGCCGGACGCCCATCATCTGTTGACCGAAGAGCACTTCCGGTTGATGAAGCCGGAAGCGATCTTCGTCAACACCGGGCGTGGTCCGACGGTGGACGAATCAGCGCTCATCAAGGCCCTGCAAGAAGGCTGGATCGCCGCCGCGGGGCTGGACGTGCTCGAGCAGGAGCCTCCCGCCCCGATCAACCCACTGCTGAAGATGGACAACGTCATTCTCACAGCGCACGTGGCCTCGGCCTCGGCGCGATTCGATCCTGCGCGGCGGCGGCGGGTGGGCCACGAGATCGCGCTGGTGCTGAGGGGCAGATGGCCGAGGAGCTGCGTGAACCCCTCGGTTCTGGAGAAGACGACGTTGGTGCGCTGGCAGCCTTACTCCATGGAACGAGGGCCCGGAGCCTAGGGGAGGGGCGAACCATGAACGTGACGAGACGGACATTCCTCTCCGCCGCCACCACGAGCGCCACCATCGCGGCCGTCACGCCCCGGGCATTCGCCCGCTGGTCCGGCGAGAATCCGGTGCGCTACCCGGATTCGGCCTTCCAGATGGTCGACCAGAGCTTCGTGCGGTTCCGGCCCGGCAACGCGGCCATTGAGCGGCTCGCGACAGGGTTCCGGTGGTCGGAAGGCCCGGTGTGGTTCGGCGACGGCCGCTACCTGCTCTGGAGCGACATCCCCAACAACCGGATCATGAAGTGGGAGGAGGAAACCGGCGCCGTCAGCGTCTTCCGAAAGCCGTCGAACTACAGCAACGGCAACACGCGCGACCGCCAGGGGCGCCTGGTCACCTGCGAGCACGACAGCCGGCGCGTCACGCGCACCGAGTACGACGGTACGATCACCGTGCTCGCCGACCGCTACGAGGGCAAGCGCCTCAACTCGCCGAACGACATCGTCGTCAAGTCGGACGACTCCATCTGGTTCACCGATCCGCCCTTCGGCATCCTCTGGAACTACGAGGGACACGTGGACAAGCCCGAGCTGCCCACGAACGTCTACCGGATCGACGGGAAGACCGGCGAGCTGACGGTGGTGACGGACGAAGTCCCGCGGCCGAACGGCCTCTGCTTTTCGCCCGACGAGAAGCGCCTCTACGTCGTGGTGAGCGGCGCGACGCCGCGCGAGATCTGGGTCTTCGACGTCGTCGACAACGGCACGAAGCTCTCCGACCGGCGCGTCTTCGTGAATGCGGCGCCGGGCATCCCCGACGGCATGCGCTGCGACCGGGAGGGCAACCTCTGGTGCGGCTGGGGCGGGGGCGAGGGCCAGGACGGCGTCGCCGTCTTCAACCCCGAGGGCAAGCTGCTCGGCCGCATCCTCCTGCCCGAGCGCTGCGCCAATCTCTGCTTCGGCGGGGTCAAGCGGGACCGGCTCTTCATGGCGGGCAGCCAGTCGCTCTACTCGGTCTACGTGCACGCCCAGGGCGTGACCCTGAGCTGACGAAACGCGTGAGTACTCAGCGCACCATGTTCGAAAAGATCTGGTCGCGCCACGGCGTGGCCGAGGGGCCGGGCGGGCACGTCCTCCTTTATATAGACCGCCATCTGCTGCACGAAGGCTCGACCAGCGCCTTCGGGCGGCTGGCGAAGAGCGGGCGAGCGGTGCGGCGGCCGGATCTCACGTTCGCGACGGCGGACCACTACGTCCTGACCTCGCCGGGCTCGCCGGCGCCGGACGCCGAGGTCCGCAGCATGGTCGAGTCGCTCGGCCAGCACACCGGCCAGCAGGGAATCGTCTACTTCGGCGTCGGCGACGCGCGGCGAGGGATCGTGCACATCATCGGGCCGGAGCAGGGGCTGACGCTTCCGGGCATCACACTGGTCTGCGGCGACTCTCATACGGCGACGCACGGCGCCTTCGGAGCGCTCGCGTTCGGCATCGGCTCGACCGAGGTCGAGCACGTGATGGCGACGCAGACGCTCTGGCAGAAGAAGCCCAAAGTCCTGCGCATCACGGTGGAGGGTCGGCTGCCCGACGGCGTGAACGCCAAGGACGTGATCCTGGCGATCATCGCCAAGATCGGCGCTGGCGGCGGCGTGGGGCACGCTGTCGAGTACGCGGGCTCCACGATCCGCGCCATGTCCATGGACGAGCGCATGACGGTCTGCAACATGTCGATCGAAGCCGGCGCGCGCGCCGGCATGGTGGCACCCGACGAGACGACCTTCGCCTACCTCCAGGGCCGGCCCTTCGCGCCCAGGGGCGACGCGTGGGGCAAGGCGCTCGCCTACTGGGAGACGTTGCCGAGTGATGCCGACGCGAAGTTCGATCGCGAAGTGGAGCTCAGCGCGAGCGAGATCGCGCCGACCGTGACGTGGGGCACGAGTCCCCAGGACGCACTGCCCATCACGGGGCGCGTGCCCGATCCGGCGGCCATCGGCGACGACGCACGTCGCGAAAGCATGGAGCGTGCCCTCGCCTACATGGGGCTCCGGCCCGGGACGCCGCTCAGTGAGGTCACGGTGGACCGCGTCTTCATCGGCTCTTGCACCAACAGCCGGCTCGAGGACCTGCGCGCCGCCGCACGAGTGGTGAAGGGACGCCGCGCCATGGTGCCGGCGTGGATCGTGCCGGGCTCGGGGCTGGTCAAGCGCGCCGCCGAGGCCGAAGGGCTCGACCGCGTCTTCGTCGAGGCCGGCTTCGAGTGGCGCGAGGCCGGCTGCTCGATGTGCGTGGGGATGAACGGCGAGACCGCGCGTGAGGGCGAACGCGTGGCCTCCACCTCCAACCGCAACTTCGAGGGGCGCCAGGGCAAGGGCGCGCGCACGCACTTGATGTCGCCGGCGATGGCCGCCGCCGCGGCAGTGACGGGCCGTCTCACCGACGTCCGCAGGCTGGTGAGCTGATGAGGCACCAATGAGCCGGGAGAGCTGCGACCGGAATCGAGAGCAACGTAGGGCTGAGCTCCACGAGGCTATCGCTGCCTACGCTGCGAAAATGGCCGGCACGACGGCAGACCTCGATCCAGAATTGGAAGCGGCGTCGCTGGAGCTTTTGAGCGCGGAGGACTGGGATGCAGCCGTTCAGTAAGCTCACCGCGGTCGCCGCGCCGATCGATCTTGCCAACATCGACACCGACCGCATCATCCCCGCGCGTTTCTTGAGGAAGCCCAAGGGGGCCCCGGGGTACGCGAGCTTCCTCTTCCGCGACGTGCGCTTCGACGCCGACGGCTCGGAGAAGCCGGAGTTCGTCCTGAACCGGATGCCCTACCGCGGGGCAAAGATCCTCGTCGTGGCGGAGAACTTCGGCTGCGGCTCCTCGCGGGAGATGGCGGTCTGGGTGCTCGAAGCCTACGGGATCCGCTCGGTGATCGCGCCGAGCCTGGGCGACATCTTTCATCAGAACTGCTACAAGAACGGCCTCTTGCCGGTGATCTTGCCTGCCAATATCGTCGCCGCGTTCCGGCGGCAGCTCCGCGAGCGTCCGGGGGCGACGATCACCGTGGACCTCGACTCGCAGACCGTGACAGCGCCCAACGGTACGCCCCACCGCTTTGACGTCGATCCCTTCCGCAAGGAGATGCTCCTGACTGGCCGGGACGAGACCGGCCTGACGCTCGGCTTCGAGAGCCGTATTCGCGAGTTCGAGGAGCGCCACGCGCGGGAGATGTCGTGGGTGGTACCCGCCGGGCGCTAGGTGTGAACGCCAAGGGAGAGGTCGATGCTCACGTTGGAGTACCCGAATGAGCTTCTCCAGCATATCGGGCGCGAGCTGGGCCCATCGGAGTGGATCACGCTCGATCAGGCGATGATCGACAGGTTCGCCGACGCCACAGGCGACCACCAGTGGATCCACGTGGATGTCGAGCGAGCTCGGCGCGAGATGCCCGGGGGCAAGACGATCGCCCACGGTTACCTTACGCTCTCGCTGGTTCCCCGGATGGCGGCGACGTTGCTCGAGGTTACGCGGCGGAGCCGGGGCATCAACTACGGCTCCAACAAAATTCGCTTCATCAGTCCCGTGCCGGCGGGTTCGCGCATCCGCCTGCGCCAGCGGATCGTCAATGCTGAGGAAGTGCCGGGCAACGGCGTGCGCGTGACGTCCGAGATGACCGTCGAGGTCGAGGGACAGGAGCGCCCCGCATTGGTCGCCGAGCTGATCGGTATCCGGTACGCCTGACATGAAGCTCGTGCGATACGGCCGCCCCGGCGCCGAGAGGCCCGGCCTGATCGACCCGGACGGCAGTCTGCGCGATCTGTCGAGGGTCGTCGCAGACCTCACGCCGGCCGCGCTCACGCCTGCGTCGCTCCGGCGTCTGCGGGGGCTCAACCTCGCGCGGTTGCCAACAGTGCGCGGCCGCCCGCGGCTTGGATGCCCGCTGGCGGGGATCGGCAAGATGGTCTGCATCGGCCTCAACTACACCGATCACGCGCTCGAGGTCGGCCTGGAGCTGCCCAAGGAGCCGCTGCTCTTCATCAAGGCGTCGAGCGCGATCTGCGGACCCGACGATCCCATCGTGCGCCCGCGCGACGCGGTGAAGCTCGACTATGAGGTCGAGCTCGGCGCGGTGATCGGGCGCGACGCGCGCTACGTCGACGAGACCGACGCGCTCCGCTACGTCGCGGCGTACTGTCTGGTGAACGACGTATCGGAGCGGGGATTTCAGATGGAGCACGGCGGCACCACGACGAAAGGCAAGAGCGCGGACACCTTCGGCCCCGTGGGCCCGTGGCTGGTCACCGCCGACGAGGTGGGTGACCCGCAGGCGCTCGCCCTGTGGACGACGGTCAACGGAGAGCGCCGGCAGGACGGGAACACCGCGAAGATGGTCTTTGCCGTCCAGTACCTGGTGGCCTACGTGAGCCGCTTCATGTCGTTGCGCGCCGGCGACGTGATCTCCACGGGGACGCCGGCGGGCGTGGGCCACGGCCGCAAGCCACCGAAGTATCTCCAGCCGGGCGACGTCGTCGAGATGGGCATCACGGGCCTCGGTACCCAGCGTCACCGGGTCGTCGAGTTCAGGCGTCGGTAGGCAGTCCGTCCCGGACGAACCGACCCGCGTCGAACTCCTCGGCCACGCGGTTGTCCTGCTCGAGCTGGGCGTCGGAGTCCACGTCGGCGAACTCGAGCGCGCCCATGTCGGCGAACGCCTTCTGCACTCGCGGCCCCCAGAGCCCGATGTCCTTGACGGTCGGGACGATGCGGCTGAAGAGGCGCTTGCGGAACCGCCGCATGTTGTCGGAGGCCATCGCCACCTCGATGCACTCGCTGACCGGTAACCCGAGGTTCTCCCACAGCTCGCGCTGGTTGAAGCGGTCGCGCATGTGGTAGCACGCCGCGACGACGAACTCCTCACGCTCGTCCCGCTCCGCCTGGCTGAGCTGCGGGTAGTAGTCGCGGAGCGCGAGGCGGCCGAAGGCGACATGCCGCGCCTCGTCCTGCATCACGTACGCGTTGACGGAGGCGGCCAGTCGATTCTTCGCGTTGTCCCGGATGCGCTGGAAGGCGGCGAGCGCCAGCCCCTCGATCAGGATCTGCATGCCGAGGTAGGTCATGTCCCAGCGCCGGTCGGTCAGCACCGTCTCGAGGAGGGCTTTGAGCCCGGGCGTGATCGGGTAGGCGATGCCGAGCTTCTCGTTCAGCAGGCGCGCGTAGGCTTCGACGTGCCGCGCCTCATCCATGACCTGCGTCGCGGCGTAGAACTTGGCGTCGAGATCCGGGACCGTCTGCACGATCCGGGCCGCCGCCATGAGGGCGCCCTGCTCGCCGTGCATGAACTGTGAGAGTGACTGGGCCTGCTGGTGATGACGGAGGCGGACCTTCTCCTTGTCGGTCAGCCGATTCCAGACGGCTGAGCCGTAGATCGGGATGAGCCGGTCGTCGATCTGCTGCGGGTTCTCCGGATCGAGGTCGAGCGACCAATCGATCCTGACCGCCGCATCCCACTGCTGCTTCTTGCCCTTGTCATACAGGGCGAGCAGCTTGGCGCGCTCGTCTTCGTATTCCCAGGTGAATGAGGTCTGAGTCTCACTTTGGAGAGTCCACCCGGTCTGCTCGACGGGCAGCTGATAGCGGTACATCGTAGCCATGTCAGTCTCCTGAATCGAGTCGAGGCGCCTCGGGCTTCCGCTACGGCCGCATGTGGTGCACCGCGGGGCCCGGTCGGCGCAGCGGGGCCGCCAGGTCGGCGAACTCGCAGAGGAGCGGGCGGGTGTTCCGTGGGTCAATGATCTCCTCGATCCAGAACGTCTCGGCGGAGCGAAACGGTGAGCGCAACTTGGTGAGGCGGGCCTCGATCTCCGCGAGCCTTTCCTTCGGATCGGGGGCGGCGTCGAGCTCGGCGCGGTAGGCCGCCTCGATGCCGCCCTCGAGCGGGAGCGAGCCCCAGCGACCCGACGGCCACGCGTAGCGGGTGCAGTAGCGGCTGCCGTTCCGGTGGGCCGCGCCGGCGACGCCGAAGACGTTGCGGACGATCACCGCGCACCAGGGGACCGTGGTCTGCCAGATCGCGGACATCGCGCGAACGCCCTGCTTGATGGTGCCGGTCTGCTCGGCCTCGAGGCCGATGAGGAAGCCGGGGCAGTCCACGAGATAGACGACCGGCAGGTGGAACGTCTGCGCCAGGTCCACGAAGCGCTCGACCTTCTGGCACGTGGCCGCGGTCCACGCGCCGCCGTAGAAGAACGGGTCACTCGCCATCAGCGCTACGGGCCAGCCGTCGAGGCGGGCGAAGCCGGTGATAATCGCGCGGCCGTAGAGCGCCCCGATCTCGAAGAGCGAGTCGCGGTCCACGATCGCCTCGACGATCGCGCGCATCTTGTACGGCTTGCGGACGTCGTGTGGGATCGCTTCGAAGAGCCAGGGCTCGCGGCGCTCGGGATCGTCGGTCCGGGGCCCGCGCTCCGGCAGCTCGTCGATCGACGCTGGAAGGTAGGACAGGAAGCGCCGGGCGCGGGCGAACGCCTCCTCCTCGGTGTCCACGGCGTCGTCAACCGCGCCCGCCTTGAGCTGGATCTCCCAGCCGCCGAGCTCGTTCTTGGTGAGCTTCTGACCGAGACGCTCGACGACGGGCGGCCCCGCGACGAACAGCGCCGACTTGTCCTTGATCATGATCGAGTAGTGCGCCGCCGCCAGGTGCGCCGCCCCGAGCCCGGCCACCGACCCGAGGCCGAGCGCCACTCTCGGAATCGTGCCCATGTTGGCGACGACCCATTCCCAGCCGTCGACGGCGGGAACATTCGCGCGCCCGGTCGTCTCGATGGTCTTGACCGAGCCGCCCCCGCCCGACCCCTCGACGAGACGGATCAGCGGCAGCCGCAGGTCGTGCGCCATCCGCTCGCACGTGTTGTGCTTGCCCTTGATGGTCGCGTCCGCCGACCCGCCGCGCACCGTGAAGTCGTCGCCGCCGACGACAACGGACCGCCCGTCCACCTTGGCGCGCCCGAACAGGAAGTTGGAGGGGGTGAAGCTCTCGAGGTCGTTCCTCTCGTCGTAGGTCGCCCGGCCGGCGATCTTGCCGACCTCGTGGAAGGTGCCGGGGTCCACGAGCTTGGTGATGCGCTCGCGGATCGTGTAGCGCCCGCCCTCGTGCTGGCGCTTGACGCGCTCGGGGCCGCCGAGCTCCTCGGCCAGCTCCTCGCGGCGCCGGAGCTCGTCCATCTCCGACTGCCAGTCCCTGCGGGATGCACCTTCCATCGCTCCGTGCGTCCCCATCCCTGCGTCAGTCCACGGGGACGAAGATGCAGTGGCGCGGCTTGCCGTCGAGCGCCTTGGAGCGATGCCCCTTGCCCCACGTGTCCTCGACGAGGAGCACTTCGCCGGCGCCGATGCGGCGCGTCTCGCCGTCACTCGCGGTGATCTGCACGCCCGCGTCGAGATTGACGATGTACTGCCGCCGCGGGGCCGGATGCCAGTCGAGGTCGTAGTCGGCCGACACCTCGCGGAAGATGATTCCCGTGGCGGGCAGGCGCGCCGACAGCCGGCCAGCGCGGGTCGATTCCGTGAGGGGGACTTCCATGTCCTCGAAGTGCGATTCGCCGTTCTTGTCGACGTAGAGCCGGTGGATCTTCATGGCACTCCTTCGTGTGGCATCTGCCACGATGGCGGGCGACTAGCGCCTCGGAGGGGGCCTCGACGGCCCCGTACCAACACCCCATTGGGGGGCGCGGGCGAAGCCCGCGCTCGAACGGCGGTTAGTCCGACGCGCTCCTAGAGAGACGTCTCGGGGTGGAACCGGCGCCCGAAGGCGCCACTCGTGACGACCGCCGTCGCCGCCCTCATTGCCGCCAATCAATAGCGCCGCCGCTTGGTCTGCGCAAGCGGTGTTTGGGTCGATCGCCGGTCGTCGCGCCAGCGGCCTCGTCGGGCCTTTTCCCCCCTCCGCTTCCGGTATTCGCCCGATTTCCGGAAAAACGTGAATAGCCTAACTTGCAACGCATGCGACCGGAGTGGGGGCGGGTTCAGTCCTCGGCGCAGTTACGCGCCAGCGTGTCGGGGCTCCCGGCTTTTGAGGGTATGGATCGGAGGCTGTTAGCCCCGCGGAGGTAGTTGGTGGCCCGTCTGCTCCTCATCGTGTCGGCTACCGAACCGGCACGATACACGTACCTCAAGCATGTATTCGGTAGCGAGACCGCGGACGTGATCCTCGACCGTCGGGTGGAGGAGCGGCGCCAACTCGTTAAGCGAGTGGTGCCCGAGAGGCGCCGGGGCGACCGGCGTGAGCGGGATCTCACCAAGGATCTCCAGACGTTCGGCTGGGCCCTCGTGAGGCGCTAGGCGTTCTTCCACCCTGGACTCTCTCAGGCTCCCGGGGTTTTCCCCGAGCAGAGTCAGGTGAACACCTGATGGGAGAACACCGGAACTGATGTAGAATTCGCCGGAGTAATTCTCCACCCCCCTCGGATGTCGCAGACAGGAGGTGTGCGATGAGTGACGTAAAGGAACTAGCGACCCCAACCGAACCCCGTCTCGAATCCACAGCCTCGCGACTGCGCGAGCTGGTGGCGCACCTCAGGCAGCAGCGCGCCCACCTCCGCGAAGAGTGGGCCCGGCTCATCACCGAGGCCAAGCTGCTGACGGCGATGACGAATGAAGAGGTCTTCGCCGAGGCGACCTCCGTGTACGACAACTACGTCGAGGCCCTCGAGACGGGGACGTACGAGGCCCTGCAAGCCTACGCGCGTAACCTCTCTGAGCGGATCATCCCGCGAGGCGTCGAGACGCACGAGGTCGTCGGGATCGTGCTCCTGCTCCGCGACGTGCTCGCGCGCTCGTTGTTCGCGAAGTATCGCGACGACTTCAACAAGCTCAACCGGATCCTCGACGCGTACGAACCCGCCGCCAACCGCATCGCGATCACAGTTGCCGTCGGGTTCGTTCAGGAGCGCGAGCGTATCATCCGCGAGCAGCAGGAGGCGATCCGCGAGCTGTCGACCCCCGTGCTCCAGGTCCGCGAGCGCTTGCTCATTCTGCCGATCATCGGCGTCATCGACCCCCAGCGCGCGCGTCAGCTGACCGAGCAGCTGCTCCGCGGCATCCGGAGCAACCGCGCCAAAGTCGTCGTGCTCGACATCACGGGCGTGCCGTACATCGACTCCGCCGTGGCCAACCACCTCGTCCAGACCGTCGAGGCCGCCCGGCTTCTCGGCGCGATCGTGATCGTGACGGGTCTGTCGCCCGAAATCGCCCAGACCCTTGTTAATATCGGGGTGGACCTGGGGAAGATGAATACGGTCGGCGATCTCCAGGGCGGTATCGAAGAGGCCGAGCGCCAGCTAGGCTATAGGGTCGTTCTGACTAAGGAGCCAACCGAAGAGCCCGCGTAGGGGCGGGGGAGGCAACGGTGCAGGTTCCGATCCTCAAGCAAGGCGCGTATCTGATCGCGACCGTTCAGTCCGCGCTCACGGACGAAGATCTGAAACAGCTGCGCGACGCGCTCGTCGGGCAGGTCAGCAAGGTCCGGGCCCGCGGGGTGATTGTGGACGTCACGGCGCTCGACGTGATCGATTCGTTTGCGACCCGAACCCTGCGCGACGTGGCCCACATGATCAGGCTGCGCGGCGCGGAGACCGTCATCGTGGGGATCCAGCCGGAGGTGGCCTTCTCGATGGTCAAGCTCGGGCTCTCGCTGGAGGGCGTGGCGACCGCGCTGGACCTGGAAGAGGGCCTCGCGTACCTTGACCGCAAGGTGAAGGGCCACAACCATGAGGTTCGCACTCATCGCTGATGAAGTGCGAGTGCCCATAGACTCTGACGCCGACATCGTCTCTGCCCGCCAGAAGGGACGGGAGCTAGCGTCACACTGTGGCTTTCCCTCCACCGACCTGGCGGTCGTCGCCACCGCCATCTCGGAGTTGGCGAGGAACATCGTCCGCTACGCGGTGCACGGGAAGATCATCCTCCGAGTGGTCGACAACCACGGCAAGCGGGGGATCGAGGTCGTGGCCACTGACGACGGGCCCGGGATCCCCGACGTCGCGCTGGCCATGCAGGACGGTTACTCCACCTCCGGGAGCCTCGGGCTCGGCCTGCCGGGTACCCGGCGGCTCATGGACGAGTTCGAGATCAGGTCCGACTTCGGCAAGGGCACGACCGTGACGGTGCGCAAATGGAAACGGTAAGCGCCGGGTTGCTCGAGTGGGGTGTCGCCGAGCTGATCCTACCCGGGCAGGCCGAATCCGGTGACCGATATCTGGTCACGCCGACGCCGGACGGCGGGCTCGTGGCCGTCGTGGACGGCCTGGGCCACGGCGCCGAGGCCGCCGAGGCGGCGAAGGCTGCGGTGAGGTCGCTCGAGCGTCACGGGCAAGCGCCGATCATCCCCCTCATCAAGGCCTGTCATCAGAGTCTCGCCGGCACGCGTGGTGTGGTCATGAGTATCGCCGCGTTCGACGCGCGCGCCGAAACGATGACGTGGGTCGGGGTGGGCAACGTAGAGGGCGTCCTGCTACGCGCCCAGGCGACGGTGAGCCCGCGCCGTGAGTCGCTCCTGATGCGGGGCGGCGTCGTCGGCGGACACCTGCCGGCCCTCGGCGCCAGGATCATCCCGGTGATGCGGGGCGACACGCTGATCTTCGCGACCGACGGGGTCCGGAGCGATTTCGCCAGCGAACACCTCGCTCACGATGATCCGCCCCAGCAGCTCGCCGATCGCATTCTCGCGCGGTGGGGCACGAAGACCGACGATGCGCTCGTGCTCGTCGCCCGTTATGCTGGGCCGGTGCCATGAACCCGGAGCTCCGCGAGCTGGCGGGCGAATACGCCCGCGCGCTCGAGAACTATCTGGTCGGGCGCGGTGAGGCGGCGCTGCAGGAAGCGTACGAGCTGGGACGCAAGACGCTTGCCAAGGGCCTCGGCGTGCTCGACGTGTCGACGCTCCAGCATCGCGCGCTGTTGAAATGCCTGCTGAGAGCGCGGACCGCGAAGGAGTGGTCGCGTATCCTCACCGCGGCCAACAAGCTGTTCGTCGAGAGCCTCTTGCCGTTCGAGATGTCCCACCGCCGGGTCCAGGAGGTCAATACCGCGCTTCGGGAATCCGAGCAGCGCTACCGGAACCTGGTCGACACGGCGCGGGACGTCATCTACACACTCTCGCTCGACGGGAAGATCAAGTCCCTGAACCCGGTGTTCGAGACCATCACGGGCTGGCCCCGCGCCGAGTGGATCGGCAGGGAGTTCCCGCTCCTCGTCCATCCCGACGATCTGCCGCGCGCGGTCGCATTCTTCAAGGCCGTCCTTGACGGCCGGGTCCCGCCGACGTTCGAGCTGCGCGTCGTCACGAAGTCCGGCGCCTATGTCCCCGGGGAGTTCATGGCGACGCCCCTCATGCAGGACGCGCAGCTCGTCGGCGTCCTGGGCGTCGCGCGCGACATCACCGATCGCAAGCGTGCCGAAGAGGCGCTGCGACATCTGAACGAGGCGTTGGAGGAAGAGATCAAGCGGATCGCCCACGCGCTCCACGACGAAGCGGGGCAGCTGCTCGCCTCCGTCCACATCGGGCTGGCCGAGGTCGCGCGGGAGTTGCCGCCCCACGTCTCGCGCCGCCTGGAGGACGTGCGCGGGCTCTTGACCAAGATCGAAGAGCAGCTACGACACCTCTCTCACGAGCTGCGCCCGACGATCCTCGACGATCTCGGCCTCCGACCGGCGCTCGAGTTCCTCGCCGACGGCGTCTCGCGGCGGACCGGGCTCCAGATCCTGGTCGAGGGGGCTCCGGGCAAGCGCCTGGCTGCGCCGACCGAGACCGCCCTGTACCGCATCGTCCAGGAAGCGCTGACCAACGTGACGAAGCATGCCCAGGCGACCCGCGTGACCATCAGGTTCGCGCGGGAGGGCCGCGTCCTGCGCTGCACCATCCGCGACAACGGCACGGGGTTCGATGTCCTCGCGGTGCAGGCGCGGCGGGGTGCGCGCGGCCTCGGCCTCATCGGGATCCAGGAACGACTGAACGCGGTGGGAGGCACATTGAACGTCATCTCGACCCCGGGGAGCGGAGCCGAGCTGGTCATCTCCGTACCCGCGGAGACGAGCGGTGCCGACGCGGATTCTCCTCGCCGATGACCATCTGATCGTGCGGCAGGGCCTGAAGGCCCTCCTCGAGCGCGAAGGGTTCTCGGTCGTCGCGGAGGTCGCCGACGGCCAGGAGGCCATCCGCAGCGCGCGGGAGCGCTGCCCGGACGTCGCCGTGCTGGATTTCGGGATGCCGCTCCTGAACGGGCTCGGCGCGGCTCGGGAGATCCTCCAGGCCTGTCCGCGCGCGAAGGCGATCCTCCTGACGATGCACACAGAGGACCACTACGTCCTGGAGGCGCTCCAGGCGGGGGTCAAGGGCTACGTCGTCAAGACGCAGGCGGCGGCGGATCTCATCCGGGCGATCCACGAGGTTCTCAGGGGAATGATGTACCTGAGCCCCGGTGTCTCGCAGGCGGTCGTCGAGGCGTACCTGGCCAAGTCAGAGCTGCCCGTGGACCCGCTGACACCCCGCGAGCGAGAAGTGCTGCAGCTCGTCGCCGAGGGCAAGTCGACGAAGGAGATCGCCCAGCTCCTGGGGATCAGCTTCAAGACCGCGGAGTCCCACCGGACACGGATCATGAAAAAGACCAGCATCCACGAGACCGCCGGGCTCGTCCGCTACGCCGTCCGCCGTGGCCTGATCCAGCCCTGAGGGGCCGGCCGCTTCGGGCGTCCTGCGGCGCCGTTAGGGATTTTCCGGGTCCGATTTGAGGGGCTTTCCGGATTTCCTCCCTCTCCTGAGCCAGTAAGACTCGTGTCAAGATGCCGACGCGCATTCTTCTGGCTGACGACCACGAGATCGTCCGGCAAGGCGTCCGACTGCTCCTGCAGCAGGAAGGGTTTGAGGTCGCCGGTGAGGCGGCCAACGGCCAGGAGGCCATTCGCTTAGCCCGTGAGAGTTGTCCGGATATCGCCCTGCTGGATTACGGGATGCCGCTGCTGAACGGAATCGCCGCCGCGCGGGAGATCACGCAGGCCTGCCCGAAGACGAAGGTGATTCTCCTGACCATGCATACGGATGACCAGTACGTCCTGGAAGCGCTCCGGATTGGCGTCAAAGGGTTCGTCGTCAAGAGCCAGGCGCCCGCGGATCTGGTCCGGGCGATCCACGAGGTCCTTCACGGCATGGTTTACCTGAGCCCGCGCGTCTCGCGCGCCTTGGTGCAAGCCTACCTGGCGAAGTCGGCGCTGCCCGCGGATCCGCTGACGGCCCGGGAGCGTGAGGTCCTGCAGCTCGTCGCGGAGGGTAACACGACGAAGGAGGTCGCCAAGCTCCTCGGCATCAGCGCCAAGACCGTCGAGTCCCACCGGACACGGATCATGAAGAAGCTCGACACGCCAAACACCGCTGGCGTCGTCCGGTACGCGATCCGTCGGGGTCTGATCCAGGTCTGAAGCTCGCTTGGCTCCGTAAGGGCAATCCCCGGAGCCGCCCTTCAGGTTCCAAGGCCCTCAAAACCTTTCAAAATCTTCAGAATCGGGGCGCCTTTCAGGGAATTTCCGTATTCGTTTGTAGGGGTCACCTGGATTGAGGCGTTGACCGGTCGATCGTACGGTGACGGGCGGATAGAGAGCACGAAAGACGAGAGATCTCATGTGTGGAATCGTCGGCTACGTCGGTGGTGCGAACGCCGTCCCGATCCTCATGGACGGGCTCAGGCGGCTCGAGTATCGGGGCTACGACTCGGCGGGCGTTGCGGTGATCCACGAGGGCCGTCTCGAGGTGCGCCGGAGCGTGGGGAAGATCGCCGCCCTCGAGCGCGTCCTGGCGCACGAGCCCGTGGAGGGACGGCTGGGGGTCGCCCACACGCGCTGGGCGACCCACGGCAGGCCCTCGGACCAGAATGCGCACCCGCACCGTGACTGCTCGAAGTCCGTCGCGGTCGTCCACAACGGCATCATCGAGAACCACGCGCACCTCAGGAAGGCGCTCGAGCGCGATGGCCATACGTTCGAGTCCGAGACGGACACCGAGGTTATCGCCCACCTGATCGAGCGGTACGCGGGCGAGGGCGTCGAATCAGCGGCGCGTCATGCGGCGGCCATGCTCCACGGCGCCTACGCGCTCGGCATCGTCAGCGCGCGGGCGCCGGGAAAGCTCCTGGGCGTGAAGAACGGCGGCGCGCCGCTGGTCGTCGCGGTCGGCTCGGACGGACTCTTCCTCGCCTCGGACATCGCGGCGGTGCTCAAGTACACGCGTGACGTCCTCGTGCTCGACGACGGCGAGATGGCCGTGCTGTCCGGCGAGGGCGTGAGAGTCGTCAGGCTCAACGGCCGCACCGTCCACAAGGCGGTGGCGACGGTGCCCTGGGACGCCACGGCGGCCGAGAAGGACGGCTATCCCCACTTCATGCTGAAGGAGATCCACGAGCAGCCGCGCGCCCTCGAGACGACGCTGCGGGCGCTGGGGGACCTGGACGGTGCGCTCGGTCTCGACCGCGAGGCGCTCCGACGGATCGACCGCGTCGCCATGGTGGCGTGCGGTACGTCCTGGCACGCGGCGCTGATCGGCAAGTACATGGTCGAGACGCTCTGCCGGATTCCGGTGGACGTGGACATCGCCTCGGAGTACCGGTACCGCGTCCCGCTCGACAAGCGCTCGACGCTCACG
>Ga0209803_1001252_pt1 | contig 16702 bp, 19 predicted proteins | sample GraSoiAngelo_138_FD_185895 | JGI IMG/M metagenome (GOLD analysis project Ga0209803, IMG submission 185895) | Grasslands soil microbial communities from the Angelo Coastal Reserve, California, USA - 14_0929_09_40cm (SPAdes) (version 2) | ecosystem: Environmental > Terrestrial > Soil > Grasslands ...
AGAGCTACGCGGATACGTTTGATACCAACGTACTTGGTGTGCTGTTAAGCATGAAGCACGAACTGCGGGCGATGCTGCCACAGGGGAGCGGGAGCATCGTGAATGTCTCCTCGGCCTATGGAAGTGTGGGTGCTGCCGGAGCGTCCGTCTACGTAGCTAGCAAACATGCGGTGGAAGGAATGACAAAATCCGCCGCACTGGAAGTTGCAGGAACCGGAGTTCGGGTAAATGTAGTCGCCCCGGGGACAACGGATACGGGCATGCTCACACGCTTCACCAACACAGACGAGAATAAAGCGGCGCTCGTCTCGACAGTGCCCTTCAAGCGTCTTGCAACCCCGGAGGAAATCGCTCACGTGATCGCCTTTGTTGCCTCCACAAACGCCTCATACATGACCGGTGCGTCCATCCCCGTGGATGGAGGAATGCTGGCTGACTAATTTCAGGACCGCTTCCGGACGGCCTTGAACCTCAAATCCGCTTCCAGCAACTGACGGCTGACACATTGAATACTGTGATCAACACGCAATACACATCAAATGGAGGAAGGTGTCCAATGGCTAACGTGGTGAAGAAACACAGCATCTCTTCCGAATTAGCACAGAAAATGGTGGATAAGGCGGTGGCGGAAGCCAGAGAACTTGGCGTTAGCGAGAATGTAGCGATTCTCGATGACGGGGGGAATCTCAAGGCATTCAGCCGGATGGATGGGGCCCCGATCCTTTGCATCGAGATTGCGCAGAACAAGGCATACACAGCTTTGTTCGGCGTCCCCACGCATGACCTTTTCAATTTTATCCAAGGCGACCCGTCGCTTTTGGCCGGCATGCCCACGCTTCCGCGTATGGCGGCGTGGGGAGGAGGATTTCCCATTAAGGTGGACGGCGAAATTGTCGGCGCGATCGGGCTGAGCGGGGCGCCCACGGTGCAGAACGACATCGATTGCGCGAGAGCTGCCCTGGCGCTCGTATCCGATACAGTGCCGGCTGGACTGAAAAAGTAACCTGCGTCAGCGGATACATGACTGGAAGGAGCCGCCTTGGACGACTGGCAGCCAAGCGAACATTAATCACTACGAAAGAGGACTAGGCGATGAGCACTTACACAGCGACTACAGTTCCCACGCAGTTTGTTGAAACCAACGGCATCCGCTTCGCTTATCGGCGCTGGGGTAAGCGAAGCGGTTTGCCCCTTGTCTTTAACCAGCACTTCACCGGAAACCTCGACAACTGGGATCCTGCGGTTCTGGACGGGCTTGCCAAGGAGCGTGAGGTCATCATCTTCAATAATGCGGGTGTCGCAAGTTCGACCGGCGAAGTGCCAACGACCTTTGCAGGCATGGCGAAGAACGCGGAAGCGTTCATCGACGGTCTCGGATTGACGAAGGTCGATCTTCTCGGTTTCTCGATCGGCGGAATGATCGCGCAGGAGATCACGCTCGACCGTCCGGAGCTCGTTCACAAACTCATCTTGGTCGGAACCGCACCGCGAAATCACGACGCAGGAAGCGGACAGGGGCACATCACACCCGAGACGGCCGCGACCTTCGGTGCTAGCTACGATCCCCCCGAGAACCTATGGCTCAAGGTCTTCTTCACTGAATCGGATAAGAGCCAAGCTGCAGGTCGCGAGTTCCTGAAGCGGTACTTGTCACGCACTGAAAATCGCGACACTCCAATTAACGATAAGGTCGCTCCCGCGCAAATTGCAGCTGTTGGGCAATGGGGCACGCATCCGGGAGAGCGCTTCGCTTATCTAAAGAGCATCAAGCAGCCAACGTTGGTCATGAGCGGCAACCACGACGTCATCGTTTACACGGTGAATTCAGTTTATCTCGTTGAGAACATGCCGAACGCCAAACTGATCCTGTATCCCGATGCCAACCATGGAGCCTGGTATGCGTATCACGAGGATTTTGTTTTTGAAACAAATCGGTTTCTAAACGAAAGCGACAGGATTGCTACGGTCACTACTAGTGCCGCAGCCGATTGATCTTTAGATCTTGGCTCAAGAAGAGAAGGTCTTATGAGAGCGGACATTGTAGCTGGCGCGGTATTTCCCGATTATGAACTGACCGATCACACGGGCGAACGTCGCAAGCTTTCGGAACTACAGGGGCCAGACCCCATGATCCTGGTGCTTAGCCGGGGAGGATTCTGCCCGAGGGACCAGCGCCAGGCCGAGGGTCTGGTCCAACTTTATCGCGAGATGGAGGTCGGTTACTCTCGCCTCGTCACCATCAGTACCGACAACATGCTTGCAACGAATGATTACCGCAGCGGTTCCGGCGCTCATTGGACCTTTTTATCCGATCCTGGACGCAAGGTTCAAAAAGACCTCGACATTGCCGAGTACACGGACCCCGAGCACGATCCGATGATCCCGCATGTCATTGTCCTCGAACCTGGTCTCGTTATATTCAAAATCTATAACGGCTACTGGTTTTTTGGCCGACCGACCATCGAAGAGCTTCGGCAAGACTTGCGCGCTGTGTTGAAGAAGTGCCGTCTTGACTGGGACATCAGCACGCCCGAACTGAAATCCGCCTGGGAACAGGGTAAACGTGACCGCTTTTATCCCTATGACAAGACCTTCGCGCAGGTGTTTCGGGACGGTAGAGGATTTTGACAACCTCTTCGCGACAAACGTCCCATGCCCCTTCTTTCTATGACAAAACTCACGGGCAAGTGTTTCGGGAGGGGACGTAGTAAGGGCCTGGGAAGCACGCCGGGCGCGGCCAGAGCTTGGACAAGGCGTGACAGAAGTTGATGCAACGGGGGGTAAGAATGGGTCAGCACAATAAAACTGCACTGGTGACGGGGGCTTCCCGTGGAATTGGCCGGGCCACTGCGTTGGCGCTTGCTGAGACGGGGGCACACGTATTAGTCCACTACGGCCGCTCTGCGCCCGAAGCAGAATCTCTCGTCTCCGAGATCCAAACAAAGGGCGGAAGCGCAAATGAAATCTCGGTGGATCTAGGAACTCCGAACGGCGCTGCGCTGCTAGCGAAACAGGTGCGCTCAATCGTTGGCGATCGATTGGATGTGCTTGTGCTCAACGCCGGAATCAGCAAGGCGGCACGCATCGCGGATTACACGGTAGAGGATTTTGACAACCTCTTTGCGACAAACGTTCGAAGCCCGTTCTTCTTGGTACAGCAACTCCTGCCAGTTCTTGGTGAGCGCTCAAACATCGTTCTTGTCTCTTCCGCTACAGCCCGTACGGTGGGGGCAAGCCCGGTTTGGAAAACCCTTCGATCCTTGCCTACGCCTCTACTAAGGGAGCAATTGAAACTCTGGTTAAGCACTGGGCCGCCATTCTCGGGCCGCGCGGCATACGCGTAAATGCCGTTGCACCAGAAGTAATCGACACGGACATGTCGAATTTTGCGAAGACAGAAGCGGGTCGCGAGGTCACACTGGGAATGCAGGCATTGAAGCGAATCGGCAAACCGGAAGACGTGGCCGATGTAGTCGCATTCCTGGCTTCGGACAAGGCGCGCTGGATCACCGGTGCCAGTATCCCTGTCGATGGTGGTTCGAAGCTTTAACTGACGTGAGCAGCGCAATGCGGACTAAGCCGAGGCAAAGGCGAGCCGACTGACAGAAAGGAATCAACGATGCCGCAGACTACGCCTGAACAAAACAAGGCCCTCGTCTTGGAAGCGTTCGATACGTTGTTCAACAAGCGCGACTACGCCCGTGCCGAGAAGTTTTGGTCACCTCACTACATCCAACATAGCGCGCACATCCCTCCCGGTCGTGAGGGCGTGTTCGATCTCATCAAGAGCCTTCCGCCGACTCTCAAATATGAGCACCGAACGATTGTGGCTGAAGGGAATTTCGTCATGGTGCATGGACGATTTTCGAACTTCGGCCTCCCTGCGAACTGGATTGCTGCAGATATTGTGCGCATTGAAAACGGAATGCTTGCGGAGCACTGGGATGTAATCGAGGATGAAGTTAGCAAGCAAGCGTCACGGAGTGGATTGCCAATGTTTGGCGAAGAGTTTAGTAAATGATCCCGACCCTGCGACAGTCACGAGTTGGCCCAAAGGTTGTCGTGCTCGACAAGCGGAAAGTTTCAAGGGATTCGGAAACCGACCGTTACATTCAACTCGCTAACGGTTTTCTCGTCCTGGCTGAGAAAGAGCTGTCGGCCTTCATCAGCGCAGTACACAAGTTGTTCGGCGCTGAGCAGGCTCGGCAATCGGCGCAGCACTGGATCGAAGAGCTGGAGCTTATGGATTGGCCGTCTGGAGAGTCGATTCCAGATTGGCGTCAGGCGACGGTGGTCGCAAGCGCCCGGCTAGCGCTTTGGGGGCCGGCAATTCCTATAGCCGGCGGCAAAGACTTGGCGCCTGAGGAAGGAGATTCTTGTGAGCACACAACTCGGAATGACGGGCCTAGGAAGGATGGTTGCGGACATGATGGGGCATCGATTAAGAAAAAGGGCACCTCTGTCGTTGGGCGGTAACTTTCTCACCGAGGCTGGAGGCTAGATGACGGGCCAACCTTTCACCCTGCTGGTAGACATTACACTCAAGCCTGGGCGGGCAGATGAGTTCATGGCGCTGCTCAACGATGTTTTCGAAGCGATGAAGGTGGAAGAAACATTCGTTAGCGCAAGCGCGCTGCGTGGCGCCGAAGACCCTAATACCATTCTGCTCTGTGAAAACTGGATTGACCGGGAGAATTTCATGTCGGTGCAACTCAAACGCCCTTATCGAGATCGGTACGAGGCGCGCCTGCCAGAGCTTCTCCGCTCCCCCCGCAAATTGTCCTTCTTCGAGCCGATTCGGTCCGTGCCATAACCCTTGTGGCGAAAGGCGGACTCCTCCACCTGCGATTAGTAACGGGAAGTCGGCATAGCTGAAGTGATCTGCTAGGATCCGCCCAATCGTTCCGGATTGTTCCCGAATAACGAGTGATCCGGAAATTGTCGCCTTGTGCGGAAACTACGGGCGAGCATACGTCTCGAGCAGGCGGAGGACAGCATCGGCCACTCGTCCAGGCGCTTCACGATGCGGGAAATGACCTACTTCGTCAAGCAAGACGCGGCGATACGCTCTCCCAAAAAACCTCTCCAAACCCTCGGAATCTTTTGGAGCATCGCAAAAGTCCGATGCGCCCTGAATCATAAGAGTAGGCGTTGAGAGGCAGTCGATTTCTCGAAGTCTGAGTCGAAGAGCGTTATAGTGCGCATCTGTGGCCTCGCCGGGCATCCAGCGGGCTCGATAAGCGTTCAGCGTGATGGCGGGCCAATCGGGACCTAAGAAAGTCTCTGCTGTGGCAGTAAACTCTGCCTCGTTGAACCATCCTGGCGGGCTCCACGTATCCCATTGAATACGGGCAAACCCAACCGGGTCCTTTCGCACGGCCTCAGAACCACGTTCTGTACACTGAAACCACTGATACCAAAATCTTCTGGACTGCTCAAAATCGGGAAGCTCGAACAGGCCGCGGGGTTGGTATGCAAGGGCCAAGGCGGCAATTGCGGTTAATCGTTCCGGAAATAGAGCTGCCATTGTATAGGCGGCACGAGCACCCCAATCGTGTCCAATCACCGCAAAGCGATCAAGGTGCAGAGCATCGGCAAGGTCGATTGCATCCTGCGCAAGTGCGACACCGGCTGCGAATCGTGGAGTGTCCTGAGATAGAAACCGCGTCGGACGCGAGCCCCGCAGATAGGGGACGATGGTTCTCCAGCCGTTTGCCTGAAGCAGGTTAGCGACGCTCGCCCATCCGCGAGGCGCATCGGGCCAGCCATGAAGTAAGAGAACCGGTGGCCCACTTTCGGGGCCGAGTTCCTCATAGAAAATCTCGAGAACGGTGCTATCGTGACGAACGTACTCCATTTCAGATGCGTGCTTGGGTTAGTTTCTACGAGATAAGCAGAGTTCGGTCTCGACATGTCCTCTCCTGCGACTACTCGGGGATTCGGGAGGCAGGCCGTCAAGCAGCCGCCCACCAGCGAGAAATAAAAGAACGCCGGAAGTGTTTTTAGTTCAGCTCTTCGGCAAAGACCCAACGGCAACCGGGTCTCGCTGTGAGAACTGAATCGAGCAAGGATGCCGCGATGACAGGAGCCGGATTGACATGAAACTTTTTCGGCAAAATGGGTGCCAACGCTCGCGAGATAGCCAAAACGGTACCCTCGGCAATCCGCGTTTCGCTTCTCTTGCCAGCGATAATGCTTGGTCGGCAGATCGTAAGGGAGCGGAAGCCGATTTGCTGAATGTCTCTCTCCACTTCTCCTTTGGTCCTGGCATAGAAGGACATAGAGTTGGTCGCGGCTCCAATGGCGGACACGAGGGCGAACGTTTCTACACCGGCACCGTGGGCCGCCTTCGCGAAGACAAGAGGGAGTGTATAGTCGACATAGCGGAAAGCCTCCTGCGAACCTGCCTTCGCCTTCGTCGTTCCCAAGGCGCAAATGATCGCGTCCACGTCCCAGGACTTCACTCGCGGAGCTAGCTCATCGAGGCGCAAGTTGACCGGGTTGATCAGTTTGTTCTGCGGCACCAAAGGGCTTCGGGTGGGCGCAACGACTTCGGAAATAGCGTCTTTGGCAAGAGCCTGGCTCAAGATCGTCCTGCCCACTAGACCTGTTGCCCCCAACAGTAAGAGTCTCATGGTCGCTCTCCCCCCGCCCTTGAGCAGGTGTGTGGTGCCACCCGCTCAACTGCGGCTCCCATCTAACGCTGAGGCACGACTCAGACTTGCGCAAAACCACCGTCCACAAAAATTTCAGACCCGGTGATATAGCTACTCTCATCCGATGCGAGAAACACCACAGCCCTAGCAACTTCATCCGGTCGGCCAAACCTGCCAAGTGGGATTGCGCTGGCGACCATCTTGCGCCGTTGCTCACCTGCTTCGTCCGATGCGAGCAAATCATTCAAGCCGGGCGTGTCGATGGTGCCAGGGCTGATCGCATTAACTCGAATTCGGCGTTGCTTGAGATCTGTGGTCCAGGTCTCGCGAAAGAACGGATGGACGCCTTCGTGGCACTGTATACGCTATTCGAGGAAAGGCCTTTGCTGCCTACGACCGAGGCATTGAGAATGACTGACGCGCCATGCGGCATCAGGGGAAGCGCCTTCTGTACTGTGAACAGGACCCCTTTTACGTTAACGTTGAAAATTGAATCGAAGAGTTCCTCAGTGATGTTTCCGAGGGTCGCGTATCTGGCGATCCCTGCATTCGCGAAGAGAATATCGAGTTTGCCTTTCTCGTCCTTGATCTGCGCAAAAAGACGGTCGAGGTCATGTGCCTTCGACACATCGCCCCGGACGCCGGTCGCATTCCTGCCAATTTGTTGGACCGCAGTCCTGAGTTCTGGTTCGCGACGACCAGTGATATAAACGTGTGCCCCTTCTTTTGCCAGCGCGTTCGCCGCTGCTAGGCCGATCCCGCTCGTGCCGCCTGTTACCAGTGATACCTTTCCATCCAATTTTGGCATTCTGTCACCTCAATTGTTGTCGACTCAACCCGTCGCCTCTGACAAAAGGGCTTCGACTTTCTTGTCGAGGTTCCGGGCGACTGCGAGCGCGTCGGAATTCCCGTACTGAGCCAACAAACTAGCCATTCTGTCATACGACAGATGCACGCCGTCAGATCGTTCGTCGATGAGCACGGTGACAGGAGCATAAGAGCCGGCGTCCGGAACATGCTTCGCCATTTCTTGCATGATTAGTGGGTTACCCATGACGACGCGAACCATTCTAGGTGAGTCGCGGCCCGTATCTTTGCGTATGATCGCACCGTGATCAAATTGCACGAAGGACATTAGGCCAGTCCTTCCTAACGCTTTCTGGATTGTGCTCTCCTGTTCGGCGGCAGATCGAGTCTGGTGAGCGGATTTCCAGAATTCAGCCATATCCGGATGGCCTATCGCATCGTTAATGGCTGCAAGTACCTCGTCGAATGATCTAGAAGACGTCAGACTAAATCGCTCGACTTCGACTTTCCTAATCATTGCAACTCTCCTTCTCGCGACTCATTCTTAGGTTCTGAGCTGGACCGCCATAGGCGGTGAGATGAATGGTCTTCACTTATGACGCTCTCCCTGCTTTAAACAGATCTCGCCCTGCGAGGGGGCCGCCTGCTTGCTGAATCAGCCCTCCAACGCGGAGGTTTCCAAGGTTAATGACTGAATAGCCAAAACCTTCAAGTAAGCTTTGACCTCGCCTCTTCGCACCGTCATCGTCGGCCGAAATAAATGCGACTCGTCTCGCCCCATTGACGATGGGGTCGCCTCCCAGTTCGGAACGATCATGTTGTTCAGGGCCTTAACTGCCCGCTTTGCGAAACGCTTGTGCGAAATCTCCTGCTCCAATGGTTCCAATTTCCATAAGCTGTCCTCAAATTGTGTAATTTGGTTTTCTGCAAATCTCGACCCCTCGGCCACATCTGCTCGAATGTGTAAAGGCTCTCCGGCCAAGGGCTCAATAGAATCGCAGAAACCTCACGAGGAGCACTTTCCGCATAACGAATTGATAAGCCGTCGATCGTACGTGTCTGCGTCTTAATCAGCGAGGCGGTGGCGTAGCCATGATGAGCTCCTTGAAAGGGTGTTTATGATTTCCGGACACCGATCAAGACTGTCAAAATCACTCGCTATACGGAGCAGCTTCCATTAATTGCGACACGGTCGGAATCGGCTGACCATGTAATGTGCAGCCGGCGGCGCGCGCAATATCGTCCGTCCAGGTCAGGACTTGGGCCGCCGGATTACGTCGACAGTGCTTCACTAACAATTGGTGGAATTCTGCCTTGAAGTTCAGTCGTGGATATTTGTCTACCACTTCCTCAACTACCTGCGCAGGCACTTGATCAAGGCCAAGACCCAGCAGGTCGAGCCCAGCGCCGAGATGGACCAATGCGATCTCGGCTGCCATCCGAGATGCGATGCCCGAAGAGGTGTGCAAGGCGATCGCCTCCCAGACCAGATCAGCGCGTTCCGGCGACACTTGATGCTTGGAGCAAAACTCGCGAGCAGCATCCGCGCCGTCTACTTCGAAGCGATTCTCTCCAAGATAAGCAGGAACCAGTCCGAGATCGTGCAGAGCTGCCCCGCAAAACGCCGCTTCTTCGTCAACAATCGAACGACCGATGCTCCTCACAGCAAGGCTGCCGAAGATATACGTGCGAAGACAATGGGTGCAGAGAAACTCAGGCGAACTGGCCTGCAAGAGATCAACAGCGGCATTGCACAGTTCCGTATCTGGAATACCAACGCCGACGACCGATTTCAATCGTGTCAATGCCATAGTGGAGAACCTGAGGCCCGCTCAGTAGTCGAACCATTGATTGAGCGCCTCCGCTTTTTCTTTGGTGTAAGGCGGAAACAAGTGGTCGATTGCCACGTCTGGGTGAGATATCAAGACAGACTTGGCGTGAGTAAGGGAGTCGAAGCCGTACTTCCCATAGTAATTTCCGATACCAGCCGTTCCCACTCCGCCATACGGCATGGACTCAATGAACAGGAAGACGTTGGTCTGATTTACTGCGCCCCCTCCGAAAGACAGAGAGTACAACACGCGGTCGATCGCCTTTTGGTCGCGGCTGAACACATAGCCGGCAAGCGGCCTGGGCATCGACTTGATCTTTGCGAGTAGCTTTCCAAGGTCGGAATAGGTGAGAATGGGCAAAAGCGGCCCGAAGATTTCATCATCCATGATTCTGTCAGACCAGGAAACCGGGTAGATGATGGTCGGGTCGAGGTAGCGAGCTTTCGCATCGGACCTGCCGCCAAAAACCACCTTGCTAGGATCGATCAGCGAAGCCAGCCTGTTTACAGCAGCGGGGCTTATGACACGTGAATAGTCCGGATTGTTCTTGGGGTCTGAGCCGTAGAGCTCCACAACCGCTTTCTTGCACTCGGCAACGAACGCTTCTGCGACAGACTCATGAACGACCGCGTAGCCCGGCGAAGTGCACCATTGTCCGCCCCACGCCATCGCGCCCCAAACAATTTTCTTAGCGGCATCCGGAATGTTTGCCGTCTCATCAACGATGGCAGGGTTCTGGCCTCCCAATTCCAGCAACACTGGAGTAATGTGTTCGGCTGCCGCTCGCATCACGACCTTTCCTACACCCACGCTTCCGGTGAGGAATATAAAATCAAAGGGAAAAGTCAGGACTTTCGTAACTACTTCCTTCCCGCCGACGACGGCATTAAGGGCTTCCGGCTCGAAATACTCTGGGATCAATTCCAAAAGCAGCTCGTCAGTCGCCGGTAGCGCTTCAGAGAGCTTCAACATGCAAGGGTTGCCAGCCGAAAGAGCGGCCACCGCAGGACGCAACGAGAGCAGGAGTGGTCCGTTGAATGGGCAAATGATTAGCGTAACACCGTACGGCTCACGATACACGACGCCCTTGTGCCCCGATGCGGCGAGGAACTTTGGAAGCGGAGTTTCGACCGGCCTCATCCATTCTTTAAGTTGGGACTTTGCGAATTCACTGGTTGCAATCGTGGCTGAAACCTCGAAGACATTCTCCTGGGATGCCGTCTTGAAATCCCCACGCGAGGCGTCGGTGAAACGCTCATAGTTCTCCTTGAGCATGCGAATCAACCTGTTCAGCTGGTCGACTCTCCACTCGTGGGTCTTTGTCGCGTCGGAAGCAAAGTAGGCCTTCTGTTTGTTAAACAAATCCTGGGCCCGGGTCTGTTCGCTCGCAGGTTGAGCCATTGCCGCTTGAAATATCTCCATTTCCACTTTCGTCGACATCTTCATCTCCTTTGGCTTTCGCCACCCCGGCTATTCCGGGAATTTCACTCAATGTCGCGAACAGCTTTGTTCGCACGCTGAATGTTTCAGTTCGCCTGTCCAGCCCGCTGATTGCCGTTTTCTGTAACCAGTACCATCCGGAAGCGTGCCTTTGCGGCCATCATCCTGTCGTACGCTTCGCGCGCCTTGGATAGAGGCATAACTTCGATCATTGGCTCGACTTTTTCGAGCAAAGAAAACGCCACCGTTTCCTGCTCGTCCTGCACGCTACCAGTGGTTGACCCGGAGATGGAATGCATGCCAAAGACGAGGGAACCGGTATCCACCTCCAATGGATCCGGGGCGAGCCCAATCACCAACAGTTTTCCTCTTACGGCGAGTCCTTTCACGAGATCGGACATAGCCTTACCACTTGGAGCAGTAGCGAGGATGGCGTCGGCTCCGCCAAGCGCTCGCAGCTTGGCTCCCGCATCCTCCGCCCCGCTGTCAATGTATTCGTGTGCCCCGAGTTCCTTTGCGAGTTTCTCCGACTCCGGACCGAGACCAGCGGCGATAGTCCTGAATCCCATCCTTCTCGCGTACTGAATGCCGAGATGACCGAGTCCGCCAACGCCTTGGATTGCGACGAGCGCACCTGCACGCAAGCCGGCATTTCGCAGAGCATTGAACGTCGTCACACCCGCACACAGGATCGGTGCTGCCTTGACGGCTTGTAGACCGTCCGGAATCATTACGGTTGCGCGCGCTTCAATCATCATGACTTCTGCGTACCCGCCGTCGATCATGATGCCGGTGAGCACGCCGTTGGAGCAGTTGACAAAGTCTCCTCGGAGGCATGCGAGGCAGGTGTCGTCCCATCCACCACAGATCCCAACTCCCACCCGCTGACCCACGGCGCGCGTCGTAACATTCGCGCCGACCGCATCGATGCGCCCAATCACCTCATGCCCAGGAACGCGCGGATACGCAAGGTTCGGAAGTGCTCCGTCTACCAGCAGGCTGTCGGTATGGCACACACCGCAAGCCTCGACCCGGATGCGAACCTGATTAGGACCGGGATCTTGTAGTGGCCTGTTAACTTCAGTGAAGACTCCAGGTTTCGAGACCTCAATCGCTCTATACTTTGCGCTCATATCGCCTCTCTTAGCTGCAAATTCATTCAGGTGATAATCGATGTACGAACACTCGGCGTTTTGTCTTACACGCGTTCGTAGCCCCCATTCCACCAGTCGATGATCAGGGTGGCGTATTCGTCAGCGGCGTCTGCCCATGCGAAGTGGCCAGCGTCGACCATGTCGGACTTGTTGTGGGGGAGCCTCTTGTGCAGGTACTCGCCGTTCACCGGGAGCACACCGGGATCGTGGTCTCCGGTGATGATCTGCACTGGAGTCTCGATCGCGGGCAGTAGCTTGTCCAGCACGGGCAGCTCCGCCGGATACGAGCGAACGAAGCGCAGCGATTCAACGAAACGGTCTCCTTCGTACGAGCTCAAAAAGTCCTCGCGCACGTGGTCGGGAAGCTTGTAACGCTCGACGAACGCAAGAACCGACTCGACACTCTTGCGAGGGTCGACGTTGCGGAAGGCATCGAGACTAGGCGCTTCGACGACGTCTTTCAGCACAGAGCCGATCTGAATGGGCACAGCGGCCGTGCCGTTGCCGACGACGATGCTCCGCAAAAGGCCAGGATGCTTCGCGGCGGTGAACAGCAGCGCCGACGTCCCGATGTCGGGGCCGACTGCGTGCGGGCGCCTGAGTCCGAACTCTTCGACGACGTGAGCGACGAACTCGCCCATTGCAGACGACGTGAGCAGGTCGTTCCGCCGCTCCGAGTGCCCGAACCCTGGCAGGTCGATCGCCACGAGGTGTGCGTGCTCGGCGAGTCGGGACCACATTTGCTCGAACGTGAAGAGGCTCTCCGGCCACGGGCTCAGGAGAATAGCCGATACGTCACGGGCGTCACTTTCGGCATACCGGATCGACAAGCCATCAATCTTTCGGACTTGCGTGTTTATGAGTGAGTGGGTCGAAATGGTCATAATGGGCTCCTTAACGAGGGATCGCTGCTTTGATCTCAGGCTGGAATGTGGGTGCGTTTCGCCGACTTTCCCTACATTTGTTTTCGTAACCATTACGTTCTTCCTCCGTTTGACCAGTTTTCGAGTGCTTCGTAATTGGGACGGCTAACCTTTCTGCAATGCGAAGCGCTTAGCAGAGCGCTCGCTGCCACCGTTGCTTGACGCCAATTCGGCATAGAGTCCTCACTTTGCCCATCGATCGAATCCAATTCTTCGATCCAATTGATCGCTGATCTGCGAGCCTGCTCGGGGCCGAACAAGTTATCTATCGCGGTAAAGAATGCTGCTAGCTCTTTCATAGCCGAGATAAAGAGGTTGCATTTGGCCTGGGATTGATTGCCCGTTTCCGCAATGTTCAAGCAGCACTGCATCGTCATTTACCACTCTTTTGCTCTTTAGCGATCCACTCTCTGATGTAAGGCGAACAGTTGAGCAGGGCCATGCCATTTCTGCGGCAGCCTCCCAGAAAACGAACAGCTTCTACATCGACTAAAGTGAGTTGCTCCAGATCCAGGGCGATCCTTGGTCTGCTTTCCTTGATGAGCGCCTGCAACGCCGGCAAATGCTCTGCCTGCATTCGACCTATCAGCCGAATGGTTGTCTTGTGCCCGTCGGAATTCTTTTCGATATTCAGCATCGTCTTCCGAGGAATCGGGGCCAATCGCCGTGGAGGATCGCAATCGCCGCGCCACTCGTAACTGAGTGAAATCATGCTTCTTGTGAGCTGCAAGACAGGCCGAAATTTCAGCATTGCTGAAAGATCAGCATTGCAGTGAGATCAATCGGGAATTACGGCGAATGAGAAAGGAAAGGGCTATGCCTTAAAACGATGTCGGTTGATACGGAGTTTGCGGATCTTTGATTCAAGAGTCTGCCGCGGGAGACCTAATTTCGCAGCCGCACCGCCGACACCAGAAATTACGCCCTTTGTTTCGCGCAGCGCATTTTCGATCATCGCTTTCTCGCGCGTAGCAAGATCGGCAGAAAAGGGACGATTGGCTTTTGAAATGGGAGCAGTCCGAGTGAACCAGCTTGCATCGACGCGAAGCGTTTCACTGTCGCAAACAATCACAGCGCGCTCGATTACGTTCTGTAATTCGCGCACATTGCCGGGCCAGCTGTAGCTCTGAAACAACTGCAGCGTCTGCTTGCTGACGCTGCGAATTCGTTTGCCAGCTTTCTTTGCGTATCGATCGACTAAATACCCAACTAGTAACGGAATGTCATCGGTGCGGTCACGAAGCGGCGGGACATGGATGGGAAAAACATTCAGTCGGTAGAAAAGGTCCTGGCGGAAGCCGCCCTCATCCACCGCCGCATTCAAGTCTCTATTTGTGGCCGCCAGCACCCGCACATCAACGTGTATTGACCGACTTCCACCAACGCGTTCGAATTCCCGTTCTTGCAGAACCCGAAGAAGCGAAATCTGCGTCTCCTGCGGAAGTTCCCCAACCTCGTCAAGGAAAATCGTTCCGCCATCGGCCGATTCGAAGCGACCGAGTCGTCTTTGTAATGCGCCCGTGAATGCGCCTTTTTCGTGACCAAACAATTCGGAAGCGATCAGCGAGGACGGAATCGCCGCACAGTTGACGCAAATGAAGGCACGATGCGCACGCTTCGAGCGGTTGTGGATCGCGCGCGCAATTAATTCCTTGCCGGTTCCCGTCTCGCCTTGAATCAGCACAGTGGAATCAGTCGGCGCTACGCGTGAAATTTGCGCCTGTATATTGCGCATTCCCTTCGATGATCCGACAATCTCTTCGAACATCGAAGAATGGACAATATCTTCTCGCAATGCGACGGCTTCATTTCGCATGCGATCTTCGGCCTGCTTGCGATCTTCGATGTCCGTCGCCGTTGCGTACCACCGAACGATATCTCCGGGCTCATTGAGTACCGGGTTGTAGCGAAAGAGAAACCAACGAAACTGGCCATCCTTACCCAGCAGCCGCTTTTCCGTCTCAAACGGCACTCCCCTTGAAAGGCCCGCGCTTCTTTCGCCTTGAACTCTCTCTAGATCATCCGGATGAACGTCTCGGTTGATACGCTCGCGAGTCCCCTTGCCTTTCATTTCCTCCAAGGTTAAGCCCTTGTAGTCAAGCATCGTCTTGTTGACTTGAAGCAAAGTGCCATCCTTATCGAGCACAAGCACATGCTGAGGAAGGAAATCTATGAGCTGTCGCAGCTCGCGCTCTTCCTGTCGAAGTTTCGCTTCCGAGTTTAGAATTTCCTCAAAGGCGCTTCTCAATGCCTCTTGCGACCGCTGGCGCTCGATTGCGATGCGAGCGATGTGCCCTGCGCCTTCAATGAGCGCGAGGTCTCCGTCGGTGGGAACTCGCGACTCGTGCGAGTAAAGTGCGAAAGTGCCCAGTACCTCGTTGTCCTTCGTCAGGATTGGTTCTGACCACGCCGCTCGAATCCCATTGCGGAGGGCCAGTTCGCGATATTCATCAGGCCAACCGGGATCGGTGGCCACGTCGGCGACGATGACTCGCCTCTTCGAAAATGCGGCCTTCCCGCACAGACCGCAGTTATGAGTCACCGGCCTAGGGCTCACTGCGGAAATCCATTGGCCCGGTACGCGGGGCCCACCCGTTAGTACAAGGTGTTTCCCATCCGCGTCCATCAAGAAGACCGTCGTGACTGACGGCGCAACCTGGACGTCGATGGAAGCGCACAGGTAGTTCAAAACGTCCTTCAGGCTTGCGCCATCGGCGATCATCTCCAACGTTCGCTTTTCGGCAGCATGTAGGGTTTCAGTTTGCTTACGATCCTGAACGTCTGTGCCCGTAGCGTACCAACGGAGGACGTTCCCCCGTTCGTCCAGTAGTGGGTTGTAGCGGATGAGGAACCACCGATATTTACCGTTCTTGCCAAGAGCGCGCTGCTCATTTTCGAACGGGACCGTACCAGAGAGACCTTTCTGCCGCGCTCCCCGAAGTCTCTGAACGTCTTCTTGATGGAACACGCGATCCCGGAAGCTATCGGCGCGCACTTCGTCCAGAGATAGCCCCGTGTATTCCAGGGTCACGCGGTTGGCGTAAATGGCTTTTCCATCCGGCTTCAAAACAACGATTGTCTGCGGAATAAGATCAACGATTCGTCTCAGTTCTTGTTCGTCGAAAAGGAGTTTGGGCTGTCCGTCATCAGCACCGGTCGCGATTGCAAGTTCCTGGAGTGGGGCACCAAGGGTAGGTGCGGGGTTCCGCTCACCACGGTCTTGCTGCGTGTCGACTTGTTGACTGTCTGACGGCATAGCGGGCCTCCGTGCATTGTATGAGATTTCTGTAGAAGGCCAAAGGATTCGAACAGGGCGTAGTAGGCCAAACAAATTCGTGCGAGCCGATCAACGATCCGAGGCGCAAATGCGCTCATGGTTCCTGAATCACGAGCTATGCGGAAGTTATCCGAGGCGGATACTGGATCGATCGGTGGTTTTCAGCCAGCGAGACGTGATGTTGTCTCGAAGTCGGCTTGGAGGAAGTTTCACCAGATCGGTACTGGGAACCGCGCTTGTGTTCACGAATGGAGTAGTTCCCGATTGGTCGCCCAACCGGAAGCTCTCCACCTCGGCGGTGACGACCGTCAATTCCCTTCTCTCTCATGCTCCCCTTTCTCCCTTTCTTTTGCATCGGCCCAAAGCTACGCTGCATCCGATCCACCCCGATCACAAGCGAGTCGATGAGCGAGAACGACCTTGAATGTTTCGCGAACACGGGTGTGAACTCCCCTGCAAACGCCATGTTCGAGCACACGAATACGCGATATCCATAAGCCATCCGGTGCATGTGTTGTCCTCCGAGTTGCGCAAGCCGATTGAGAAATCAGTTTGCCTCGCAATACTGTTCGCGCCATCGCTTATCTTGCGGGTCGGGGGCAAACAATGGGAC
>Ga0209803_1001262_pt1 | contig 16632 bp, 16 predicted proteins | sample GraSoiAngelo_138_FD_185895 | JGI IMG/M metagenome (GOLD analysis project Ga0209803, IMG submission 185895) | Grasslands soil microbial communities from the Angelo Coastal Reserve, California, USA - 14_0929_09_40cm (SPAdes) (version 2) | ecosystem: Environmental > Terrestrial > Soil > Grasslands ...
CCGAGGTGCAGGGGTAGGCCTGCGCCCTCGCGCTCAGTCGCACACGCGAGCGCAGCCTCGATCGCCTGGCGGGCGCTCGTGAACACGGCGAGGACGCCGTCGCCGAGGCGCTCGGTGAGGGCGGTGGAGTCGGCAATGTCGGCGAAGAGGATGGCCGTCATGCCCGTTTCGCTCGTCGCGGACTCGGGCATCGTCCCGGATCCAACGTCCGGTGCACCAAAGAACGATCGGATAGCCTGGACCTCGGCAGGACCCGCATACTCCCCTGGATCCGAACGCTCGACAACGACCACCCGGGCGTCCGGCATCACGCTCGCCAGCTCGCGTCCATGCTGAGGGCCGAAACGTGGAGAATCTCGCTCGTACAACAGGAGGGTAGGCGTCGTGACTTGAGGTAGCAGGGCCGTGACATCCCATTTCCCCATCTCCCGCCAGATGCTCTTGAATGCATCCATCTCGACAGAGGCCCTGAGAAAAGCTGCTGAGCGTTTGGCGTCCTCCTGCCTCTCCCACCCCCGGACGTATTGCGCGAAGGACTCGGTAAACGAGCGCCAGTCGCCCCGGAAGGTCTTGAGGAGTTGGCTGGCCCGGTCGTGCCAATCTGCTGGAATGCGAGTGGCCGCGCTATATAGCGCCATTCGGACCACTTGCTCTGGATGGCGGTTTGCATAGTTGATGGCGATCAGCGATCCGTGGACTAAATCCGCGACGATGTAAAACCGTCTCAATCCCAGGCTCGCGACAACCGCCTCAAGGTCGAGGCACATCGCGTCGAGCGAGAAGTCTGGCGCAGCTCGGTCAGAGAGCCCGAAGCCACGGTGATCATAGCGAACGACCGTTGAAATGCGAGAGGCGTCCCTCCACCCCGGCGCTTCTATTCCTAAAGTCAGCTCAGCTGTCAAGTGGGAAAACATCACCCGAACGCGGACGAGCGGTGGTCCCTGTCCCCGCGTGTAATAAGCGATGCGTACACCATCCGCGGTCGTCGCGTAATGGATTTCTGGTTGCAGAGCGCCCACCTCCATTACGCTTGCGCCTCTCGCACCGCCCACACCCGCATCGGCTCACCAACTCCCTTGAGCCTGCGCTTGCCTCGGTCCTCGAACGACACGCCGCCCGAGGTGCGTGCGAGGCCGCGGACGATGTCCGAGACGAGGACTTCGCCGGGCGCCGACAGCCCACTGATTCGCGAGGCGATGTTCACCGTGCCACCGTAAACGTTCCCCTCCTCCCGGATCACATCGCCCGCGTGCAAGCCCAAGTGTAGGGGCAGCCCTGCGTGGCTGCCCGCGACCCCGCACGCGAGCGCCGCCTCAATCGCCTGGCGGGCGCTGGTGAAGACGGCGAGGACGCCGTCGCCGAGGAGCTTGCCTTCGATGGCGGTGCCGGAGTGGTCGCGGATGACGGTGCGGAGCGAGGTGTCGAGGTCGCGGGCCTTTGTGCGGAACGCGGCGTCGCCAAGCCGCTCGGTGAGGGCGGTGGAGTCGACGATGTCGGCGAAGAGGATGATTGCGGTGCCGGAGGGGGCGCTTGTAGGTGGCTTAGGCGATTCTGCTGGTCGTGCCGGTCGCGTCGGCACCAGTCCGCCGTCTCGCAGAAACTCGTCGATGACCTTCGCCACGTCATCCGTCTCTACGAACTGGGCGTTGGGAATGAGCGGGGCGAGGCGTTGTGTCACTACCCCTACCCTGTCAGTACCGAGAGTCCTTGAGTGGATCACGATCGTCGGCGCACTGATCTGCGCGAGGAGATCTTTCACGTCTATCTTTTCCATCGCATTACCAGCCGCTGTGTAGCCTTTGGCTGTCACGCCGGTTCGGAGCGCTTCCGCGATCCTGCGCGCCAGCCTGCTGTCCGCGTATCCGGTGAGGGCGTTCGCCAACGTCAGGGTGGCAAATTCCCATTCGTTTTCCGCGTCCGGCATCGTCTGGCGGCTGAGGCGCGGAGCAGGTATTACCTCGAACCAGTCTGAGCCGGTGGCAAACGTGTTGTTCAGCACCAGATAAGCAACTCTGTCCGGGTGCTTGACGGCGTAGCTGATAGCGGTTGGCCCAGCCATGAGGGTGCCGTAAACGGCAAAGCGATCAGGTGCCGCCCGATTAACGACGGCCTCCAGATCGCCCAGTTTGCTTTCCAGCGTCCAGTCGTCCGTGTGGCGCTCCGACGAACCCGACCCTCTGCCGTCGTATGTGATGACTGACCAGCCCCGTGAAACGAGATCGTCGGTGATTCTGTTAACGGCCACACCGTTCTTGTACAGGTGTAGACTTCCGAAGTTGATGCTGGGAAACACGATCGCTGGCCCCGTCCCGAACACCGCGTAGGCAATGCTCACCCCATCACTCGTCTTCGCATACTGAATGCGGGGTTCCATCACTCCGCCTTCCGCGCAGCCCATACCCTCACCGCCTCCCCAACCCCCTTCAACTCCTGCTCGCCGCGGTCATCGAACTGAACGCCTGCCGACGTGCGCGCCAGCGAGCGCACCGTCTCCGAGACCAGCACCTCCCCCGCCGCCGATAGGCCGCTGATGCGCGAGGCGATGTTGACTGCGCCGCCGTAGACGTTGTTGTCCTCGCGGATGACGTCGCCGGCGTGGAGGCCGAGGTGTAGGGGGAGGCCGCGTCGTCGCCCGAGCGGCCGCAGGCGAGGGCCGCCTCGATCGCCTGGCGGGCGGAGGTGAAGACGGCGAGCACGCCGTCGCCGAGGAGCTTGCCTTCGATGGCAGTACCTGCGTGCTCGCGGATGACGGCCCGGAGTGCGGTATCGAGGTCTCGCGCTTTGTCACGGAAGGCGGCGTCGCCGAGGCGCTCGGTGAGGGCGGTGGAGTCGACGATGTCAGCGAAGAGGATGACCCCGACGGGCGCAGCGGCGGTCCCTGAAGGAAGGGTGGTTACGTGCTCCGTCGGCGGTTCCACTACGCTCAGGAAGTCATCGATTATTGCTGCAACAACCTCCGCATCCTGCAAGTACATGGCCAAAGACGAGCCTTCTAGTATGACCAGCCGTGCGTCGGGTATTTCGGTCACAAGGATTCTGGCTGTATCGACCGGGAAAAGCGGGCTGTCACGGCGCTGAAGGACAAGCGTCGGCGACTTCACCTCTCGCAGGAGTCGACTAACGTCGAAGTCCCAACTGGCTTGGAACGCAGATCTCCATGCCTCCTGCGCCATGCTCGCTCGCATGACCGCCGCCCACCGGTGTGCGGGGGCACCTTCGGCCCAGCCAATCGTCTCGTGTGCTGTGATCTCGGTGTACAAGTCCCAGTCCTTTTCCATGAGGGAGAGAATGGCGTCGCCCCTCGGCGACTGCCGTGAATGCAGAGGCCGGAAATTCGAACACCACAAGATCAGGCTTGATATACGCTGCGGATTACGCGCCGCATAAGCAATGGCCGCCGGCCCCCAATTGAGCTGTCCCAGTAGGGCGAAATTATCGAGGCGCAGTCGATTCACCACGGCATCCAGATCCATCACATGAGCGTCCAGCGAGAAGTCGGTGACATTGCGGTCGGACATTCCACTGCCTCTTCCGTCGTAACGGATGAGCTGGCGCTTCGCTGCCAAGAGCTCGGCCCAGTTGCGCCATTCCGGTATCTGCCACTCCAATCGCACATGGCTGAGCGGCAGCATGAACACAAGCGGCTCGCCCTTTCCCAGCGTCCAAAAGGCGATGTTCACGCCGTCGCTTGTCTTCGCATACTGAATGCGGGGTTCCATGGTGGCACTCATTCTACATCTGGGGGCTGGTCGAGCTGACCGTTCAGTCGGAGGGGGTTGCCGCGCTCACACAGAGCGTGCTGCCGGCTTGCGCCGCCGGCGCAGGCCCTCGAGCAGGCGCTCGATGGCGGCGCCGACTTCGGCGCGGGCTGCCGCCTGGTCCTCAGCGCGGGCGATGAACAGCGCCCCTTCGCTGAGTGCCGCGCGCAGGATGTGGGCGAGCGGTTCGATCGGCTGCGGTTCGATCAGCCGCTGGTCGATCGCGTTCTGAAGGCCCCGCCGGATGAGCGCGAGCCCGTAGCGCGCGATGTGGCCGCGGGCCTCCCAGCCCAGGACCGTCGGCGCTTCGAGCAGAGCGATTCGCTGGACGGCCGGGTGCAGGCTGACATCGAGGAACGCCTGCGACGAGACAAGCACCTGCTGCCAGGCGTCCGATTCGGATGCGGTGCGGGCCTCGATCTCCGAGGCGATCTCGGCGGCAAGCGCCTGCTCGACCTCCTCGTAGACTGCGGCGAAGAGGTCCTGCTTGCTGTCGAAGTAGTGGTAGAGCGGGCCGCGGCTGACCCCCGCGCGCTCCGCGATCTCTTCCATCGAGGCGTCGGCGAAGCCGTGCCGCGTGAACGTCTCTCTGGCGGCGTCGAGGAGGTCGCGGCGGGTCCGCTCGGAGCGCTGCTGTTTGGCGGGCCTTGACATCAGACCCAGGGAATAATATACATGCTGTACGTATATTATCATGCGAAAATGACGAAACGAACTCCGCTCAACCAATGACCAAAGTCGCCTCCGTAGACTGGCTCTCGCAGGCGTTCCTGGCCGACCCGTACTCCCACTACAAGGCGCTGCGCGAATCCGATCCCGTCCATTGGGACGAGACGCGCGGCAGCTGGCTGCTCACCCGTTACCGCGATGTCGCTGCCGCCCTGCGGGACGACGACAATCTCTCGGCCGAGCAGGGTCCGGCCTTCTCGATGCTCGTCACCGACCCGCCCGATCACACGCGCTTGCGCTCGCTGGTGAGCAAGGCCTTCACGGCGCGCACCGTGCGGCGGCTAAGCAGCCGCATCCAGGAGATTATCGACGAGCTGCTCGACGCCGTCGTCGGGCGAGGCGAGATGGAAGTGATCGCCGACTTCGCTTACCCTCTGCCCATCACGGTCATCGCTGAACTGATCGGCGTCGAGCCCGAAAGGCAGGACTTCTTCCGGCAGGCGTCGCAGAAGATCGCCGTCGCGCTCGGGCCGATCACGGACCCGGCCGTCGCGATGCGCGCCTTCGAGGGCCGCACGGAGCTGCTCCAGTACTTCGACGAGCTGATCGCCAAGCGCAGGACCGACCCGCGCGAGGACCTGATCAGCGCGCTGCTCGCGGCCGAGGACCGGGGCGACTTCCTCAGCCATCAGGAGCTGCTCGGAATGCTGCTCCTGCTTCTCGTCGGCGGGCACGAGACGACCGTCAATCTGATCGCCAACGGCCTGCTCGCCCTGCTGCGCAACCCCGACCAGCTCGAACTGCTGCGGACAGACGACGGCATCGGGAAGCGCGCGATCGAGGAACTGCTCCGCTACGACTCCCCTGTGCAGTACAGCGGCCGAGTCGCCAGAAAGGATCTCGAGATAGGCGCGAAGACCATCCGCGCGGGAGACGGCGTGCGCATGATCGTAGCGGCGGCCAATCGCGACCCGGAAGTGTTCGCGGAGCCCGACACGCTGGACCTGCGGCGCGACCCGTGTCCGCACCTGGCGTTCGGGTCGGGCATCCACTTCTGCCTAGGCGCCCAGCTCGCCCGCGTCGAGGGCCAGATCGCGATCTCGACTGCCGTGCGCCGCTTTCCGGCGCTCCGTCAGGCGAGCGAAGACCTGCGCTGGCGGCCGGCGCCGGTCCTGCGCGGCCCCGAAGCGCTGCCCGTGACTTTCTAAGACGAACCGAGAAGGAGGAACAGATGACAGTGCGCTATGAGACCGCTGGCCCGATCGCGATTGTCACGATCGACCGGCTGGACGTCGCTAACGCCGTTGATGCCGAGACGGCGGAGCGGCTCGTCGAGGCGTTCCAGCGTTTCGATGCGGATCCCGAGCTTTCGGTCGCGATTCTCACCGGCGCAGGCGGGAAGTTCTCGGCCGGTGGCGACCTCAAAGCGATGATGGAGGGCCGCGGCATCACCGTCCGCCCCGACGGGCCCGGGCCGCTGGGCCCGACTCGCATGATGCTGTCGAAGCCGGTCATCGCCGCCGTCGAGGGCCACGCGGTCGCCGGAGGGCTCGAGCTGGCGCTCTGGTGCGACCTGCGGGTCGCCGCCCGCGATGCCGTCTTCGGCGTGTATTGCCGCCGCTGGGGCATCCCGCTCTGCGACGGCGGCACCGTACGGCTGCCGCGGCTGATCGGCCAGAGTCACGCCCTCGATATGATCCTCACAGGGCGCGGCGTCGGCGGCGAGGAGGCAGCGCGCATGGGGCTCGTGAACCGGCTTTGCGAGCCGGGCGAGGCGCTCGAGACGACGAGGAGGCTGGCCATGTCTCTCGCGAGACTGCCGCGGGCCTGCCTTCGCTCGGACCGGAGGTCCATGTACGAACAGTGGGAGACCGATCTTATGACGGCGCTCAGGCGCGAAAGCGAGCTGGGGCTCGAAGTGATCGGCTCAGGCGAAGTCGCCAGAGGGCTTACGCACTGGCGCAGCGGCGCCTGGAGTTTCTCGGACTTCTCTGAGGCCTGACCGATCAAGCTACACAGCCAGCTCTCGTGATCGCTGTCCTGCTAGGTGGGGCTTGGTTCCGGTGTCGGTGTCTCTGTGTTTTCAGGAGTGGCAGACGGAGTTGATGACGGCGTTGCGCTTGGTTCCGGTGTCGGAGTTGCGACAGGTCCTGCCGGGGTGGCTGCCGGCGTAGCCGGAGCGGGTGGCGGCGTGGGATTAGGGGTGGGTCCGGGCGAACCGCCGCCGGCGGAGGCCTTGCAGGCGCCCGGCTTGGACGGGTTCTGGCCTTCGCGCACGAAGTCGGTCGATTCGCCGCACTTGATGGGCTTGACGTCGGGCGGGCGATCAAACTGCCGCGCCGGGGCGCCGAGCATTCGATGCGCCTCGAGCATGAAGCGCTTCCAGATCGGGCCGGTGTTGGCTGAGCTGAAGGTGTCGGGCGACATCGGCGAGCCATCTGCGTTGCCCACCCAAACGCCGGCGGCGAGGTCGCGGGTGTAGCCCATAACGACTCCGTCCCTGAACTTTTCGCTCGTCCCGGTCTTGACGGCTGCCGGACGGTCGATCGTCAGGTTCGACCACTTCGCGCCGTCCTTCGAGAGGATATCGGTGAGCATGTAGGCGTACGCGGGCTCGACGGCCTTCCGTTCCTCGGGTTTCGAGTACTCATAAATCACCTGCCCGCTAGCGTCCTGGATCTTAAGCACGGAGACGGGGTCCAGCTGGCGAAAGCCATCGGGCAGTTCTTCGGAGCTGGGGCGCCCGCGCATCATGCCGTTGTTGGCGAGCGCGCTGAAGGCGTAGGTCATGTCGACGAGCTTGACCTCGCAAGAGCCGAGGGTGATCGCCGGGCCGCAGTTGTTCTCCCGTAAATCGGTGATCCCCAGTTGGTGAGCGGTCGCCCGCATGTCGTCAACTCCGACTTCCATCACCGTCCGGACCGCCGCGGTGTTGACCGATTCGGAAAGCGCCTTGCGGACGGTGATCTTGCCGAGGTACTTCGAGTTCCAGTTGTTGACCTGCGTCGATGGGTCTCCGGAGACGAGCTGAAGCGGCTCGTCCTGCACATAGGTCGACGTCGTCCAACCTTTCTCGAACGCCGTCAGATACGTGAACACTTTCATCGCCGAGCCGTGCGACTGTTGCGAGGACGCGATGTCTACCTGGCCGCTGATATCGTCTCGGAAGTAGTTGCGGCTGCCGACGTAAGTGAGGATCTGCCCGCTCTCGGGTTGGATCGCGACGAGCGAGCCGTTATGTCCGCCGGATTTCTCTTCGCTCTTGGCCAGCTCTTCTTCGACAACGCGCTCGCCGAGGGCCTGGAGGTTGAGGTCGAGCGTCGTCGTTATCTTCAGCCCTCCGCGGCCGACGACGCTATCGCAGGCGATGTCTTTCGGCGGCTCGAATAGCCCTGCGGCGCACATTTTCGCCACCTGGTCCTGTACGAAGAACACGAAATGAGGCGCCTTCACGTCGAACTGCGTGGCGACGTAATTCAGCGGCTGGGCCTTCGCCGCATCGAACTCCTCCGGCTTTACGCTGACGATCTCCTCGATCTCGCCGGCATGTTCGCGCATCAGGTCGAGGACCTGGAGCTGCCGCGCTTTCGCCTTGTCCTTATTCTCCGCGACGGCGGGGCTGTACTCTCCGGGCGCCTGGGGCAGTCCGGCGAGCAGCGCCGCCTCTGCCAGGGTGAGGTCCTGGGCGGTCTTGCCGAAATAAAGGCGCGACGCCGCCTCGGCACCGTAGGCCGAATAGCCGTAGTAGACCTGGTTGAGGTACCACTCGAGGATCTGGCGATTGCTGTAGCGTCGCTTGAGCTCGAGGGCGATCGCCGTCTCTTTGAGCTTGCGCGAGAGGCTGCGGTCGGAGCGCTCCGCCGGGTCGACGTAGACGTTGCGGGCAAGCTGCTGCGTGATCGAGCTGCCTCCGCTCCCCGAGAAGAACCCCGGCCCGAACGGAGTGAGGTTTTCGAAGGCCGCCCTCGCGAGGCCACGGAAGTTGACGCCCGGGTTGCTGAAGAAGCTCGGGTCTTCAGTGGCCACAGTCGCCGCCACCAGGAAGGGTGACATGCGGTCTAGCGAGACAGGGTTGCGGACGCCCTGAAGCGGGTCGGTGAACTGGTAGAGCTCCGTGTTCCCGGTGCGGTCATAGGCGGTGCTTGACCCGGCGCCGCTGGCTGCGATCGTCTCGTTAGGCGGCTTGAGGCCGTGTGTGTACGACCAGTACACGAGGAAAAACGAGGCCACCAGCGCGAGAAGGAAGAAGCCGGCTACATGGGCGGTGTCGTGCAAGAGCGCCCGGCCGCTGAAGGGGGACCGGCCCGCCCTGCCGTGGACGGTGACGCCTCTTCCGTCTTCGGCGTCCCAGGCGCCGGACACATTGTCTGCGAGCGATTCTCGCAGTCGCTCGATGGGAGGTCTCGGTTGCATATCTATCGCTATCTCGTTACAAGACGAAGGTTAGGTGGAGAGGCATTGCAGCCACGCAAAGAAAACAGGCGCGAACGTTATGTCCTAATCAACTAGTCTTCAGAGTGCATAACGAGAAAGAGGCAGAATCGTAGCGCCTTCAGGAGTCCACGACGGCCTCCCGACGTGCTTCTCGCTAGTTCTTCGGTAAGGCGCGCCGTCGAACGGTCGAGCCGATTACGAGACCGGCCGCGATGAGGACCAGGTTCTTGATGATGAACTCGCCGGTGACAGCGAGAAGGAGTGGATTTCCGTCCTGGAAGGCGCGGCCGGGAAGGATTATTAGGCTGAGGAAGGTACCCGCCATCTGCAGCCAGAAGAGTGCCAATGTCAGGCGCAATGCGACCGGGAAGAGAAGGCCGATGCCGATTATGATCTCCCAGACGCCGATGACGATGAAGAACGTGTCCTGCGGGAGGAAGTAAATCGTGTCTTTCACGAGGTCTTCGACCGGACTGCGGCCGATGACCTTCAGTGTCCCGAACCAGATGAAGACAACCCCGAGCGCGATGCGCAGCGCAGTGATCCCGTAACGCTCGAGGAAGCTCGTGACGGCGCCGTCGATGGTGTCGATTGGGCGCCGTAATCGTGCGGGCAGCCTATCCTCTAGACGGCGTTCGAGGTCCAGGTGGGACGAGGTCATGACGCTCACCTCCGTATCCATGTTAGGGGAAGCGGGCGGCAAGAGGTAGGAAAGAGCGGTGTTGTGAGCGCGGCCGGGCGGGTGTAGAATCGCGGCGCAAGTAGACGAGGACCCTGTGACATCAGACGGCGACAGACCACCGATACCCGATGCTTGGGTCGAGATGCCCAGCGAGGAGACGATCCGCGCGTTCATGCGCTCGGGACACGTTTACGACTTCGGCTTTCTGACCGGGATGCAGCGCCTGGTCATGGCGCACCTTCAAATCGCACCGTTCTTCGGAGCGCTGTTCATGCAAATCATGTTCGCCCCCGGAGCCCTGTCGCGCCGTGAACGGGAAATGGTGGCGGCGGTCGCAGCGGCGGCGCAGGACTGCCATTACTGAACGCAGTCTCACGCAGAGTTTCTGCGTGTCGAAGGCGGCCAGCACGCGCTGGTGGAAGCGATTAAGGCAGGCGATTGGCGCCGGGCGGAAGGCCTCTCTGAGCGCGAGCGGGCGCTGTGCACCGTCGCCGAGAAGATGAGCGCGACACCGACGCGCATGGTCGAGGAGGACTGGCAGCCGCTGCGCGCGATAGGGTTCGACGACAAGGCGTGTCTCGAGGTCGGTCACATCGTAGGCATCTTCAACTACCTCACGCGCCTGGCCGACGGCTTCGGTTTAGCTCTTGACGCGGGGACCCGCGCGGCGTCTGAGTCGGGAGTGGCGCTGCAGCCTGCCGAGGACGCTGCTATCGGACGGGAGCTCCGTGAGGAGAAGGAGGTGACGTGATGGCAGAAGAGGTGGAAGTCGGACGCGTGAACGACTACTTCGCGCATATCAATGTCGCAGGGATCGACCTAACGGCGCCGCTGAAGGTGGGCGACCGCATTCGGATAAAGGGCCACACGACGGACATGGAGCTGGTTGTCGAGAGCCTGCAGGTCGAGCACGAGTCGGTCGAAGAGGCGAAAGCAGGCGACAAGATCGGCGTGAAGGTGAGCGACCGCGTGCGCGGCGGGGACCACGTCTACCGGGTCGACTAGAGCAGGCGCCGCCGCGTGCTAAAGGGGCTGCGGCGAAGAAATCGCGAAAGGACGAAGGTGACGGCGGAAACGGCCATCGCAAAAACGAACGCCGCCCAGAAACCGTCGATCTCGAAGTTCACGTTGAACCAATCACCGACTTCCTCGGTCAGCACCACTACCAATGCGTTCACGACGAGAATGAACAGCCCGAGCGTGATGATCTGGAGCGGGCACGTCAGGAAGATCAGGATCGGCCGGAAGATCGCCCGCACTACGACAAAGATCGCCGGTGCGACGAGGTATCCGTCCGTGCCGTGAAGGAAGATCGGCGTCCCGTCCCAGACCCCGTTCACGAACCACTTAGCGACGATGAAGGCGAGGATTGTCATTCCCCAGCGCACGAGCATTCGCACGATCCAGGGCACGTTTCCCTGGTCCCACGGGGGCTCGGTCTCTTCGATGTAGCGGATGAATACGACGCGGTCGATCATGGGCTTGCAATTGGCGTGTAGTCGCGGGGTATTGTAGCAGGTACGATCCCAGCGACTCCGTACAGCGAGTGACATAGCAGAGACCAGGAGCCAAATGGACGCATACAAGGTAGTTGTCACAAAGCGCGATACGCGGACCTACACGGACCAACCGATCCCGGATGAGGTGCTTCAGCGCATCTTGCAGGCCGGGCGGATGGCAGGGAGCAGCAAGAACACGCAGCCGGTGCGTCTCGTCGTTATCCGCGACCGCGAGTGGCTGAAGCAGATCGCAGAGTGTGGGAAGTTCTCGCAGCCATTACTTGGGGCGCAGGCGGGCATCGCCGTCTGCTGCGCACCAGACGGCAGCGACTTCGACGCCGGGCGCGCCGCGCAGAACATGATGGTCGCCGCCTGGAACGAGGGCATCGCTTCGTGCCCGACCTCTGTGCACGACCAGCCGTGCATCATCGAAAAACTCGGGCTGCCGCAGGACGATGTGGGCGAGGCGAGCGGGCGGAAGGGCTGGCGGGTCGTGGTCATCATCGCGCTTGGGTATCCGGAGCCGTCGGTGCCGATGTCGATGGGGAGAGCGCGGGTGCCGGTGGAGGACTACGTGATGTGGGAGAAGTGGGGCGGGTCAGAAGTAAGAGGGAAGAGGTAAGAGGTAAGAGGTCAGATGGCTACGCCGATACGGCTAGTGCCCCTTCGCGTACTTGTGGGAGGCACCCTCTTCGTGCACGGCTTCGCGCGGCTGTTCGGCGGACCGAACCGCAAGGTGCCCGAGGCCGCGCTGAAGTACCTCGGGGATGAGTACCAGGAATGGATGGAGGGTGGCGGCATCGACCGCTTCGCCGAGCAGCTCGGCGACCTCGGCACGCCGAACCCGCGCGCATTCGCGTACGCGCTCGCGGGCACCGAGTGCTTCGGCGGGGCGTTGTTCGCGCTCGGCATCAAGACGCGTCTAACTGGCCTAGCGCTTGCGGGGGAGCTGGGCGCCTCGATCTACCGGGTGTACTGGGGCCACGGGATGGTTGGCGGAGGCGGCTGGGAGCTGCCGATGATGTTGATGATCGGCGCCCTGACGGTAGTTCTCCGCGAAGAAGATGCCCGCAAGACTGAATCAGGCTGAATTTGGCCGGCGCTCTTCTGTATGGCCTATCAGGTCGGGGTCTGAAGACCCCGACCTACATTCCGCTTGTACTGTAGAATAGCGCCCACCTACGGGTGGCGAGCCGCCGAGATTCTTCGCTCCTGCCACAGGTGATGTGCGCTATCAGGCGCTTGAATGCAAGCGAGCGGCTGCGCGCAAACGCCGGCTCAGAATGACAATGGAGGCGGCCTATGACCACAGTTGAACAGCGAATCGCGGGGCCGGAGCGCTCGGGCGGACAGGGCCTCGACCACCACCAGGAGGAGTCCGGGAACCGGGCGATCGTGGCCCTTCTGACCGACCCGGTGCGCGGGGAACAAGTGGACCTCGTCATGACGTCCCGGCGTGAGGCGGATGCCAGTGTGGATCCGCTCAGTCCTTCGATACCTCAGGATGAGCGGAATGAGGGCTCGGATTCCGGCGGGTCGTACGAGGTTTGGGCGAAGCGCGGCATGGTGCGGTTTGTGCGGTTCCTCGACCCGGCGGGTGGGTATGGGTACCGGGTGATCGAGCAAGTGGGGGAGAACCCGATCGCGGACCAGGACCCGACGGCGGTTTCGACGAAGGCGGAAGAGCTCGAGGCGGCCGCGAAATCGGGCTTCTCGGGTGCCGACATGGCGAAGCCGTTCATCGAGCCGGAGCATATGTCGTACCCGCTCGCGTACGAGCGCATCGCGCAGCTCTTCGACAGCCCCAACGCGCCGGATATCGCTATCAGCCCCAAGTCGTTCGCCTTCGGGCGGCAGCCGGGGCAGCACGGCGCGCTGGACGTCGTTCAGTCTCGCGCGCCGCTCATCTTCTCGGGACCCGGCGTTATCTCCGGCGAGACGGACGTTATCTGCTCGCACGTCGACGTGACGCCGACGCTTGCAAAGCTCCTCGGCCTGCCGCTGATCGACGGGAAGGACTCCAGCGGCCGTACATCGAGCGAGCGCGGCGTCCGGCCGGACGTCTACCTCAAGCGGCAGGACGGGCAGGTCATCGAGGATGTTCTAGATGAAGAGACCGGAAAACCCGAGCGCGCCTACATCCTGCTCCTCGATGGGCTGAGCAACACGGAGCTCAAGGAGCGCCTCGAGCACGACCGGGAATCGATCCCGAACCTCGCCCGCATCATAGAGCGCGGAGTGATGTTCCGCTACGGCGTCTTCGCCACCTTCCCGACCATCACGTGGCCCAGCCACAACGCGCTCGGCAGCGGGGCCTGGTGCGGTCACCACGACATCGTGAACCCGACGTACTATCTGCGGGAGACCCGCCAGGTGGTCACGCCACAGGGCAGCATCTGGGAGACCGGGAAGTACCTCTCGGAGGAAGTCGAAACGCTGTACGAAGCGCTACACCGGGAATACGGGAAATGGGATCCCGCGACCGGCAAAGGCGTGGTAACGGCCTCGCTGAACGAGCCCTGCGGCCGCGGCGCCCTGCACGCGACGCTCGAACGGCGGCTGCTCGTCGACGGCGAGAAACTGCGGGAAGTCGCACGCGCGAACAGGGCCGACACGAACCCGAGGTGGAAAGCTGAGGGGCAGGAGCAGGTCTACCGCTACTCGGGGACCGACATCCAGGCGGTTGCCCAATCTCTGATGTTGTTCGACAGCGAAACGCAGCCGCCACCGGTGTTCACCTTCCACGAGTTCTCGCTCACTGACGCCGTCGGCCACGACTACGGCCCGCACCACGAGGCGATGCTCGACGCGCTCGTCGAGACGGACAAGCGGATCGGGAAGATTCTCTCAGTCCTCGACCGGCGCGGCCTCTTCGAGTCCACGCTTTTCGTGATCAGCGCCGACCACGGAATGGCCCAAACGGATGTCGCGCTGGCCGCAGACCCGGCGCAGGCCGTTCTGGACGCCGGCATCAAGGCCGTGGTCACCTCGCCGCTCATCTATCTTCTCGATGTGGAAGTGACCCTGGAAGCTTCCGCCGACGGGCGAACAGTCAATGTCACGGTGCTCGAGAACGACACCGACGCCTCCGGTGAGAAGCCGCCCGTGGTCGGCGCTGACATCCGGGTGATCGGCGCGCACTCTCGCGTTCTCGCCGAAGCGAAGACCGATGCGTTCGGGATCGCCGGCCTGCCGTTGCCGGTCGGCGAGGACCCCGGCTCGCTTGTCGTCCGCGTCGAGCACGAGCGGTCCAACACGCGTCACCTCCGGCTCGATGGTACGAACGTGGTGGAGGACGTGGGGCGATTACTGTACGGAAATCTGAAATGAGAACGCGGAGATGAGATTGGACTGGTACGCGGGTGACCGGCGATGGACGTAAGGGAGGAGAACCAGCGGACCTGGGAGGCGACGGCGGAGTGGTGGGACGATCAGATCGGGCCCGAAGGAAACGAATTCCACTCCAAGCTAATCGCGCCGGCGCAGATGCGACTGCTCGACCTCAAGCGCGGCGAGACGCTGCTGGATATCGCCTGCGGGAACGGGCAGTTTGCGCGCGAGATGGCGCGGGCGGGCGTAAACGTGGTGGCGTTCGATTTCACCGAGCGGTTCCTGGCGCGGGCGCGCAAGCACACTGAGGCGGCCGGCATACAGAACATCGAGTATCAATCGCTGGACGCGACGGATGAAAACGAGCTGCTGTCGCTCGGCGAGCGCCGGTTCGACGCCGCAGTCTGTACGATGGCGCTGATGGACATGACGGAGATCGCGCCGCTGATGCGTTCGCTAACGCGGCTGCTAAAGCCGGGCGCCCGATTCGTCTTCTCGGTGACGCACCCCTGCTTCAACGGGAATGGCATACGGATGTGCGTGGAGGAGGAGGACCGGGATGGCACGCTGATCGACACGTATAGCATCAAGGTGGTGGAGTACCTGAAGCAGAGCGTGCAGAGGGGGATCGGGATCATCGGGCAGCCGGAGCCGCACTACTACTTCCACCGTCCGCTCCAAGAGCTGCTGAACGAGTGTTTTCGCGCCGGGATGGTGATGGACGGGATCGAAGAGCCGGCGTTTCCCGAGGGGACGGAGGCGAAGCGGGCGTTGGGTTGGGGGAACTACCAGCAGATACCGCCGGCGCTGGTGGTGGGGATGAGGGTTGCCGCAGGCTGAGGTTTAGCTGCCCGCAGGCATCATCGCTGCCATGCGCTTCTGCATCTCCTCCGGCGACACATCCTCGACGTGCGTGTGAATCCACCAGCTGATGCCGAAAGCGTTTACTCCGGCCCGCCGGTCTCCGTAGAACTGGTCTTCCGGCTCCATCTCGTTGACTCCGCCGGCTTCCAGCGCCTTGCGGTAAGTCGTGTCGCAGTCGTTGACGTACAGCACGAGGGCGGCGGACCGCGCGGGGTTCTCTGGTCCGGCGTCGCCGAGCATAACAATGCGTTCGCCGATGCGCATCTCGGCGTGCCCTATCGTGCCGCCAGGCCCGGGCATACGCATGATCTCTTCGGCTCCGAACGTCCGCTTCGCAAAGTCGATTAGCCCGGACGCGCCGTCAACCACCAAATAGGGCGTGACGCTGCCGTATTCCGCAGGGACGGGATTGACTGCCATCTTTCTTCTCCTCCTTCATGGATTCGGCTCGCGGTGAGCCTTCGGGCGGGGTGCTATGATACCACCCGCTCGCAAAGCGGAGGCAACCCGGTTCTGTCACAACTTGGACATCGGCGCGTGACGAGAGAGGAACATGACCGAGCAACGAGAGATATCGCCTAGCTTCCCTTACGAATCGAAGTATATTGACGTACTCGGCTCGCGGATGCACTACGTCGAAGAAGGCAGCGGCGACCCGGTGTTGTTCCTGCACGGCAACCCGACGTCTTCCTATCTCTGGCGAAACATCATCCCGCACATCTCGCCCATCGGCCGCTGCATCGCGCCCGACCTGATCGGCATGGGAAAGTCCGACAAACCCGATCTCGACTACGGCTTCTTCGACCATGCGCGTTACGTCGACGGCTTCATCGAAGCGCTCGGGCTGCGCGACATCACGCTCGTCATCCACGACTGGGGGTCGGCGCTCGGCTTTCACTACGCAAGGCGGAATGAGGCCAACGTGAAGGGAATCGCCTTCATGGAGGCGATCGTGCGGCCGGTGACCTGGGACGAGTGGCCGGAGCAGGCGCGCCAGATGTTCCAGGCGTTCCGGACCCCGGGAACCGGGGAGCAGATGATCATGGAGCAGAACATGTTCGTCGAGGCGGTGCTGCCCGGCGCGATCCTCCGCAAGCTCTCGCCCGAAGAGATGGACCGTTACCGCGAGCCGTACCCGACGCCGGCGAGCCGGAAGCCTCTCTGGCGCTGGCCGAACGAGATCCCGATCGACGGCCAGCCTCCCAACGTGCGCGACGCCGTTCAGGCGTATAGCGAGTGGCTGGGCCGGTCGCAGACGCCAAAGCTGCTCCTGTACGCGCAGCCGGGCGCCATCTTGCGGAATCTTGTGGGCTGGTGCCGGCAGAGCATCGCCAACTTGAAGGCAGTCGAAGTCGGCCCGGGCGCCCACTTCTTGCAAGAGGACGACCCTCACGGC
>Ga0209803_1001264_pt1 | contig 16612 bp, 14 predicted proteins | sample GraSoiAngelo_138_FD_185895 | JGI IMG/M metagenome (GOLD analysis project Ga0209803, IMG submission 185895) | Grasslands soil microbial communities from the Angelo Coastal Reserve, California, USA - 14_0929_09_40cm (SPAdes) (version 2) | ecosystem: Environmental > Terrestrial > Soil > Grasslands ...
ACCGTGGGGATTCAGAGAGTGTCAGGAAGTTTTTCGAAAAAGCCTCTACGATTGCTGGAGACCGTCGACCGGAATACAAGACCATCGCGAGCCGATCCCAGGATGCAGTGAATCTGGCGCGCAAATTCTACGAGAGCATGTAGATCGAGTATTCACAACGACCCAAACCATCCTTTTAGACGGTTTGTCTTCCAATCGAGATCGAGATTCTGAATGATGGTGCTCCGGGCGGGACTTTCAGCAGCTTGCTGCCGCGTTTGAACCCGCGATCAACGGCTCTGGGGCTTGTTTTCCCTCAAGCCTCCCCGATCTAGGATTCGACTGGCCGCCCCAACACGTTTGAGGCAAAGGCCGCTATGCTAAACCGGGCTACACCACCGGAGCGGCCGAAGACCTTGAGCGCGGTTTCTTTTACCTTTTGGTAACAAACGAAAACCCAGAAACCAAAGGCCCATCTTGTTCATAGTTCAAACCTTACTGACGCTACGCACGCCTTTCACTTCATGATCTTGAATCCTCTGAACTCTCCCGCATAATCTGACCATTCAACATCAACTTTTCGAACAACTGCTCCTCGAGGACCGACGTGACAGAATCGAATCAGCTCGTCCAATCGCGCCTTCTCGCCCTCAGCCAACGCTTCTACTCTGCCATCCTGAAGATTTCTGACCCATCCCGAGACTCCTAGTCTTCTCGCGTGATCAGTGACCTCCCTTCTGAAGAAGACTCCCTGTACCAGTCCCGTAACCAGAATTCTTGCTCGAGCTTCCATCCACTAATGAGAGATGCTTGACGCTTTTCTCTCTTGCTTTGAGCTGATCAGAGGATCAGCTCTGAGGAGATTCATGTGGTCAAGTTGTAGGAGGAGGGACAATCTGACGAAGGGGTGGAGCAAGAGGGGGGAGAGGCAATTCCTTCGAAGCCACATCTAGTTCTTGGAGGAGCCCGGCTAGAGCGAGACCATGAATCGCAGAAAAAACGTTTAGTGTCATGTATAGATAACCGGCCTCCTCGACGTCAAACCTTAGTCCGTGTTTCATCAGGACATCCCTCGTCCTCGGAAAGGCAACTATCAGATCTCCGATGGTTGTCTCGGCGTGGATCGAATCTAGCTCTATGGTGAAAACACGCGAATCATCGAAGGTCTGAGATGTCGAAGACTGAGCCAGCAATTGAATTGTCTGAGCCATCGCGCCTTTTTCAGTAGGCTTAGGGGCTGATTTCCCTTGAGGCTTCTTGTAACGAGCACCCTTGGTGGCTTTGAGCTTCTTCGAGCTTTTCTTTGATCTTGCTCTATCGCCTCGAGTCTTCTTCTTGGCCATGATATTCACGGTGTCGCCTGCGAGCCGAACTGGGCCCACTAGACTCCTGTTAATAGGGGTCTCCGACTATTAATACGCTCGGATGATGATCCAATTCGACTCTCTAGGGTTGGATAGACCATGCGATTGGGAGACCTTGCATAAGCTGTTGCGCTTGCTGGGACGTTCGGTTTCGGAGCTCGTCCGCGACGGTCTGAAAGACTGGCGCCGAATAGTCTTCAATCTGACCATGATCTGATGATCGAGCGATTACCGGATCGACGGGGACCGAACCGAGAAACGGTACACCTAACTGCTTGGCCAGTTTCTCTCCCTGTGGCTCGCCGAATACTTTGATAGCTTCACCGCAATGAGGGCACGTTAGATAGCTCATGTTCTCGACCAAACCGAGCAATTGAACGTTCATCTTCTTCGCCATGTTGACCGCCTTAGTTACGATTAGGGAGGCTAATTCTTGAGGAGAGGATACGACGATGACTCCGTCCAATGGCAAGGACTGGAGGACTGTTAGCGGGGCGTCGCTAGTTCCGGGGGGAAGGTCAACGAGGAGATAGTGTAGGGATCCCCAGTCAACGTCCCAGTAGAGTTGCCGAATTACACTGTTAACGATCGGGCCCCTCCATATGACAGGCATCTCCGGATCATCCAGAACTAGGTTGATCGACATCACTTTGATCCCAGTCCTAGTCAGGACAGGAGTTATGCGACCGGTGGAACTTTTGGAAGGGCGCTCCTTGAGCCCGAACACTTTCGCTATGCTGGGCCCTGTCAAATCCGCGTCTAGAATTCCAACTTCGTATCCGAGCCTTCGAAGCTGGACGGCCAACATGCTGGTGACGAAAGATTTTCCGACTCCACCCTTGCCTGATGCGATGGCGATTATGTTTCTCAAGTCGCGCTTTCCCAGCCGATCGATGCCCGGGCCAGGACCATTTCCGTCCGCTGGTTGGGTCTGGGTTGCCCTGTTCTGGAGCCGAGTTCTGAGTTCGTTCAACTCAGTCTTGGACATTGCCGTCGTCTCTACAGATACGGAGCTCACCTCGTTCGACTTCTTCAGGGCTTTTTCGACATCGGTCTGGAGAGTCTTTGCAAGAGGGCAATGAGCGACCGTCAGTGCGATGGTGACTTTGACATGGCTGCCTTCGATCGACACGTCTCGGACCATGTTGAGATCGACTATGCTGATCCCGATCTCGGGGTCAAGAACCCCGCGGAGACTATTGACAATCGAATTCTTGTCTATCAACGTCTAGACGATCTCGGCAAACTTACTCTAGTCTAGAGGGAGCGGGAAGGTATTTACACTCTCTTTCCATAAGACTGCCCGATCCTTGAGAGAATTTGGTCTGCAATATTGATTCCTTTGCGAGATTGCGATTCTTCTCCTTGAGGAATCTCAACTAGGCAGCCTGCGCGACTTTATGGGTCGATTGGGTCTAGGGGTCGTAATAGGAAGAAATGTCTGTTAGCGAGAAGACCAGAAGGGCCTTGAAGGAGTTTGGTCTGACAGAGTACGAGGCCAAGGTTTACGTTTCACTGGTCGAATCAGGCACTCAGACTGCTAGCGAGCTCAGCCGTACCGCTTCGATCCCCTACTCGAAGATCTACGAGATTCTGGGAAATCTTGAGAGGAAGGGATGGGTCGAGACAGAGCAGGGCAGGCCTAGCAAGTACTATCCCAAGGCTCCCTCGACCGCTCTAGAATCATCGATAGCTCGGCTGGAGACGACGCTCAAATCGAGCCAGGCAGACGCGATGGAAGAGCTTCAACCGCTGTACGAGAAGAAGGGAGTCCGTGAGAAGCCAGACATTTGGATTGTGAGAGGTCAGAATAATATCCTGGATAAGATTAGAGAGACTCTTGGACGGACGAGGAGAGAGCTTTTCGTTGCGATGCCGGTGGCCCCGGACCCGATTGTCTCAATGGCACTACCCGTTCTCGCATTGATGAAGAGTAAGGGAGTCAACGTTTCCGTCATGGTCCCTCAGACAACGAGCCGGGACACGATCCGAAAATTGAAGAGTCTGGCTCAGCTCCGGACTAGAGAACAAATGTTCGGTGGAGGGATCATCTCGGACGATAACCAGATCGTGATACTGCTTGGCGAGGATCCCCAGAAAGGATTGACGTTAGCCATATCCTCGGACCATATTGGTCTCGTAAAGTTTGGGAAGAGCTACTTCGAATATCTCTGGGAGAGCTCAAAACCCCTCGCTTGAGAAGGGCTGTCCAAGGATTTCACGCAATCAGAGTCTAGGCAACACGGGAGTCTCGCGTTGAAAGGCAGTCTCGTGTCCCGAGAAAAAATTGTGGCCCCCCTTTTTCGGAGAGGGGTCTTGCCAGTTTAAGCTGCTCTGGGCGATTCTTGCATCTTAACACGCAGCATGGAACGGTCGACTGTTTTTCCAGAGTGGAAATCAAGCGTATGACTCTCCGTGAAAATCTCGCGATCTAGAATCGCTTATCCCGATTTCTGATCCAGGCTTGTTCTGCGCCTGTCTGGTTTGGTGAAGAATATTCTGCGGTTTTTTTTCGTTTCGAAGAGCGCGTGAGAAATGGATTACTCTCTGTTAATTCCCTCCCAGAGTCCTGTTTTGTGTTGCGAGGAGCAACTGCTTTTGACATTTTTCGAGGAGGAGTCTCGCCAGTTGAAACTGAACCGGGCGAGTCTTGCGAAACAGGGCGCAGAATCACCTGGTCGTCCGTTTTCGACATGGTGTAGCTCAGCGTGCAGGTCAACGTGCATAATGCGTGATCTCAAATCGCCTGCCCAGATTATTGATCAGGGCTTGTTCTGCGCTTGTCAGGATTGAGAGAACAGTTTTGGGATTCCTTATCTTCTGCCCCACGTTGTTCAATTCTGCGCGCCGGGGACCTACCTTTATGGTCGCTGGGTCCTGGGAAAGAGATAGTGGCGGTGTGGGCTTCAAGGTAGTCTTTATTCGCCCACGGGCTTGGACTGTAGCCGCAGCCTTCTGCTGTGCGGGGGTACCAGAGCCAGGTCTAATGGGCAGAAGGCGCGATAATAGCCTGCCCCGGGCTTAGGACCCTGTGGCGAAGGCCTTCGTGGGTTCGAATCCCACCCCCCGCACCAAACCAAAGATACACTGATTCCGGATAAAACCAACCCATAAGTTACGCAAAGAAGTCGAAAGAGGACTAGTTGCGTGACTATTTCCTAGTGAACCCACATTGGCCTTAATCTCGCCAATCCGGCTGCGGCAGAGAAAATAGGGGAGTTGGACTGGCAATCTTATAGGGGCCGAGATCGAAGCTTGCATGAAGCATCGCAACCATGACGAGACCATGGGCAATAGGCAGCGCATCGCTATTGACCATAATTCTTCTCGTCCCAGTTATCTCAGCTAGAGGAGCCCCAATAGATGTTACGGTGACTAGTGACAAGACTACTCTGCACCTGAATCTTGCTCTCAACGAGAACCTTACAAGTCTACCTGTTGCAAATATCTATGTCGATTCTTCGAACGCGAGCATGTTAGAAAAGCCAATCGCCCAGGCAGTACAGAAACTCGTTCCGACCGCAACCATCTCAAACCTGACTCTTCGAGCCCGCACTTTCAATTCAAGCGGCTCTTGGCTCCAAGAGGAGAATTATACTTTGGTGATTACTGGGATAAACACCAACACAGGAGGCGTCATAAGATCTGAAGTTGGGTTCCTTTCCATGAGCATTCTAGACTCGATAACGGAAGGAGGCTTGGAACTAAACACGGTGGGAGTGACCTATCTCCTACCTCCTCTACGAGCACAGGAAAACCGTACCGTATACTACATCAACGATCATCAGACGTTGAATTCTGTGATTCCGGTCCAGACAACCATTAGCTTTCGAATGCTAGACTTCAGCTGGATTCCTCCCATATTCGCTTGGACACGCCAAGATGATCTGCTAACGCAACTGACTGTTTGGACCTTCAACCTAGGTGGACCGAGATTCAACCTCACCTATGGTACGCCGACCCCGGAAGGAACGCTTCTGAAGACGTTTACAGCAGTCTATAATCCGTCGTTCCAACTGACCGTTCCGGCGAACGCTTGGTCAGATGGCACGGTCGTGTCTTTCGATCTGCCGACCCCCGCGGAACTCTTGATGCCGCTAATCGCAGCATTGTCTCTCTTGGGACTTGTCACGGCCACCATCTTGGACAGACATCTCACTAGAACCGCGAAGAGTAAAAGAAGAAGATAGCGGCTTACAGGCGGCTCATCGTACAGAGTAGGCTATGCCTCTCTGAGCTGTGAATAGCTTTCTAATTCTTTGAGAAATTCGTGGATTACCCTACGTCAAATAGGCACATAGAGGTGGCAGGCCACGAAATGGTTCTTTTCCGCCTCAATGAGCACGGGCTCTTCAATAACGCAACGCTCGTGCGCGTAAGGACACCGCGTATGGAACCTGCATCCCGTAGGCGGATCTACCGGACTCGGAATCTCTCCACTTATTACATCCTTGATCCGTTTCGACTCTGGGTCGGGAACAGGTACCGCAGACACTAATGCTTGCGTGTACGGATGTAACGGCTGATCCGAAACGTCTTGAGAAGAGCCAAGTTCCATCATCTTCCCAAGGTATAGGATGGCTATGCGATCAGCGATATGCTTGGCTAGCGCGAGATCATGTGTGATAAACACTATCGACGCGGAAGCTTTGTTTACCAAGTCAACCATGAGATTGACGATCTCCGCTCTGATCGAAACGTCTAGCATCGAAACAGGTTCGTCAGCCACTACGAAGACGGGATTCAGGATGAAGGCCCGGGCGACAGCCACTCTCTGACGCTGCCCCCCGCTAAGTTCGTGAGGAAACCGATACAGGAACTCCTCGGGAGGGACGAGTTCTACTTCCGAGAGCATTTGCTTCACCCTACTCTCAACTTCCTCCTCGTTCTTCGCTATGCGTTGCACTCTCAGAGGTTCCGCGATTATCTCCTTGATGATCATTCTGGGATTGAGTGACTCAAAAGGATCCTGAAAGACTATCTGCATTTCCCGCCTAAGCGGTTTCATCTCCTTGTCCCTCAGCTTTGTGATATCCTTTCCTTGGAAGAGTATTTTTCCCGAGGAGGGAGCGACCAGTCTTAGGAGCACTTTGCCAAGCGTTGTCTTCCCACTACCGCTCTCCCCAGCGAGAGCAAGTATCTCGCCTTTGCCAACCGTGAAGCTCACTCCATCAACGGCCTTTACGCTCAGCTCACTCCTAGAGAGAAGAGTCTCGAAGAAGCCGCGCTTGAGTGGATACCACTTTCGTAGATTTTCCACTCGCATAACCTCCTCTGCTCGATCCAGCCCTATGGACTCTTTTTCTGGTACGGGAACGCTCGGCAGTGTACTCAAGTCCTAGTAGAGATGGCAGGCGGCAAGATGGTGCTTTTCTCCGGCTTCATCAAGAAGTGGTTCCTCCCGCTTGCAGATATCCATAACGTAAGGGCATCGAGGATTGAACCGACAGGCAGGAGGAGGATGCAACAGGTCAGGAGGCTGGCCTGGGATTGAGGTGAGACGAACTCTTTGCCCGTGAATACTCGGGAAGGCCTTGATCAAGCCCTGAGTGTACGGGTGAAGTGGATTCTTGAAGATCGAGACAGCGTCTCCATACTCCACAATCTTTCCTGCATACATTATTGCGACCTTCTCGCAGGTCTCCGCAATAATAGAAAGATCATGGCTGATAAGTATCATCGATAAACCGAGTCTGTCCTTCAGATCTCTGAGAAGCTTCAGAGTCTGCGCTTGGACGATCACATCTAGAGCAGTTCCAGGCTCGTCACCGATGAGCATACTAGGATTGGCCGCGAGAGCCATCGCTATCAGGGCCCGCTGCCTCATTCCACCGCTGAACTCATGCGGATAGTTATCGGCCCTAGAAGGCTCGATACCGACTGTCTCAAGAAGCTTGGAGACTCTCTCCTTAACGTCTGACGCAGATACTTCCGACTCGTGGATCTGGATCGCTTCACCTATCTGGTCGCCTACCTTCATCACGGGATTGAGCGCGTTCATAGCGCCTTGGAACACTATGGATATACCCTTCCAACGAATACTTCTCATCTCTTTTTCTGATAGAGGAACAAGGTCCTTTCCGTCAAAGATTATCTTGCCCTTCCGAATGACTCCGCCTGATGGTAGTATCTTTAGGAGAGATAGTGCGACGGTGGTCTTGCCGCATCCTGACTCACCGGCAATCCCCAAAGCTTCCCCGGCCTCTACATTGAAGCTTACGTTTTCAGTCGCTCTGACCCAGCCTCTAACAGTACGATAGTGCGTGGTCAGCCCCTGGACTTCAAGAACAGGCATTAGGTCTAAACCAAGCTCCTTTTTCGGACTGGTCGAATTAAGCTTTGGGGCAAACGCGGAAAAGGTTACGATAAATGAAGATCTTCTTCACTCTCTAAGTTCGTTAGGCTCGTTACCGAGCTGAGAAACGTGAAGAGGTGGACTGTCAAGAGAGCGTGGGCTAAGACATCTCCGGAATACGTCCGGTTAAAGCGAATGATCGAAACTCCTTCTTCAGTTGTTAGTCTGAAAGTCAGCTGACTGGCCACTTGGGAGTGGGGTTGCAAGGGAGCGTTGAGCGGTTGAGTTAATAGCAGTCCCATGTCCAAGATCTGGAAGCCCGTTGCATTTGGATGGACAAAGTAGACGCCGAGGGTGATGTCCTGTATCCGAAAGCCTGAGTATTCCGTTGGATTGTCGACAGTGACCAATGACGACAGAGAGACGGCATTCGAACCATTCACAAAAATAACGTTTACAACTCGCGAATCGACTTGGGCTAGGGCCGGAAAGAATCGAAGATAGTTTAACCCAGCAAGGGAAATGTAGAGGGCCGAGCAAATGCTGAGAATGATAAAAGCTACGCTAACTATTTGTGGTCTAGGAAAATGAAGCTTCATTTAGCACACCAATACCGAAAAGTCAAGGAACGCTCTGCGTGATTCGCCCGTGTGGCTGAAGTTCAGGCCTGTATTAATCGTCATCGGGTGGGGAACATCGATCGCGGCCGTCGTGTTGGCTGGAATATTTCAAGGAGTTCTACTACCTGCGGGTCGAGGAGGATTGCTGGTCGAGGTCGGAACAACTGCCTGGGAACGCCCCCTCTTCGATCTAGGGGTATTTGGTATTTCGGTTCTTGCAGCCGTCATTATCGCAGATTTTGGAGTTGCCGTCGGATCGTTCTTCAGCTCATATGCTCTCGGAGCGATACAGACATACATTGTCCTAGTCCTACCCGGATACACCGGAGGCTTACCTGTGCCAGACGCTCTAGTCGCAGCCGCTGTCGTCTTCACGTTTACTGCCTTCTTTCCAATCATTCTTATGGTTGGATTCGCAGGAACGCTGTTGGGGTCGGCCCTGTCAGAACGGTTTGCTTAGTCGTTCCTCACTGACGTCTGCGCAATTTCGGGTTAAAGATCTCATCGAGTGCGTAGCCTATTAGGATGAAGGAAAGAGAAACAAGGGCTATGGAGAACCCAGGCGGGAGTACCCACCACCATGGAGGGGGCAAGTGGCTTAGCGATCCGGAGATGTTTACGTTTTCGAACATGTGTCCCCAAGAGTTGACTGTCGGATCAGAAAGACCTAGAAATGCCAACGCCGACTCCGAGAGTATGGCTGCCGGAACCGTAAGTGCCAAGTTGACATAGGTCAGTGAAACGATGTTCGGAAAGATATGGCGATATATTATGCGTCCAGTTCCGGCACCGGAGGCTTTTGCAGCCTCGATATATGGTCTCTCCCTCAAGGTCAAAACTTGAGAACGGACGATTCTAGCAAAGCCCATCCATCCAAGAAAGCCGATGATGATTATCAGATTCCAGATCCTCGCTCCGAGGACCGCGACAAGGACGATTAACAGGGGCAGGCTGGGTATGACGAGCATCATGTCAGTGAACCGCATAAGAACCTCGTCCACTAGCTTGCCAAGAAAACCGGCCAGCAGTCCCACTATCAGGCCGAGTCCGATGCCAATGGCCGCGGCCGTTAACCCCACCAACAGAGAAATTCTGGCTCCATAGACTACTTGGGTATACACGTCTGATCCGGCGTAGTCTGTGCCCATCAGACCCCAAGCGGTTCCATAAGTGTTCAGCTGGAAGTTGTCGATATTGATCTGTTGCGACCCGTAGAAGGTCAACTCCACACCATAGTAATAGGTTCCGCGATCCGAGAAAACTAACTGCGGTGGGGTGAGACCTGTAGTCCGAGAGCCGAGAGCACTTGCGATGTCAACGCCGTTTGAGTCGAGGCTAAAACTAGGCGAAGGGCGCCATAACCCTGCGAGGGTATCGTTCGCATTGATAAGATTGAAAACCTCACCGTTAGCACCTACTACGAATAACCTTATGTGAACCGGCTGAGTCTGCGAAAGCAGATAGGACATGGAGGCTATGAACCTCTTCGGGGGCCCATGGTATGGAAACTGGAACTGCTGGCTGAGCTGTATTACCCCGGAATCATTGCCAGTGTGGGTTATCTGAAGACTGCCTGCCGAATCTGCTGTCGAGGCTGTGCCTTTAGCGTAAGAGATCTGTATGGTCGAGAGGACAGAGGGAGATGCAGTGGCGGTCCAAGCCTGGATTGAGGCGGGAGAATTGAAGAGGGGATCGCTCACAACTACGATGTTCTTACTCAAATAGAAGCCATCGGGAAAATTCATTACCCAGTCAGGCTGTGCCTCAACACCCGAAACAGTCTCGTAAGGATTGTATGAGGTTAGAAGAGGTGCGGCGAGAGCCATGAAGACGAAACCAAGGAGAAGAATCACGCCTACAATTGCCATCCTGTTCTTGAAAAGGATCCTTGCAGTACCCGTTATCCTTCTCAGCTGAAAAATAATGCCTTTACGAGAAACCATCTACCATCATGACCTCCCTACCGACGCCTTATTCGTATTTGATCCTGGGATCGACGATACCGTACAGAATGTCAGAGATGAAGTTGGCCGCAATAACGGAGAGGGCGATTATGAAGAACATTGCCTGCATTACAGGAAAGTCCTTGTATTGAACTGCATCAAACAACCATTTGCCCATGCCTGGCCAGTTGAATATGGTTTCCGTGATTATGGCACCACTTAGAATCGTTCCAAAGGCGAGCGCGCTCGAAGTTATGATCGGCAGGGATGCGTTCTTGAACGCGTGTTTCATCAATATTGCTCTCTCGGAAAGTCCCTTAGCTCTTGCCGTCAGAATGTAATCCTCACTGAGGGCTTCCATCATAGTTGCGCGAGTCAATAATAGAAATCCCCCGTAAGAAAAGAGCGTTAGAGTCAGAGCGGGAAGAAACAGGTATTGTGCTCTTACCAGAATTTCGACCAAAAATCCAGGCTTCAGTTGAAGCGCAGCATTGTCCCAACCATTCGGATATGCCCCACCTGGAGGGAACCAGCCGAGGGCAAATGCGAATAAGAATATCAAAAGTATGCCCATGAAGAAGGTGGGAAGCGAGAAAGTCGTCAGAGAGGTAGTGACCCAGAAGCTATCAGTGGAGGATCCTCTCCGACGAGAAACTAGTATTCCAAGGAGGATCCCAATTATTATCGAGATCACTGTCGAGGTTCCTAAGAGGACGAGCGTGTTCACCAGCCGTCCCGTCGTGATTAGCTCGGTAGTAACTGCTTGATTATCCTTGTAGGAGTATCCGAACTGAAACGTGAGCATGTTCCTTACGTAGTCGTAGAAGCGGACCCAGTATGGTTTGTCCAGTCCGTAGAGCGCTAGCTGTTTTTGATATTCCCCTGGGCCAAGTCTGTTGGGAACTCCCAGGACGGAATAGAGTTGTCCTGAAACTCCGGGCATTGCTTCGAAGATAACCCAGTTCAGGACGATGACGAAGAAGACGAGGAGGATAGTATAAGCGATTCTCTTGATGAGGAACGATCGTAAAGTCAAGCCATGATCAAAGAAGAAAAAAGGAGTGGGGGTTTATTTGAGGCTTGCCGTTGTTAGCAGTCGTATTGTCCTGCTGGGTACGCTGACCCGCATCCCGAGGTGCTTGACAGTGTCTGTACGCCTCCAGGCGTGAAGCCTGGATAACCTGCTGGTAGTGGGTTCGGAGCATTGCCTTCATAGAGAAGTGGATCTAGCGCAATGATGCCTTGGGGTGGAGTGGTATTCCAAGTGGAGGCACTGCCAGTTGCTGAGCCTAGCCAGTCTACTGGAACGCTGTAGAGTTTGACGATGCTCAGTTGGTTGGTTCCCACGGATATTCCGCAGGGAGTTGTACCTGATGGACATCCGCCTACACCGGGGGCTGTTGTTGCTCCACTGGTTCCGATACCCTGCTGCCAGTGAGCACAACTACTCACTGTAGGAGTACTGCCCAGTGTGACTGGAGCAGCACCGAAACAGCTCTTGGCGATGCTGAACCAGTTCGAGCTGAGGTTTGGACCACCCGCCCAGAGCCATAGAGCGAGATTACCGCTACTACGGAAATAGTCACCCGGGAAGGAAGGAGCAATCCCCTTACCATTACGCTGCAGTGTGAAGCTCTGACCGACCCCGATACTCTGAACGTTACCCGGAGCACAAGCCTGGCCGAGACCAGTACCTGTACCGCAGGTCCATGCAGAGGAGCCGATCAGGATGTGGTTGGCTATTGGGTCGAATGTGGCAGTGACCTTTGTGGCATCTGCGTTCAATAGACGGGCAGGGAAGTGAGAGGTATCGCACCCGGTCACGCTTAGCCCGGTGCCCGTATTGCACTGGGCGGGGGGAGAGCATGGGAGACTAGCGTTTGGATAGCAGGCAGAGGCGAGCGGAGCTGTTCCCAGAGCGTATTGGACGGGGTAGCATGCAGCTCCACAATTCGTGGCAGCGGTTACCGCGTTTGACCATTGGTTCTGAGCAACAGTCGCTGGAACTGTGCAGGGGGCTGGTATGATGTTGGGAGCTGATCCAGTTGAGGGCTGTGTACCCGTTCCACAGGTCCAGTACTTTCCTGGGAAGATGCTGAGGCCGGTGACGAAGAGTCTGGTGAATGGTCCGACATTGTTGACGTCCAAGTCGAATGTGTTCGGGCTGAGTATTGTCACACCGGCTAGGGGAGATGCTCCTCCACTCTGGAAGGCTCCGTTTGCCAGCAATGTCAGGTAGCTGTAAGCAACGTCGAACGAGGTCACTGGAGAGCTGTCCTGCCAGGTTAAGCCGGGCCATAGGGTCATTCGATATGCGAGAACAGTACCTGTAGGTGGCGTGTATGAAAGTCCACTGGGGGGTATCTTGATCGTTGAAACGTCCATCCAGCTCAAGTCCAGACCGTTGTTGAGTGGGTCTACAATGTGGAGACTGTCGTAAATGTCGCCGACAATGTAGAAGTCCCATACGGTGCTGGCTATGTAAGGACTTGCGCTGCGGATGCCCTGCTTGAATGCCTCCCTTATCGTACCAGTCTGAGTGGGGTTGGAATTCCACGCGTTCAGCCAAGTGAAGAAGTTAGCGATACCGTTGCCCTCGTGGTTGATGACCCTCTGCCAAGTGGCAGCAGTATTGCCCGGTGTATGCTGTAGATAGCCGAACTGGTCCGAGGCGCCAAATATCGGGAATGTGTAGGCCCCTCTGCCAAACAGATCCTCGGCCTGGTAGCCTGCGCTAATTGCGTCGAGCCTACCCTGGCAAGAACCGTTGACCGCACTGACTGGTTGCCCGGACGTGCCTGGAGTAGGGTCGGTGCCGGTTGGACTATTGCAGTCACTGGAAGTGAGAGCCGTCGCGGGTGCGAACTCCATAGAGTTCGCCAAACTGTCGTAGGCTGTGTTGCACATGTACATGTAATTCCCGGCGCTGGCTGTCGGTACTGCGAGGCTGGAGCAAGGTGCAGTAGGTGTTCCTCCTTTGATAGAGGATATTCCCGAAACGAAGCGGCTGCTGTAGCCGAGGTAAAGACTGCTGTCGAATGGGAAGACATTGCCGAAGGCAGCTGTGTATAATCCAAAGTTCAAGTCCACAGTGGTAGTAGACGTAGTGAAGCCAGGGAAGCCGGTGATTGGACCATGATCCACCTTTAACGCGGCACAGCCGGTGTTGTAGCCTTCGCCGAAAAGTGCGCAGATCATCTGTGCCAGACTGTCTCCGAGGTGAAGCCTAGGAGTATTGTCCTGTCTGACGAAGAACTCTACTTGGAAGGGAGCAGGTGGGCCTGGAGTAAACGTGAGGCCCGTTAGGGTACAGTTGCGCGTGGACGCGCTGGTACTCGGGTTTACAACTCCCGTCGCTAGTCCTGCGTCAATGAAGTATGCAGCAGCGGCACAGAAGTCTAGATCGGAGATGCTTGGCTGCCATACGCTGGTGGCACCGCTAGCCGCGGCAAGGTGATACGCTGTTCCGGCCGCAGAGCCGACAACGCAGGGAGCTGTACCATCTGCTGGATAGTGGCTGCGGAATGATGCGCCTAGAACAGGGGTGAGAGAGCTGGGGATTGGTCCGTTGTCCCAGTTGCACGGGTTCGCCGGCGAGAGTCCGGCGCTGCTAGGAACAGGATTGTCGAGTGCTGCTGCAGTCCCAGCGATGCTTGGTTCACCGTTCGAGAACTTGACCTTGTCGAGAAGGTGAGAGATGCCTTGGCGGATGAGAGTTCCACATTGTGAGTTGCCGAACTGCATGTTGCAGCCCCAGAAGTTGTTGGCGAGCATGAACTCTATCTCAAAGTAACCGTGCTCCGAGATTGCTTGGGTGATGTAGAAGTTACTGCTGGTTGTGAAAGTGCTGAGGAGATCCGGGGTGAGTTGCCAGTCGGTCAAGTCTATACTTGGACTGGTCGATTGTATGTCGGTGAACTCGGCCGTCTCGTCGGTAAAGATCGTGTTGAGAAGCGTGTCCATTGCTGGGCCGGCTGGAATCCAGTTCTCAGAACATTTTCCTGCTGAGCCCGTCGTGGGACAGGGCGCAATTACACCATGAGCTAATTGTACCGTGGGAAGATGGTAGTTGCTTGATATGGCGCCAGTTATGGTCGCCATCGAGAAAACGGTTGCAAAGATGAGCAGTAGTCGTATGTTAGAGATTGTTCTCAAGTTTTTCCGAGAGGGGCTCTCGGGTCTCTGCCCTTAAAAGATTATCCTCGCGCCGGAGTCAGGGTCAACCTGGAGCAAGACTGGGATATTTCTGGAATACCCCAACATTCTCCGTGTGCACCTTTCTATTCTCCTATAGAGGCTCATTGAGGACGCTCTGCTTCTTTCTCAGACGAATCAAGGCAAAGCCCACTGCAGCAATGACGACTATGCCGAGACCCGTTGTCTCCGCCAGGCTGAGTGACAAGGAGCCCCTCAGGAGCGGGTCGATTAGTTGTATGTGCGCTGATTTGATATTGTTACGAGTGATATTCTCACCGCTCAAAGGTGGCACGACTGCGTCAATTCTGTACACCCTCGGAGTGAGGCCCGCAGTGTCCAGAGTAACGGTCAACGTCGCCACTTGCTTGTAGGCTCCCAGTTGGAAAAGTTTGATGGGCGCTCCTTGGATTGTCTTACCCTCTAGATTTATGGTCAAACTACCATTCTCGGGAACTGTGCTGTTGTTAATGACTGCGGCGGTAATCTGAACAGGGGTCCCCGGGTACACATTAAAGGCTGGACTAACGGAGATGTCACCAATTGCTAGATCGACGAAGAAAACGTGGACGGACACAACAACTGTTTTCGACCAGTAGATGCCGTAGCTGTCGGTTAGTGTTAGAGTGACCGAACAATTGCAGACAAGTGTGAACGTGTGGGTTGGTAAGCTTAGGTCTGTGCCGTCGATTGAATTGCCATCCCCCCAGGTCCATAGGTAAGATCTGATCGTCGCTTTGTAGTTTGTCACACTGCTAGAAGTGGCGTTGAAAGTGACTCTGCGGCCAACCGATGGTGACAAGGGAGAAACGGAAATGTCTACAGAAGGAGGAGTGCAGAGAACTTTGCTGACGCTCGGACCCGGGCAGTAAGTATCGTTGAAGTAGCCATCAACTGTCGTCAAACCGTTCGACAGATCATATTTCAGAGCTCCATTATCAAGCTCGACACCGAAAAGATGTAGCACGGAATACAAGTTGGGGAGAGAAACGCTTACGCTAAAGTCTATCTTGAATAGAAGAGCGGTCGGTGGTGGATTAACAGTAACATCCCCCAAGATGTAAAGTCCGACGTCTATGACTCCCTTCTGGTCCCCCTTACTACCACTGTCACAGTTCTGGAATGGTACTCCGTCGATGCAATTACGGAGAGACTGGGCATCAGGGCCAAGAACGCTATTGGAATAGTCAATCTTAGCCGTCTTCAGAACGGTGTAGTTGTACTGAACCTCAGCCAACCACTGATTTATGGGAGGAGAGTTGACAAGAATCACTGAAACCGAAAAGGTCCCGTTTACTCTGGAAGGATCGACAGACACGTTCGCAGGGCTCAGCCGGATGACCGGGGACGCCGTAGGGGCTGCTTGTACGCTAGCCGGAGATGCATTAGAATGAATAGTATGGGAAGCAAATGGTAGGACCAGCATGATAAAAAGAAAAGCAGTGAAATTCAAAATCGGTCGTGTCCGTCTGGAGAGCATGCTCGACTGATCCACCTTACGTTGAAGATTTATTCTGATCGGGCGAAACCTCATCGCATTTTAAAAGCTTATCCAGAGCGCGAGCCAAAAGACGACTGACTCAACAAAAATATTTGATTCAAAACCAGCCGACTTTTCTTCCCGATCTGGATCTGACAGCTAGTGGGAGTCACTCCGCCGATTCCATTGCGATAGGTTCATGCTACGACCGCCCGATTTTGTGATTACCATTCCTCGAACATTACAACTTGAGATGACCGAAGCAATAGCAAACAACAACCGAAAAGTTGATAGTGTCTTCAAGAAAAAGCTCGATGAGAATCATAGATGCCGAGGGCGCTCTGTTCTGTCAACAGTCGTACGCACCTATAGGGTATGGCGATGCACATCCCACGGTGCTAGCCGGAGCAAGCTTTTGTGCAGCGCCGGGTGTGAAGCCTGGGTATCCTGTCGGTAGTGGGTTGGGAGCATTGCCTGCGTAAAGGATGGGATTGAGAGGTATGATGCCCTGAGGAGGAGTAGCGTTCCAAGTCAGAGCGTTCCCATTAACCGCCCCTAGCCAGTCTATTGGAACACTGTAAAGCCTAATGATGCTCAGTTGGTTGGTTCCCACGGATATTCCGCAGGGAGTTGTACCTGATGGACATCCGCCTACACCGGGGGCTGTTGTTGCTCCACTGGTTCCGATACCCTGCTGCCAGTGAGCACAACTACTCACTGTAGGAGTACTGCCCAGT
>Ga0209803_1001267_pt1 | contig 16585 bp, 10 predicted proteins | sample GraSoiAngelo_138_FD_185895 | JGI IMG/M metagenome (GOLD analysis project Ga0209803, IMG submission 185895) | Grasslands soil microbial communities from the Angelo Coastal Reserve, California, USA - 14_0929_09_40cm (SPAdes) (version 2) | ecosystem: Environmental > Terrestrial > Soil > Grasslands ...
TCGAATCGGTTGATCGTTCGTGTCTTTCGCAGTGTCGTTAATTGAAATTTGAATCAGGTCGCCAGTCTCGACATTCAGCGATTTGGCGAAGTTCGGGCTCATGATGGCGGCGTTGTCCCAGGTCAGTTTCGTGATCGGGTCGGGCAATTCCTGGAGCCAGCCGTTGTTGGCGTAACGGCCATCGTCCATCGCGTAACTGCGAACAAAAACGATTTCAGGAGAGTCCGAGGTCGGTGCCGGCGTTGTTGCCCAAAGCTGGTGGGCCAGCGAAGCCGCGGCGCCACCGTTAAATGACACCGGTCGATCTCGCAACGGAACGTGCGCCGCGAATCCATCCCGTAAGAATTTCGACCACGCGCTCGGAAGATCGCCAGGCGGTTTCGTGGTGCGGAAAGTTTCCTGAACGAGCTCAGGCCCTTCGACTTTCGGCTTCCCGAGCAACGCGTTCATCATTTCGATTTCGCTGAGACCGCCGAAGAGCGGCAGAATCATCGGTTGGATCGATAAATACGCGCCGTCCGATGTTAATGCGTCGCCCCACGATTCCAAATAATGCGCGAGCGGGACCTGCCATTGGCTGACTGTCGATGTCGCGTCCTCGTGATAGCCAAGGCGCACCACTTCCGGCACTTTCTTTTGCAGATCGCCCCAATCGAGCGGTGTTTTTTTATCGGGATCCTGCGCGAGCACGCGCGGCGCGTTGTAAACCGGGTCGCCGCCGAAAATGAAAAGCGTTTTTATTTCGGCGCGACTCATCCGATCGGCCAGCTGGAGAATGCTCTTCGTGTTCCGATTGCGCGGAAACTCCCGGACGACAACAGTGCGCCCAATATTTTTGAGCGCGGAATTCATTGCGTAAGCGAGTAATTGCACAGCGACCGGCTGATGCGCACCCGCAAGCACGATGCTGACGCCCGATTTCGAGATCAGGTCGTTGGCCGCTTCAATCAGCCACTTTTCGTCGAACTCAGCCGTATCGGCGGGCCCGGCCAGTGTGGAGAGAAGCGAAAATAGTGCGCCGTCTCTGGTTGCAGCGGCGATTTTGCCGGCGAGCAGATAGGTGAAGGCTGGGATCTGGCTGGCAGGACAGCGCAGGCGATGATCGGCCATTGCGCCGGTGATGGTGAACCGGTTCTCAACAACGTAGAGTCGGTTCATCGTGTCCTCGGCCGATTTTACGCGGCGCCGCTGGGTGAACGCGCGCGCGCCCGCGAGGTCACCTTCGCCGCAATCGAGAAAATCGCTGTCGAGCGCGAGTACGACATCAGCGCGGTCGAATCGCGGAATCAATTGCACATTTTCACCGAAGCTTGTCGTAGTCGCGTAATTTTGCACCTCGCTTAGGCCTGCGTCATAGACGCACCACATCATTTTCGGAAACGGCTTTTCCAATTCGGCTCGCAATCTTTCCCTCGTCGGCGAATGCAATTCTTCAACCAGGAAAGCCAGACCATCGCCGCCGTTCGATCCAAGCTGACCCCGCAATTTGTCGATGTAGGCGTCAAACTCGCCGCGATTGGAATCTTTGCCGCGATTCACGAAGCGCCGCGACCGCGCCGGATCGTAAAGATCGAGCACGGAGGCTTGCGCGAATGTGTCGGTGGCGCCGGCGCTGGCGGGATGAAGCGGATTGCCCTCCACCTTGATCGGCCGGCCGTCAACGGTGGTTGCGATCAGCGGAATTGCGCCGGTGCGGCGCGGCATCGCCGTGGCGTAGTAAAGAAATTTTCCGGGAATCGTCCACTCGGCGCTCTTGGTGAATGGGACGAGATGCATTTCCGGACGTCGGCAACTCGTTAGACCGAGACCGGCCAACGCCATCGACGCGCCCATCAATTTCATGAAATCGCGACGCGACCATTCGTCTTCGCTAATTTCCGAAGCGCCGGCCGGGAATTCGCGTTCCAGCCATTCCCGAAACTCGGGCGTGTTGCTGTATTCGCCGAGACTGCGCCAGTATTTTTTACCGGTCAGTGGCTCAGGCGGATGTTGAAAGACGCGTTTCATCGGTGGCAGGTTTGGCAATTTGTGCTCGGAGCGATGTTCCAGCGTTCCTTCAGTGTCTGACCGATCTCCTGTTGCGTCAGATGCTTCTTCTTCGTCCAATCCTCAGTCACGCTTTTTGGCTGTCCGTACTTCGCTACGAACTCCGCCGGCTTCACATCGTCTGGTTTCCAATCGAGATTAAAGATCTGATCGTCGGGCCGGAGAAAATTTTCGGGGTGTCGATGGCACCCGAGACACCACGCCATGCTATGCGGTTCAGCTATGGACACCGTCGCCATGTGATTGACCGGGCCATGACAACTGAAACAACTGATGCCGCGATTCACATGCGCCGCGTGGTTATAAAAGACGTAATCGACGGTGCGATGGAGCCACACCCATTCAATCGGTTTGCCGGTCTTCCAGCTTTCTCGAACCGGCGCGAGCTTCGGATTGTCCTTTTGGACCTGCGAGTGGCAGTTCATGCAGGTCTGCGTGTTCGGCACATTAGACTGCGCCGCCACTTCGACAAAGCTGTGGCAATAGCGGCAATCCATTCCGAGTTGGGTCACGTGAATGTCGTGCGGGAACGGCACCGGCTGGATCGGTTGATAGCCTACCTTGGTATATTTTGGCGTGACGTAATACCACGTCGCCGCGCTCAATCCGCACGCGATCAGGATGCCGGCGATCGCCATTTGCAGCGGCAACCAGTTGCACCAGCGTGGAAAGAAGTTCGCCATAATCAGCGGAAGCCCTGTCCGGACCAACACAGCCGCCAACTTAGAAACGAATTCAAATCATTCTCAGGATGTGCGCGCATCGAAGCTATCATTCTATGAATCGAAATTCGCTCGGCAAAATAAAACTCGTAGTTTGCATGGCGATCTAAATTCCCGGTAACTCTTCCGATACGGAAAAGTCGCCGTTTCGCAAAATGATCACGTCAAAACTTCGGGGAAGCGTCAAGTGAAAGCGCGCATTTCTTTTGTCTCCCTCTTGGCATTGTTAAGCGGACCGATTTTGCAATTGCGCGCAGCCGAGGATGTCGACCTGCTTCTTTTCAACGGAAATGTTTACACGGTTAACGAAAAAACGCCGCGGGCCGAAGCGATCGCGGTCAGAAAGGATCGCGTCGTATTCGTGGGCTCGAACGAGGACGCCAGGAGATTTCACGCCGCGCGAACGGTCGATCTACAAGGTCACACCGTCGTTCCCGGCTTGACCGATTCCCATTGCCACATCTTCGGGATCGGTGAGCGCGAGCTGCGTTTGAATCTCGAAGGCGCGAACACGCTCGAAGATTTTTTGGGCAAAGTGAAAGCGCGCGTCACCAAAACCAAGCGCGGCCAATGGATCACCGGCCGCGGCTGGATCGAGACCTTCTGGAAACCGCCGCAGTTTCCAACCCGGCAGGACCTCGACAAAATTGCGCCGCGCAATCCCGTTTTTCTCACCCGCGCAGACGGCCACGGCGCAATTGCGAACTCGGCCGCGCTCAAGATCGCCAAGATCGACAAGACGACGCCGAATCCGTTCGGCGGTGAAATTCTAAAAGACAAAGCGAGCGGTGAGCCAACCGGGATGTTGCTCGATAACGCGATGGATCTGGTCGAGAAAAGTATTCCGAAGCCATCCGCGGCCGAGCGCCAGCAGGCGCTGCTCACCGGAATCAATCGCGAGATAGGGCTCGGCTGGTGCGAAATTCAAAACGCCGGCAGCCACAAGGAAGATGTCGATCTTATTAAGAAGGCGCTTGAGTCCGGCAAAATTAAAATCCGGTTCATCAACGCGATTTACGGGCCCGGAGAAGATGCGCAGCATTTTTTGAAAGAAGGAGTCACGCTCGACGCGTTTAATCACCATTTCACCCAGCGCACCATCAAAGTGATTTTCGACGGCGCGCTCGGTTCGCGCGGCGCGGCGCTGCTCCAGCCTTACAGCGATACGCCCGAGACTTCCGGTTACCTCACCGAAAAACCGGAAGAGCTGAAACCGATGTTTGAGGAAGCATTGCGTCGAGGCATTCAGGTCGAGACACACGCAATTGGCGATGGCGCCAATCGGATGATTCTCGATCTTTACGAAGGCGCGTTCAAAGCGGTGCCGCCGAACCAACGGCAAATTCAAGAACCGCGGTGGCGAGTTGAACACGCGCAGATTGTCGATCCGGTAGACATTCCGCGCTTCGCCAAGCTCGGCGTGATTCCGTCGATGCAACCGTCGCATGCGATCAGCGATTTGTTTTTTGCCCAGGCGCGGCTTGGGATGGATCGACTCGCCGGCGCCTACGCGTGGCAAAGTTTTCTGAAATCCGGCTCAATTATTTGCGGCGGCTCCGACGCCCCAGTCGAGCGCGGCGAACCGATGATCGAATTTTACGCGGCGGTCGCGCGCAAAAGTATCAAAGGCGAATCGGGCGAAGGCTGGCACCCCGAGCAAGCGGTCTCACGCGAACAAGCATTGAAAATGCTTACGATCTGGCCGGCTTACGCCGCCTTCGAAGAAAAAGACAAAGGAACAATTGAAGTTGGCAAGCTCGCGGACTTCACCGTGCTCTCGCAAGACATCATGAAAATTCCGGAACCGGAAATTCTCAAAACGCGCGCCGAGATGACGATCATTAGCGGCGAGATAGTTTATCAACGCCCGAACTAGAATGTGTCATGTCGAGCGAAGTCGAGACATCTCTAAATGTTTCCGAGTAGGTGCGCCCGTGAAACGGAAATAGTAAGAGATTCCTCCGCTCCGGTCGGAATGACAAAGAGGCTACATCACTGCGCGAGCAGATAAATCGCAACCAGCGTGAGCAAAAAATAGGGAACCAGGATCGCCGCGCCGGCGTACTCCTTGGCCATTCGCTGACCAAAAAACAGCGCGATGATCGCGACGGCGGAAACGACTGCGCCGTAAAATGCGATCGCAGGATTGTGCGCTAAAATCAGTGCGAGAAATCCGATCCCGCTCAGAACACCGGCTGCGACTTCAATGATTGTTAGCGCTGCGAACAAAAGCAGCACAAATCCACCGAGCGGGCTTTTGGCGAAATGACCTTTCAACCATTCCAGATTCCCACGTCGATCCACAATTTTGTCGATGCCTGATTGCAAAAACAAAATCGCGAGAAAAGCGGAGACAAGAATCTGGAGCAAGTACAAGATCGATACGGACATGGGCGCGCATTCTATCACCGCTCACGCATGAAGATCGACAACCGATTTACTGTAACGGGTATTGATGACTGAATTGGAATTATCGAATAGGATTCGGATGCGCATGAGAGCGGCGTTCAAATTGAAAACAGCACTTTTTATTTTACCAATCCTTGGGGCGTCGTGGGTCGTGCGCGCGGGAGAACACGAACATCCAGCGCCGGAGAGACTCGGCACGGTGGAATTTCCGGTCTCGTGCTCGAGCGATGTGCAGAAACGTTTCGAACGGGGCGTAGCTCTGTTGCATTCGTTTGCATATTCAGCTGCCGAAAAGGCTTTCAACGAAGTGATCAAAGCCGATCCGAATTGCGCAATGGCGCATTGGGGAATCGCGATGACCTATTTTCATCCACTTTGGCCGCCGCCACTTCCGGAGGAGACGGTAGCCCGCGGGCGCGAAGAAATTGAACGGGCGCGACAGCTCGGCGGGTCCGACCGCGAACGCGAATTTATTGAAGCGTTAAGTTTCATTTACGCTAACGATTCGGTGCCGTACCGCGACCGCGTTAATCGCTATACCGCAGCGATGGGCAAACTTGCCGAACGGAATCGCGACCACGTGGAATGCCAGATTTTCTACGCCCTGGCGCTGATCGCGGTGGCGCCCCCGACTGATGCAACTCACGCGAAACAAAAAGAGGCCGTCGCTATCCTCGAGCCATTGTTTAAAAAATATCCGCAGCATCCGGGAATTCCGCATTACCTGATTCACGCTTACGACAACGTTGAAATGGCAAGCCGCGGCGTCGAAGCATCGCGGATCTACGCACAGATCGCTCCCTCCGCTCCGCACGCTTTGCACATGCCGTCTCACATCTATACCCGATTGGGAATGTGGGAGGAGTCGATCGCTTCCAACACGGCCGCGAGAAAAGCTGCGCACAAGCAAGATGATGTTGGCGAGGAACTTCACGCCATGGATTACCTGATCTATGCAAACCTTCAGCTCGGTCGCGATCAGGAGGCTGCGCAAGTCCTCGCTGACTTGCGGAAAATGACGGACTTGTCGCCGAAGTATTTCAAAGTGGTTTACGCGGCCAGCGCGATGCCGGCGCGTTATGCAATTGAACGCCGAAAATGGAACGAAGCCGCAAAACTTGCGCCGATACCGAATGCTTTGCCGCAGGCCGCGGCGATTACGGCCTGGTCACGCGCAGTTGGATTTGCTCGCAGCAAACAAGCTGAGCTCGCGCGCGCAGAGACTGCAAGACTAAAGAGCACCTACGAACAGATGCGCGCGGCCGGCGACGAATATTGGGCAACACAAATTCATGTTCAGCTCAATTCCGCCTTGGCTTGGATCAATTACGCCGAAGGACAGAATGACGAAGCGTTAAAGCTCATGCGCGCAGCAGCCGATGAGGAAGACGCAGTGGAAAAGCAACCCGTGACTCCCGGGGCAATCGTTCCCGCGCGTGAACAGCTCGGCGATCTCCTGCTCGAAACCGGAAATACGAAAGAAGCTCAGAAAGAATTTCAAAAGGCATTAAGCATGACCCCAAAACGGCGTGGAGCTCTGCTTGGCGCTGAGCGCGCCGGAAGGTCATAGGCAATATTTGGGCCGCCGACAGCACGGGGCGCCGTCCATCACGAATACAAGTATTCGTCGTGATATTCGCGCTGGGGCGCGAACTGGACGGATTGGTCGCCGCCGGTCTCAGGGTATTCGAAAATTTTGCCTTCGTAATTGCGGATCACGATTTTTTCATTGTCGTGATAGAGGACGTAACCGGGATTGATCGGCACTTTGCCACCGCCGCCGGGCGCGTCGATCACGTATTGGGGAACGGCGTAACCGGTGGTGTGACCGCGCAAGCCTTCAATGATCTCGATCCCTTTCGCGACCGATGTGCGCAGGTGCGACGAACCGTTAATCAAATCGCACTGATAAATGTAATACGGACGGACGCGGCACATCAGGAGTTTGTGCACGAGCGTCTTCATCGTTTCGAGGTCGTCATTCACGCCGGCGAGGAGCACGCTCTGATTGCCAAGCGGAATTCCGGCGTTGGCCAATCGTTCAAGGGCTTCTTTGACTTCAATTGTGAGCTCGCGCGGATGATTGACATGCACGCTCATCCAAAGCGGATGATGCTTGGCGAGAATCGCGCACAGCTCGGGCGTGATCCGTTGGGGCAGGAAAATCGGAACACGCGTGCCGATGCGGAGAAACTCGATGTGCTTGATCGCGCGCAGTCGGGACAGCAACTTGTCGAGCTTTTCGTCAGAAAAAATCAGTGCGTCGCCGCCGCTCAGGAGGACGTCGCGCACTTCGGTGTGTTGTTCGAGATAACGAAACGCTTCCTCAAAATCGGTGTGCAATTCCTGTTCGCCAACGCCGCTGACCACGCGACTGCGCGTGCAATATCGGCAGTAAGCCGCACAACGATCGGTCACCAAAAATAAAACTCGGTCCGGATAGCGATGTACTAATCCTGGCACCGGCATGTGCGAATCTTCGCCGCACGGATCGGCCATATCGTAAGAGGACGACCAAGTCTCTTCGACGCGCGGAATGACCTGACGCCGGATCGGATCGTCCGGATTCTTCTCCCGCGGGATTAGGTTGAAAAAATGCGGGGTGACCGCGAGGGCGAGTTTGTCGCCGGAAAGAATGACACCACTACGTTCTTCGTCGCTAAGGTCGATCCCGCAGTCGCGGGACTCAAGCTGAGCCAATGAAGTGACCCTATTCTTGAGCTGCCATTTCCAATCGTTCCAAAATTCGGGCGCGATCCCGCCGTCGCGGGACCAATAGCCCGGCGCATGTGATACGAACTCTTTTCCATCGCCATTTCGAGAAGCTTGCATTTTAGTAAGGACGAAAACGCTAAGACCGCTCGGATTTGTGTCAACGCGCGCACCGCCAAGTGCGCCGCGCACCCGAGCTGAATAAAAGATTCCGCTATTGAACGGCGACGACCGTGCCGATTGGGATTTCAGCAAAGAGTTTTCGCGCCGTTTCGCCGGGCAAACGAATGCAACCGTGTGAGGCGGGGTAATTCGGCACGACGCCTTCGTGCATTCCGAAGTCGAGACAGCTCAATCGCATGAAATAGGGCATATCGACGTGATAAATGGTCGAGCGGTGATTGCGTTCTTTGTCGGTGATGACGAAATAGCCACGCTTGGTGGAATAGCCGTCCCGACCGGTCGAACAGGTCGAATTCAAAACCGGCACGCCGTCCTTGATCAGCGCCATGTGTTGGGAAGCGAGCGAAATTTCTATGCGGAGATGATCGGGCGGCGGTCCGCTGCCAAGAAGAATTTGCGCGGGCTGCCAATGGCCGAGCTCGGCCGCGAAATAGAGCGCGATCATCTTGTAGCGGCCGCTTGCGCGATCGCGGTTGGCACCTGCATGCAACAGCGCTCGGACGTAATCGGTGCGACCCAGTCCAGCCGCGAGCATCAGGCAGGTGACGTCACGATCGTCCTCAATGTAATTGCGAAACGACCTCGATGGAAGTGCGTCGAGAAATTCCTTGTCATATTTTGGCGGCAATGTCGTGTTCGCGTCAGCGCCGCAGTCCAGCAAGGTCGTAAACAGGGGCGGGTTATCAGTGGCAATCGCGTAGGCGAGGAGCGGAACGCGTTTCCCTTCCGGCGTAGGCGGAGGAATGTGTTTTGAAAGCAGCAGGCGCACCGAATCGCGATCCCCTGCGCGCAGACAATTGTCCAAGGCGCGCAAAGCGCCGGCACTCCATTGTTCGAGCTGCGGCAATCGCGAAAGAATTTCCTGGGCAATTTTTGTGTTAGCGCTCCCGAGCGCGAGCGCCAGCAGCTCACTGCTATCGCCGTAGGCTAATTCGAGATTCGGCGTCAGGCCCAAGAGAAGATCAACTATTTCGATTTTCTGAGCGGCAACCGCATAATAGAGCGCCGAATGACCTGCACGGTCCCGGGCCGCAATGTCAGTGACATGTCCAGCCATAGCCCGAACCAACTCCAAGTCGCCATGCATTGCCGCAACCATTAACGGCGTTACTCCCGCGTTGTCCGCCAGGTCGGCGCTGGCGCCAGCATCCAGCAGTTTCCGCGCGACGATCTGATCCTCCCGCAAGACCGCAGTGAAAAGCAAGGAGCGATCATTCGCTCCGCGGGCGTTTGGATCGTGGCGCTGGCTAAAATAGCGATCGATCAATGAAGTTTGCTGTGTCTCCATCGCGCGAACGAATTCGACCGCAGAGATGGGCTTAGGGGACTGGCGTTCAGAGGCAAGCCATGCAGCGGCAACCACAAAGAGGGCGGCCAAAATACCGACCGAAACCCGATTCAAGTTCAATGAACGCATATCCGGAGAGAAACCGATCGATAGTATACCATTAGTCAAGCGGCGTGCCGCTGCAATTCGCATGCCCGCCAACCCAGTGGACTGGCGGTGTTGAACGTTGCATGTTCGATGCTGTCCAACTTCGAACCGATGCGTTTATTCTCAGTTTCGTTTCTTATCGTGGCGCTAAGCACCGTGCCGATCCTGGCCGCGACGCCGGAGATCCCACCGACGCCGACAGTTCCAGCGGCGGCCGCCGAGCAGGGCAAAGATGTCGTCCACCAATTGAATAACGCTTTCGCCAAAGTGTTCGAGACGGTCGCGCCAAGCGTGGTCATCATCGAGATCTCAAAAAAGAACGACAACGAAACCTCAGCGTTCGAAGATTTGTTCTTTCAAGGTCCGCCGGACGAGAACAATCCGCGCCGGAACCAGCGAAATCTTCAACCGATCCAAAGCGAAGGCTCCGGATTCATCGTCCGACCGGATGGTTACATCTTTACCAATTTCCACGTGGTCGAGGCCGCCGATAAAATCGACGTGAAACTGAAAGACGGCCGCGAATTTTCAGCCAAGGTAGTCGGCAGGGACGAGAAAACGGATATCGCCGTTATTAAAATCGACGCCAAAGATTTGCCGGTCGTGCAATTGGGCGACAGCGACGCAGTTCGGGTCGGGCAATTCGCGTTCGCGATCGGCGCGCCGTTCAAGCTCGATTACACTTTCACTTACGGCGTGGTCAGTGGCAAAGGCCGCAGCAAATTGCTCGCGACCAGCGGCTATTCGATTTCGGATTATTTGCAGACCGACGCGTCGATCAATCCCGGCAACAGCGGGGGGCCGCTTTGCGATATCGACGGCAGGGTGATCGGCATGAACACGCTGATCAATGGGATCAACCGTGGTCTTGGGTTCGCCATTCCAATCAACATGGCCAAAGAAATCGGCGACGAGCTGATCGCCGGACGCAAGATCATGCGCCCGTGGCTCGGGATTCGAATCGAAACGCTCGGTGATGATCCCTCCATTCGCGATCTGTTCAAGGGGATCGAGAAAGGCGTAGTCGTGCGGACGATCGAAGCTGACGCACCCGCTTACAAAAGCGATCTGCGGCCGTTCGATGTCATTACTCAGGTCGATGCCAACTCCGTGACCACGGACTCGCAGCTGCAGCATGAGATTTTGAAAAAGAAAATCGGCCAAAAAGTTGAACTGACGGTTTGGCGAAAAGGCCAAACGCTCAAGGTCCCGGTCACGACCGGCGAATTGCCGAATGAAGTTTCGCGTGCTTCCAACGAGCCCGCGCGTCCGCCACAAAACCGAGAAGAAGAAGTCGGAAAATTTGGTCTACAGGTCCAGGAGTTGACCAAGGAAATGGCGCAACGCTTTAAACTCGGCGTTCAGCGCGGCGTGATCGTGACCGACGTCACCGAGAACAGTCTCGCCGCGCAACAAGGAATCGAGCGCGAAGATGTAATCACCGAAGTGGATGGCAAACCGGTGACCGATGTAAAAACATTTCGGGAAGCGCTAAATAAAGCCGACCCCAAACGCGGCGTTCTTCTCTATCTCGACCGCAAAGGCAGCAAAACCTTCGCGGTATTAAAAGCGGGCGGCGCCGAAGCACCAAACGATCGTTAGGATTTGCGGCTGCCGATTGCGACTAGCACGATTCCACCGATGAGACAGATGCCGCTTACGACCGGCGGAAAACTGATTCCATGACCTTCAGTGTGTTTGATTTCGATAGGCCCTAGTTGCGCGTCTTTCTTTTCCTCTCTCCAACCCAAGCCGCCGTAGGCGAAACCGACAATGCCGACGATGATGAGAATGATGCCGATTATTCCAGCTGGTTTCACGGCCCCGATGCTACAGCGGTCGCCGGCCGCCAATCAATTGGATAATAAGAACGACCAGCGCGATCAGAAGCAGGAGATGAATGTAGGCGCCTAGAACGTGGAAGCCGATAAAACCAAGCAGCCAAAGAATCAGCAGAATAACAAAGATAGTCCAAAGCATAAAAACCCTTTCATTTGAGGTTGTTATCACTAGTTCGTTTCGCGATATGCCACCGCGCGTGACCAAGATTGGACGACCCTGCCGATATTTTTATTTATCAGCCGTTTTCAGCACCGCCCGCAAATCCCAACCGCTCTTTTCCAGCTGCGTCCGCGCCGAATCATAGTCGCGCTCCGTTAGCTCGGCCACCATCCGCGTCGCCCGATCGCGCAATTTCGTGCTGGAAGTGTTCAAATCGATCATCAGATTGCCGCGGACTTTGCCGAGAGCGACCATCGCCCCAGTACTGATGATGTTGAGCGCGATTTTGGTGGCTGTTCCCGCCTTCAATCGCGTTGAGCCGGTCAGAATTTCGGGACCGACTGCGAGATCAATCGCAAGATCGATCCCGCGGCCGCGGGATTCGCGAGCCGGATTGCAGCTGAGCAAAACCGTCTTTGCGCCTAACGACTTGGCACGCGCGAGCGCGCCTAAAACAAAAGGGGTGCGACCGCTGGCCGTGATTCCAATGACAACATCGACATCTTTGATGCCGCGACGATCGATCGCGAGAGCGCCGTTGCTTCCCTCGTCTTCCGCTCCTTCCACACTCCGCTGCAACGCGGTCGCGCCACCGGCAATGATTCCTTGGACGAGTTCCGGCGACGCTCCGAAGGTTGGCGGGATTTCGCTGGCGTCGAGCACGCCAAGCCGTCCGCTGCTGCCTGCGCCGATGTAAAATAGCCGGCCACCTTTGCCGAGCGACTCAGCAACGAGCTCGAGCGCGCGCGAGAGATCGGCAGTCGCCGCGCGCAACGCTTCTCCGACAAATTTTTCTTCGTCGACGAAAAGTTTCACCAACTCCTGCGCGCTCATCTTCTCAAGATTTTCAGAGCGCGGATTGCGTTGCTCGGTCAACGCCGCCGCCAGGTCATCGATCTTGTCCGGAGCAGGCTCAGTTCGAATCTCGGGCCAGCTCTGCATTTCCGCCGCCAGCCAGGCCGCGCCAAATTCCGGGGCTCGCTCGGAATTCGCCACCCGCGTATCGGGTAGCGTTTTTTTCAAACGCCGTCGAAACGCATGGTTATAGATCGAGTCTCGCTGAAAGAGTCCGCCGAGCAAAACTACTTTGGGCGCGAGCGCATGCAGCCTGGTCGCGACGGCTTCGGTGTATTGGCAAAGAACCCGCGCGCCTTCTTCGATGATTTCCATGACACGCGAATCTCCGCTGGCAGCCGCTTCAAACACGACCGGCGTCAGCATCGCGATTTCCATTTTGTCGGCGGTCTGGGCCCAGCGCACCAGCTCGTCCAGATTGTTCAGCGACAACGCGCGCAAAATCTTGGTGGTAAACTGGACTTCGCCACGGTGCAGATCGTATTCGCGCAGAATCAAGCGAAGCGCCTGCAAGCTGAGAAAATAACCGCCACCGGCGTCGCCCAGAATGTGTCCCCAACCACCAGCATTTTCGATCCGCTTGTCCCGACGACCGGTAATGGACGAGCCGCTTCCGGCGTTTACCACAATTCCATCGCCGTGACCGAGCGCCGCGGCTAAACCCGAATCGCGGTCGCTCCCGACCACAATTTTCGCCTGCGGCCAAATCTCGGCACAGAGGCGGGTGAGCGATTGTCGATCTTCTTCCGTCCCGCAGCCCGCCAGAAAAATGCCGGCGGACGTAATTTCCTTCGGCAATTCGCTAAAAATCGCCCGCAATTCTCCGGGCGTAGCGAGGCGAAGATTCGCCGGAGGCAATTTTCCCTGATCCAAAACGCACAGTTCATTCCCGGCGCGTTCGACCAAAACCCAGGCCGTCTTGGTTCCGCCGCCCTCAACGCCAAGGATTTTTTCGCCGCCATTCATTGTCGATCTTTGCCCTGTTTGTATCATGCTTCATGGCCAAAGACGAGGCTCAAGCGGCGAAGCGGATCGCACAGCTCCGGCACGAGATTAAGGAGCACGACCGCCGGTATTACGAGGAAGCTGCGCCGACGATCAGCGACCGCGAATACGACCGGCTTTATAAGGAGCTGGTCGATCTGGAGGCGAAATTTCCCGATCTCGTGACTCCGGACTCGCCGACTCAGCGGGTTGGTGGCAAGCCGCTCCAGGCGTTTGCGCAAATTCAGCACCGGGCTCCGATGCTGAGTCTGGACAACACTTATTCCGAAGATGAGGTCGCAAATTTCTACAAACGGATCACGCGGCTTTTGCCGGATGAAGAGATCCCGGTCGTGATCGAGCCGAAGGTCGACGGCGTGGCGGTGTCGGTGATGTATGAAAATGGCCGCCTCAAATATGCCGCCACTCGCGGCGATGGTTTGGTCGGAGACGACATTACCCAAAACATCAAAACGATCCGGTCGGTGCCGCAGCAACTGCGCGGCTCCGCACCAAAGGTTTTCGAAGTGCGCGGAGAAGCTTATCTCGACAAGAACGGCTTCAAGAAATTGAACAAAGAACGGGAAGCTGCAGGGTTGCCGTTATTCGCGAATCCGCGCAACGCCGCCGCCGGTTCGCTCAAGCATCTTGATCCGAAAATCGCGGCGCAGCGCCCGCTCGGAATGGTTTTTTACGGGACTGGCGCGGTCGAAGGCGTAGATGTCGATCTTCACTCAAAGATATTTCCATTGTTCAAGAAGCTTGGGCTGCCAACCCATGAAAATTGGTGGTTGGCCGACTCGGTCGAGAAAGTTTTGGATGCGATTCGCGAGCTCGACCGCATTCGCCATGATTTTCCGTACGAGACCGACGGCGCCGTAATCAAAGTAGACGCGCTCGCGCAACGGGAGCGGCTCGGCTTCACCGCCAAATCACCGCGCTGGGCGATCGCCTATAAATACGCCGCTGAGCGCGTCGAAACCAAATTGCTTGATATCATCGTTCAAGTTGGTCGCACCGGAATTCTAACGCCGGTCGCTATGCTCGAGCCCGTGGTCGTCAGCGGGAGCACGGTCTCACGCGCAACGTTGCACAACGAGGACGAGATCAAGCGCAAAGACATTCGCATCGGCGACACCGTCGTGATTGAAAAGGCCGGCGAAGTCATTCCGGCCGTCGTCGAAGTTGTAAAATCGAAACGGCCGCGAAACGCGAAGCCTTTTGATTTTCTCAAACACATTCACGGCAAATGCCCCGTTTGTGGCGGAGAGGTCCGACGCGATCCGCAATTTGTGGCCTGGCGTTGCAAAAATCTGCAATGCCCGGCGCAAGCGACGCGACGATTGGAATTTTTCGCAGCTCGCGGCGCGCTCGATATTGAAAGCGTCGGCGGAATCGTCGCCGATAAACTGGTCGAGCGCGGACTGGTGCGCGAGCCGCTCGATCTGTTCGAGCTGAAGGTCGAGCAACTCGGCAAGTTGAACCTCGGCACTGAGGAAAATCCCCGCATCTTCGGGGAGAAGAACGCTACCAAAGCGATCCAAGCGATTGAACGCGCGAGAACTTTCCCGCTCTCACGCTGGCTTTATGCGCTCGCGATTCCAGACGTCGGCAAAACGACGGCCACGGACCTCGCGCGTTTCCATCAAACGATCGAGGAAGTAGCGAGTTCTAAACTTCTGCGCGACGTCCTCGCTTATCACGAAACCAAAGGCGACAAGGAGGCGACTAAGGAAATCGCCGAACGATTGATCAAATCCGGTTTCGCCCAGCCCTCGAAAAGCAAAATCGACAAACAGGGCGGCATCGTTACCGAAGTCGGGCCGGTCGTTGCGAAAAGTGTTCTCGATTTTTTTGGATCGTCGGCCGGCAAAAAAATGCTTCAGCGGATGAAACAACTAGGAGTTCGTCCGAAAAGCGAAAAGGTTTCCGCCAAAAAAATGGCCGAGTTGCCATTGGCCGGAAAGACTTTTGTCCTCACCGGCACGTTGCCGTCAATGACCCGGGAAGAGGCGTCGGCCAAAATCGAGGCGCTTGGCGGTCACGTCAGCGGGAGCGTGAGCAAGAAAACCGATTACGTGCTCGCCGGCGCGGAAGCGGGCAGCAAACTCGAGAAAGCCAAAGAACTCGGCGTCCGCATTATCGACGAACCGACGTTCCGGAAAATGGTCTAATTACGGCGATCGTTCCGGGGCGGATTGCAGATTCAGCGGAATGGCGCGGTTTGAAAGTGGCGGCGCGGCGAGTAATGGAGGCCGAGGCTGACTGGCCGGATGGAAGTCAGCCTGCACGCTGAAGGTCAGTTTTTCACTGCCGCGCATGACCGTGATCGGCACCACGTCGCCGGCCGTGAGAAAGAATGAAGCATCGAGAATATCTTCCGGCTCGTGCACTTTCGTCCGTCCGATTTGAAGAACGACGTCGCCGGGTTTCATTCCCGATTCAGCGGCCGGCGTGTCTTTCATGATCTCTTTTGTGACTGCGCGCGAGCCTTCTACGGGTGCGCTCGCTTCCGCTACGTTCGCACCGATCCAGCCGTGCCTCGGTTCGCCAAAGCGCACAAAATCGCTCCGTATTTTTTCCGCCGCCTCAATCGGCAATGCGTAACAGGAATTATTTTCAAAGGTGTAGAGCAGAATTCCGACGACTTCGCCTTTCAAATTCAGAAGTGGAGCGCCGCCTTCACCGCGCTGCGGTGGCAAATTCACTCGCAGGTGTTTGGTTGGAAAATATCCGCCGAAACATTTGCGATCGAAACCGGCGATCATGCCAAAGCTTGGGGTTTCCGCCAGATCGAGCGGATAACCAATTGCAACGACCGGAGTAGCGATTTCAAGCTGATCCGAGTTGCCGATTGGCAGCGCCGGACTTGCGAGATCCACTTTCAACATCGCGATACCGCTCCGAAGATCAGCCATCAACTGACGCGCTGGATATTTTTTGCCCTTAAACTCAACGGTGACGTTCTCGGCTTCGCCCCCAACCGAATAGGCCGTATAAAGCGTGCCGGTCGGATCGACAAAGAAGCCGGTGCCGGAGAGCTCGCCGTGTTGATCCATTGCCTCGATTTTGACTACAGCTTTGGCGCAGCGCTCGAAAACATCTTTGACCTCGCGGCTAAGCGAAGTGGCGGATTCCGGTGTTTGCTGCGCCGAAAGGGAAGCGGCCGCGGCAAGAAACGCGAGTTTTGCCAGCAAGCGAAACCCCTGGCCCGAGCTAGAACTTGAAAGTCGTCTCA
>Ga0209803_1001273_pt1 | contig 16559 bp, 15 predicted proteins | sample GraSoiAngelo_138_FD_185895 | JGI IMG/M metagenome (GOLD analysis project Ga0209803, IMG submission 185895) | Grasslands soil microbial communities from the Angelo Coastal Reserve, California, USA - 14_0929_09_40cm (SPAdes) (version 2) | ecosystem: Environmental > Terrestrial > Soil > Grasslands ...
CGAAGGCCGCTTCTTTGAAGATCCGCGTGGCCCTGGCGGAGGTGCCATTGGTGATGCAGCCGCTACTCCCGCCTAGCGCCGCGCCAGGCGGAGCCGGGTTCACCCTGACGGTGAATGGCGTGGGGTTTGCGACCAGCGCTACCGTTATGTTCAACGGTGCTTCCCTGGCGACCACGTTCGTGAGTGGACATCGATTAACCGCTGATGTGCTGGCGGCCGATATCGTGACGGCAGGCACGGCTTCGATAACAGTGGCGAACGCGCCGGGCGGGGGCCTGCGCTCCAACGCAGTTTACTTTCCGATTGCAATGCGCGAAGCGAACTTAGCGCTGGTGCAGGCGGCCGGCTCGCCCTTCCCCTTGGGGGGCGTCCTCGGGGACATGGTCTCGGCGGACTTTAATGGTGATGGCATCCCCGACCTTGCTCTTGCCAATGCGCTCACCACCGCACCAGGTATCAACATCCTTTTGGGCAAAGGGGACGGAACGTTCTCTACCGCAAACGGCTCGCCCATTCCTATGGTGGCCTCACCGTTTAGCGTGGGCGCAGGCGACTTCAACAACGACAGAAAGATGGATCTGCTTACGACCAGCCAGCCCGCAAACTCAGCGGCGGTCTTCCTTGCCAATGGCGACGGCACGTTTACCCCGGCCGCGGGTAACCCGATCCCCGCGGGACAGAGCCCGAGCTATCTCGCGCTCGGCGACTTCAACGGCGATGGCAAGCTGGATGTAGCGGTATCTAACACCAACAGCCTCACCATCCTGCTTGGGAACGGCGATGGAACATTCACTCAGGCACCCAACCCACCCGCAGCGGCAACATATCCAGCAACGGTCACCGTGGGAGACTTCAACGGCGACGGAAACCTAGATCTGGCGGTCACTGTTTCCCATCCCAGTGGAGTGGTCGTGCTGCTAGGCAATGGCGACGGCACATTCACACCTGCGCCAGGCTCACCGATTCCTGTGGGTTTTTTTGCAACTGGCATTGTCGCGGCCGATTTCAACAACGACGGCAAGGCAGATTTGGCTGTGAGCGATGGTATCGGAAACATCGTCAGCATCCTGCTCGGCAATGGAGATGGCACGTTCAAGGCCGCTTCAGGCTCGCCAGTCCCCGTGGGGCACGGACCCTTTACGGAGGTTCTGGGCGACTTCAACAGCGACGGCGAGCTTGATCTTGCCGTCGTGAACCTCAACGACAACACAGTAACTATCCTGTTCGGGAACGGAGATGGAACGTTCTCTACCGCAACATCGCCCGTCATCGTCAACCAGCCAGGCGTGATCGTGACCGCGGACTTCAACGGGGATGGCCGCCTCGACTTCGCCATTGTCGACGGGTTTGACAATAAGGTCTACGTCGTCCTACACCAGTAACAGAGCGCATTTCCCTACCACACACGCAGACCCTCGCCGGGTGCCCACCTTTTCGGGTTTGGTTTTTGAAAAGGTGGGCATTTCTGTGCCTGCGTCTTTTGCCCCTGAGTTTTGATCAGCCCCTCTATCCCGGAGCATCCAAACGACTTAATCCCCGATCCCAACATGGAACTCTTGACCCTCTTACAGCCATCCCTCAGCCATCCCTATCCCCTTTCCCATCAGTCACTTATTTGTTTATATTGCGAATAAAAGGTGAATAGAGAAGGAGAAGTCGGCTTATCTCGTTTCATCACAACTTGCTGAATCCCCTCGATTATGCCTAGCTCCGGCAAGATTTGATTAAAACCCGAGCCGCAAAATTTAGTCGTTACGAAACCTGAAAAGCCGGCAAGACGTCTCATCCTATGCAAGGCTGTTGGTCAGTCCAGTCGGCAGCGCATCTTGCAGCTCCTCAAGAAGCGAGTTGACGACTCCGCTGTTCGACAGGAGGCGCTTATGATCGTGCGCGCGGTTATACTCTCCGGTTTCCTTCTGCTTTCCAATGCCGCTTTCGCACAACATCCTTCCGGGAGTGCTCCCGCCCCTCAGCCCCCGCCGCCACCGCCCACGCTTGGTCTTATGCTGAGGGTTGTTCCTCCTGGCTCAGTTTCCTTACAAACCACTCAACAACAGCAGCAAGAGCAGCAACGGGAACAGCAACAGCGCGAGCAGCAGGCACGCGAGCAGCAGCAACGGGAACAGCAACAGCGCGAGCAGCAGGCACGCGAGCAGCAGCAACGGGAACGGCAACAGCGCGAGCAGCAGGCACGCGAGCAGCAGCAACGGGAACAGCAACAGCGCGAGCAGCAGGCACGCGAGCAACAGCAACGGGAACAGCAACAGCGCGAGCAGCAGGCACGCGAGCAACAGCAACGGGAACAACAACAGCGCGAGCAGCAGGCACGCGAGCAGCAGCAACGGGAACAGCAACAGCGCGAGCAGCAGGCACGCGAGCAACAGCAACGGGAACAGCAACAGCGCGAGCAGCAGGCACGCGAGCAGCAGCAACGGGAACAGCAACAGCGCGAGCAGCAGGCGCGCGAGCAGCAGCAACGGGAACAGCAACAGCGCGAGCAGCAGGCACGCGAGCAACAGCAACGGGAACAACAACAGCGCGAGCAGCAGGCGCGCGAGCAGCAGCAACGGGAACAGCAACAGCGCGAGCAGCAGGCACGCGAGCAACAGCAACGGGAACAACAACAGCGCGAGCAGCAGGCACGCGAGCAACAGCAACAGGATGAGCGAGAGCGGGAGGAACAAGAACGCCAGCGACAAACACCCAGTAACCGGGCAAACAGCTCGAGTGCGGCTTCTCCGTCGGTGAATTCGTCAGTGACCAGCCCTATTCCCGCTACCAGCCAAGTCTCAAACGGCTCCTTTGCCACCAGCTCAAAGGCGAACGCGGCCACCGAGTCGCACGTGCCTTTTCGCAACCGACGCAACCCCGGCGCTGAACTCGATGGCATGAGCGATGCAATCGGAGGCGGAAAAAACACGACGGCAAAGGACCAAGACTTGCACCTGGCGGCGCCCGATCTACTGCACAAACCCTGCAACAAAGAGCCGTGCAAGGAGCCTAGCCCGAAGCCAGTCCTGTCGGATCCCCACGCGAAACTCTGCAAGGTCGGTCAGTCGCCCGGCAAAGACAATTCATGCGTCCCGCCGATACTTGCAAAAAAAGCAACCGCGCCGCCGAAAACCAGTGCCGTCCCGCAGGCTTGTCCCGCTGACCAAATCTGGAACGGGATTCAGTGTGCGCCCGTTGGCGCGCAGGGGTGTCTGCCCGGCCAAACTGGGGCGGGTCCTTCTTGCCAGACGGATTGCACCATCGCCACCGCCGGAGCACAAAATTACATCGAGCGCCTGAGGATGGCGCGGCAGGCTAAGGATCAAGCCTGTACCGGGAACTCAACTCAGCAGGAATGTCAGCAGGCGGAAAGCACATACAACATTAGGCTCAACGAGTACCGCACGTTTCTTGCTGGAGTGTCTACCACGTGCACGTTACCTGATCCGATCTCGATCTGAGGGCTTCAAGAAAGCGTTGAGCGCCTCTAGTAGAAAGCTGTGCCCTAAGAATTTGTGCCATCTGGGGGGGGTTCACCCCACGATTTCCGTCCAACGTCCGTCCAATTCAAGGGCAGGATAAACAGCGATAAGGCTCGTAAGCGACACCAAACGCGGCACTTAGAGTTTTATACCCCCCAGCTGTTAACCGAAGGGCTGCTAGTTCGAATCTAGCCCGGGGAGCCAAAGCTCTTTAGCCTCAATCAATTACAGAGTGTGGGTAGAGCATTCGGCTTTCGACCGAAGGCGTGGGCATTCTAAATGAAATCGCACGTCCTGCATGTTCTGAAAACCGGGGAATTTTCGTCAGTCCATCCAATCTCAACCAGCGCTGTCATAAAAACGTACTAGTCCCGTCGGACTCTGGGGCCGTTCGCGCCGGATAGCATTTTCGGTTAAGGACAGCGAGGACAGGAGCGATTTTTACCAAGTGTCATTTTGTTACATCGTGCGTATCGCCGCTACCAAAAGAACGTCGATTGAGATCATTGTGAGTTTTGTTCTGGCAAGTTCATGGTCGAGGATTTGCCGGATGTTTTTTCATGCCAGTTATTGGACCGAAGATATCATTGGATTTGTGAGCAGTGTTTCCAGCATTTTTGGGAGCGCTTTTGCTGGAGAGTTTTGAATGATTCACAACATGATGACCAACAAATCGCTGCAGCCAACGCGGGATGGCCGATCCAGTTCCGCTTTGCGGGGCGGTGCGCGCTGGTTGGTTCCGCGTGGCTGAGCTTTGGACGTTGGCCGAGGGACAAAAGAAAAGAATGATACTCACCTTCACAGTTGAATGTGCCTTCGGGGCGTACTTTAAGGGCGAATGCATCCGAGCAATCGAAATCGATGAAGAAGCGTGTCTGTACGATCTCCACGAAGCGATTCAGGACTCGGTGAGTTTCGGCCGCGATCATCCATTCGCGTTTTTTCTTGCAAACAGCGCGTCGCCTTTTGCGAGAAAACAGTGGCTAACGGAGAAAGAAGAATGGGAAGACAAGGAAGATGATTTCTGGAGAATCAGACTCAAGGACATCTACCCCTTGGGGCGCAAGCGACTTTATTACCTCTTCGACTTCGGCGACAATTGGACGTTTGAGATACGAAGGCATCGAAAGGCGAAAGAACCAGAGGCGGGGGTCAAATACCCACGAGTGGTAAAGACAATTGGTCCGAATCCGGAGCAGTATCCGAACTACGAGGAGTGATGAGAACGGCCAACAACTGGCTCCTGTGAATATCGTAAGCTGTAAGCGAGGTGCATCTATCCTGTGCGGTTCGCTTGTGGCAAGCTGCGCGGATGACCGCGAGGAGCAGCTCCGGATAGAAGTTATGTTGCAAGGCATTTGATCCGAGCTTTCTGAGGAAGTCGGTCCAACCATTCAAGGAGAAGTGGTGATCTGGCCTCGGCTTCCTGAAAGAACATGACCTCCGCGTTTGGCATCTCTCCCCTCCGGCATGTTCGCATGATTGCGAAATCAAGCCAGCTATTTCCTAAGCTTTGACGCTATTTTCCCGCGTTTCCCTCGGCATTGACTATGGTAGGATACGGCGCCGGGAGGCACTTGGCCGTTCTCTCAGGGCGCGGCCAGCGCCGGACCCGGAGACTCACCATGCCTCGAGTTATGTTATTCGACCTTGACAGCAGGGTTCCCAATCTAGCTCTGATGAAGCTCAGTACCTATTACAAGAAGCGCGGCTTCGAGGTGCTGCTGAGGCACTGGCCGGACTCCCAAAAGGCAGACCAATACCTGGCAAGTGCTGTTTTCTATTGTGAGTCTACGCAAAGAAAGATCGCTACACTCAAGGCGATCCATGGTGCGGATGTTGAGATGGGCGGGTCTGGAATTGATCTGGCGAAACGTCTGCCGCCGGAGGTTGAATCTTGCTTTCCAGATTACAGCCCGTATAACCACAAGGATTACGCCGTTGGCTTTCTGACGCGAGGCTGCCCGAAGCGGTGTTCCTTTTGCGTGGTACCCGCCAAAGAAGGGCCGGTGAAAAAGAACGTCGCCAGCTTCTCTGATTTCGTTCCGGCCGGTCAGCGAAACGTGATGCTTCTGGATGATAACTTGTTAGCTTTTCCCGAAGCGGAGTCGCTCCTGAAGGAAATGACCGAGCGCCAGTACGCCATCAACTTCAGCCAGACGCTGGATATCTCCTATCTCACTCCCAGAGTGTACGAGCTCCTGCTTAGAGTGGACTATCAAAATGCCCGTTTCACTCGGAAGCGGATCTATTTCAGCTGCAATCACCCGGGAACGAACCGGCAGTTTATGGACCGAAAAGATATGCTGAAGGGGTTTGGCATCGACGCGGTTTGTGTGGTGTGCATCTACGGGTTCGACACCAGTCTCAGCCAGGATTACCAGCGCTGGATGATGCTGCGAAGACTGATGCTAGTCCCCTTCTTTCAGGAATACTGGCCCATTCCGGGCGTTCCTGCGCGCCTGCCCTCCAAATTTTTCGATATGGATCTCAACGAAGTCATCCGCCTGACGTTTCGGAGCAATGGGAAGAACTGGGAGAAATACCTGCGCTGGCTGAACCGCCTTTACTTTCACACCTTTGGAAAATACTATCTTCCGCTGGTGAAGATAATTTACCGATACAACGACCGAGAGCGCATCCGCCGGTATCTTAAGCACCGCGAACTCTTGACGAGCGAACTTTACAGGTCCTATGGGCCGTCCGACTCGGAAATTCGCCTACACACGGAATCAGTCGCTCAAGCGGCCGGCACAGCAGCTCAAAATCCAAAAAGGCCGAACAAGCCCTCCGGAGTGGATGCCCGAGGAAATCAGCTCTTCCGGGTTCTGAGTGGGTGAGCGACCGTCGGCGAAAAGGCACTGAGCCGCCTTGACGGGAGCTGGACTGGGGCGGGAGATATGGCCGAACGGTCGCGGCCGTCAAAAGAGGTCAGGGTTGTTTCCTTTTATCCCATTTCCCTCTTTATGGATGCTTACGGATGAGTTCCGCCCGCCGAAGCGGGATGGGCTGCGCTTTCTTCGCCACTCCGGCTGGATGCTATGCCGAGAAGCAGTGGGGCTCCATACGCGAGACACACTTCCAAGCTGAGGAGATTCTCATTGTAAAAGCCCAACGCTCTGCGTTCTCTGAGCCGCTCGCCGTCATTCGAATCACTGCCGCACGTTCGCCATTCGGGATGACAACACCGCCGCGAAAGGCAACCACTTTGCCGGAATTGGCGGGGACGCGCTCGCCGGGAACGACAATGCCAACCAGGTTCATCGGATCCGCCGCCGAGACAGGTATCGTCTCGCCGGATGGCTGCTCGTGGCGCATGGCGCGCAAAGACTCGACCGCCACGGGTAACGCGAACTGCTCTCCCAAAAAGCCGCTGACGAACCGGCCGCCCCTAACCTCCCCGCGGTCTTCAAGCCGCCTCAGGATCATCAGCAGTTCGCGCCATTTCGGAAGGATAGATTCGCAGGCAAGAAGTTCGCGGAAGACGATCCCGATCTGGCGAACGGCTTCGAGCGTGCCGTGCTCGCCGAAAAGCTGCGTGCCCGGGGCCAGGTGCTGCCAGCGAAGCAGCCAGTTCATGAATTGCGCCGGGGTAACGGACTGGATCTCTTTCCGGAGCTCTCCGAGCGTCAGCCGGTGGATGCGAGAAACCAACCGGCGCTCGCATCACTCGGTTTGTCCCAGGGCAGGATCGCTGAACTTGCCTCTCACCACGACGCCGCTCGACTCAAGCTGCAGCAAAGCTTTCTCCGTGTCGATGCAGAGAGGGAAAGGACCCTCCCAAGCTGGTTCGCGGTGACGGGACCCGAGTGAGAAATCCACCCTGTAATGAGGGCCAAAACGGCATCCTCGCGTGAAACCGGCGGCGCTTCTACCTTGAGCGGCTGCGCTTCGAACTCGGCCGCGGGGAAGACCTTGAGGAAAGCCCCGAAGCCCCGATGCGTTCCGTCGCAACCCAATACGTTTCCTCGCCCGCGCGCGCCCGCACCGCGAGGTGTCCTTCGACGAGGTGTTCGAACCAGGCAGCCCACGCGGGCAGCGATTCCTGCAATTTTCCCTCGAGTCGATTCCTTTCCTCGGTGCTCGTTCTTCCGCGGGCTGCCAAGGCAATCAAAGTAAGCAACGCGTCGTGCAGCTCCTCTGCATCACGCACATCCCCCCGGGGCGATGTCACCCAATACGCGTTCGAGGCCTTCGAGATCCAGAGCCTCCGTGAGAACGTCTTTCATCATTTCGCGGATCAGGGGATGAGGGGAGATGGCGATGTCGCTCTGAATATTTTCCTGGCAAGCAAGAGCTTCGGGAAAGACCGCAGCCAGCAAATCGTCAGCGCGCATGCGCTGGACCCGTGGAGGAACTTTCTCCCGCCGCGAAACCGGAGCAAGGCCAGCGCGCGACCGGCGTCCCGGCGCGCGGTGAAAAGCGGTGAAGCCAGCACCGCCTGCTCGAGAACGGTACGCACAGAGTTTGGATGGAGGAAATGAAAGACGAAAGACGTCGGAAAGCGGGAAACGATGCTGTTCGCCAAGCGAGAGATTCAGCCCGTTGTCGCGAAGAGCGACGGCTTCCAAGACGCGTTTGTGACGTGGCAGAAAAAGCGACCGCAGGTAAGCCACCACCGCACAGGCAAGGGTAACCATGGTTCGATCTTCGCGGGGGCGCCCCGCAAGTAACAGGTAGAATGGTACCACTCCAACCGCTTGATTTTGATCCGTGATGGCATTTTGATGACCCACAGCCGTCAAAACTACTTATGAGAAGCATTAAATCGCTAAAATAAAAGTGACATCCTTGCGGGACGACCACGTCGCGAAGCTGGCCGATGAGTTCGAGGGCAGCGAACAGGCAATGACGATTCGGCTCTCTACCCTCGGGTTTCTTTGATTTGCCCCGAGAGTAGCGATCACACGCGATCCGGCCTCCATTCATTTCAGATTGCGTAGCTTTTTTGTGAAATCGGCCAGGATTGTACCAACGGAAAGGCCATGACTATCCAGGAGTCTTTGAGTATGTGAGGTCGATAAGTCCCTGAAATCGAGCCCCTCGAAAGATGTACACGACAAGCGCGTGCGTGGCGAGGAGTTTCAGTTGTGGAAGCTCACCGCTCGCGCGCCGGTTTCTCCGCCACGTCGTTTGCGACGACGGCAACAACAACATCATCTACACCCTGGAGATCGAGTACACCGACTTCCCACTCAATGAAATCAAGTTCGACTTCGCGAACAATGTGATCCTATTGCTCAGCGAGTATTGAACAGCGCAAAGCCCGCGCTGGCCTCCTTGCTGGCGCGGGCTATTTGTTTATCTCGTTTTCAAGTTTAGCGAGCCGATCCAAAATCCAACCAAAGGAAGGAGGGTCACCAAAAATCATCACGGCCATTTTCTTGTGATCCTGCTCCAGCGCCCCTCGCCGATTCTCAGGTGGCACTAACCGAAGGCTGCCAGCCTTAGCCAGATCATATCGAGCCCAGCCAGAGGAATAAAAAGTCTCTTTATGCTTTACGACTTGGGCCAACAATTCCCTGTCAGCGAGAGCCTCATCCTTGATCTTGCCTTCCGCCATCATCGCCACATCATAGAAGTGACGCGAGTAGCGAACCGGTATTTGCTTGTCTTCCGGCCGGTGATATTCCACGTGCAAAATCGTCACCTTCTCCCAAAACGTACGTTTTCCGAGAAGCGCCACGACCGACGCATCATTGTCCACAACTACCTTGGGAAAGTGCTCGCCCGCGAATGACCGGATTGCAAAACGATCACGCGGAACAAACTCAGCATGCGTCCCGAGCTCGAGTATTACCTGAGGTCTCAGATACGCCAGTCTTTTCGTGCTCGCCGCAGGATAGTGGAAGAGAACGACATTCTTGTCGTCCTTACTCACCTCCAAGCCCCATCCGTGCCCTGCCCCAAGAGTCTCTCTGCATTGCTTTCCGAGAAGGTCAAGAAACTCACCTCCAATGTAGCGCTGACACTCCTCCATCATTTTTCCGAGAATCTTATTCCGCTTCGTATTTGAAATGTTTTCTTGCCGCGGATCGTTCTCGCCGTTAAACCCAAGCGTCTCATAATCCACCGCGAGGTCGATGTCTTCCGAAAAGCGATTGATCGCCTTGAATATCTTCGAAAGCGAAGTCCCACCCTTGAAAAGCAGCCTTCCCTCAAACGCCTTATTCGAAAAGAGCTGCTTCAGCACCCAACAAACCCAGAAATCCTTTTCGATGATAGCCTCGGCCACATTCATGCGCTCAGCTGTTTCGGAAAAAAGATCCGCGCGCGCGCGTGCTTCCATGATGGCGACTTTGTTCACGCGCTCTTCTCCGCAAGCTGCTTTGCCACGTCATAAATCCAATCCACACTAAAGCGCGTGTCCTTCAGGAAACGTCGCTTCTCCTGTGGAGAGAGACGGCTCCGCAGTGTATCAATCTCCCGCGCTCCAACATTTCCTTTCCCAAGGTGTCGAAGGGCTTGAACCACGAGCGCCGGTTTACCCTCCAGGCCTGCCATCGCTTTCGGCCGGGCATGCTTAAAAAGAATGCTCCGCCGGCCAATCTCCACTTTCTTATTTGGGCCATCTGTCAGATAAATGATCTTCGAGGGCACTTGCGTTGAAAGCCCGAGGAGATTTGCAGCCCACGCCCCTTCGGGCACGATCTTCCACCTCTGGCGTCTTGCTATCGCCTGCGCGGCCTCATCAATGTCAGGGCTTAGTTGGCCACCCAGGGCAGCATTGAACCGGGGTCTATCGTAAAGGCCTCTACTGATACGCCGGATCCTTCCCTCATGCGTCAGGCTATGCAGTGCCACATCGATCGTCGTCCGGCTGGCTATATCCAGGAAGTCCTTTGCTGAGAATGCATTACCGTACTCGAAATGCTCAATCCTTCTAAGTATCTGATTCCGCATTGTTTGCATGACTTTTCCGATCCCAGCGATTAAGAAAAAATATACTACTTTTCCTTAATCGAGGCAAGCAGTACCTGCCAGTGTCATGCCAGTATCACTGTCCTGCCCTCCAGACCAAGAGTGCGGACGGCTGGCACCGTGGAAAACCGATGAGCGTCGGTAATGGAACGCGCTGTCATAGAAACGTAATACTAATGGTGGTGAATGGGGGCAAAATACGAACGAAAGGTGAACAAACAAGGAGAAAAGGATTCATCAGGTTTAGTCGCACCTTGCTGATTTCCTTCGATTAGCACCAACTCCGGCAAGTTCTGATTAAATTGGTGGTTCGGCTGTTAACCGAAATGTTGGAGGTTCGAATCCTCCCCGGGGAGCCAAAATTCTTATGTATCAAGCAATTACAGAGTTTGGGTAGAGCATTCGGCTCTGGACCGAATGCGTGAGCTTCGAGATGAAATCGGCCGTCTGTAAGTGGCGGAAATGGACGACTTGTGGGTAACCCATCCGGTCCTGTGAACCGCCGTCATGAAAACGTAATAGTCGCATCGGACTCATGGCCCCCACCTTGGCTGCTGTTGGTTGCGAAATGCTGAGATTTGAAACGGGCGAAGCAGTAGAACGTTCGCCGCGTAACCGAATGCTCGTGCGACAAAGTACAGTCGTAAACTTTCTCGGCGAACGGCACTGTTGCTCGCGAGGGGAATATTCAACGAAGGGCTCGCAGTACCGTGCAACACCGCGCATTTCTTTGCCCCGCCGAGATTCGTTTTTTTCTCAAACTAAGTCCTGCCTGAGTGGAAGCGTTCACGAGACATTTCCGGACACAATTGTGACGAATTTGGCGGGTTCTCTTTCGCGGTGGATTCCATGTGGACGAGAACGTTACTCGTCCACTGACCCGCAAATTGGACCTCACACTATGAAGTTCGGCCTTGGCGTGATTAAATCGCGTTCATGCCAGATAGAGTGTTGGCAATCTTCGCGAGCCTAGCTCTCATCCTTCTTGTTCGGCCATCCCTGTTTTTGCGCCGGATTCCAAATCCGCTACTGCCCGATACGCCTTGGAACCGAGTGCAAATGCGTGGAATCGGTTTAGTTTTCTGCTTGTTTGTGTTGCTTGTGCTTTCAGGAGGTGCCCCGGAATCAAAATTGCACGAAGGATTTCATCGCAATATCTTGGTCGCTCTGTGGGTCTCGGTCTTCACCGTGCCGATACTCTTGTGGATTCTCTGGCAATTCTCTGTCCGTTCTTTCGTTCGTCAAGGCTACATTAACGGAAGATCGGAGGACCCAGCATGGGAGCGTCGGATGAACTAGTATTTTGCACCACACTGTTCTCCGTTATTGTTCTCGCTTTGCTCTTAGCCGCCAAAGGGCATCATCCTTAGATTCGCGGCGGGTTCCATGTGGACGCGAACGCTGTTAATCGGGACTTGAAGGAGTCCGCTGGGGTGCACGCGCTGGAGGCGGCCACTATGGCTGAAGATTCTCATCCAGACTCTTCAACATGGTTTTCATTTCGGATTCCGAGTAGTCCCGAGCGCCACTCGCTACATACCTAACTGCGCCGCAACTCTCCGCGAGTCCTCGCTTGCGACGTGCGTATAGATCGATTGTGTGATTCGCGGATCGCTGTGGCCCAAACGTTCTTGCCGCACTTTAAGCGGCGTGCCTAGTCTGCCCATCATCGTCGGGGCTAGTATTTCAAGTTACCGGTTTTGTCTATCCGGACTTGCGCGCTAATAGGAGGAGTATGACGACTGCCTTCAGGTCTTTACCCGAGCTTTTGTAGGCTTTTGGGCGACTGTTTTTTGTGGCTTATGTAGGAACCTCTAGTTAGAATCCGGGAACTTAGAATTACCGCCAATGGAGGAGGCCGCAATCGACATGCGAATAGCGTGCTGTTGCGCTGTGGCGCTGTTCGCCGTAGCAGTGGCGGCGGTTACGGACGGGTGTTCAAGCTCGCCACCAATTTCGGTGAGGTTATCTCCTTCCTCTCCGCAGACAATTGATCAGGGCCAGACGGTCGGGATCACGGCAACATTGACTAATGACATGTCTTCCAAAGGCGTCGCGTGGAGCCTGACCGGCCCGGGCTCTCTCAGCAATTCGACGGGGCTGTCTGTTACCTATAATTCCCCGACGACCAAACTCACCAGCGGACAGCAGGCGACGGTCATGGCCACGTCCGGAGCAGACCAGACGAAGAGAGCTTCGGTGCAAATCAACGTGAACCCTTACCCTGAGATTCCATCTCAGACGGTTGCGAACGGATCGGTGGGCACGCCGTACACCCAAACAATTGCGCTCACCGGGGGCACGCCTCCGTTTCAATGGAGTGTCTACAATGGGCCGATTGGCACCGGATACAAAGTGGGTGGAGCGGTACCGGACGGGCTGACGCTTAATCCTAATAGCGGAAACATCAGCGGGACGCCGACGGGAGGCGGCACTTGGTATTTCGAAGCGACAGTGACCGACGCCACGGGTGCGACCGTGATCAACGGCTTATTAAGTATCCAAATCAATTCGGTTGCCCCACCAGGGAACCCGGTCCCATTCTTGAACCAGCCGCTCGTGCCCACAGCGGTTTCACCGGGGAGCTCGGGGTTCACGCTCAGCGTAGGCGGGACAGGTTTCGTTCCTGGCGCGACGATTAACTTCAATCGCACTCCACTTGCAACGACATTCATCGATAACGGGCATCTTGCCGCGATGGTCCCGGCAGCCGATGTTGCCAGCGCAGGAACGGCCGCCGTAACCGTGGTGAATTCAGGGCCGGGAGGCGGCTCCTCCAACGTTGCCTACTTCCAGGTGGCAGCGGCAGAGACGACAGTCAATTTCGCACCGGCGATGAACCTACCATTGCAGAATTATCAATCGCCAGCGGGAATCACCGTTGGCGATTTCAATGAGGACGGCAAGCCGGATCTGGCCATCGCGGGGAATATTTGGGTGCACCTGTTGCTCGGCAACGGCGACGGCACCTTCGCACCGGCGCCAGGGTTTCCAATCCGAGTAGCAAGTCCGCCGTACAACGGTGCAGCCACACCTAACACCACGGCCATTGTCGCCGGCGATTTCAATCACAGCGGCCACCTTGGACTGGCCGTGGTGGACACGTCAAACGCGGCGACATACATGCTGTTGGGTAATGGGGATGGCACATTCGCTCCCTCGTCTGCAGCCTTTGCCAGATCGCCGTTATTTGATGTGACGTTGGCGACCGCGGATCTCAATGGCGATGGAAATCTCGACCTTACGTTCCAGAACGGCGTTGTGCTGGGCTACGGAGATGGCGCGTTCTCTGCGGCCGGCAGCCTGTACGCCTCGTTCCCGGAAAGTGTAGCGCTGGGTGATTTCAACCGAGATGGAAAGCTCGACGCGGTCGTGGCCAATGGCAGCACAAAATCATCGCCGGGTTCGGAGCTGACTGTGTCGCTCGGAAACGGCGATGGAACGTTCACGCCCGGATCCACGATCTCGCTCGGGAGCGATTTGTTGGCCGTGATTACGGCGGACTTGAACGGCGATGGCAAACTGGATCTCGCAGTGGCGGACGCCGGCAGCAACACCGTGATGGTCCTGCTGGGAAATGGCGATGGCACGTTTGGGGCGCCAACGACGATGCCGGTTGGAAACGAGCCGGAGGCGCTCGTAGCTGGGGATTTCAATAACGATGGAAAGCTTGACCTCGCTGTAGCCAACTTCAACTGTACTAGCCTTATTCCACTGAACTGCGGTCAGGGGACGGTGACGATTTTGCTCGGAAACGGCGATGGAACTTTTACGCAGGCATCCGGCTCGCCCTATACCGCGGGGAAGGGGCCGGTCTCGATCGCCGCGGCGGATTTCAACGGCGATGGCAAGCTCGACATCGCAGTGGCCAACCTGACGGATGGAACGGTATCGATTTTTTTGCAGCAGTAGTTCCAGGGTGCGAGGCAAGAAACCAGGAAAAGAGCGCCTCCACTACAGTAACCACGTTGACGAATGTTTTCGGTGCGAGCCTTGCTGCTGTCAGGATCTCAACGAATTGGCGCAGGGCACCATTCCCCACTTCCGACACTAGCTTGTTGCCAAGGTTCCGGAGAATCCATCGATCCAGGCAATGCTGCCATCCATAGATCGTGACCGGTTTCAGCGGCCTCCGTCTACGCGTAGAGAGAGACTCCACCCACCATTCGGCCTGCTGCACCGTTCTGTTTAATACACATGTCCTCTCAATCTTGATTGGCGGTGTTGGTCTCAGACACAACTTCGCGACGCGGCGGGTTCGCGTCCGCTTGAACCGCAACTCTTCCACAATCCATATGGGAAGCGTTACCAGTACTCGGCTCGGAGACGGCTGAAAGGGACATTACAGCAACTTCCCGCATCCGGGCATCTGGCTCGTTTCGCCCGATTCACATTGACGAGTAGCGCTAATCGGGACTTGATTTTAGGAACTTGGATTTGGCGAGCCTTAATGAAATGGGCAGTCGAAGTAGGCTTAGGAGAGGCCGGATGTTCCGCTACTCTTGACCTCCGAAGTCGGCGGCGAAGGCTGCGATCACCGGCTGCCGGGGGTGGCGGGGGCTGGCCCATTCGACCAAGAGCGGGCATTAGCGGGCAGCCCGCTCTTGTCTGTTGCACGCTGGCTGCCTCGGCTTTAGCTTCAGAGCCGCACGAAAAAAAGTGCACAGGAGGTTCCAATGAAAGCTGGAAAGCATTACGTGGTTGTTCTGGTTGGTCTGGTGATCGTTGGTCTTGCTACGGTCCTTCCGGCAGGAAAGGCATCAGCACCTGGTGGCGAGAGCCAGTTCATCGCTGAAAGCTCCCTGCTTGCCGGCTTGGCACCGGGCGCGGTTTTCCCATTTATTGACACAACCCCACACGGCATTGCCCAGGCACACATCGCCATTACTGATTCGACGACGAACTGCTCGGCAGGCGCGGCGGCACCTTCCAATGTAAAAGTCTTGGTTGGGCAGGCTGGGGTATCCTTGGTTTCGGTGATGGGCGCTGCTACTAATACCGGCATTTCGACCACGCCTGGACAATGTGTCTTTCATGTGACGATAAACGCTGGCCAGGGCGGAGTGCCGAACACGGTAACTGACATCGTTGTGCTGAACGGCGGCGCTTCAGCTCTTACGGGCATCAACACCGTCACGGCCTCGGCGAGCGTGCGCGTTGGAGAGGAAATTGCGAGCTGGCATCAACACGGTCGCGATGTCGGCGCCGGCAATTCGAACTAATCGAGCAAGAACAGGACGCGTGCGCGGGCTACGGGCCGCAGGATGAGCCTTGACAGGCGGCTGACGGGGATTGAAATCACGGGATCAACAGCACCGTCTCTTATTGGTCGTATTGCAAGCTATAGGTAGAAGTGCCGGACGCCCCGCGCATTCCGGGTGTATCGACGGCAAACCTTACCTTACCGGATTATGGAAGGGTTCCCCGTTAATGCACGTAGCCGCTGCGCGGCGGACGCTTCGCGTGAGGTAGTGGAGCGTTGGTTGCTTGATGGCTCTGGTATAAGTGTGGGTCACAGGAGGTGTTCCCGTGACCCATCTTCGCAAAACGATGCTGGAAGAACTCCAGCGTCGTAATTTTTCTGAACATACCATACGCTACTACATCCGGACCGTCGAGGATTTTGCTCGACATTTCAACCGTCCGCCGGACCGCTTGGGCCCGCGGCACATTCGCGAATACCAAGCCGAACTATTTCAAAAACGGAAGTTGTCACCAGGCACGGTCGCCATCCGTCTGGCCGCCTTAAGGTTCTTTTACATCAAGACGCTCAAAAAAAGCTGGAGTATCGCCGAGACTCCCTATCCGAAAAAGACTCGTCGCCTGCCGACGATTCTTAGCCAGAAAGAGGTCGAGCAACTCATCCATGCAGCGCGCAGTCAGCGCGAGCGCATCTTGCTCATGACCCTCTACGCTACTGGCGCCAGGAACGCCGAGTTGACCCACCTAAAAGCCACAGACATCGACAGCCAGCGCATGGTGGTGCACATCCGCGGCGGAAAGGGCCGCAAGGATCGCTTATGGGCCATGGCGCATAAGCGATCTGATGTGCCGGGAAAAGTTATGTGCTCTGGACCCAGACGGAATCTACGGAGACAAGCCCCTGGGAGTGATTGTCCTGCACATAACTATTTGCCTCTGAATGAAGCGATGAGCTTGTCTGCG
>Ga0209803_1001276_pt1 | contig 16545 bp, 10 predicted proteins | sample GraSoiAngelo_138_FD_185895 | JGI IMG/M metagenome (GOLD analysis project Ga0209803, IMG submission 185895) | Grasslands soil microbial communities from the Angelo Coastal Reserve, California, USA - 14_0929_09_40cm (SPAdes) (version 2) | ecosystem: Environmental > Terrestrial > Soil > Grasslands ...
CGTTGTTTCAGCGCCATTTTGGGCGGGAGGCGCCGAGCCAGGTCTGCGGTCGCGCATCAACAGCATGGCTAGTGGGTCGTGCTTTTCCTTCTCCAACTCAGCCAGCTGTGTCTTTGCGTCATTGACAAGTTTGCTCTGCGGATAGTGTTGAATGATCGCCTCGTAGGCGAGGGCCGCTTTCACGCCGTTTTTTTCTTTTCGATAGCTTTCACCGAGATAGAAAAGGCTCTTCACCGCCGTCGGCGTGCCGCGATAGCGCCGCACGATTTCTTCGAATCGGTCTCTGGCCGCGGCATATTTTTCCTGCTGGAAATAGAAAGCTGCCACGTTGAAATCGTGTTCCGCGAGGTACTCGATGCACTTGGCGAGCTTTTGTTTTGCGTCAGCGGCGTAGGGTGACTTCGGGTGGTTGTTGATAACGGTTTCAAAGTGACCCCTGGCGATTTCGGTATTTTTCTGGTCGCGGTCCGTAGAGGTAAATTGGTCGAAGTGCGCGAGTCCCAGTCGGTAAATTACCAAGGGGATGTTCTCGTTGCTTGGGTGCAACGATTGAAACTCTTGAAAGGCAGTAATCGCTTCAGGGTACTGCTGATTAAGATAATAGGATTCAGCAAGCTTCAGCTCGGCGTCGATCGCTTGCGGGGCAAACGGAAATTCCTGTTTGATTCTGGTAAACTGATCCGCCGCCGCGGCATATTTCTTATTGTTGAACAATGCCATCCCGCGGTTGAAAACCGCGTCCGCGTTAGGGTCCGGTTTCGCCGTCGATGACCAGGGCATCGAGATCGAGGGGAGTTCGGGTAGCGGGAGTGACGAGCAACCGGCAACAAACGTTAGCGAGCTTAGGCCGAGAAGAACAATGGTACGTTTCATGGCAAATTTCAGACGTTTCGTTGCGCCCACGCCTTCGATTTCAGATAAAGTTTCATCCTATATAATAGGATCGAAAGGCCGAGTCAAGCAGGATTTTATTCGGCGGTGACTCGGAACGCCACGGAAGTGTCGTTCGAGCGCATTACAAAAGGCCACACGGGCGGAAAAATCAGATAGGCGGTTGTTTCCAGCACAGAATAAAGATTGTCCCCCGGCGGGCCCTTACCATCGTGAACGGTTACTTTGTATTCGCCGGGCGGTAAATCAGGCACTCGAAACTGAAGGATCTTGTCCTCGATCCACACGAGATCCATGTCGGGCACGTCCTTCCTGTCGGGCTGTAAACCGAGAAGTCTCACCTGATAGTAGTCCATTGTCTTCCCACCGATTTCGACCCGCGGCCACCCCACCAGGTACTCCATCGAAAGGCTGACAACGGTTCCTGGCCGCCCTTCAGATGGTTCCATTCGCATCACCCGCGGCGCGCACCCGGAAACCCAGAAAGACGACACCAATAAAATGAAAGCAGCCAAGTGCATTCTTTACGTCTTTTTCCAACGCGGTAGGTTAGTAGAAAGCCGCTTTCGTAATCGAGGCATGCTCTGCGCATTTCCAGCGGGCCTGCAATAGGCGCCACATTACACCCGCGTGGCCAATGGAGCAATGTCCGGCATCGCACGAGACGTGCGCGACAAAATAGCTCAACATAGAAAGTGAAGCATTCAATTAAACAGCGAGATCAATGCCGGAACATTCGTCCGGATACGACTGCAAAATTGCGCGTTGTCGAGAGTGGCTGAGGTCCCGTTGTAAAAACTTGTGATCGGCATCGCCCACGAAAAGATCGTCGCGAGCATTTCAGATCCCTGGAACTCACTCGGTGCGCGCCGGAAAAAATTGGTTCGCAGAGTCCTGCCATTCGTTCCGAGGGATTCTGCCGGTAGGGACGGAGCTGGCCGCATGAGCACATCTTTGACGGGTGGCTTTTGCTTCCCGCAATTGCTCTTGATTCCGAATTAGTGCTCAAATATAAGACTATAGTCGTATGCTAGGTGCCTGTGATCCTGGCCATGAGGTGAAAAATCATACTTAGAACGTATTGATAGAAAATGGGCGTTCAAGTAAAACCACGCAGTACGTTAGGCTCTTTTGGTCAAGTTTGTCTGAAAAAAAGCTAGAGGAGGCGACAATGAAGAAACGATGGACGTTGACTGGCCTCGGATTCCTGCTCGTTGCGTTCTTTGCGGCGGCGCCGGCCCGGGGTGATGATGTGGATCAGAGAATTAGATCGCTGGAGGATGAGCTTGCGCGGCTCAAATCCGAGCAGACGCAAGTCAAAGCCGAGCAGATTCAATTAAAAAAGCAAGCGACGGCCGCAGAGGCAGCGCTGCCGAATTTCAGTTATCGTCCGGGCAGCGGTGCGTTGATCGAGGCGGCGGACAAGTCCTGGTCATTCCGCGCCAGCGCGGAGGCTCACTTCAGGTTGCTCTTTGAGTCCGGCTTGAGCGAATCCGGCAGGGAGACGGGCGGCGTGATGGGTCGTCGGTTACGGCCGGAGTTCTATTACTGCGTCAACGACTGCCTCTACGAGATACAGATAAGGTTGGATCTAGATGGTTTTGGGACCGGCAACGGCAAAAATTCGACCAACACAGCTACCAGCTCGATTCTCCAGCGCGGTACCGTGTGGTTCCACTTGGAGAAATTCAATCCGTGGTTGCCCTCTCTCTACACTGGTATGGACGGCGAGGGAGCGATCAGCTCCTATCGTCAGGGTTCGAGCAGCACCGGCTCGCAGTTGGAATACGACCTGCTCTCGCGCAATAACGGCTTCAACACCGGCCGGTGGGGAAATGGTTTCGGGCTTAACTGGCAAGACAAGGATCTGAGTGGCATCGGGATTCCCGGCAGAATACCATTGTTCAACATAGTCTATGCCTCAATCGGCGAAGGCGATGATGGTCTGCAGAGCTTCCGCGAGCAGCGAAGCGTTTCTACCTATATCAATATAGAGCCTCTTGCCCAGATCAAGAACAAGTGGATCCAAGGAATCGGACTTGAGATGGGAGCCTGGTTCTGCCCGAATAAACCCAATCATACTCCGCAAGTCACTCAGGATATCGCTTGCGCAGAACTGCGAATCAGGGATAACGGTGACGGCGGCAGGCAGACCCTGTTTCGTTCAAGTGTTACTGGTTCGGGTATGACGCATTTCCTCATGCCGGGATTTGCCTGGACCGTGGGTCCCTACAGGTTCCGTGCGGTGGGCGGTTGGCAGCGGTACGACGGTGACAACAGCAATGTCCAAGGCAGAGTGTGGCTCTTTGGACATGACCTGTATATCTGGAGCCCGAAGGGATTTCTGACCGGTGATGCCACCACAGCGGGATCTATTCTACTCGGCACCCACTTCGAGCGGACCGATGTGTCTTGCCCAGGGCCATTCAGTGGCGCAGGAATAAGTTGCAATAATGGATCAACTACCGCGGTCGCTACGGGACCACAACAGTTCCACCGCGACAGAATTCTGCTGCGCGAATGGGACATCTGGTATGTTCTCATGAGCCGGATGAGCGTGGGCGCCGCTGTGGCGTGGTATGACGCTTCCAATGTCCGCCAGGCTAGTACGCTGGCCGGAGCCAACGGCATACAGTCTGCTAATAACGTGGCGCGTAACCTCGGTTGCAACAGTTCCCATCAGACTACGCTCAAAAGATTTGGGAAGGGCTGCGACTGGACCGATGTCAGCGTGACATGGCGTTATCAGTTCTAGCTCTCAAGCTTGAGTTGGAATGAACAAAAGGGGAGCCAAACGGCTCCCCTTTTTTTTGGCTTCAAATCATGAATAAATAGCTCGCCGGTTGTGCGCGCCATCGGTGCAGATGGGAGTCCCGAGTGCGGAAAGATTCTTATCGGCAGTATCCGATCACATGGTTTCGGTCCACCGCGTTTGTTGCGTTCCTGGTCTTTTCTTCCACGTCGATCGGTTACGCAGTTGATGAGACCAGCGTCTATCCCGGCAAGCTCGGAATCGCGAGAGGTAAAAATCTTTCGGCGGCAGAGCGCGCGGTGGAGGCGCGCTTCGCCGAATACCTCGAGAAGCACACCGATGAGGCCATTTCACGCTACACGGCGAAATACGGCAAAGAGATCAATACCGACAACGCACGCGAGCTTTCTGTGGACTACGCTCCGGGAGGACCGGATGCAGACGACCCCGCGACAAATGCTGCTCGGTCAAAATGGAGCGCGGCCGTACAGGAGCCTTCGAGCGCGTTCAGCAAAGAAATTTACCGGCGCGCACTCGGAAAGGTCCCGGCCCCGGGTCAGCGAAAACAGGTCGTTTTTACCGCTGGTGGTGCCGGGGTAGGAAAGACGACGAGCATTCAACAGATGCCCGGGCTCGCCCGCGCAGTCGAGGCTGCCGAGATTATCTATGATACGACGCTATCGAGCCTTAAATCATCGATGGAAAGAATCGCGCAAGCTGTGGCCGCGGGCCGAGCGGTAAGCATCATCTTCGTTTATCGCGATCCTATCGATTCTTTTGTCGCAGGAGTGCTCCCGCGGGCGGAAAGAATGGGCAGGACCTTGCCGCTCGAAGCCTTCCTTGATACCCATATGGGTGCCGCGGATGTGCTGGTAAAAATTGCGGCGGCTTACAGAGACGATGACAGGGTTGCGATCGCCATTATCGACAATAGCAGGGGAAGAGGAAACGCAGCGCTGTCAGACATCGAATTTGTCAAAGCTGCAGCGGCAAAATATCGTCGCCAGGAGTTAAGGGCGAAGCTGTCTAACGCCTTGGACGAGGCCTATGAGAAGGGGAAGCAAAGCGAAAAAGACGGTATCTCGGAAGCCGTCTACAGGGGAATTAAAGGAGGTGCCCCTTAAAGAGTATACGAATCTCTTGGTACAGGAAATGATCAAGACACTTAATGCCCAAACTCAAAAAAAGAAAAGGCGAAAAATGGCCAAGTCAAAAAAGAGATGACGATTTTTCTTCTCTGCGACGAGATTTCGCTGCCACACGATTTGCTATGAAAACAAAGACCGATAGCGCCAATCCAATTCTGGGGTTTGTTCTACTAACCGTTTGTTCGCTGTTTCTGTCATCCTGCGGAGGCGTTTTCTCACATGACGTTCCCCGATTTGGAATCGGCGGGAGGTATAACGAAGGGCGAGAGCAATTCACAAGGGGACGCGGCGGAGACATGGATAGAGCGGTGTCTGCTCTGGAGGCCGTAGTGCAACAGGACCCCACGTATCGGGACAGTCTCACGCTGTTGGGAAGAGCTTACTACCGCAAAGGAAGATACCAGGACGCAAACCAAATCCTCCAGCGAGCCCTGGTGGTCGACAAGAATGACGAAATCGCCTGGCTCACGCTCGGAATGACTCAGCTTCAGCTCGGCCAGGATGAGAGGGGCATCGAGACGCTTAAAGGAGCCCTTACCTTGGTTAGCAAGGTGGTTACAAAAGGGTATCGGGGCTATCCGGAATGGGATATCAAAGGTGGGGTGCGGAGCGCCATTTCGAGGAGCGCCTTAGAAGTCACCAAAGGCGTAGAGGATAAGGAAAATATCCTGCGCGCCTGCGATACCCTCCTCACACGGATGGACGATGAAGAGAACTTCCAAAAGAACACAGCGCCCGTTCAGTACCGCCGAGGCTTATAGGACAGGGAAACATGATGGTCGGCTACGGTTGGCTGTCCCGGCCCGAGTCTCTCAGACGGTCTTCCCGCTCATCGCGTCGCGCGAGATCGATTTCCTCTTCGACTTTCCTTCCTAACCATTCACTGTTAGAAATGAGTTTTTGCCAGTCGAGATCCTTACCGTCGATCATAGCGAGATCCCTCCGGATGGCTGAGCGGATTTCTCCTCTCGTATCCCAGTACTGACCGTATGAAAATCTGTAGGCCTGAGTGATATATTCAACCTGATCGTATAACCCTTTCATCCCGCCTTGGATTTCCTTTACCCCCTGCTGACGATCTCCGCTGCGAGCGAGCGTGAGCCCCAAATACAGCCGAGCCATGTCTTCTTCTTTATTGATCGAAAGCGACTTCTCTAGACTATTCCGCGCCTGAGACAAATTACCCGTGGAATACGCGCTCCTTCCCACATAGCTCCAGATGTTCTGTCTCAGCGCAACGCCGTAGACATAGGTGGGGTCCAATTCGGCCGCTCTCTGAAAATAGCCGAAAGCTGCCTCGTTGTTACCGATAAGAAACGCCTTTCGACCTGCTTCCACATGGCTGCCGGCTTGAAAGCTGGCACAACCGGAAAGGAAAACAACTACGGCAAAGAAAACAATCGAGTTGAGCGCCTTCATAGTTACCTCCTAGTCCTGGCAATTAACATAGTCAGACGCGAGAGGAAAAGCAATCGGTTAAAGCTGGTGGCGGATTGCCAGTGTGAGCGTATCGCGCGTCATCGCCCGGTACCGATTCCGGAATTGAGGATGAGGTCAGCGACTGTGGTGAGGAGATAGCCGATACTTACATAGGCGTTAAGGTCAAAAAATGCGCGGTTGATGCGTGATAGATCATCCGGCCGCACGATCCGGTGTTCCCAGTAAAGGACGGCCGAGACGGCGATAAAACCGATCCAGTAGACGATGCCCAGCTGCGCTGAGAGCCCCACCATTGCAAGAAAAAGCACCGTGCCGAAATGGAATAAACCGGAAAGCCGCAACGCGCCTGCGATACCGAAGTGAACAGGAATGGAATGCAGTCCCTGTTGCCGGTCGAAGTCAAAGTCTTGCAGAGAATAGATGACATCGAACCCTGCGAGCCAAAAGAGTACCGCCAGACCGAGAAACAAAGGGGTCTTTAGCTCATCGAGATCGATGGGCAATCCCGATACCGCTAGCCATGCGCCCATCGGCGCCAGTGAAAGAGCAAGACCGAGGAATAAGTGAGAAGCCCAAGTGAAACGCTTCGTCAGCGAATAGAAGAAGACAATGGCCAGCGCCAAAGGCGCCAGGACGAAACAGATGACATTAATTTGATAGGCGGCATAGAGGAAAATCAGGGAAGAAATTACTATCAGGACAATGGCCTCCGAAATTTTTACTCTCCCTTGAGGCAGCTCCCATCCCCGTGTGCGCGGATTGAGCGCGTCGAACTCCCTGTCAACGAGTCGGTTGAAACCCATGGCCGCGCTTCTGGCGCCCACCATGGCCACGAGAATCCAGAGCAACGTTGTCAGCGTTACCGGGTGAGAAGGCCAGGCAAGGGCAACCGAGGCCAATGCGAACGGCAGCGCGAAGATTGTATGTGAGAAGCGGATCAGCTTACTAAGTTCGTGTAATTTTTTGGTGATCGTCATGTTTGTTATCATGCTCGCGCTTGTTGCTTGTTCCGCAAAATCAACGCTGCGCTTGGGCTTCAGACCGCGATTTCATAATCCGCGTGGCTTCCTGCAATTCCTGGACTGCCTCTTCTTTCCTACCTTTCTCCTCGAGCGCCATAGCCAAGCTTTGATGAGCCTCGGCAAAGTCCGGCTGAATTTGTACGGCCCGGCGAAAGAGGTCAATTGCTCTGTCCAATTGACCTTGCGCAGCCAAGACCCTGCCCAGATTGTTATAGGCTTGTGTATAATCAGGTTTAATCCTCAAGGCATCTTGCAGGTGCGCCGCAGCTTCCCCAAAACGCCCTTGAAGAGCGAGAGCGTTACCTAAGTTAAAATGGGCTACGCTGAGATTCGGGTTGAGCGCCAGAGCCTTCTGGAAATTTTCGACCGCCTCGTCCCATCGACCCTGTCTAGCTAAGGCATTACCCAAATCGCTGTAAAACGGAGCAAGGTTAGGCTCGATTTCGATGGATTTTCGAAAATGCTCTACCGCTCGATCCCAGTCTCCCCGGTCCACCATGGAACGAGCCACAAGATGGTGAACGTTGCCCGATTTAAAGGTTGATTTATCTGTGATAGCGAGGATGTGATTCCATAGTAGATCCGTATCGTGCCAGACCTTCACCTGTTTCCACGTCAAGATACCTAAAGTCATGATGATCACAGCTGCCGCTCCAGTGGCAAAGAAAAAAAACTTGCGGCCGTCCCGGCGTGGATCAATACTGCGTTCCCGCCAATTGTATAGACCGCCTCCTGCGAGCACCGCCCATGCCAAACAGGACAGGTAGCTATATCTATCCGCGACCATCTGCCACCCGCTTTGAATAATCCCCAGAACGGGTGCAACGATAATGACGTAGCAAATCCAACTCGCCAATCCAGCGGGCCACGAGTGCCTGAGCATGAACAGACCGATGGTAATTCCTACAACTACGACGCCAGTCAACAAGAATGGCCATGCTAATACATTGAGATTCGGCGGAAGCTCATATAACCCGGATAGATCTGTAGGCCAAATCGTCTTCCAGAGATAGAATACCACTCCATAACTGGATTGGGCTAAACGAGGGAGTAGACCATGTCTCCTCAAAGATGCCATAGCCCCGGCGTCATGTTGCGCCAACGGTGCAATGACGGCAGCCGCCGCAGCAAGGACCAGAAACGGAACTTTTTCCCACCAGATCGGGCGGGCGGAAGGACCAAACCACCACGTTCCAGGAACATATCGGAGCCGCCTGAGAGGATAGACGTCAAGCACCAAAAGAACGACAGGTAGGGTGACGCCGGTTGCTTTGGAAAGAAGAGACAAGCTGTAAAAGATCAAGGCGACGCAAAGCCATCTCCGTCGAAAGGAGCTGGCATGTGAAACAGTAGTTGCATGAAGATACGAAAGGATGGTTGCTAAAAAGAAGAGGCCGGAGAGCACGTCGCGTCGTTCGGTTACCCAGGCCACCGACTCCACCCGTAAAGGATGGATGGCAAAAAAAAGCGCGGCGGACGCAGCGGCCGCTTTGAGCGCGAGATCCCTTAAGCCAGGCGGTATGGTTAGCGAAAGCAAGCGGAGAGCGACAAAGAAAAAAAGTACGGCATTTGCAGTGTGCAAAAGGACACTGGTCAAATGATACCCAAACGGGTCCATGCCCCAGAGAAGATAGTCCAGGCCGAATGTTACCCAGCTAAGAGGCTGGTAGTGACCCATATAGAAAGTGGAAAACATCCAGCGAAGCTGCTCCCATCCAAGTCCTCGGTAGCGAGGGTTGTTTACCAAAAGTTCATAATCATCCCAGGCCACAAACTCGTTGCGCGTTGCGGGAAAGAAGACTGCGAGGGTGACGATGGCAACAAAGAGAGCAATCCAAAAGTCTAACTGCGTGCTTGGCTCACTCTGACGTTGCGGTCTGGATTTCTTATTCCTCGGCTTAGACATTTTGTTAAGTTGCTATGGGCGCCATCGGCTCGCGATTGTGTTTCTTCCGGAATAGAATTCAAAAATCAGGCGCCGAAGTTCAGAAGCTGAAAACGGAGGGGGATTCTGAGTACTATTCTCACAACCCGAGTTTCTCCCATATGGAGTCGATGTAACTCTTCGTCTTTTCGTCCATCACAATAGCACCAGGCCAGTCGCGCTCGAAGCCTTCGCTGCGCCATTTCCTAGTGGCATCGATACCCATTTTCGAGCCATAGCCCATGATCGGAGCGGCATGGTCCAGAACATCGACAGGACCTTCGACGAAGACAATGTCTCTTTTGGGATCGATATGGTTGCCCACGACCCAAGTGACTTCCGAGAGATCGTGCACGTTGACGTCATCATCGACGACGACGAGTGTCTTAGTAAACATCATTTGCCCCATTCCCCAAAGGGCATGCATGATCTTGCGCGCGTGGGCCGGATAGTTTTTCTTGATGGCGATGATGGCGAGATTGTGAAAGACACCATGAACCGGCAAGTTCATATCGATGATCTCCGGAAAAGTGAGACGAAGCAACGGTAGAAAAATCCTCTCGGTCGCCTTCCCGATAAAGGCATCTTCCATGGGTGGGCGGCCAACAATGGTCGTCAAATAAATCGGATTCTCCCGTTGAGTGATGCAGGTTACATGAAATACGGGATAATCATCCGCCAATGAATAGAAGCCGGTGTGATCGCCAAAGGGCCCCTCGCGGCGTAAAGGTTCCGACGGATCGACATATCCTTCGATGACGATGTCCGAGCTGGCCGGCACCTCCACGTCAACGGTAATTGCTTTGACCAGCTCCAATCCTTTCTTGCGCAGAAACCCGGTGAAAAGAATCTCGTCGATCTGATCGGGAAGCGGCGCCGTGGCAGCATAGATCAGCGCTGGATCTCCGCCCAGGCAGACTGCAAGCTCCATTCTTCCCTTTTGCTCTTTTTGGTGTTGATAATGTCTCGCTCCAACTTTGTGGAGATGCCAGTGCATACCGGTCGTTTGCCGGTCGTAGACTTGCATGCGATACAGCCCGACGTTGCGCGTTCCTTTGCGTGGATCTTTAGAGAACACGGCTGGCAATGTAACAAACGGGCCGCCATCACCCGGCCAGCAGGTTAAGACCGGAAGCATGCCTAGATCCGGCTCTCGATGGATCACTTGCTGACAATCGCCTTGTTTGACAATTTTAGGAGGAATTCCGGCTAGACGGATAAGTTCGGAGAAAAGGTTCAGCTTCTCTTTGAAGGATTTCGGCGGTTTGGTCTGAACAAGCTTTTCGACTTCACGTGCGGTCTCTTCCACATCCGTGACTCCCAACGCGAGCGCCATGCGTTTCTGCGAACCGAATGCGTTGATCAGAACCGGCATTTTTTTGCCGACGACATTCTCGAACAGCAGCGCGGGGCCGCCCCCTTTCATGACCCGATCGGCAATCTCGGTGACTTCCAGTTCGGCTTTAACTGGATAAAGTATGCGCCTGAGCTCGCCTTCCTTTGTCAAAACTTGAACGAAATCAACGAGACTGTTATATGGCATGTTCTTCCTTGAACTTGAATGAAAACCAATAATCCCAGCGGGAGTAAGAAGTCAAGCCAGCTTGGTAAGAGCCTGCCAAACGCACCGGCGACAGAATAGCGCCGCGCCGATTTTTTGGTGCATGTTGTTGACGGAGGCGATGAGTTAACTGTGCGTTTGGCGGCCGAGCATAATAACTCCGGTAAACGCACCGGCTGACCGTCGAAGTTGAATGAAGCTGTGCAACATTTTAAGAAGGCGCTGATGGCTTCGCCGCGCAGTAATCGCCGGCGTAGGAATCGAACGCCCCGTAATCGAGCACCTACCCTTGGTGAAGTTCGCGAGTCGATCATCGACCGCTTGATATGTCCTGGTGTGATATTCCTGGCGACTCTTGTTGTTTTCTCGCCGGTTATCGGCAATGGCTTTGTTAGCTGGGATGACGATAAGACACTGCTGGACAATGTGCATTATCGAGGTTTGGGTTGGTCGCGCCTGGAGTGGATGTTTACGACGTTTCACCTGGGACATTACCAGCCGCTCAGCTGGGTGACGTTTGCTCTAGACTACCTTGTCTGGGGAATGAACCCTCTTGGGTATCATCTCACAAATCTTCTGCTTCACTCGGTAAACGCTGTGCTCTTCTATTTTCTCGCGCGGCGTCTGTTGTCTTTGGCCTATTCACTTTCTGCCGGTTCGGAGGAGTTGGCATTGCGAGCGGCAGCATGCTTTGCTGCGCTATTTTTTGCGATTCATCCCTTGCGGGTGGAGTCGGTGGCGTGGGCGACACAAAGGCGAGACGTGCTCTCGGGGTTTTTTATTCTCTGTACGATTCTTTGTTATTTGCGGGCCGCCGAGAAACCTGACGGAACTCGTCCTCGGCGGTGGTGGTTGCTGGGAGCAGTGGTGGTTTATGCGTTGTCTCTGTTATCAAAAGCAACGGGAGTGGGGTTGCCACTGATATTGGTGGTCTTAGATATATATCCGTTGAGACGGATAGGAGGCCAGAGGGGATGGTGGAATAAGGCGGCCCGGCGAGTGTGGTGGGAGAAGGTGCCGTTCTTGATGCTTGGGATCGCAGCTGGTGTCGTTGCGCCGCTTGCCCAGTACCAGATCGGGGCCATGAGACCTTTGGAACGGTATGGTATTTTGCCTCGATTTCTTCAGGTCTTATTCGGGTTGGCCTTTTATCTGTGGAAGACTGTTGTCCCCTTAGACTTGTCTCCCCTCTATCAGATCCCCGTCACGATAGATCCCTCGATTCCGGCCTTTATAGTCAGCGGGGCATCGGTTTTGTCGCTCGTAACTATCACCATCATGTTGAGGCGGCGCTGGCCAGCGGGATTGGCGGTTTGGGCATGTTATTTAATATTTTTAGCCCCGGTGTCGGGCCTTGTGCAAAGTGGGCCGCAGTTGGTGGCTGATCGGTACAGTTACATGGCGTGTTTAGGTTGGGCAGTTTTGGCGGGAGGGAGTTTATTTTACTTGTGGCGGAGGTGGGAGAATAGGAGGGACAGTCAGCAGGTCTTGGTGACGTCTGTGGTTCTGTTGTTGGTGTTGTTGAGTGGTTTGGCGGTTCTGACCCGCAAACAGACTCAGGTCTGGCGTGATTCGGAAACACTGTGGCGGTATATTGTACAGATTGACCCACTCTCTAGCATCGCCCACAACAACATGGGAAATATTCTACTGGCGAGGGGTCAATCCGAAGAGGCGATCGAGCATTACCGCAGGGCCTTGGAAATTGACCCGACGTATGCCGATGCTTATTTTGATCTGGCCACAGCCCTGAATTTGATCGGGCAACCGCAAGCAGCGCTAGCGCAGTTCCAAGCAGGTTTGAGGATTGAGCCAAAAAATGCCAAGGCTCGATACTATCTCGGTGTCGTTTATGCGAGGCTGGGTGAAATCGACAAGGCAATTGATCAATTCCGTGAATCCTTGAATCTCGCGCCGGATCAAAGCGCGGTCCACTTCAACTGGGGTGCGGCCCTTGCCATGAAAGGCGATCTTGATAATGCGGTTGAGCAGTTTCGACAAGCCATTGCAATCCGCCCCGACTATGCCGAAGCGCACCACACTTTGGGGCGAGTGTTAGCTGCCCAAGGTCGTCTGCAAGATGCAACAAGAGAATTCGAACAAGCGGTGCGTCTTCAACCGCAATCCGCTGAAGCGCATTTGAGCTTGAGTCAGGCGCTCACCGAACTGGGAAAAACAGAAGAGGGCACACAGCATTATGCGGAGGCGATGCGTATTTTGAGCACGCGCCGCTAACTCTGCCTAGGCTAGGAATTTAGTCGAGCCGTTTAGGTTGCTGAGAGCTTTATTCGGCGACGCGGTAGAACCGTTGCGCAAATCATTGAAACTCATCCCACCGCCGCGGAGGCACACGCCGATCTGGCTAGCCTGCTGGAAAACCAAGGACGAATTTGCCGAGGCACAAGAAAGTTTGGGCCGGGCTCTGGCGCTTCAGGTGAAGCGGGAGGAGTGGCCAAACACTATGAAGCGGCCGTTCGGATAGTAAAGTCACGCGCTGCGGGAGATCCATAGGAGTGGCAGGTAAAAGACAACGAACCGCCACGAGATCATCCGGCAAACCGGACTCCTCGTGGGTACGGAGCGGAACGACCGACTTCTGGTTGTGGTTGGTTCCCTGCTTCATTGCCCTGGCAACCTTTCTGACTTTTTTCCCGGCCCTGCGAAACGATTTCGTCGGCTGGGACGATGACGAGAATCTGGTAAGCAACCCGCACTACCGCGGTCTGGGATGGAGTCAAATTCGCTGGATGTTTACCACGTTTCACATGGGTCCCTACCAGCCGCTGAGTTGGATGACTCTTGGGCTTGATTACCTGATTTGGGGAATGAACCCGGTCGGATATCACTTGACTAATCTTATTCTTCACGCCGCCAATGCGGTATTTTTTTATTTCATTTGCCGCCGGCTGCTGACAGTGGCTTTGCCCATGTCTAACCATCAAGGAGCCTGGCAGCTTACCATGAGCGCGGCGTTTGCGGCTCTTGTGTTCGCCATTCATCCGTTGCGGGTCGAGTCTGTCGCGTGGGCTACCGAGAGACGCGACGTGCTGTCGGGGTTCTTCTTTCTCGCGACCCTCGACTGTTACTTGAGAGCAAACTCCGATTCTCATGCCGATGGGGGTTCGCGACGATGGATACATGCGGCTCTCGCCGTTTACGTTTTATCATTGCTTTCCAAGGCCATCACGATCACGCTTCCGGTGGTTTTATTCATCCTGGATATTTATCCTTTGAGACGATTGCATTGGAGTCCGCGACAATGGTTTGTTTCCGCAGAGCGCCCAGTGCTGCGGGAGAAGATCCCTTTCGTGCTCGTGGCGATTCCGTTTGCGCTCATCGCTTTACTTGGTCAGCAGCAAGCGTCGGCGCTGCGGTCTCTAGACAGCTACAGTCTTGGCTCCCGATTAGCTCAGACGCTTTTCGGGCCTAGCTTTTACTGGTGGAAAACAGTCGTTCCGGTCGAGCTATCGCCGCTTTACGAAATACCCCCTCACTTCAGTCTTTCCGACCCCTCAATAGTTGCCGGCGTAATCGCCACAATCATACTGACAATTTCTTTTTATCTTCTCAAAAACCGCTGGCCTGCCGGTCTGGCTTGCTGGCTCTACTCGATCGTCGTTTTGGCTCCGGTTCTCGGCATCGTTCCGACCGGACCGCAGTTGGTGGCGGACCGATACAGCTATTTGTGTGGCCTGAGTTGGGCGATTTTGGCTGGAGGGGGGCTACTTTACTTTCTCAGAGTTTCGGGCCAGAGGCGTAGTGGCGCGCCGTCCGCCTTGGCGGCTACCGTTGTGGCGATAGTGATCCTGGGTACGCTTGCCTCATTGACTTGGAGGCAGACGGAAATTTGGCAAAACACGGCGACGCTTTGGAGCCATGTCCTGAAGCTCGATCCCAATTCGAGCATCGCTCATTACAACCTTGGTAGATTTTTGGCGAAGCAGGGAAAGCAGACGGAGGCGATTTCACATTATCGTCTCGCTCTAAGTGTACGACCCGACGACGCCGACGCGCATAACAACCTGGGTCTTCTGCTTGCGGTAAGAGGAGACGTCAATGCATCTTTGGAAGAATTTCAGAAGGCCGTGCAAATCGATCCCAACTACGCCAAAGGCTTCTTTAATCTGGGAAGAGTTTACGCCCGGCAGGGGGAATTGGAAAATGCGGTTCAAAACTACCGGCAAGCTCTGAAGTTAAGCCCGGATGAAGTGGAAATCCATCTCGGTTTGGGAAATGTTTTGGCGCGGCAGGGTAAGTTGGAAGCGGCGACGGCACAATTCCGACGGGCCATTAATCTGAAACCGGATTTCGCCGAGGCTCACGTGGCGTTGGCACGATTGCTCGCGGCGCAAGGCAAGAAGAACGAGGCCGAGGGTCATTATGAGGAAGCGCTACGACTGATGAAAGCACAGAATCAGATTCCGGCAACCCCATAACACAGCGAAAAAGAGTCAGGCATTGTAGGTCGTAACCTTGTTCTTATCCGTTCGCTTCCTGTGATCGCAACTAACTAGCCGGCGCTACCCGGCTTACGGCGTAATTCTATAAGCCGCAGGGCCTCCTCATACTCCCTCACGGCTTCGCTTTTCTTGCCCTGACGGGCGAAAACGCGCGCCAGATTCTCATGGATTTCGGCGACCGCCGGTTGGATCCGGAGGGCCTGCTGAAAATAGTCGACTGCTTGGTCGAGTCGATCCTGTTGAGAGAATACTTTGCCCAGGTTGAAGTATGCCTTGGCGTAGCCGGGATTTAACCGCAGAGCTTCACGAAATTGGGTTGTGGCTTCGTCTAATTTGCCCTGACTGGCAAGCAGCAGACCTAGGTTATTGTGGATGTCAGGATCTGCGGGGGTAATCTTTAGCGCGGCGCGATAGTGCGTAACTGCAAGTTCTATATCTCCGCGCCGGGCAAGAGTTCGCCCCAGGTTATAATGGACCATGGCGAGTTGTGGATCCGTTTGCAGCGCTTTGCGGAAGTGTTCGATCGCATCGTCCAATTCGCCTCCGTCTGCCAGAATATTGCCTAAGGTATTATGCGCGTTGGCAAATGCAGGATCAATTTTTAGGGCCTGGCGCAAGTGAGCGATCGCTTCCTGGCGCGAACCCTGTAGCGCAAGAAAATTTCCAAGATTTGTGTGCGCCTCCACAAATGCGGGATCAATCTGCACGGCGCGGCGGAAGTGATTGATCGCCTCTTGCAGCGCGTCACGCCGAGCCAGAATGAGGCCCAAATTGTTATGGGCAAAACTCGACTTTTCATCAATAGCAAGCGCATGTCGCCACAGCCTCTCAGAGTCATGCCAAATCCGGGTCTGTTGCCAAGTCAAAACCGCTAAACCGGTTAAGAGCAGCACAGCAAAAGTTTGTGTCGAAACTAACGTTCGAAAACCGAGACGACCCCTGCTCCAAAGCTGCCAGCAATAAAATAGACCGGCCCCCGCCAATACCGCCAGACTGGCGCACGGCAAGTAGGCGAAGCGGTCGGCGACGAGGTGAGGACCGAAGGCGACGATACCACTGAGCGGTGCGAGTAACACCGCGTAAAAAACCCAGGCCGCCAGACCGGCAGGCCAACGACGTCTGATAAGGAAAAGTGCTGCGGTTAGCGAAAAGACGAAGACAGCGCTCCATAGCAACGGCAAATTCCACAATCCAGTAAAAGGACGGAATGGGTAGAGCGGAGATAGCCCGGTTGGGATGAGTATTTTCCACGGGTAAAATGCCAAACTGTATAGGACCTGAGCAAGCCTGGGTAACAAACCATAACTTTCGATCGGGTATACCGCTCCCGTTCCCTGCTTCCCCAAT
>Ga0209803_1001282_pt1 | contig 16513 bp, 15 predicted proteins | sample GraSoiAngelo_138_FD_185895 | JGI IMG/M metagenome (GOLD analysis project Ga0209803, IMG submission 185895) | Grasslands soil microbial communities from the Angelo Coastal Reserve, California, USA - 14_0929_09_40cm (SPAdes) (version 2) | ecosystem: Environmental > Terrestrial > Soil > Grasslands ...
GAGGTGCCGCCGATCGGGGTGGGACGCAATTGCGTGGTTGATCGCGCCATCATCGACAAGAACGCACGTATCGCCGACGGCGTCGTGATCACGCCGGAAGGTAAAGCCGCGAACCTGGACGCGGACAATTACTTCATTCGCGACGGGATCGTGGTTGTGCCAAAGAACGCGGTTATCCCGGCGGGCGTTTGGATCTAAATCGGTACTATAAACAGACCGATGTAGGACTTTTGAAGGTCAGCGCTTGTCGCTGAAATTGGCAAATTGACCGCCGGTTTCCCATTTTTCCTGCTTGTTCCAAGGCATTGCGGATTCCGGTTTCGCATCAGGATCGTTGACCAGCGCGACGTGTTCCTTTTGGCTCGCGCATGAAACGAGCATTCCTGCCGCTGCCAACAATAGAACGGCCGCGACCTTTCTCTCCTGCCTACGAATTTGTGCCAGCATAGATGACGGTGTCTCCAGGTTGCACCCGGACGCCTCGCGCCAGAGTGCTGGTAATGATATCGCCGATAGCGCTCGCCGGTTCAACTGAAGAAATGCGAATTTTTCCAATGAAGCTGCCATCTCGCGCGATCAGCATTTCGGAATGCGGCTCCACCCCGTTGCGGCCGCCGAGATTAAGGACGACGAAATTGTAAGCCTGATTAACGGCAAGGATGGTGCCCCGAACGCCCACTTTCCCGCGCGCCACGGCCCGGCGCTTTTTCTCATCTTCCAGTTGAGAGGAGCGCTCTCTTACCGATTGCAATTTTTCGGAAAGCAGACTTTTCTCGCGCTCCCCGCTGTCGAGCTGCTGGCGGGCGTCATCGAGCTGCGCCTGCAACTCGACCACCGATGGCGCACCCGGATTGACCGAGGCCGGCTGTTTTTCTTCGATTTGCCTTTGTAAGGCCAGGATCTCCGCTTCTTTGTCCTGAAGTTTGGCTTCGAGCTGCCGCTTTTCATTACGAATTTGGGCCAATTGGCCCTCGGCGGCTCCGGTGTTGTCTTTGCGCTCAGCCAGCTGAGCCAGCTTGGCTTGCTCGGCTGCAATTGCCGCTTCGCGCGCCTTGAGTTCCTTTTCCTTCCTGGCACGATCCTGTTCGGCGATAGCGCGTGTGGTCGAGGTATCGGCTACGGCTGAACGGAGCGTTTTCACTTTCGCGACGTTGAGAGCACCGAAAATCGCAGCCACGAAAATAAGTAAAGCGGAAGCGCCGATCAGGGTTTTGGGGGTGGGAGCAAAGTTCTGGGACAATGACAGCACAAACAAATTGTATAATGGGAGCGCGGGGCAAAATGCAATCCTCGATTTCGGTTTTCGCGAGCGAGCTTGCTTGCCCCCGGCGTGCTTCCCTCGTATAACAAGCGTGTGGGTCAGCAGCACCGAGTTCGATCGAAGCGCAAGCGCCGAAAAGCGTATCTAAAACGCAAGAAAAAGACGTTGCGCTCCAAACAGCGCGAATCGCCGAAACCGCGCAGCAAAAAAGAGCAGCTACCGGCGCGATAGACCAACATCTCGCTTCCGAGAAGCGCACGAACTAAAGTATGGAGTGCCGGTACGATATCTTATCGTCGATGGTCACAGCATCATTTTCGCCTGGCCCAAGTTGCGTGACCTGCATGCCAGACGACCGTACCTCGCGCGTGAGGCGCTGATCAAGGAACTCCGGCATTATCAAGATTGGACGGGAGTCCACGTCGCTGTCGTTTTTGACGGGCAAGGCGACCGGGTGAGCGAGGTTTCCGATCCGTACGACGTGCAAATTTTCTACGCCCGCCGTGGCCAATCAGCGGATGCGATCATTGAGCGACTGGCAGGCAAATATGGATCGCGGTTCGAAATAACGGTCGCAACATCGGACTCCCTCGAAATGGAAACGGTGAATGCGAGCGGCGCGGCTTGCATTTCGCCTGATGGATTGCGGAAACTTTTGAAAGCCGCCGAAAAGAGCTGATCAAGCAGCTCCGGCCAGAGCTGACTGCTGACCGTTGAAGGTCATGCTGGGTTTGCGCTGCTGACAGGTGGCGAGAATTCGCGCGAGCACGCAGTAGAGTTGTTCAATCGGAAGATTCTTGCTGACGTATCCGTTCGCGCCCGCGTGGAGGGCAGCATGCATTTGCTCTTCGTCGTAGCCGACGCCGGTGAAAACGACGATCGGAAGGATCGGATTCAGCTCTCGCATAAATGAGATGAGAGAAATTCCGTCCACTTTGGGCATCTTAAGATCGACAATGGCTACCTCGCAGTCGTTCTCCGAAAGCCAGGCCGCCGTCTGGAAGCCATCGGTCAGAGCGTAGCAGGTGTGACCGCGTTGACGCAGATACGTGACCAGGAACTTAGCGATGCCAGGGTCGTCATCGATGATGAGGAATTGAGAATAGTCGCGTTTAGCCGGCTTCATGTTATAAATTCCATAATCAGTAGAGCACTATTCTTGCCAATCTTGAATCCTCTCGGGCCGCTTGCCCCGCGACCCTCTCAGAGCCCCAGCTTTTTCTCGATCGCTTTGACCCGATCGAACAGCTTGCCCAGCCGATGAATCCAGGCAATCTGCCGCTTCGCCTCTGGCAGCGGCACAGCTGGCGAGCCAAACCATGCGCCGCCCGGCAAGTCCTTCGAAATGCCGCTTTGCGCCGCGATAATCGTGTTGTCCTCGATTGTAAGATGGCCAATGATCCCGACCTGGCCGGCCATCATCACTTTTTCTCCGACGCGGGTGCTGCCGGAAATGCCCGTTTGCGCGGCGATGATGGAATGCTTTCCAATAATGACGTTGTGCGCGATCTGCACGAGATTGTCGATCTTAACGCCTTCTTGGATCCAGGTCCGACCGAATCGAGCGCGATCGATGGTTGTGTTTGCCCCGATCTCAACGTCGTCGTCAATTTGGACAATTCCGAGTTGCGGAATTTTTTGGTAACGGCCTTCGACGAATTCGAACCCAAAACCGTCCGCGCCGATTACTGCACCGCTGTGAATAATGGCGCGTGCGCCGATTCGCGTTTGTTCGCGAATGGTTACGTTCGCATAAATCAGGCACGACGCGCCGATAATGCTTTCGTGTCCGATGTAGCTGCCGGCGCCGATCACGGCGTTGTCACCGATTGTCGCGCCAGATTCGATGACCGCATGCGGTTGAACCGAGACGCCGCTTCCGATTTTTGCAGTTGGATCGATAACCGCTGTCGGATGAATGCCCGGCCTAAAAGCAACCGGTTTGGGCGCCAGTTTCAGGACAACTTGCTCAAAGGCTTTCGAAGGGTTGGCCACGCGGATCTGCGCGGCCGTGGTCTGCCCGGAAAAATCCAGAGGAACAAAAATCGCCGATGCCCGTGTTTGCCGAAGGCGCGCCAGATAACGCGGATCGGCGTAAAACGTGATCTCGCCCGCGGCCGCTTCCGAGAGCGATGCGGCCCCGTCAATTTCCAGCGCCGGATCACCGCGCAATTCTCCTCCGCAAAGGGCCGCGAGTTCCTTAAGAGTAAAACTCACGTGATTTGGGAGAGCGCCGGGAACATCGGCAAAATCGAGGTCGATCTAGGATTTAATACTCGCGCGGACTGTATCCAGTTGGCCGGCGGAACCGAGTTTCTCGTTTTTGTGCGCGATAAAGTTGGCATACTCCTCGACGAAAGTTTTTCCCGGCGGCCGAAAATCGAATTGCTCGGGATGATCGCGGAAGAATTCGCGATGGACCCGAGTCCAAACGAGGCGTCCGTCAGTGTCGATGTTCACTTTGGTCACGCCGAGTTTCGCGGCGGGCAGATACTCTTCTTCATTCACGCCGCGAGCAGACGGATCGAGTTTTCCACCGGCGGCATTGATGCGGTCGACTTCCGATTTCGGAACGCTTGACGAGCCGTGCATGACGATTGGGGTGGGGGGAAGGCCAGCTTGCTTCACCTTGTCGCGAATTCCCTCAATCACATCAAAGTGGAGCGACTGTTGCCCTTTAAACTTGTAAGCCCCATGGCTCGTTCCGATCGCGGCAGCAAGCGAGTCGCATTTCGTTTGTTTAATAAATTCAACCGCTTCGTCGGGATTGGTCAGACAGGCGTGGCCTTCATCCACCTTGATGTCTTCTTCGACGCCGCCAAGTCTGCCGAGCTCGGCTTCAACGCTGATGCCTTCGGGATGGGCTTTGTCCACGACCCGCTTAGTGATCTCAACATTTTTCTCGAACGGCTCCCCGCTGGCGTCAATCATGACCGAACTGTAGAACCCGGACGCGATGCAATCGTAACATGCTTCTTCGTCGCCGTGATCGAGGTGCACGGCGAAGATTGCCTCCGGAAACATTCCTTCGGCTGTGCGAATGATCGCTTCCAGCATTCGCTTGTCGGCGTACTTCCGCGCGCCCTTTGAAAGTTGGATGATAAACGGCGCCTTGCTTTGCACGTTGCCGCGGAAAAGTCCGAGGCATTGTTCCATGTTGTTGATGTTGTAAGCGCCGACAGCAAATTTGCCGTAGGCGACCTTGTAGAGTTGAGCGGTGGTGACGATCATAAAGGCGGAAAAGTGCTGGTTTGCTTTTGCGAAGACTCAAATCGCGGGCCGCAAATCGCAACTCGAATTTTTGTTAATCGGATCCGCTCGTTGCCGGTAAGAGCACACTGACCTGTGTTCCTTTTGACGTCGAATCGACTTCTACCCGTCCATGATGATCGAACACAGTCCGCTTCACAATTGGCAAACCGAGACCCATTCCGCGCGGTTTGGTCGTGCAAAACGGTGAAAAGATCTTCTCTTTTATTTCCGGCGCAATGCCGGTGCCGTTGTCCTGGACCGTGACGACGACGGCGGCCGAATGTCGTCCTTCCCGGACGGGTTTCGCCGAGAGGGTAATGCGCGGTTTGCTCCGGTCCGCGCTGGCTTCGGCGGCGTTGGCCAGAAGGTGGGCGAAGGCTTCCGCCAGCGCTGTTTCATCTCCCAACACCCGCGGCAGATTACTGGGCAATGAAGTTTCCAATTCCACTTTGCCGTTGATGCCATAACGCGACCGGGCAATTTCAACGCCCTTTTTGACCGGGGAGCGGACGTCGATTGGCTTGAGCACCAGCTCGGGTGGATGCGCGAAGTTGTTGATTTGCGTAATAATTTTATCGAGCCGATCGATTTCATTGACCACGATCTTATTGAACTGCTTGCGAAAATCCGCGTCATCGAAACGCTCGGGCAGGAGTTGGGCAAAAGTCTTGATCGCGACGAGCGGATTACGAATCTCGTGGGACATGCTCGCGGCCAGGTCGGTCCAGAACGTTGCTCGATCGAGCAACGCTTGTTTCTCGCGCAAAGTTTCCTGAACGGTCAAATCTTGGATTACCGCGACCGCGCCGAGGGGCGCACCGTTGTCCGCGATTTGGCGCGTTTCGACAGAAAGCGATTTCCGGGTCTTATTGTCGATCCACTGCTGCGGTGGCAGGGGCGTCTTTGCTTCCAATGCTTCGCGCAGAAAGCCGGCGAGCCTGTTGCCGACCGCTTCCACCGGCTTACTCAAAGTGTCCGCACCGGACAAACCGAGAATTTTTTCGGCAGGCGGATTAAACCAACGAACAGTCGCGTCCACGTCGATGGCGACGATGCCGGGCGGAATTGATTTCAGGAGCGTTTCTGCCAGCGTTTTTTGGACGGTTGCTTCTTCATAGAGAAGCGCATTTTCAAGAATGGTGGAAACGTGCTCGGCCAGCATCGTGAGACCTTCCAAGTCGCGATCGTCGAAAAGCTGCCCGGTCACACGGTGGCCGAAGAAAACCCAGCCGATGATGCAGCCGCGCGCGTAAAGGGGCACGATCGCTTCGGCGCCGAACATGTCGAGCGCGCGCCTCATAACGTTTCGCTCTCGCTGATCTGGTGTTCGAGCAAGATTGGCGCGGGAAATGAGACGCGCATGTAACTCAAACCAGCGCACCAGCGTGTCACGCTTTTCGAATTCCAATTCTTCGGTTTCGGGCAAGCAATGAAGGCCGGCACTCAGGCGATACACATCTCCTTTGCGAGTTTGCGAAAAGAGTCCTACCCGGCTCACGCCGGCTGCATCAGCTAGGGCTTCCACCACCGCCGCCACCAGCGTGTCCATATTGTCCAGACGACGAAGGACCCGAGGGAATCGCAGCAACGGCAACGTCCTGGTCGCGTCAATCGATTGATGTGCCGCTTCAGCTTTCCGGGAAACATCCGGCGTCAGGGTCGATGTTTCACGCAAATCGCGGTTTTCCTGTGAAACTTTCAAATAATCGAACGCGCGCCCGAGAAGCGCTTGAAAACGGCGCCGTTCTAAGCCGATCTCTTCAGCGGCGTATATTCCAACCTGTTCGGCTTCGCGCAACGTCTCAGATTGAGCAACGCCGAATGCAATGATCAAAATATCGGACCGTTCACTCTGGATTTGATCGATTAATTCGCGGCATTCTTTTGATCGCAAATCCATCATTAAGACGGACGGGCCCACTTGCTGCAGAACAGGCTGGAGGCGATCTGGGTCGCTCACGTGCCTCACTTGAGCCATCGTGCGCAAAAATGCTCTCGCCCTGCGAACGAGCTCGGCATCCTGCGTATATATGATGCAGACCGGCGCGGGCGTCATGCGGCAGCCACCTTGCTGTCAAACCGCACTAACGGAAGCGCAATATGAAACGCCGTACCCTTGTCCAGCTCGCTCTCGACCTCGATCTGCCCGCCGTGCTCCTGAATGATTCCGTGCACGACCGATAGGCCTAGTCCCGTTCCGTAGTCTTTGGTGGTGAAGAACGGATCGAAGACGTGCGGAATATCTTCGGCCCGAATCCCTTCTCCGCTGTCGCGAATGGTAATGAGCAACGCCTCGCGCGCCTGTCCATTACTGTTGCTCTCGCCATTGGCAGAGCCAAGGGGGCTCATCCATTGTTCGTTCGAGCGAATTTCGGTCTTCACTGACAATTCGCCATGCGTTTTCATCGCATCCATGGCGTTTAAAAAGAAGTTGAGGAAAACCTGCTCCAGCTGATCAGCATCGCCGTGGATCGTATCTACGTCCGCCTGCCAGGAGCGATTCAATTTGATGTCTTTCTGGTAAAGTCGGTGACCAACGAGCGTGAGCGCTTTTTCAAGAATCTCGTGCGCGTGCAACGGTTTCAGAATTGGTTTGGCCGGTCGCGCAAAACGGAGCAACTGATTCACTAGTGAATCGATTCGATCGATCTCGTGTCCGATTAAATTTGAAAACGTGTCGCGGAAATCGGAATCCTGGTACCGCTCAGGAAGAAGCTGGGCGAAAGTTTTGAGCGAGACGAGCGGGTTCTTGATCTCATGCGCCATCCCGGCAGAAAGGGTTCCGAGACTGGCAAGCCGGTCGCTCCGGCGGATCTGCAGTTCGAGACGCTTGATCGCCGTAATGTCGGTCAACACCATCAGCGCGCCCAGTACTTCTTGATCTTGCCCGTGAAAAATCGACGTGCTGGCGCGGATGATCACATCGCCGTTTTCGACTCGCATAACGATTTCGCGATTGTATTGACTCTCTCCCGTGCGCAACGTCGTTATCAGCGGTTCCGCCAGGTCGAGCGGAAGCGCGCTCAACGAGCAGTCAAGCATCTCGTGCGGATTCAAGCCGGAGATTTCGCCAGCCTCATTGTTGAAAACGGTCACTCGATCGTCCGTGCCAGCGGCGATAACGCCGCTGGTCAGATTCTCGAGTAACGTTTCGTTGTAGATCCTGGCGTTCTGGACTTCGGTGAAGAGTTCAGCGTTTTCAATTGCGACTGCGAGTTGCCCGCACAAAACCTGGAGTGCGCCTTGCTCGGTCGCGCCATAGATGCGACCGGATTTTCGCGCGCCGAGCAGTAACACCCCGGCCAGCTGATCCCGCGTGAAAATTCCCATGGCCAGCGCAATTTGGAGTGAATCCAATTGCCGCATCACTCGCTGAAGTTGCGGCGTTGGGCGGGCACGATGCAGCTCATCCAATACGATTGGCTCGCGATTCGACTCCAGCTCCGTGATCGTCGCCTGGTCGCGCGTTAGCTCCAAACAATAACGCGATCCGGGCTCGACCATCGGATACCGCTGCGAGAATCCCTGCTTGTCCGGAAGTAGGATGAAAACCCGATCGGCGCCAACCGCCTCGGCGACAGTATTGGCGAAGCGATCTAGCAAATCGCGCAGTGTCGTGACGGACGTCAAAATTTTTGCCGCTTTGCTCACAGTCGCGCGAAAATCGAGTTGGTGAGAGCCGATGAAGAGACGTTCGGCCAGGCGCTGCGAAATGCCGCGAGCAGGAGCCATGGCAAAGGCGATCACAACCGCCGCGGTTACGTGTGCAATGGTGTGGGCGTTTGAGGTCGATGATTGCAGCGCAGTTATGACGAGCCACCACACCAGCGCGTAGAGCGCGAGCAGATAGGCCGCGAGCAGTGAGTACGACATCAATCTGCGCAGCAGCACCCCAACCTCCATCATTTTCCGAGTCGCGATGCCGTAAGCAACGACGATACTGAAAAAAACGACGCGAAACGGCGCAAACCAAGAGAGTTGCGAGGGTTTAAAAAAGCCGCCCAAAACCAGAGAGAGGGGCAATGAGACTATGACGGCAGCAAGGCCACCGATGAGGATGAATGCCAGCTCAGTGCGCGCGGCACCGGTCGTTTTGCGCAAATCTCGCCATACACTGAGCGCCAGGACTGCGATGGCTAGAACAAAGTAGCCTACATAAAGATAGACTCCGGTACCGTAGACCGGAATTGGAGTCAGTTGATTTCCAACTCGCGTGAATCGCGTTTCCTGCAGGAAAAACCGCGTCTGGCATAAAACGATTATACCAGCCGTTAAGATTAGCCAAAGCTTCGACTGACCAAGAATAGCGCGCCAGGTTTGTTGCCGACCGAGCGACAGTCGCAGCAAATTCAGCATTGCGAGAATTAGGATTCCGGCAACGGATGCGTCTCGAATTCCGACTTCAGCGGCACGCAGTTGGGTCGCCGTTAGTATGTAATACAAGCTGCCCAGCCACGCAGTCGCAGCCAGCGACAGGAGTAAAAATGCTTGGTTTGATTTACGCTGTCGATTCGCCAAAAAGACAGTTCCTCCAAGAGCGAGCTGAATGAGCACCGCAGTAAGGATTGCCACCGTTGAGCCGATCATCGCTTATGACTTCGTGAAACCACCAGTGAGCTTGCGCTACCCCCCAGCCCGCGGACGTTCAATAGGATGGAATCCAATTTTGCTTTTCTCGCGCGCGGCACGAAATCTAAATCGCAGTCTGGATCGGGCAGCTCGTAATTTGCTGTCGGTGGAATGATCTGATCCCGAAGGCTCAGGGCGCAAGCGGCAACCTGCAGTGGCCCACCGGCTGCGAGAGGATTTCCAGTTACGCCTTTGATCGAACTGATCGGCATTGAATAAGCTCGCTCGCCAAAAACTTCCTTGATGTAACGTACTTCGGCTGCGTCGAGAACGGGATGGCCCGGGCCATATGCGCAAATGTAGTCGATTGCGTCGATCGACCGGCTGGAGTTGGCCAACGCCAATCGCATCGATCCCAAGAGTCCCGACCCGGGATTTTCCGGAATGTCGTCTCTCTGCCGAGCGTAGCCGTTGATTTCGAGATAAGGTCGTGCTCCGCGTGCTTCAGCTCGCTCCAAGTCTTCGAGAACAAACATCCCGGCCCCCTCCGAAATCACGCCTGAATCCCGCTCTAGATCGAATGGTCTACTTGCTCGCTCTGGCTCGCCATTTCGACACGAGCTCATACCAGTCGCAATGAAGGCGGCAAAAGTGTGTTTTGTAATCGGTGCATCCGCGCCGCCGGCGATCGCGAGTTCGGCGGCACCCGACTCGATCATGGTTGCAGCGATAGCCAGTGCATCTAAACCGGACGGGCAAGCGGACGAAACGGTCGATGCGTGCGCGTGCACGCCGATTCGGTCAGCGATCACGTTCGCCGCAGCTTGCGGGGTTAAAGCGCCAACTGCTGTTGGAGATATGCCGTTCTCGCCGCGCTCTGCGAAATTACTGATAGAACGTTCGATTATGTCCATAGCGCTTGTACTGACGCCTACTACTACCGGCGTCGGGCTGGGTAAATCGGCCTCGCTAACTTCGAGACCGGCGTCTTTCAGGGCCATCATCGCTGCGGCATAGGCGAACTGGGTGTGCCGCGCCATCCGTTTCGGTTTTAATTCCGGCTCGATGTAATCGTGTGGATCGAAATTTTTTACTTCACCGGCGATGCGGCTTTTCAGATCGCTCGCGTCAAACAGTGTGATCGGACCGATGCCGCTCCGGCCGGCCAGGAGCGATTCCCAAAATTTGTCGTTACCGATTCCATTCGGCGCCAAAATCCCCATACCGGTGATGACAACGCGATTTCGTTTCATTGATCTCGGCGCCTCTGCGCGCGCAGACGGCTCATGAAGAAAGTCCGAGTGACCGCCGCCGTGAAGTCCGGGGTATTAGCGGTTAACTGGTTGTCGATTTTTTCGGCCACGAACGAATCACGACGCATTCTAGACGCTACATTAACTCCAGTCATTATATTTTTTGCACCCCCAACCAGATCACTTATTCACCAAAGCCAGGAACTTATTCACAAGTTGCACCTTGCATGCCACCAATTATTGCTTCAACGTTCGCGCGGCTGAGCTAGATGAATTTACGCCGTTTTTTTTTGCATCTCCGCCCTGTCTACGGCATGCCCCTAGCTTCTATTGCCGCTGCCACTCTATGACCGCCGCGACCGAACTCCCCCAAATCCTTGTTATTGATGACGAAATGGGGCCGCGCGAAAGCTTGCGCATGCTTCTGAAACCAAATTATCAGGTGCACACTGCCGATTGCGTCGAGACTGGCCTCAAACTCCTCAAAGAGAAACAGCCCGACACCATCGTCATGGATATTCGGATGCCGGGAATAAGCGGCATTGAGGGTTTGCGTCAGATTCGCGAAATCGATCCTCATCTTTCGGTCATCATGCTCACCGGTTTTGGCGCGCTTGAAACCGCCAAGGAAGCTTTACGACTTGGCGCTAACGATTACATCGCCAAGCCATTTGATGCTCATGAAATGCAGCAGGTCATTAATCGCAACGTTGAACGGACCCGCGCTCATCGGACGAGCGAAAATGCGGCTGCTGAAATCAAGGAATTGAACAACCGGTTGCTTCAGCAACTGGCGCAAAAAGAACGATTGGCCGCGCTCGGCCAGGCCTCTGCCGAGTTTGTTCATGATCTTGGCAATCCACTCACTATTGTTTGGGGCTACGTCCAACTACTCGCGCGCCGTCTCGAAAAATCTGAGGAGGACGAAAGCGCCAGCTCGGTCAAAGAATTGAAAATCATCGAGCAACATGTGCGCACTTGCCGGGAATTGCTCACGATGTGGCAGGGCTACGGCAATGTCGAAGCTTCGCCCCCGAGAGGAGTTTCCGTTTCGGCGACCCTTCGAGAGATTCTCAAGGGCCTTGCACCTGTGGCCGATCAAAAGGGGATCGTATTTCGAGTGACAATTTGTGAGGACCCGTGCGTGCTTTTAGGAGACGCCTTGCAGCTTAATCGCGCCATTCAAAACGTCCTCATCAATGCCATCCAGGCTTGTCCGGAAAAAAGCGGAATTGTCACAGTCAGCTGCACCCAAAAGGATTTTTACGTCGATCTTCGCGTCGAAGACAACGGGGCCGGTATCCCGGCGGCTCAGTTGACCAAGGTCTTCGATCCTTATTTCACAACCAAACAGGCCGCAAGCGGTACCGGTTTAGGACTCTACATCACCAAGAAGGTCATCGAAGACCACAACGGCTCGATCAAAGTAGAAAGCACCCCCGGCGTCGGCACGATTTTCACGATTCGTCTCCCGCTCTCCACTAATTAACCGTTAAGTATCGAGCGCGCTCGAAGATCGCTCGATTCTTTCCGTTTCTTTCTCTCGGTTTCACTTGTCAGTTCCCTCGCGTTTGGTTTTGCTGAACGCGTGTCGTATCGTGTCGCGCCGATTTTCCTTAATTCGTCTGGCCGGCGTTCCCTTCGACAGGCTCGAACGTCTGGCCACTCCCGAGACCACCAACACCGCTCGCGGCCTGATCGTTGGACAAAACAAAGTGCAGCGGGACGATGAAAAACGCCTGGCCGCATCGCTCGAGCGTGAACTCGAAATCACGCGAAAATCACTGCTTGATTTCGCGCGCACGATTTTGCCGCGTTATTTGATCTTCGCTGCGGAAGGGATGCGCGATCGTATTTCTTCTTTATTGGGAGCCAACGCTAATGCTGCGCTTCCACCGCGCAACGCACGCGCGCGCGAACGCGAACGTCATCTCTTGCTTTACCTTCAACGCATCGCCGCGAAGAACGATACCTTTAGCGAGTTTGGCCCATCCGCCTGGGGAAAAATTAGCAGAAATATTTCCGGCGTAACCCTCGCTCCGGAATCGGGCACGGCGGAACGCGAAGGATTTCTTGAACGTTGGACCGCACACGCGATTGCCGCAGCGGTTAATACTGATCCGGAAAATTCGAATCCAAAACTAGCAGTGCCTGCGCTTGAGCCGCACGCGGTCAGAGTACTGTTTGACGACATAAAAAATTGGCCGCCAGGTGAGGCGCGCGAGAAGTGGTTGTCGATCTTGGAGGGGTTAGTCGAGCTTCCGCTGAAATTTGCCGCCGCGGCTGATATACAAGATCGACAATCGATTTTGGACCAAGCCCGGATACGCCTCCAATCGATCGGGGCCGAATCCAAGCAAAGCGATCGTTTTCTCTACGCCGCGACCAATCCAATCGGAGAAGAATGTTTTCGCGAATCTCACTTCGAAATTAGCGAACGTTTGATCGATGAGGTTCCAATTCAGGCCGAATCATGGATTGATCTCTGGCGTGACAGCTACGCATTTATTGCTTCCCGAGTCGCTGGAGGTCTGCGCGGGGTCATGGAGAAAGCGGGCGCGAAAAGCGGTGTGATGCCATTGCCGGCATTTATGCAGGCCTGCGACGCGGCTAAGCTTTCCTTGACTGGACCGGGATTGGTCGCGTTCGCAGTGATGGCGTTTCAGGAAGTGAAAGCTGCTTTTCGCAAACGCTTGCAGCCGCATCTGAATCTTAGTGAATACGAGCTTACCGTCGAGGACTGCCATGTCGTGCGCGACAACTTCGATTATCCAAAATTCGACGAATACACTTATCCTTCGGCCGATCTCCAGTTAGCTGCGACTTCAATCGAAGCAATCGAGCACGGCGATTATCAATGGATTTTGGCCGAGCTTCATCCGCCGATCGCGCTCCTGCATCATTGCATGTACTGGAGTTGTCCTGACAAACAAACACTCGGTCTTGCTCTAGCAAGCACCACATTCGGCCGGCCCAATTTTCATTTCGGTTTTTTCGCAGCGGACTTTACCGCTCACACGACCGTGCGCGTTTTTGACGCGATGCCGGAACTTTCGAACTTCGTTGCGTCACAGCGAGCCAATCCCAAGTGGAAAAAGATTTCGCCGGCCGACACTGAAGTCTATGTCGATGAAACAACCGGCGATGTCTGTGTCCGCAAGATTGATAATCACGAACATCTTGGATCCTTTGCCCGCGGCTGGGTCATTCCGCTTGGCTTCCATCCGTTCCAATTTGGAGTCGCGCCGCACACGCCTCGTTTGCGTTGCGGAAAAGTTATTGTGCAACGCCAGAGCTGGACCGTGAGAGCGGATGAATTGATTCCCGGCAATTACACCGGTGTCTCGCCTAACTTGGTACTGGCGATCGAAAAATTGCGGGCCAAGAAGAATTTACCGCGCTTTGTTTATATTCGGCCGACCGAACAGGCGTTGCGCCGCAGTGGTGCGGAAGGTCGCGATAAAGATACGAAACCAGTGTTTGTCGATCTCGAGAGCTATTTGTTCCTGGAAATTTTTTATCGTTGGCTGGTCAAGGCGGGCGAGATTGAGGTTAGTGAAATGCTGCCTGACCCCGAGCATTTATTTTGGAAAGAACCAGATGGCCGTCACAGCTTTGAGCTGCGCACACTAGTTGTTCCGCTCTCATGAGAATTGTCGCGATCGCTAACCAAAAAGGCGGAGTGGGCAAGACGACGACTGCCGTGAATCTCGGCGTAGCGTTAGCGGAAAAGAAACTGCGCGTTCTCTTGATTGATCTCGATCCTCAAGCGAATGCGACCAGCGCGCTCGGCATGCAGGAAGTGGAAGGCGAGAGCATTTACGAACCGCTTCTGGGCGGAACGTCCCTTGCCAACAAAATATTGCCGACTCGAGTCGATAATTTATTCATCATTCCGGCCGATCTCGATCTTGCCGGCGCGGAGGTTGAAATTGCGCGAATGCCGGACCACCTCACGCGTTTGGCCAGGACATTATCAACCTTTCGCTCGGATGAAACGTTTGATCTCGTCCTTTTCGATTGTCCACCGTCGTTAGGCATCCTCATGACCAACGCGCTCGCAGCGGCCGATGAGATCCTGACGCCGATCCAGTGCGAGTATTTCGCGCTCGAAGGTTTGGTTAAAATCGTGCGAGTGGTCGAACAAGTGCGCGATTCTGGCGCGAACGATCACATCGAGATCGGTGGGATCGTCATGACCATGTTCGACAGCCGGACCAATCTGAGCGGGCAAGTGGTCGACGAAGTGCGACAACATTTTGGCAGGCGCGTTTACAATACGGTCATTCCGCGCACGGTCCGGTTGAGCGAAGCGCCCAGCTTCGGGAAATCGATTCTCGAGTACGACCCGAGCGGCGCCGGCGCCAGCGCTTATCGCGCTCTCGCGCGTGAATTCATCAGGCGACATGCTCCTGCAGCCATTGCTCGCGAGACAGAGAAAACACATTTGTTGGAAAGCCTCGATAAATAGTTTGCTTCTCCAGCGCCATCCCGATTTTTTCGGCAACGCGCCCGGAAGCGATGTTCTCGGGGTGAATTAACGAAATGACCCGCGGCAGTTTCAAATCGCGGAAAGCGTGATCGCGCACGGCGCCGGCAGCTTCGGTTATGAGACCCTGGTTCCAATAATTGGGATGGAGCCGGTAACCGATTTCGATTTCATTTTTCTCGTCGACTACTTGATGAAAAAAGCCGCAGTAGCCGATCAATTTGCCGCCTGTTTGGATAACAACTGCAAACTGAGACGGTAGGCCGGCGCGATTCCAAGAAAGAATTTTATCTAGCACGGCCTGCGTCTGTTCCCTGGTATAAACGCCGAGCGAAAACCGCATGAAGTCCTGGTTCGCCATTAACGCGGACAAAACATCGACATCGTCTTCGCGAAATGGCCGTAAAGTTAAGCGTGACGTTTCCAGAATCGCCATTGCGATCAATAAAGACGAACCGCGCGCGAGTTGCGATTTATTACGGAGAGATGTCGACGAAAAACGACGAGTACGCGCGACCGGCCACACCGCCGGACTCATCCAATCTGTCGACTGTGCGGGAGGCGGCGGAGAATTGCACGGCTTGTCATTTGTACCAGCGCGCGACTCAAACAGTTTTTGGTGAGGGACCTAAAAAAGCGCCGATTATGCTCGTCGGCGAACAGCCCGGCGATTACGAAGACGTTGCTGGAAAACCATTTGTCGGCCCCGCCGGAAAAATCATGGACCGCGCGCTGGAAGAAGCGGGGCTCGATCGCAAAGAAGTTTACGTCACCAATGCGGTGAAACATTTCAAATGGGAGCCGCGCGGGAAACGTCGCATCCACCAAAAGCCGAACTCGCGCGAAGTCGCGGCTTGTCGTCCGTGGCTTGAAGCCGAGTTGCGAATCGTTAGGCCGAAGTTGCTTGTCGTTCTCGGCTCAACTGCGGGCCAGGCAATTTTCGGACCATCATTTCGCGTTACGCGCGAGCGCGGAAAAGTTCTTTCATCGAAGTTCGCGCCAAAAGTCGTGGCCACGGTCCATCCTTCGTCGCTGTTGCGCCAGCCGGATGAAGAATCGCGACACCGCGAATACAAAAACTTCGTCGCCGATCTCCGGGTCGCGATCACTGCGGCGGACGCCGACTAAGGCTTCGGCGTCGCGGACGCTTTCGGCGCTGGGCTGGCAGCTCTCTTTTCCGTGGGCCCAAGCTTAACAAATTTTGCTTCCAAAGTGCCGTCTGAATTTTTCCAATAACCGCCGCTCACTTCTTCATTGTCGGCAATGTCCTTCATCGTCCCAGTTGCCGCGCCTTTCATGATGCTTGTTTTGTCTGTGACCTTGAACAACCGCGTCGCCTCTTTGCCGCTAATCGTGAACGTTTTATTTTTCTGATCGACCGCTGAAACCATTCCGTGGAATGGAATTGGTCGCGTCGGCTGTTTGCTTGGAAACGCTGAAGGCGTTGGCGAAGGCAAATTGGATTTTGCCGTCTGAGCGCTAAGCGATAATGGAAAAATGAGGGAAGCAACGATGGCAGCGGCGAGAGAAGTGTCGGATTTCATACGATTTGGATCCAAATCCGCTTGCGCTCAGACCGTCGGATTCTTGTGGCGATTAAACCAGCCGTCCAAACGAATGCAATTCCAAAGCAACAATCGCGAAAGGACAGTTAGCGACTAGGTCTGACAAAGGCGGACTTTCGCCTGA
>Ga0209803_1001286_pt1 | contig 16479 bp, 15 predicted proteins | sample GraSoiAngelo_138_FD_185895 | JGI IMG/M metagenome (GOLD analysis project Ga0209803, IMG submission 185895) | Grasslands soil microbial communities from the Angelo Coastal Reserve, California, USA - 14_0929_09_40cm (SPAdes) (version 2) | ecosystem: Environmental > Terrestrial > Soil > Grasslands ...
CTTCCAAAAAGTCTCTTCGTCCTTCGCCAATCGTCCTTCGATGAGGTCGAGGGCTACATCCGAACTCAAGTGCATATTGGTTCCTTCCTCTCCCTCTGGAAGAGGAAGAGTTTACGTTACCGGTTCTTTCTCAGTTCCTTCGGCGTTCGCGCCGGTCCGTTTAAAAGTGACTCGAAATCGATGAAAAAATACCTCAAGGTCAAAAAAAACATCACGGATTCCCCACAAGCAGGAAATGTCTGCTGCAGATCGCCTTGTGGCACCATCTTCAGCCCAGCACTTTCCTCAGCTTTTCCAAACAACGTCCGCGTGTAGGGCCTACACTGGCCACAGGTATTCCCAATCTTTTCGCGATCTCGGCGTAACTTGGTTCCTCAATGTTGAAGTAGAGAAGGTCAATCAAGGTTCGGCACCGACCGGATAATTGTGCCAGAGCTCGTTCGAGGGCATACTCGCGTTCGATATGACCCAATTGTTGGCGTAGGTCGCGAAGATTTTCGTCCAGCGGTTCGGAACCGGCCCGGGATCTGATCGTCTTCGACGCGTGGCGCCGCGTGACGGTGATTAGCCATGCAGGTAGAGCCTCAACGCGGCGGATATCGGAAAGACGTTGATACAACTCCATCCAGACCTGCTGGAAAATATCCGATGCGTCCTCCATATCCGGACAGATGGCAAGCGCGACCGAGTACACCAATCGTTCATACCGGAGAACTAGAGCCCGCCATGCAGTTTGATCACCGCGAATGCAGCGGTCAACCAATTCACTATCGACGCGAATCTCCACAACCTTCACTTATGGACAGGGCCGCTCCTTCCAATTACCATCAAGACACATGTCTAGGAAAGATATTACCGAAGTGCCGAAGCTCGCTGAAGAACTCCCAAGCAGAGAAGTTCGAAACCAAGAGCGGCAGATCAGCCTAGCGGCGCTTGTTTTATCGCAATGGAAAATGCTGGCGCTCGGATTGTTGGGGGCATTGGGTTCGGTAGCGGCCGATATCCTGCAACCCCTTCCGCTAAAAATTGTTATCGATAATGTGCTCGGCGCAAAGGCTCTTCCCCAGTGGTTGGCGCCGTTGCTGAGCTTTGTCTTTGGAACGAATAAAGCCGCGATACTGACCTTTGCTGTCGTTTCCGTCGTGCTGGTGGCGCTGCTAAACGCCGTCAGTTCTTATGTCCAGAGTCTTTCAATGACGACGGTCGGCCAGTGGGTGATGCACGATTTGCGCAGCACTTTGTATCACCAGATCCAGCGTCTCTCGCTGTCTTATCATGACCGCAGTCAAACGGGCGATCTTATCATGCGCGTCACAAGCGACATCGATACCGTTCAGAGTTTCATCGCGTCAACGTTAATGGATTCCATCGTTGACATGCTGGCTCTAATCGGCATGGTGGCTGTGATGTTCTACTTCGACTGGAAGTTCACGCTGGTCGCCCTGTCCGTCGCCCCAATCCTATTTATTTTCGTCTACCAGTACACGCCACGCATTAAAAAGGCGACACGGGCGGTCCGAAAAAAGGAAGGCGAGATCGCCTCGAAAATTCAGGAGGTTTTCTCATCGATACGAGTGGTCAAAGCATTCGCCAGGGAGAAATACGAAAAAAAGCGCTTCAAAGAAGCCAGCATGGAAACCGTCGAACTGGCTCTGCGCGCGCGCGCGTTAAAGGCGGGTCTGTCGCCCGGCGTCCAGCTCATCACGGCCTTCGGGACGGCGCTCGTGCTCTGGTACGGAGCACGGCTGGTTCTGGCTGCAGAGTTGACTCTGGGGGGCCTGACGACGTTCCTTGCTTATTTGGGGAAGCTGTATTCTCCCATTCGAGCGTTGTCCAGGCTGCCCGATAATTTTTCGAAACCGGCCATCGCGTTCGAGCGCATCCAGGAAGTGATGGATGTGGAGAGCAAAAGCCGGGCAGGCGAGAAGCCCCACAAAGCACCGGAATTTCAGGGCCGAATCGAATTTGAAAACGTGAGCTTCGGCTACGCTCCCGGCCGTCTGATCTTGAAAGATATTAATCTGGTTATCGAACCGGGCCAGACTGCGGCATTTGTCGGGCCGACAGGCGCGGGCAAAACGACGATCATCAGTCTGATCCCGCGCTTCTATGAGCTGACGTCGGGAGCCATCCGCATCGACGGCGAGGATGTGCGCAACCTGAAGTTGAAATCCCTGCGCCGGCAACTTGGATTTGTGTTGCAAGAAACGCTGCTCTTCCGTGCGCCAATCTGGCAAAACATCGCGTATGGCAAACCGGCTGCCACGCGTGAGGAGATTATCGAAGCCGCAAAGCTGGCGAATGCGCACGATTTCATCGAGCAATTGCCGAATGGATACGACACTATGGTCGGCGAGCGCGGTGTCACGATTTCCGGGGGCCAACGTCAGCGCATCGGGATCGCTCGCGCCGTCATCCGCAATGCTCCCATTCTCATTCTCGACGAGCCAACGTCCGGACTCGATGCTGTATCCGAAGCCATCGTTTTCGATGCCCTCCACCGGTTGATGAAGGGCCGGACCTGTATTGTGATCACTCATCGCCTCGCAACCATCCGCAAGGCGGATGTCATCTTTGTCCTGAAAGACGGAGCTATCGTCGAGCGCGGCACGCATGAGCAACTGCTGGCCCTCGATGGCTTGTATCGCCACTTACACGACACACAGTTTAAAAAGGAAGAGAGCGCCATCGCAGAGTAAATAACATGGAGCAAGCTACCCTCTCCCTCTGGGAGAGGGTAGGGTGAGGGTCTCAGGATTCGCCGGGACCTGTGACCCTCACCCGGGGCAACCACCTTTGGTCCATGATCGCCGCCACAGTCCTAAGGGCCCGCTTATGCTACACTGAACGTTTCTAAAGGGCATCCAGGAGGTTACCAGTGCCGCGCACGAAAATGACTCGTCACGAGCTCAAAGAGCAGGACGAAATCACGACGTCATTGCAGAAGTTCACCGATTTTGTCGTGCTACGCAAGAAAGAAGTCACGACGGCTTTGACGGGTGCGGCCGTATTGGCAATTGTTATCTTCGGCTATGGTTACTACCGCTCGAACCGGAACGCGAATGCGCAAGCGCAATTATCGCAGGCAATCAACACATTCAATGACACTGTCAATATCAAATCTGATAAGGAGCGTTACGAAAAAACGATTGTTGAAGCCCAAAAAACTTACGATCAATACCGCTCATTGCCGATCTCCAATATTGCGCTCTACTACGTTGCGCTGAGCCAGGAAGGGCTCGGCAATACGGCAAAAGCAACTCAAACGCTTCAGCAGGTTGCCGAAGTAGGAGACGCGAGTATCAAGGGCGTTGCGCAATTCGCAATGGGCGCCATTTACAAGAAGCATGGTGAGACCCAGAAGGCGATCGATGTCTACAAGCAGATCTATGATCGGGGTGGGTACTCGAAAGCGGCAGTCGCATACGAATTGGCATCTTTGTACGAGGCGAACAAGCAACCCGATCAAGCGAAGGACTTCTACCAGAAGCTGGTTTCCGAATTTCCCGACTCGCCGTTCCGGCAAAACGCCGATGATGCTCTGAAACGGCTGGGAGCAACTGCGCCGCCCGCAGGGCAGAAGCCGTCATAGCGCGCTCCGTCTAATCTTGAGACCCTCTTCCAAAAGGAGGGGTAATCTGGAGTTATGAGCAAACGGTTTCTTGTTGATCTGAAGGATTTGGCCCACGAGAAAATTTCGTTTCAGGCATCCTTCGAACCGGGCGTGGTGGAGTTCGGCAGCGAGAATGTTCAGCAGGTCGGTCCCCTACATTGGATGGCATCGGCTGAACGCGCGGGAAATGCAATCCGGATCACCGGGTCATTGAATACCAGCATCGAGCTGCCCTGCTCTCGATGCCTTGAGCCGGCGCGGATCGCCATCAGCAAGCCATTTGATCTGTTCTTCAGAAAACGCGAGGAAGGGATGTTCGACGAAGACGAAGAAATCGAGTTGCATGAAAAAGACACCCGGACGGCGTTCTTCGCGGGAACCCAACTAGCCGTTGCCGACATCTTGCGCGAGCAGATTTTATTGGCGCTTCCGATGAAAGCGCTGTGCGCGATAGACTGCAAAGGCTTGTGTCTTCATTGCGGGACCAACTTGAATTCCGGTAGCTGCGGTTGCGCAAAAGACGATTTCGGTCCTCATATAGACACTTTGCTCGAGATCAAGCGGCGGCTGGAACGGCGAAGCTCATAAAAGCTCGCCGCCCTCTCCTTTTGGGAGAGGGCGGCGCGAAACGTGTGAGGGTACAAGATTTGCCGAAACCTGAGACCCTCACGCTACCCTCTGCCAGAGGGAGAGGGTGAATTTTCACATTTCCGGAAGCTGGAGTTAAGGTATGCCAAATCCAAAACGACGACACTCGAAGGCGCGGCGCGACCGCCGGCGGGCGCACGATCATTTGACGGCGCGATCCTTCTCGGAATGCTCCAATTGCCACGAGCTGCGCATGCCGCATCGGGCCTGTCCTCACTGCGGCTACTACAAGGAGCGGGAAGTTATCGAGACCGCTGAGGAATAACTCCTCATGGCCGAAATCAAAATCGCAGTCGATGCGATGGGCAGCGATCAGGCGCCCGCAGTCGAGGTCGATGGCGCTGTTCAAGCTGCCGCCGAATACGGAATTCCCATTGTGCTGGTTGGGCGGGAAGATCGTGTTCACGATCAACTGCGGAGGCATGACACTGCCAATTTGGCCATCGAAGTTGTCCATGCCAGCGAGGTCATCACCATGGAGGAATCGGCCGCAACAGCCGCGCGCAAAAAGAGAGATTCGTCGATTCGCGTCGCGGCCAGGCTCATGCGCGATGCCGGCATTTCGGGTATCGTCAGCGCCGGAAATACTGGCGCGGTGATGGCCAGCGTGAAAATGGTTTTGGGCACCCTGCCGGTTGTCGACCGGCCGGCACTTTCGACGGTGCTGCCAACACAGAAAGGCAAGCCGGCCATCCTTCTCGATGTCGGTGCCAACGTCGATTGCAAACCGCATCACCTGGAGCAATTCGCGATCATGGGCGACATCTATTCACGCGCGATTTTCGGCATTCGGCGGCCGCGCGTGGGTTTGCTGTCGATCGGTGAAGAAGACTCAAAGGGAAACGAGCTGACGAAGGAAGCTTTCAAATCCTTGAAGCGCGCTCCCATTAATTTCATTGGAAATGTTGAAGGGCGCGATATCTTCAAGGGCGATGTCGATGTGATCGTCTGCGACGGATTTACCGGAAATGTCGCGCTGAAGTTGAGCGAGGGTCTGATCGAAACCTTTAGCGCCATGCTTCGCCAAGAATTGGAAAAGACGCTGGCTGCCAAGCTCGGATACATCTTCTCAGAAAAAGCGTTCCGGGCTTTCCGGCGGCGCCTGGATTATTCCGAGTATGGAGGGGCGCCGCTGCTGGGAATCAATGGAATAACGATTGTCTGCCACGGTCGCTCCAATGCGAACGCAATCAAAAATGCCGTCCGTGTCGCGAACGATTTCTGCAAGCACAATGTGAATCGGGCAATCGAAACGGAATTTACGAAACTGGGAATCACCAGAACGGCGGGTGTCATATCGGATTTCTCTTCAGAGAGGAGTGGGGCTGTGTAGCGGCGGTCCGCGAAGCGCAAGCGCGACAGCGCGCAGCCTAAGAAAATGACCGCCGACGATCTTGCCAATTCCGGGATCGTCGGCGGTCATAGACCGCCGCTACAGTGGTCCGAATCTCGGCTTTTGCGCCAAGCGCGAGAGTATCGATCATGAAGGTTGCTTTCCTATTTCCAGGACAAGGTTCCCAGTATGCCGGCATGGGACGCGATCTCTCAGAGAAATTCCCGGAGGCCCGCGTAGCCTTCGCTGAAGCCGATGTTGCGTTGGATTTTCCGATTTCGCGCCTCTCATTTGAAGGACCCGAGGAGAAGCTGAAACTTACAGAAAACACCCAGCCCGCGATACTCACAATGTCGACGGCCGTCTTTCGCGTTCTGGAGGCGAAGGGGATCCACCCGGACTTTGTCGCCGGACACAGCCTGGGCGAGTATTCCGCTCTCGTCGCTGCGGGCGCAATGAAATTGCGAGATGCGGCAGCACTGGTTCGGAAGCGCGGACGATACATGCAGGAGGCGGTCCCTGTCGGCGCCGGCGCCATGGCGGCTGTGGTCGGATTGGATGTATCCGTCGTTCAGGCCATTTGCGAACGTGCCGCTGAAGGACAGGTTGTATCCCCGGCCAATCTGAACTCGCCCGGTCAAATCGTGATCGCGGGTAATCGTGAGGCTGTTGAAAGGGCCGTAGTTCTTGCAAAAGAGGCGCGCGCGAGGATGGCGGTTCTGCTGAAGGTCAGTGCGCCTTTTCACAGCGCGCTGTTGAAGCCGGCCGAGCACCGGCTATCGGCGGATTTGGATCGTTGCGAATTCGCGGATCTTCAATATCCGCTCGTCACAAACGTCGATGCAGCGGTGATCCGAACAGGCATGGAAGCACGCAGCGCTTTGAAGCGCCAAGTCTCGCGTCCGGTTCGCTGGCATGAAAGCATTGAGCGTTTGCTGGATGAAGGCGTGCGCATTTTTGTGGAAGTCGGGCCGGGCAAAGTGTTGCTTGGTTTGGTTCGATCTTTCGATAAGTCAGTTACAATGCTGAGCGCTGAAGACGAGAAATCGGTGGAAAATGTTTTGAACGCGCTCCTATAATTGCGGGCTTATTCGCGCCCTCGCGCTTGCAGCGTCAATATAGGGAGGTCTTTGAGAATGGCATCCTCAGTTGAAGATAAGGTCAAACAAATCATTGTTGAACAGTTGGGCGTCGACGAATCTGAAGTGACGCCCACCGCTTCCTTCATCGACGATCTTGGCGCGGATTCGCTGGATACCGTCGAACTGGTCATGGCCCTTGAAGAAGGTTTTGGAATGGAAATTCCCGACGAAGACGCCGAAAAAATTACGACAGTCAAAGACGCGATCAACTACATCGAGTCTCATCTGCCGAAATCCTAATAACAGCGGTTGTAAGAGGTTGCATTTGCAAAAGCGCAGAGTTGTGGTCACCGGCGTCGGTTTGGTTACCGCGCTGGGAACGGGAACAGAAGAGACCTGGAGAGGCTTATGTGAAGGACGCAGCGGAGTCACCAGGATAACCCGTTTTGACGCCACACAGTTTTCCACTCAGATTGCCGCCGAGGTCAAGGACTTCGATCCCCTCCGATGGTTCGAGAAAAAAGACGTCAAGAAGATGGATTCGTTCATCCACTATGCCGTTGCAGCGGCGGAAGGTGCAATGAAACAGGCGGGTTTGACTGTCGGGCCCGAGTTGGCGGAGCGCACAGGCGTATTCATCGGTTCCGGTATCGGCGGATTTACGATCATCGAGCGCGAACATCAGGCGTTTCTTGAAGGTGGTCCGAGGAAGATATCGCCGTTCTTTATCCCGTCCAGCATTATCAATCTTGCCGCAGGACAGGTTTCGATCCGGTTCGGAGCCCGAGGTCCGAACTCCGCACCATGCACAGCATGTTCTTCAGGAGCACACGCGATTGGCGACGCCTTTCGAGTAATTTCTCACGACGATGCCGACATCATGATCTGCGGCGGGTCGGAAGCGGCCGTTACTCCGATGGGAGTCGGCGGTTTTGCCGCAATGCGAGCTTTATCGACCCGCAACGAAGAGCCGCATCGCGCCTCGCGCCCCTTCGACAAAGATCGTGATGGTTTTGTCGTCGGCGAAGGCGCGGGCGTGCTCGTGCTCGAAGACCTGGAATTTGCGAAAAAGCGCGGTGCTCAGATCATCGCCGAACTTGTCGGATATGGCATGAGCGGTGATGCATTCCATATTACGCTTCCGCCCGACGATGGAAATGGCGCTCATCGCGTCATGCTCAAGGCGCTTACCGATGCTGGAGTTCGCCCCGGCCAGATCGACTACATCAATGCGCACGGCACTTCGACTCCTCCCAATGACCGCATCGAGACCTACGCGATCAAGCGGCTCTTTGGCGAACACGCGCGCAAGCTCGCCATCAGCTCGACGAAATCTATGATCGGACACCTGCTGGGCGCGGCTGGCGCCGTCGAAGCGGGAATCACTTCGCTCGTTGTCAAGCGGGGCATCATTCCGCCGACCATCAACTACGAGACGCCGGATCCGGACTGTGATCTCGACTACGTGCCAAACAAGTCTCGCAGAGTGGCCGTTGGCTATGCCCTCTCGAATTCCTTCGGTTTTGGGGGCACCAACGCGGCCCTCCTCTTCAAAAGATACGAACGTGGAAGTCCCGATCGTTCCCCTGCTATGTAGATTGCGGTCGAGCCTACACCACTTTTGTGTCCATGACCTGTACCAGCGGTGTCGTCCGCACACGGGCAGGGGAATATGTTGATTGCCAGCCTCAGTAAGTCTAGAATGCCGCAAATATTTTGGCGGCGAGTAGCGAACCACGTGAGGAGGGCGCTTGCGAACCTTTCTTTTGATTGGATTATTGCTGCTGCCCGGCAGGTTATTGGCGCAGAATCCCTCGGATGAAACATCCCTCATCGAGGATGATGAGCCGGTTGCGAGCTCCGCGGAAACGCTTCAACTCTCGTTCAAGAACAGGCCTTCGCTGCGGATTGGCGAATTTGCCAACATTGACTTCAAGACCAAGTGGCATCTCGATTTTCGCGGCTTCGATCCGCCCAAGTGGGATGCTCCTGCGAAAGTCACCGCGCTTCCATCAACTCCTCCGACCTTCTATGTAACGCGCGCACGATTGGGGCTGAAAGGGAAGGTCACTAAATACTTCGACTACGAAATCGAACGTGATATGCGCCAGACCGTTGGGAGCGATCATGAGTGGCATCCGTGGAAAGATAACTATGTGGATTTCAACGCCCACCGCTGGCTGCAAGTCCGGGCAGGGAAATTCAAAGTGCCGTTCGGGATGGAGGCGAATCTATCGGAAGATCGTCTGGACTTCGCGTTCAAGTCGCGGATGTCCGACGTTCTAGCGCCCGCGCGAGAGCGCGGCGTCATGTTGCACGCGCAGTTTCTGAGAAGCAGCCGGATGCAATATCAGGTCGGCGTCTTTCGGTATGACGGAGAGGCTTCCGATATCCACGGCGTTCCAACTGCCGGAAGGACGTATGCTGCGCGGTTGAGCGGAGAACCGCTCCGTTCTATGCGACGGCTTCCAAGAAACATCCGCCATATTTACCTTGGTGTCGCCGTAACGCGCGGGCGGATGTTCGATGGTCTCAATGGTACTAACGGCTCAACTTTTTCCGGTTTCACATACTTCGATCATTTTTATGTACGCGGCAACCGGCAGAGGTTCGGTACTGAACTGTCTTGGGTAGAAGGTCCGGTCACGGTGAAAGGCAAATACATTCATATGTCCGAAGAACGAATAGGCCAAGGCATTCGAGGTGAAAATCTTCCGGACATACTTTCTCGGGGTTGGTATGTGCTGGGAGGCTGGAATGTTCTAGGAAAATTGAAGTCCAGCGGCAGGCCGAAGAACCCGCTACTGACCGGCCGCGGCTTTGGGTCAATAGAGGTGTCGGGACGGCTCGACGTATTAACCTTCTACAGTGCGCCTGGTCCCGGATTGCCATCTCGTAGTCCTCGTGCGCCGACAATCCTTCCCAATAGCGAACGCACGTGGACATTTGGCCCAACGTGGTATCTCAATCGTTTCGTGAAAATCCAGGCCCACGCCCAACGCGAACGGCTCACCGATATCGAGCGCAAAGCGGTGATCGGCCGCGATGTATTCTGGACGGGCATCATCAGACTGCAACTGGCGATGTGAGGTGTCACTATGCGCAATCTGACGATCGCTCCTGTCTTAGCATCTCTAGCAGTTCTGACGTTCTGTTCGCAAGCGTTTGCCCAAACTCAGGATGACTTGTTTAATGGCGACATCCTGCATGAAATCCGTCTTTATATAGCGCCCGAAGACTATGTCACCTTCAAGGAAACCAATTTCACTTGCCAGACGCAGGAGCTTGAGGCTTTAGCGGGAGCGGTGATTTCGCCTCTGCCGCGCGTCATATGCCATTTTCCTGTCGAGTTTCATTGGAAGTTCAACGGAATAGACATCACGCTGCCTCAGGCTGCCATCGAGTCACACGGCAAGGGAAGCCGCAGCAATTTCAAGCCATCCTTCAAGATCGACTTCAGCCGCTACGAGAGCCGCAACAACTTTCTCGGCCTGAGATACCTGATTCTTCGCGCGGATACGCAGGATCCTTCGTTGATGCACGAACGCGTCGCGATGACTTTCTTCCGGAAGCTCGGAATTCCGGCGCCGCGAGAAGTGCACACGCGGCTGTATATCAATGATCAATATGCAGGACTGTACACGATCGTGGAGGCTGTCGATCCGATTTTTACTCAGCAAAACCTTGGGGAAAGCAGTGGCTACCTCTACGCCTATGAATGGATCATGCCGTGGTCTTTCGCCGACCTGGGGCCGGATCCTTCGAAATATTCGCCGCTGCCGTTTAAACCGGAGAATAATCTCATCTATCCTGTCGTGGAACCTATCATAGAGATGGTGCGGACGATCAATCAGGCTCCCGATGCGCAGTTTTCATCCGTTGTGTCGCAGTACATCGATCTGAAGGCGTTCTTCAAAGAAATCGCAGCCGAGAACTTCGTCGCCGAACAGGATGGAATCATCGGTGGTTATCTGCTGAACAATTTCTTTTTGTACAGATTCGGGGGAACGCTTCGATCGATTTTTCTTCCGTGGGACAAGAGCAACAGTTTCTGGCAGATTGATTGGCCGATATTTCACAATTTTTCTTCGAATCTTCTGACGTGGCGCTCGCTCGCTGTCGCGCCGGACCTGATCGCCCTTTATAGAGGCGCGCTGCAGCAAGCCGTCGATGTCGCAGGCGGGCCGGGCGGATGGCTTGAACAGGAAATCACCAGGGAGTATCAGCAAATCCGCCAGGCTGCCTATGACGATCCATTCAAGCTTGGCGATAAATTTGCCAGCGGAATTCTGAGGCCGGTTTCCAATGACGACTTCGACGCCGAGGCGGCATATCTGATCCAGTTTGCGCGCCAGCGCTCCGCCTTTGTGCGTGCGCAATTGAACAGCGGATTGATTCTGCAGTGAAATTCGGGACCCCGAATTTCACTGCCGCTTCCAGTAGAAGTACAGAGGCAATCCAACCAGGACGGTCACAATACCCATGGACGACTCCACCGGACGGCCCCAGAGCGTATACGCCAAGATCCATACCGAAAACACAATGAACAGCAACGGAGTCCACGGATAGAAGGGCACTCGAAAAGGACGGACCTCTTCGGGCCGCCGATGGCGTAGAACGATTACCGATGCCACAGCCATCGCGGAAAAAAAGACAAGTACGAAACCCGAGTACACGATCAGAGGTTCGAAGGCGCCGAAAAGGATTAAAACGGAAATCCAGACGGCTTGCCAGACGATAGCCGTTGCGGGACTTCCGTAAACCGGATGAATTTTACCCGTCTTTTTGAAAAAAACTCTGTCAGCAGCCATTGCAAAATACACTCGTGGACCGGCAATGATCATCGCGCTGGCGGATGCGAGAATCGAAAGAGCCATCATGCTGGCTACAACGTGTGTGGCCACAGGTCCAAACAGCGCAAGGGAGGCTTTCTCGCCAACCTGCAACACACCACTCATGCCTTCAATACCCAAGGCGTATAGAAAGAGCATATTCAGCCCCACATAAATGGCCGTGACTATCGCTGTTCCTGTAATCAGCGCTGCCGGCAACGTTCTGTGTGGCTGACGAACTTCTCCTGCAATGTATGCCGCCGCGTTCCAACCACTGAAAGAAAACAAAACGAAAATTAAGGAAACGGATCCGTTGCGAAACACGCCTTCCGGCAGGATTCCGCCGGCACCGGAATGAAAGTTTGCCCAGTCCCCTCGTCCGAGCCAAAAACCAGCAATCATCAGGACAGCAATAGCTGCCGCTTTAGTCACAGTGAGTAACACTTGAAGTTGCCCGCCTCGATGCGTTCCGGTGATGTGCGCAAGTGAGAGAGCCCAAAGCACAATAAGCGCGACCATCTGCGCTGAGCCGAGATGAACAGAAAGCGGACCGAAATGAACCGTCCAAAAAATGTTTTCGGGACCTAGAGAAGGGAAAAAGTGTGAGAGATAGGCCGCAAATCCGATGGTAGCTGCGCCGATGGGCGCAGAAAAACCCGCGATAAAAGAGGCCCACCCGGTGAGAAAACCAAAAATAGAACCAAACGCTTCGCGCAGGTAGACATATTCTCCGCCTGCTTCCGGAAACATCGCCCCCAGTTCGCTATAGGATAGGGCGCCGGCGAAAGCGAGAACGGCGCCAATGATCCAGATACCCAATACCGCGAACGGACTCCCTAAATCCCGAGCAAGAAAACCGGGCGTTGTATAGATGCCGGACCCGATCACATTGGCAATGATCAGGCAGGTTGCCAGAAACAGCCCCGCGTTGCGCTTAGCGCGGTTTGAGAAGCCGGCGCAACTTCAGTCCGGGCCAACTAATTCCTCCTTGGAACAGGAAGAATAGCCACAAAAAGACACAAAAGGTTCAAAATTTTCGCGTCACGGACGTGGCTTCGAGATCGCCGCTGCCGCCTTTCGGATAGCCCGAAACGACGATGCGATCGCCGACGTGGAGATCTGAAAACTGCATATCCATATCTTCTAACTTCAACATCGTATCTTTAGTGACGAAGACTTTGTATTCCTTGACTTGACTAGAGCCTCCTCCGGGAGGTCCGCCGTCCCCGTCGGGAAACCTGCCACCGTCCGGATAGCCACCGCCCGGATAGCGTCCTCCTGGGTAGCCTCCGCCTGGATAACCGCCGCGCCGGCGGCCGCCGCCACCAGAGCCGCCGCCACGGCGTTCCGGCCGTGGGGTTGTCGGATTCCCCTCGGCGACGTTCCTGACCTGCAATGTCTTTTTCTTCGCATCAATCTTGACGATTTCTGCTGTGCCGACAATTTGTGCCTTACTCGTGCTGTTGCCCTGTCCGCTTTTGGATTGGGCGGTTACGGAGACAGCTGTGAACAACGATAACGAAATTAGTGCGAGGGTTTCCTTCATTCCGAGTCTCCTCGATTGACTTTTCCTATTCTATTTGATCGTGAATGTTAAGGTGATGGTGTAAAATAATGCAAATTTCTTGGCATTCATACACTCAACCTATAAGTATGAAGCTCGACCGAGGTGCCTATGACTAATCGCCAGATCGTGACTCTAGGGATCGTGATTTTTTGCATTCTCGTCGTCTTGCCGTTCACGGTGGCAGCTCAAGGCCAGCGCGAAGGGCGCGGTGGCGGTGGAGGCGGAGCGCCGCCGGTGAACCTGCAAATACTACCGAAAGACTGGACGCGGCAACAGGTTGTCCAGGTGATGCAGGGGTTCAACATGGCTCTTGGTGTGGGCTGCAATCATTGCCACATCGAGATGGCCGGCGCGCCGCCGAATGAGAAAGGCGTCATACCTATTGATGCCGCTCCGGACGATAAGCAAACGAAGAAGACAGCCCGTGTGATGATGAGGATGGTCGCCCAGATTAACGACACTTTTGGCAACCAGATTGGCAAGCCGGCTTCCGAAGTTGTCAGAGTGCAGTGCGTTACTTGTCATCGCGGCTCCGCGATTCCGAAAACGCAGTAGAGAATTCGGGAAAGAATTCGGGGGAGCAACCGATTTTCTTCTAGTTCAGAAATTTCGGAGTCTGTCCCCGAATTTCCCGGATTATTTACCAGGTCTTATGGAGGTTCAGTTATGAAAAGAACGATTGTTTTGTGCGCACTGCTCGCGCTCAGCGCGCTGTCCATAGTCGTCGCTGCGCAGCAGGGAGGCGGCGGTCAGCAAGCGCGAGTTGTCGAGGCCGAGAAACTCAAGGACAATTTGTGGGTGCTCAAAGGCGGCGGTGGCAACACGGCGGTGTTCGTGACCGCGAACGGAGTGGTTGTTGTCGACGCGAAGAATCCCGGCTGGGGTAAGCCGATTCTCGACAAGATCAAGGAACTCACAAACAAACCCATCACGACATTGATCAATACCCACACCCATGGCGACCACGTCAGCGGCAATGTCGAATTCCCAGCCACGGTCGATATCATCGTGCAGGAAAACACGAAGACTAACATGCAGAAGATGATTCCGAATAGCACGGCTCAGGACCAGACCATACCCGCTCAAACGATCTTTCAGCAGAACGGGGGTAAAGGGCTGCCGAAACGTACATTCAAAGACAAAATGACGTTGCTCAAGGGCCCTGACGAAGTCGATTTGTATTACTTCGGACGTGGCCACACCAATGGTGATGCCTGGGTTTTGTTCCCTGCGCTGCGAGTTGTTCATGCCGGCGATATCTTCTCGGGCAAGAACGTTCCCCTCCTCGATGCGAATAACGGCGGAAGTGCTGCTCTGATTGCGGATAGTCTCGAGAAGGGCTATAACGCTTTGAACAAAAGCGCCGACACAATCATCACCGGTCACAGCACTCAGATGACGATGGCCGAACTCAAAGAGTACATCGCCTTCAATCGCGAATTCTTTAACGATGCACGAGGCGCGAAAAAAGCCGGCAAGAGCTCCGACGATGCCGCTACGGCATGGAAGATACCTGCAAAATACACAGGCTATGCCCCGGCGGACGCGAACCGTCTTAAGAACAATATGAAGCTGGCGTACTCCGAACTGGATAAGGGTTCAACCAACTAGGGCAAGGACTGCGCCCGTGATCCCACGACTTGTGGATGCGGCTGCGCAGCCCTTGCGTTCTGCGCTGTGAGTCCTGAGTTTTGAGTAAGACGCTTGGCTTACTCAGAACTCAGAACTCAGAACTTAAAACTGCTTTTGCGCTTGTCTTCCTTCTCGCCGGCTTTTTTTGGACATCGGTTTAAATTTCGGAACGCACTGGGATGAGAACCGCGCCAAGTTTGATTCCGTCCGGGACAGCCTTAGGAACGGTCTCCTTCTGCAAGGAGCTGCGCTCAGCCCAGAGGGAAAAGAATACAACCACGGTGGTTTGAATTATCTTCTCATCTGGGCGGGACTCACACCTGAAGTCCTGCGATTTTTGATCGTGGGCCCGCATACTCTTGAAAGTTTGTCGCGGACCATAAACCCAATCCTCTATACAACCACCGTTCGGGTGAGGGTGCGCGCGATTTATGTCGTCCTCTCAGGTCTGTGCATCGTTTGGTCATTTGGCCTCGTCCTCCTGCTGGGCCGCAGCCGGATGGAGGCATTGCTGGCCGCCGCTCTTCTGTCGTGTTCGTGGGAATTTGCATACCATAGCCGATGGATAGCTCCCGACGCGGTGATGGCGCAGTTCCTCTGGCTCTCGTTGTTATGTCTCGTTGCCGGCGAAATCTCAGGAACGCTGTCCTGGTTTTATCTAGGGGCGGTCGCGATGGGTCTTGCCGGGGGGACGAAATACACCGCCGCATTGCTCTTGCCCTTCTTCGTCGCCGGCGCGGGATTTTCGCTTTGGCGCAAAAACGGCGCGGTACGCTTCGTGGCAAAAAACTCCGTGGGTATTGTGCTCACGGCTACCGGCACGTTCGTTCTCACCACGCCTGGCACAGTCCTGGATCCTTTTCGTTTCTTCTATCAACTGGGCGAGCAGCAGGAAATGTACGGCACCGGTTGGTATGGCTACAGCGTGAAGCCGGGTGTCGCACACTTCATAGAGATATCGAAGTACTTTACCTTTCAGTTTTTTTCTCATTTTGGGCCAATCTCCGCAGTGCTGGCTGTGTTCTCATTCTTAGGTATTGCCGCGCTGTTACTGGAACGGAAGCCGGCGAGTTGCCTCGCCGCAGCATTTTGTTTCGCGTATCTCGTCTTCTTTTCACTTCAGAGTACACTGATTGTCAGGAACTTACTTGTCGTCGTCCCGTTCCTGTCGCTTGCCGCTGCTCGCGGGATCACCGTTGTCGCTCATCGCTTTGGCCGGAACCTGAGTTTCGGCCTTTATGCAGCGATCGGAGTTCTGCTGGCGGCTAATTTCGGCTGGGAGGTGTACGCGGCGAGACAGATCAAGTTGCGGAATCATCCGGAATACTTCTTGCAGAAATTTCGAGAGTACGTGGAAGGGAGACCCAACCACAAATTTCTCGTTTCAGCGAGATTGTTCGGTGCGCTTCGGAATACTCAAGCGCCAATGCCTGCCAATATGACCGCCGATTCCAGCGTGGATTACACGAAAATAGCTTTCTTCCAAACTGAAGGAGCGGATACCCACTGGGAGACCTGGCCGAGTAACGTCTGGAGCCTCTATGAGCGAGTATTTGGTCCGCAGGAGGTGAATCTGGAAGCGTATACGACGTTCATTGGCAACGAGAGAATCATTGTTATCACTAAGGAGAACTTCAGGAAACTGCCGCTGAAAGATACGGATCTTGCGGTTCCACAGTAGAGGTAGCGGCGGTCTGTGTAACAAGTCGTGCTTTCGTGTTTTCTTGGCAAGGTTTTACCCCAACGCATTCCCCTCCTCTGCGAGGCTCTGC
>Ga0209803_1001288_pt1 | contig 16431 bp, 21 predicted proteins | sample GraSoiAngelo_138_FD_185895 | JGI IMG/M metagenome (GOLD analysis project Ga0209803, IMG submission 185895) | Grasslands soil microbial communities from the Angelo Coastal Reserve, California, USA - 14_0929_09_40cm (SPAdes) (version 2) | ecosystem: Environmental > Terrestrial > Soil > Grasslands ...
AACCGCTGATTCGAGTCGGCAACGCAGAGGGTGTGCGAAGGTCATTTCGGCAAAGGCCCGGACGGTTGCTGCGCCCCTACAACGTTTCGCCATCGCACCCGGCTCGCTGGCGCGCCGTCGTTCGGGCGTTTAAGGCGGCGAGTTCGAAACGGATCAACAACCTAAGGGGAACGCCGGGAATGCCTGTCTGGCAGCGCGGTTATTACGAACATGTCGTTCGCGGAGAGGGCGAACTGGAGCGCATTCGCCAATACATCGTGGACAACCCTCGAAATTGGGCGGGTGATCTCGATAATCCGGGAAAGAGCTAATTAGCGTGGGACGATGCTTGGGTATTCTTTGAGGCGGGCTTCGATTTGGTTGCGGGTGGGGATGGCGGTGGTGCCTTCGCCTTCGACGGAGAAGGAGGCGGCGCAGGCGGCGAAGCGGGTGGCTTTCCAGACGTCGCCGCTTTCCCAGAGGCGGATGAGGAAGGCGGCGGCGAAGACGTCGCCGGCGCCTGTCGGGTCTACGACGTTGGCGGGGAAGGCGTCGATGTGGCGCCAGTTGCCGCGCACACAGATGTCGGCGCCGTTGTAGCCGCGCGTGAAGGCGACGATCTGGACGAGGTCCGACCAGTAGGTGAGCGCGGGCGGGGCTTCTCCCGGGGGGATGTCCTCGTCCGAAAGGAAGAGGGCTCGAGCGTGCCGGAGCATTCCGTGGACGTGGAAATCGGCGGGCATGACCGGGCGGACGCGGTTCTCGCGGCCAACACGACGCAGCCAGCCCTGCGCGCCGATGCCGAGCATCGAGCCGCCGAAACGGGCCGCCATCGCTTCGTCGACTTCGCCAATCACGGGGCCGAGAAGGACGATCGGTATGTTGCGCCAGTCGGGCGGGAGATAGTCCGGCGTAAGGGGGGCAGCGCGCTGGGGAACGAACTGGAGGCGCGGCCCTTCACCGTAGAGGTTGCGCATCTGGGTGGTGCTTCGGCTGTGGACGACCTCGAAATCGATGCCTGGCAGGAGTTCGCTAAGCGGGAGATCGGCTGAGGCGGAGGTAAGGACGGCGGTGCGGAGGCCGAGGTTACGCGCCATCGTGGAGGCGAAGGAGGCAGCGCCGCCCAGCCGCCACGAGGCGGGATCGCTTTCCGAGATGAGGTCCTGGACGATGTGGCCGATAACCAGGAACTGCGGTCGCATCGTGCGCGGGCCGCCTAGATGCGCGGCCCCTCGAAGGGCCCTGGCGAGCGCCCGGGCCCTTCCCGGCGATGGCGGGGGCCGCCGTTCCCGCGCGGACGGATCACCACCTTCCGGCCCTCGCCGAAACCGGTCGACGCGGTCATGACGCTCGGGTCGTCGGCGAGCGCGATGTGAATGATGCGGCGCTCCGCGGCAGGCATCGGCTCGAGCGTCATCGGCCGCCGCGACTGGCGGACGCGGTCGGCCATGCGGCGCGCAAGCCCTCGCAGGGTGTCCTCGCGCCTGCGGTGGTAAGCCTCAACATCGACAGTGACGAGGACGCGGCTGCCGAGCTTGCGCGTGACGAGGACGTTGATGAGGTACTGGAGCGCGGACAGAGTGCTCCCGCGGCGCCCAATGAGAAGGCCGAGGTCTTCGCCCTCGACGTCGAGCACGGCGGTGGCGCGGCCGAGGCCGTCGGCGGCGGTCTCCGGCTCGCGGACAGAGACGTCGGCGATGATGTCCATGAGGACGAGAAGCTCGCGCAGGAACTGGTGCGCATATTGCACCTCTTCGGCGTCGAGGTCTTTGATCTCGACGCGCTCGCCGAGCAACTCCTCGGGGATCGGCTCTTCCTCCCCGTCTTCGGCAGGCCTTCGGATGGGCTCTACGAGCGCGGTGACACGGACGCGCGCCTGCTCGCCGCCGAGGCCAAAGAGGCCAGGCTTCCCAGGCGTCAGGACCTCGATGTCTACCTGGCTGCGCTTAAGGCCCAGGTCCTCGAGGGCGATGTCGATCGCTTCATCGACGGTTTTTGCGCTTACCTCTACGCTTTCCATGGACAGGCCTCACTCTCGCGGCCGAAGGTCCGGCGCCGTCTGGGGCAGTGGCGGGGGCGCTTTCCTCCGGTTGTTTTGATTGCGTGCGTTTGGGCTGTTCGCGCTTCTTCGAGGCCGCCGTAACGGTTGCGTCGGCGGGCGCGAGGGAAAATAGCTGGCGCCAGCTTAAGGCGCGGCGACCGTAGACGTAGTAGCCGGCGAACAGCTGAAAGACGTTCGAAGTGACCCAGTAGACACCGACGCCGCTGGGCAGGTTGAGCGTCAGGAAGAAGAGCATCATCGGCATCATCCAGGCCATCATCTGCTGCTGTTGTTGCTGCTGCGGGTTGGCGTTCGGGGTCATGCTCATCTTCTGCTGGACGTAGGTCGAGACGCCGACGATAAGGGGCAGGATGTAGGTGACGTCCGGCTTGCCGAGGTTCAGCCACAGGAAGTGCTGATCCAGCGGGATGGCGTTTTGGAGCATGGGGATGTTGTAGAGGTGCTGCGAGAGGCCGACGAGGCTCTCGGGACTACCGCCCACGACGAAGCGTAGCGCCCGGTAGAGGGCGATGAAGACGCCCATCTGAATGATTAGCGGCATGGCGCAGCCGAGCGGGTTGAAGCCGACCTCCTTGTAGAGCTTCATCATCTCTTCCTGGCGGCGCTTCGGGTCCTTGTACTTCTTCTGGACCTCCTGGATCTGCGGCTGGGCCGCCTGCATCGCGCGCGTGGACTCGAGCTGGCGGATGGTGAAGGGGATGGTCGCGAGGCGGAGGAGGAGGGTGAAGAGGAGGATGGCGAGCCCGAACTGGCCGAAGACGATGATGTCGAGGAAGACGAGGGCGTTAATGAGCGGTGTGATGAGGAGCGTGTCAAAGGCGCGGCCCGGGCCGAGAAGCACGAAGAGAATCACGACGAGGCCGATGATGGCGAACATGATGGCGTTACCACGGCTACCGCGTGGGCGGCCGGCGGAGTCGGAGGGCGCCGCGACACGCGTCACAGCGATACCTCGGCGCACAGGAGGGCGGCGGTCGGCGTGCCGTCGGCGGGATCGAGGCGGCAGAGGTTGCCACCCTGGGCGACGATAAGCACCTCGGCCGCGGCCGCGCGGGTTGGCGCGGGCGATGCGACCGGCGAGGCAGCAGGCGATTCGGGGGCTGTTGGACTCGGCGAGGCAGCCGGCGATTCGGAGGCCGCTGGGCTCGGTGAGGCTGATGCCGGTTGGAGGAGGAAGGGATCAGAGAGGACCGTCTTGCCGAGGAGCGTCGGCCCCCATTGGCGAGAGCCGTCCTCGGGTTTAAGGCCGTAGGCGTTGCCGCTACGGTCGACGACGACGAGAGTGCCGCCAGCGAGCAGCGGCGCGGCGCGCACGGAGTCGCTGGCCTGGAAGCTCCACAGGCGTCTGCCGTCTTTCAGGTCGACACCGTAAACGTTTCCATCGAGGTCGGCGACGTAGGCGGTGCCGTCTTTCACGAGCGGCTTCGCCCAGAACCAGTTCCCGCCTTCGAAGGGCTGGGACCAGCGCTGCTTGCCGGTCTTCGGGTCGAGCGCGTAGAGCTTGTGGTCGATGCCGCCGACGAGGAGCGTGTCATTGTTGGCGAGCGTCGGCTCCATGAGGAGGCCAGCGTCTGTCTTGAAGGAAAAGCCAGAGACCGGCGTGAGGGCGCCGGCGTCCAGGGCGTGCAGTTTTCCGTCCATGGCTGCCACGTAAACAACGTCACCAACGACGACGGGCGAGGCCCAGATGCTGCTGCCGGTCTCGAAGCGGCCTCTCTCGATGCCGGTAGCGGCATCGATGGCGTAAAGCCGGCCGTCCGTCGACGTCGCGAAGAGCGTCCCGTCCTTCGCCGCCAGCGAGCTGACGATCGCGTCGTTAGTCTCGAAACGCCATCTGGCGGAACCATCGGCGGCGTTGAGGGCGTAGACGTTTCCATCGTAGGCGCCGAAGTACACAAAGTCGCCAACGCGGATGGGAGCGCCGTAGATGCCTTCGAGCTTCAGCTTATTGCCTTCATCGGTATTCGGCGGGAATACCCAACGGACGATCGTGGCAGGGCAGCCGTCGTTGACCAGGTTGTCGTCGGCCACGCCGTTGTTCTGGTCGTCGTTCGTGTCGTTCATGCATTGGGCGCCTTCCTCCGACTTCTGGCCCGCTTTGGGACAGCCTTCGTTCACGGCTCCGTCCCCATCATTGTCCTTCGCGTCGGCGCACTCCGCGCCGGTCTCAGGGGCCATATTGGCGTCCAGAGCCGCGATCTTGCCGCGCTCGATGGTCGCATAGATGGTCTTGCCGTCGTCGGACAGCGTTGGGCCCGCCCAGCCTTGAGGCGACGCGATGCGTCCGCAAGCAGCGGCTAACAGCACGAAGGCGAGCACGACGGCGAAGACCGCCCAATGGAGATGGCGCGGGCTTGTGCGCCCGATCAGCTGAATGCTCTTCCTCCTTCGGTTGGCAGTCTCTCGGCCGGTCAAGGGACAGGATCGAGGCCGCCCCGGTTGAACGGGTTGCAGCGGACGAGACGCCAAATGGTGAGGACATACCCCTTGAGAATACCGTGCCGCTCGATCGCCTCATAGCCGTAATGGGAACAGGTCGGCTGAAAGCGGCAGGCGCCAGGCCAGCCGCCGGAGATGTTCCGCTGGTAGAAGCGGATCATCGCCAGAGATGCTTGTCTCACGCCGGTCTCTCCCCCGCGGGAGGATCTTCCGCCAGAATGCCAGCTCTGACGAGCAGATCGACCACCGCTCGATTTAGTTGCTGGAAGTTGGCATTGGCGGCGGGCGCTTTGGGGGATACGACCACATCCCAGCCGCAATTGGTCGGAAGCACGCGGATCGCCTCGCGCAGGCGGCGTCGCAGGCGGTTGCGGACGACGGCGCCACCCAGGCGCTTTGGCGTGACGAACCCGTAGCGGTTGTGTTCGAGGCTGTTGGTGAGCGCCCTTAGCACGAGCAACTCGTTGTGCCAGGAGCGGCCCCGACGGAAGACAGCGTCGAAGTCCCTTCGGCGGCGGAGCCGAAGCTCTTTGCGCATGGACGTTGAGGGGCGCGCATCGATCGGGCGCGGGCGGCTTAGACCGCGAGCCGCCACCTGCCCTTCAGCATGCGGCGCTTCAGAACGGCGCGGCCGCCCCGGGTGCTGTTGCGGGCCATGAAGCCGTGCCTTCGCAAGCGACGGCGCTTCTTCGGTTGATAGGTGCGCTTGGGCAAGAACCGGCCTCCGAATGATGTCTGACATATCGCCCACCGGCGGGCCCGTGCGGCTTGATCGCGGGCTGCGCTCAGGACAGGCCGCGCTAATTGTAGCTTGCGGCGAAAGCGGGGGTCAACGAGAGGGAGGTGGTAGGAGGTAAGAGGTGAGAGGTAAGAGGGCGAGCCTGGTGCTCCGCTCGATCGTTCGAGACGCCGCCGCCCCGAGCCCCTTCGCCCACGGCTCCTCAGGACGAGCGGAACGGAGGTACCAAGCACGAGGCGTGACTTATGCAACATCGTGCGGGTTCTTACTATCGGAGCGATGCAGTATGCGGGCGCGCGCCATTATCATTGTTACCCGATGCGACGATGGCGTCGGCCCGATTCCCATTGAAACATGCCGCCTGACAATATAGACCCACTGATTTTGGATAACCTCCGCCCTGGAGCCGCTGTGTCCAGCACGGATGGCAGAAAGGTCGGCAAGCTCTATGCCGTAGTCGTGGACGCGAGGGACGATGAGGTGACGCACATCGTGGTCAATACCGGACCTTTCTTCCCTGCTCCGGGCTTCGGAGCGCCAAACTTGGTTAGCGTTCCGATCGATGAAATGGCTGACGCCAGGGAGAAGACCGTCATCCTTAAATGTACCAAGCGAAAGTTCTCCCGCATGCCTGCCTATGCGGACTGGAGCTTCACCAAGCCCCCGGATCCCGGCGTATGGCGCATGGAGAATGCCTTGAGATTATCAATGGGTGGCTGGTCTCTTCCCATGCCAACAGAGATCATCCACAAGGCCCGATTCGAGCACGAGATCGCTCGCGACGCGCATGTTTGGCGGATCGAGCCGCACACCCATATCGGGGATGTCGACCGAATTCTTATAGACGAACAGACAAGGGAGATCGAGGCGCTAGTCGTTCGGCGTGGAGTCGTCTTCAGCCATGACGTCATTCTCCCCATTCACTACGTCGTCGAGGTGCTGGACGATATAGCGCACGTCAACATTAGTGATGATGACCTGGAACGTCTAGCGGAATTCCAAGCACCTCCCGAGCCGCGTAGCGACTGATATCTTCCGTTAGCTACGCCAGACCTCTTCCACAACCGTCCGGTCGCCCCCTAAGTCGGAGTGCGCCGAGCGTTCGCTGTTCTGCCTATGCCGCACGACTTATGTAACGACGTTTCGGCGGGCTCTTATTATCCGGGCGATGCACTAGTCACGGCCAGAAGGGGGCGCATGCGAAGACACTTACAGATAGTTTGCGCTGGGCTGCTTGTCGGCGCGCTGGTGCTGGCGGTTGCCTGTGGCGGCGGCGGAGGCGAGGGCGAGAAGCAGACATCGATCAAGCCGGCCGAGGCTGACCTGCTGGTCTCGAACCCCTCCGGGGCGCTGGGGGCTTCGGCGGGTAAGTTCGAGGACGAGGTCGACTCGGTCGAGGGAGAGTTTACCCTCGAGATGAAGATCGGCGACGTCAGCGTCGGCGCGGCCGGGACGTTCGCCTATAAGGCGCCGGACAGCGTGCACATGACGATGAATATGTCCGGCGCCAGCGAGGAGTTGCAGGGCCTCGAGCAGCTCGGCCAGTTCGAGGTGCTGATCCTGGGCGACCAGTTCTATGTGAACACCAGTTACACGGGCTGGATGTCTGGGTCCATTGATGACCTCGCGGGGGGCGCAGACTCTCTGAAAGAGCTGCGCGAAGGACATTCGCCGTTCGACTACCGGTCGTTGGTTGACAGCCTGAACGCGAAAGTGGAGAACCTGGGGGACACGACAGTTTTCGGCAAGACTTACACTCGTCTGCGCATCACGACCGACCTGAAGACGATGATGAAGGACGTCGCAGGCTCGTCTTTCGGGGACAATGGCCTGGACCCGACGCTGCTCGGCGTGGACTTCTCGTCCCCAGTGACGATGGACATTCTGGTCGACCCGGCGACGCTGCTGCCGTTTACGCTTGAGGCGAATACGAAGCTTGACTTCGGGCAGGAGTCGATGGACTTCGCGATGAAGTTCAAGTTCTTCGATTACAACGGGCGGGTGGACATTCCAGAGGCGCCGAAGGACGCGAAGCCGTTCGACAAGGCGTTCGAGGGGTCGCTCTTCGGGACTGGCCAGCCCTAGTTCCTCAACCGCCTCACAATCGAGCGCGATTTCGCTCGCGTCCAGCTCCGGCATTGGAAGGCGCATGAGCCATCGCCTACAATTGTGGGCATTCTGCTGGTGATGGAGGGAGGATGACCAATGGCCGACTGCCTGTTCTGCCGGATGGCCGAAGGCGAGGTGCCGACCGACCCGCTGTACGACGACGACCTCGTCTTCGCGATACGGGACATCAATCCGCGGGCGCCCGTACACTTCATGGTGATCCCGAAGGAGCACATTCCCACCGCTAAAGACATTCGCGGCGAGCACGGGCCTTTGATCACCCGGATGATGACTGCGGCGACGAAGGTCGCGGCGGAGGAGGGGATCGGCGACAGCGGTTACCGGCTCGCGTTCAACGTCGGTGACGACGCGGGCATGACGATCCCGCACCTGCACATGCACTGTCTGGGCGGGAGGAGGCTGGGGCCGGAGGGGTAGGGTCAAGTGTTGAGTGCCAGGTGTTAGGTGGCAGGTGGTAGGTGTTAGGGGGACAACGGGGTGTGACTCGCGTTTGGCCAGCGTGGAGATTCCTCGCCTCCACCCCCTGCCGCCGCTCGGCCCGACCCACGAGCTCGGAACGACACTTGGCGCCCGAGGCGGGAACCAAATGACGATGGTTTCCGTCTTAGCGATATCGAGAGATATCCAAGGAGGGCGCCATGCGACTACTCTTCACTACTGTTCCACTTCTCGCCGCGGTTGTGGCGGCAGCCGTGCTTCATGACTCCGGGTCGGCGGAGGCGTGCGCCGGGCTGATCGGCTCCAACGGGGCGGTCAACCTCGGCCGAACGACGACGCTGGCCGCCTATCATGACGGAGTCGAGCATTACGTCACGGCCTTCCAGTTCCAGGGCGGCGGCGGCGAGTTCGGAACGCTGATCCCGCTGCCGGGCGTGCCGACCAAAGTCGAGCGCGGCGGCGGTTGGACGCTCCAGCGACTGGAGCGCGAAACGCAGCCGCAGTTCGAGTCAGCAGCCGGGGGCGCTGGTGGCCGAGCCAGCGCCAGCGGTGCTTCAGTTATCTTGACAGCACGCATCGACGCATTGGACATCACCGTCCTCGAGGGCGGCGGACCGGACGTGGCGGTGTGGGCGGAGGAGCACGGGTTCCGCCTCTCTCCTGACGCGCCCGAAGTGCTCGACTTCTACGCGGCGCGCAGCCCGATCTTCCTGGCAGCGGTGTTCGACGGCGCTGCGGCGGCCGAGCGCGGCCAGCAGATCGGCGACGGAACGCCGGTGCACATCACGATCCCGACCTCGAACCCGTGGGTGCCGCTGCGAATCCTCGGCCTGGGCAAGCAGGCGGCGGACCGGATCGACGCGGATGTCTTTCTTCTGACCGACGACAAGCCGGCCCTGCTGCCCCAGCCGGGCGCAAAGATGGCGCTCACGCACAGCCAGGCGGCCTCCGAGAGTCTACTGACCGACCTGCGCTCGGATCAGAACAGCGCGTGGGTGCCGCAATCAGCCTGGCTGACGAAGCTGGCGATCGACAGCCCCACCAGCGACCTGAAGTTCGATCTGGCCGTTGACACGAGCGGCCGGAACAAGCCGTCGCAGGTCGCGGCCGGGCTAGTCGCGCTGCCGCGAACGGGCGGGCCGATCAGCGGCGGAGACGGGTCCGACGGTTCAGAGGTTTGGGCACTGGCAGCAGTGGCTGCGGTCGCGATTCTCGCGATCTTCGTGAGGCGCCGCTCGAAGGCGTGACACGGATCATGAGGAAGCTAATTACGCTGCTGATCATCGCCGTGGGCGGACTCGCAATCGCCGCTTGCGGCGGCGGGGCATCCGATCACGCGACGATCGAGATCCACTACTCGTCATTCGTGCAGAAAGAGGTCGAGGTGCCGGCTGGGGTGCCGGTGTCGATCACGCTGAAGAACGAAGACCCGATCGAGCACGAGTGGATCGTCGGGACGGCCGAAGTGCATGAGCGACACCGCACGGGTACCGAGCCGTTTCACGGCACGATCCCCACGGAGGTGACCGTGCCGGCGTTCCAGACGCGGGTGACGACAATCACGTTCGACCATCCGGGCGATCTGCAGTATATCTGTCACCTGCCCGGGCACGAGCAGTACGGGATGGTGGGGACTTTGCGCGTGGTTGAAGGCTGACCGCCCGCCCCCCTTAGAGAAATTTGGGGGACACCCCCAACCCCCGGCCTGGCGGCGCTTAAATTGGGTCTGGCTGGCTGGCCCGAAAATACGGGATCGCCAGGCCTCCGCAGGGCGGCGCACGCGAAGCCCTTCGACGAACGCTCCTGGCGTCGCTGCTCAGGGCGAACGGGAAACCGAGCGAGGGACACTTCTCTCTTGACTTTTGTAGCACATATGTTCTAGCATTAGTCCGCATGGAACCCCCCATGTTTCGGGGCGGGGCGGCGGATCAAGGGGCTGCCGCCCCCGCCCGGCGCGGCGAGCCAGCGGGGGCACCGCACCTGGATGTGGATGCGATGGGAGGATGGGTTGTCGATTACGTGGCGGGCAGTGGTCGCGGGCCTGGAGGCCGCGACAGCGATGTGCGCCCTGCTGAACCTAGCGTATTTCCTGCATCGCGTCATCTCCGTGGACTCGCCGACTCGACGGGCGGCGGCGCTGGTCCTGGCGCTGCTCTCGCTCGGCACTTTGGCCGAGAGCATCGCGGTGATGGCTTCTCTCGAGACGACCGGGCACGCCCCGCCGTTTGCGCCGGCCGCGTGGGTGGTCGCGCGAACGATCAGTCTCGCGGGCACGGGTTTCATTTCGGCGCTCATTTTGAAGGCAATTGGCGATCGGAAATAGGCATGGGCAATCGGCAGTGGAAATGGGAAGGGGTAAATGTGGTTCTCAACGGAGGAGGTGCGAGGTGAACGATAACGGGTCGAAGTCGCTGCTGGCGATGGCGATCGAGCGGGAGGACTGGGAGATGGCGGCGCTCTGCCTGATGCTCGGCGTCATGAAAGCGGCCGAAGACTTGCCGCAGGAAACGCTGGACGCGCTGCTCGACGAGCTGGAGTTCGTTGATGAGCATCCGCACCGGATTCGCAGGCAGCGGAAGAGGCGAAGGCCACATGGTCACGTCTGACCGTTGGGACAAGCCCGTACGCCCGAAGCGCCCGCGCCGGCGGTCCCCACGCAACTTCTATCACGACAGTCTTAGCGAGACAGAGCAGATTCAGCTGAAGGATGCGGCGAAGGTACAGAACCTAGGCGACGAGATCGCGGTGCTCAGGGTGCGGCTGAAGACTGCGCTGGACGAGCGCCCGGAGGATTACGCGCTGCTCGCGCGCGGGGTGGAGATGCTGACGCGAGCGGTGGCGACGCAGTACCGCTTGTCGCCCAAGGCGAGGGATGACCTTGCGGACAGCCTGGCCGCGGTATTCAACAGCTTCGGCGACCACATTTTGCCGCCGGACCGTTAGTTCTGCCCAGCGAGTTAGAACATTTGTGCCCATCTTTACCATAAGCATCTTGACTGCTCAGAACGCGTGTTCTATCCTCGTTAGCACAGGTGTTCTAGATGACCGACGCCCTCGAACGCGCAATCGCCCGCTTTCGTCGCAGTCCCGAGAGGAACGGGAAGGCGCCTGAGCCCTCGTCCGCAGCCGCCTTTCGGGCGGCGGTCGAGTTGCGACTTTCCAATCTCGAGCGTGATGTCGGGGACCTAAAGGGGCGGATCAACGGACTAATCTTCGTGGTCCTCGGGGCGGTCATCGCACAAGTCCTTCTGAGGCTCTTCGCGTGATGGGCATGGCGGATGCGGGCAGCGTTGTCGGGCCGCCGATGCCAGGGGCTCAAGAGCCCGGTGTACATTTCCCTCATTCGACCCCCCGTGGCTTTACGCCGAAGCCTGCGGCGTGGCCGGCGTTGCGGCCGTACCAGTCACAGGTGGGGCGCGCCATCATCGACTCGGTGCTGGACCGATGCGGTCTGACGATCACCGTCGTGATGGCGCGGCAAGCGGGCAAGAACGAGATCTCGGCGCAGGCCGAAGCGTTCCTCCTCGGCAAGTTCATGCGCCGCTCGGTCGATGCGATCAAGTGCGCGCCGACGTTGGAGCCGCAGGGCCGGATCAGCCTCTCGCGGCTTTGGACGCGGATGGTGCAAGCGGATATGGCGCAGCGCGGGTCGCTCGAGGGCGGCCAAGCCGTGCGATTCGGTGATGCCCGGCAGGTGTTCCTCTCGGCCGAGCCCTCGGCGAACGTCGTCGGCCATACGGCAGGGATCCTGCTGGAGGTCGACGAGGCGCAAGACGTCGACCGCGAGAAGTTCGACCGCGAGTTCCGGCCGATGGCTGCGCCGGCGGGGGCGACGACTGTCTACTACGGCACGCCCTGGGACGATTCGACGCTGCTCGAGCGAGCGGTGCAGACCAACCGCGAGCTTGAGCGGCGCGACGGCATCCGGCGGCACTTTGCCGCCGACTGGACGGCGGTCGCGGAGTTCAACCCCGAGTACGCCCGCTACGTGGAGGGCGAGCGAGCGCGCCTGGGTGAGGAGCATCCGCTCTTCCGGACCCAGTATGCGCTGAAGACGCTTTCCGGTGGCGGGCGGCTGTTCAGTGGATCGCAGCGGGCGCAGATCCAGGGGACACACTATCGGCAGCATTCCCGGAGAGCGGGCGAGGTGTACGTCGCTGGATTGGACCTGGCCGGGCAGGACTGGGACGGCGAAAACGCGAGAGTCGAAACTCGAAAGCACGACGCGACGGTCCTGACGATTGCGCGGGCAGTGATGCCGCCATCGGACGCCATTATCGACGAGCCGCGGCTGGAGATCGTCGAGCACATCGCCTTCAGCGGCACGGCCCATGATGCGCTGTTCGCGCGCCTGGCGGACGTGCTCGGGGAAGTCTGGCGGGTCCGCCGATTGGCGGTCGATGCGACTGGGCTGGGCGAGACGCTCGCGCGGCTGCTCACGCGGCGGCTGGGCGACAGCGTGGTCCGCCCGGTGCGCTTTACGGCGGAGTCGAAGTCGAAGCTCGGCTACGGACTGCTCGCGGCATCGAACGGCGGGCGGCTAAAGCTGTACGCCGCTGATGGTTCGGCGGAGTACGCAGATTTCCAGCACGAGATGGAGGCTGCCCGCGTCCACTACAGGCCGAACCAGCAAATGAACTTCTTCGTCGAGCCGGCAGACGGCGATGACGACTACCTCGTGAGCGCAGCGCTCGCCGTGGAAGCGGCGAAGGAGATCGAGACGCGGCCTCGCATCGCGCGCGGCCGCTTTGGGGAGCAATGAGAAATGAGAGATGGGAAATGAGAAAGGAGAGATGAGATGCCGGTCGCAGTGAGCCAGGAGATACGTTCGCCGTGGGAGACGCAGATGGAATTGCCGATAGCGGTGCTCCTGAGGCGATCGCGGGAGAGACGGAAGCAGTTCCCACGCGTGCGTGGTGATTCGCTGCCGGAGAGGACGGGCTACCAAGACGACGGTTGCGAGATCCATCCACAGTGCCTGACCTGCCCGCTGCCGCGCTGCCGCTATGACGAGCCGGGCGGCTTGAAGGGCATGCTGAACGGCATGCGGGACCGGGAGATCGTGGCGCTGAAGTCGCGGGGCGTGGCAGTCGAAGAGATCGCGGAGACGTTCGCTGTCTCGCGACGGACGGTGTTCCGCGTGCTCACGGAGAAGTACAAGGAGGCGCGTTGTGCGTGACGGTGAGAGGATGAGAAGGCGCGAGCCAGAGCGGGAGGCGTTCGTAGAAGCGCTTGCGCAGACGGTGGGGTACCTCGTGGTGACGGGAATCGTTGTTTGGCTGCTGCTGGGGCTGTCATAGGAGACAAGAAACGCGGTTCGCCGGCGCTGGATGTACGGGCGCAGCACGCGTGAGATGGCACGTCTTCGCGATGCAGCGGAAGCGCCGATTATGCCCGTCCTTTCCTGGTCGGCGTGTGCTGCGCCCTAGGGTTGGCTCGGCAGATGGCCAGCGCTGTTGTATGGGCGGGGAGTAGGGGCGAGGCACCCAACGAATCAGAGCGCCGCAGATACGAGCAATCGGGCGTGATCGGTCGGTCTACCGTACGCGGCGGGTGCCTCGCCCCTACAACGGCCGATCTCGCCGGAACGCTCGTTAATCGCAATCACATATCGAGAAGGTGGAGGTGGAGGAATGGTGACGACGATGACGCGGCGAGCGGCGCAAACGCCGCTTGCGCAGCAGATCACGCGGATGGACACGGGGCGGCTGCGCGCTTACCGGGAGAACCTCGATTCTACCAGGGACGGCAGTGGGCCGATCCGACGAGGAGACGTGAGCGGCGGCTGACGCTGAACTACGCCAAGGCGGTGATCGAGAAGACCGCTTCGTACACGATGTCCGGGCTGTCGTTCGTGGTCGACCCGGAGGACGGGTCCGCCGAGGCGGCTGCGCGGGCGCGGCGGGCTGAGCGGGCGCTCCGGGAAATCCAGGAGGCCAACAACCTCGAGCAGCTCGAGTTCGACAACGAGATCGACTGCTCGGTGCTCGGCGACGCGGCGTACAAGGTGACCTGGGACGGCGCCGAGAAGCGGGTGCTCGTCACGGCGCCGGACGTGCAGGGGCTGTTCGTCTGGCCGTGGGGCGACGACTCCTCGCGGTTGTGGCGTGTGGCGTCGCGTTACGCCCTCGGGCGCGAGGAGGCGGAGATGCTGTACGGGCCGCTACCTGGGTCCGCCCAAACGAAGCGGAGCGAGCACACGATCGTCGAGGTGTGGACGGACACAGACTTCGAGCTATGGATTGACGGCGCGCCGTTCGAGTCGCGCGAGAACCCGTACGGCTTCATCCCGTTCGTGATCTACCCGAACGTGCGAGAGCCGAAGCAGTTCTGGGGCGTCTCGGACCTGGTCGCCCTGAAGGAGCCGCTGCGCGAGCTGAACCGGGCGATGTCTCAGCTTTCGCTGATCCTGGAGCTATCGGGAAACCCGATCGCGGTGCTCGAGAACGTCACGGAGGCGCAGGATATCGCCGTGCAGCCGGGCGCGGTCTGGGAGATCCCGGAGAAGGCGCGGGCGTACCTGCTGGACCTGCTCCAGGGCGGCGGCGTCGGGTTGCACGTGGAGTTCGCGAACCTGCTGCTACGCACGTTTCACGACCTGGCGGAAGTGCCGCGCAGCGCCTTCGGCGAGACGAAGCACGCGCTATCGGGCGTCGCTTTGCAGATGGAGCTGGACCCGCTGCTGAAGAAGGTCGAGCGAAAGCGGCTGATCCGCGGAGCGGCCTTCCGGCGGCGGAACGAGATGGCGCTGCGCATCCTCGAGCGGTACACGACGCTTCGACAGGGCTCCCTTCGGCCCGTCTCAGGACAGGCAGCGCGAACGGAGGGTTTCGCGCCCTACCGCTCGCGCGCCGTCTGGGGGCCGGTGCTGCCGCAGGACCGCTCGCGGCTCGTCGAGGACGAGGCGCGGCTGGTGGCCGGTGGCATCCACTCGCGGCGCACGGCGGCAGGGCTGCTGGACGTGGCCGATCCGGATGCGGAGTGGGAGCGCTGGCGGGAGGAGGAAACGGAGATGCGAAATGAGAAATGAGAAATGAGGTGCGAGGGAGAAAGAAAAGCGGCACAGCCCGGGGGTCTGGGGATGTCCCCCCCAGATTAACCTTTGCCCGGGCGGGCGGGTGGGCAGAACGACCTTTGATGTGTTAGAGGAGGTGGAGGGTGATTAACCAACCTGAAACGGACGAGCCGCTCGGGCTGCCTCGCGGCAGCGTGCGGTCGCTGCTCTCGCTGGGCGTGGTGATCGGAGCGTTCGCGATCGCGGCGTACCTGCTGGCGGCGGATACCGGGAGCGACCTGACGAAAGTGGTGATCGGCGGCTGGATCGCGGCGCTGGGGAACGTTATCGGGTTCTACTTCGGGGTGCGCAGCGCGAGGTAGCTGACCCGTTGGTTTACGGCGGCGTAAACCAAATGACGGCGATTTTTAGCCGAAGGTTTATTGTCAATTGCGGTGGGCGGGCGTAGGGTCGTATCAAGGCCTTCTCAACCCGCTGCCATTACCGGAACAGGCGTGAAAACGCCCAACGAGAGGGAAGCCCAAAGGAGGGCGCGGCGCCCGGCGGCGTGGTCCGTCAGGACCGGCGAGCGGCACAAGCGCCCTAGGAGGGTAGACAGGCGGGACCCATCGTCCCGCCTGATCGTTTTTACGGCCGGCGAGCATCCCGCGCCGCTAGTCGATGATCGTGATCTCAGCGGCGGTGGCCTGGACGGGGTCAAGCTGAGCGACGACGCCGGCGAACTTCACCTCGACCCGCGTGCCGGGCTGGAGATCGGCCATGGTGGCCGGCTCCGTGCCCGCACCACGGCGGCGCGAGATGATGGTGCTGTCCTTCATCCGCACCCAGGCGCTCGAGTAGCGCGTGTCCGCCTCGACCTCACCTTCGACCGCCAGCCCGCCCGGCGAGACATCGGGCACTGGCGTCGCGATTTCCGTGATTGTGCCGCGGATGTCGATGACGCTGCCAGTGGCGGAAGGGCCGCCCGCCCCGCTCTCTGAATCGCCGCCGCAGGAGACCAGTATGAGCGTCAGGAGCGGCGCGGTCAGCACGGCCGCCGCTCTGCTCATATTCAAATGGTAGGGTGCGCGAGAACCGATGCGCAAACTGCCCCACCCCCCTAAAGAAGAAAATTGGGGACACCCTCAAACTCCCGGCCCGGCGGCGCACTTTGCATCCGGCATCGGATGCGGCGCATTCATGCCGGGGAAGGCCATCGCAAGCCCGCGGCACACGCCTTGGAGCTGGATCTCCGATCGGCGGGAGGTGGCGCCCGTCGTTGTGCCAGCTCGATCTTGCTTTTTGAGAACATCTGTTCTATCATCCGACGCGAGAAGGAGGATGATGATGACGAAGCGGACAAGCGAAGAGAGCGACACGGACGAACGCCTGGCGGAAGCGCAGGCGAGGATCGAATCGCTGGAAGCGGCGGCGGCCGACGCGGAAGCGCGCGCGGCGACGGCGCTTGAGGAGCTGACAGGCGCCAGGGAGGCGCGCTCGAATCTCGAGGCGCAGCTCGAGGAAGCGGTGGCGGCGTGGGAAACAGCCGAAGGCGAGCTCGCGCGCACACGCTCGCAGGCCGCGGACACACGCATGGGGCTGGCCGAGGCGGCGGTGAAGTACCGCGAGGCGAAGCTGGCGGCGGCGCCC
>Ga0209803_1001296_pt1 | contig 16400 bp, 11 predicted proteins | sample GraSoiAngelo_138_FD_185895 | JGI IMG/M metagenome (GOLD analysis project Ga0209803, IMG submission 185895) | Grasslands soil microbial communities from the Angelo Coastal Reserve, California, USA - 14_0929_09_40cm (SPAdes) (version 2) | ecosystem: Environmental > Terrestrial > Soil > Grasslands ...
TAGTCGTCGTATTCTTTTGCTTCATTCTTCTCTGGCATGATCCGCTGGTTTTTTGGAATGATGATTATGAGTTGTCGATCTTGCCCGTGTTCGCCGATATGGCGCGCAGCTGGTCGGAGGGGCATTGGCCGATCCTGAGTCCGTATTCGTGGGTTTGCGGCAATCTTGCCGGCGAATTTCAATACGGCACCTTTTCCCTTTTTGTAAACGCGGCCGTTATTTTCATCTGGAAATTTCCGCTTACGTTTCCGCAGCAGGCCACTGCGCTTTCAATCATGCACCTTTTTGTGCTGGCGATGGGCGCATTTTTGCTCGCGCGTGACCGCCAACTTTCGATTCCATTATCGATCTTCGTTGCACTTGTCGCCTCGCTAAACGGCTGGATCATCTGCTGGGGCGCGACCGATTGGTTCGGGGCCCTCGGTGCGTTCACGTGGCTGCCATGGGCGTGGTGGGGCGCGGGACGCGCGCTGGACCCGCGACGAACGAAATGGCGATTCCTCTGGCCAGCGCCGTTCGTTTACCTGCTCGTCACCGGCGGCTTTCCTTATACGGTTTTGATGTTGCTGCTGTTGATTGGCTTGCTTTTCATCAAGTCGTTAGTCCAAACCCGCAGCATCTTCTCGATCTCGCCGATGCTTTTTGGTATCGCGCTCGGCTTTGGATTGTCCGCGCCAGCATGGCTTGCGGTTCTTGATCTCGTTCAAGGTTCAGCGCGCGAACTGCAGCCGCCGTCCGCGCACTGGCAATGGCTCGTTCCACCAGCGGCATTGCCGGGATTAATCCTTCCCTCGTGGACCGTGAACTGGACCGATTTCTCCTCGAAAAGCGTTCCGCATACCGCAACGGAATTGGCGTGCGGCTTGGTTGCTCCCGGTGCGCTTGTTGCTGGCTTGGTCTGGCGCGGCCGCATGCTCATTACGCGACTCAAATGGGAGTTCGTCCTGCTTCTGATCGTGTTGTTGCTTTGCATGATTCCGACAGCTGGACTTTTCCGTTGGAGTTTTCGGTGGCTGCCGTTTTTTCATTTGGTCCTGGCAATTTGTGCCGCGGAGGTGTTGGAACAGCGGCCGGGATCACCGATCCCGGCTACAGCAGCGCTCGCTCTCACTGCACTGACAGCCCTAGCGATGCTAGTCTTGCATACCGCTGGCTCCTACGCTTTGCCGCTGACGTGGCTCTTACTCGGGCTCGCGGCGATTTGGTTACTTTCAGAGCTCTTGCTGCGTGATTCTGAATTTCAAAAATGCGTGCCTGTCGTGATCGCGTTTTTAGCGCTGCTCGCTACATATCTCTGCATTCCGACAAACTGCGATGTGCCGAGATATAATTTTTCTCAAGAGCTGCTTAAAACTGAGCCGCTCGATCCGGAGCGCCTTTATCTAAGCATCTATCCGTGGGCAGAGCTAACGTATTGCATTGCAAATAAACCACAGCCGGTGGGCCAGGTTCTGCGCCCGGGAAGCACATCGATGTGGGCCGGACTGCATTTCATTAATGGCTACAGCCCAATCCGAGCCGCTGGCATGGCGCGCAAATTTGCGACCACCATTCATGGTGAAATTAATCCAGATGTGGGAAGCTATTTGCTCAGTCAACAGGCTGGCAAGGATGGCGAACTGGCTTTGCTGGGTGTGGATGGAATTGTTGTTGCACGAGAATTAGACCTCACGCCCCAGCCGGGTTCCGGATGGGAAATGGTTGTTTCAACAGATGAAGGACGCGTCTTCCATCGACACGGTACGCCATTCGCGCGGGTGCGTTCAGTCACGTCAATCGATTCGCGGCCTAACGAACAATTTGCCTCGGCGACGATTTCAAAGATTACTGATTCGCGAAATTCGGCTGAAGTGGATGTCGATGTTCCGAGCGGTGATCGGCCCGCGCTGCTGACTTTTTCGCGGCCGTATTTTCGCGGCTACGAAGCGCGAGTCGGCGACCAAAAACTCGTCCTCACTTCTTATCGCGGCTTATTTCCGATTCTCGAAGTTCCACCCGGCGCACATGGCCGGCTGATGCTCACCTATCGGCCGTATTGGCTAGTCTGGGGAGGCCCTGTAGCCGTGATTTGTGCGTTGGTGGTGGTTTTGAGCTTTCTTGCTGCGGTTAACCGACGCACATAACCGCGCCGCAGTTATTTCTCTTTCAACCCAGAAACATTCAGCGTTCGAATTTTGCTGTGGTCCGCAGGAGCGTCGCCACTGAACGCGATCGATTCGGTTTCCGCACTTTGCAAATCCCGCATGAATGATGAGGCGTGATCTCACGTGGACGGCATCCAGACGGCGCCTTGCATGATGTGGGACGCGCGTCATAGTTCTTTGGGATTTTCCAAGAGTTCGATCACGCGTTTGAGCAAACGACCGGCGCCACCCCCGTCGATGCTGCGATGATCAAAGCTTAGGGTGATCTGGGCCTCGGTTTTGGGAACAAATTCCTTTTTTTCTTCGTCCCACGAGGGAACCTTTTTCCCGAATCCGAGGCCGAGCAGCAATGTCTGATCTGGCAGAGGAATAGGAGTGCCCCATTCCATTCCGAAAGTGCCGAAGTTTGAAACGGTCGCAATGCCGCCGGCTTGCATGTCTGGTGAAATCCGCCGCTGCCGCGCGAGATCGACGAGTTCCTTGTATTTTGTCGTAAGATCGGCAAGCGACGTTTTGTCTGCGCCGCGAATCACCGGCACCATGATTCCGTCCTCCGCTTCAACTGCGATCCCAATGTCAATGGAGTTCGATTGCACTACGCGGTTGCCGATCAATTTCGCGGCTGCGCCCGGATTCTCCGCGAGTGCGAGAGCGAGCGCGCGCAGCGCGTAAAGACCGGGGCCAGGCTTTGGATCTCGCGATTGCCGGTCTTGCAACACCGGATCGAGATTTACCGACGACCCGATGGTCGAAAGCGGGCGCGTCCAACTGCGTCGCATTGCGTCGGCGACGCCCGCGCGAATAGCGGAAGCTTCGTGCGCGGTTTGGTTCTCAATTTTGTGCAGAAAATTTTCGAGGTCTTTAATGGTGACGCGATTGCCTGCGCCAGTACCCATGATGCCGGCGAGATCAGCATTCGTTAACTGCAATTCGGCCATTCGCGCGCGGACGCGCGGTGACATGAAAGCCGCTCCCTTCGTAACCGCAGGAACGGGCAGGCCGCCCACCCGTGCGCCTTCGCCATCGCTCGCGGCGATCTTTCGCTCGAGTGCAGGAGCGACTTCCTGATCGGCGCGCGCGGGAATTTCTTCAGCAACTTCTCGCTGCGGACGGGGAGGCGCTTGCTTTGCGAATCGCGCTGCGTCTGCCTCGCTTGCTTCCACATAGCCAAGCACTGCGCCAACTGGGTAAGTTTCCTTTAGCTGGACAGTGATCCTGTCGATTTTGCCTTTGCATGGCGTGGTCACACCCATCACCGCCTTGTTGGTCTCGACATCGATAATTTCCTGATCATCCACCACTTCGTCACCGGGCTTTACTTTAATATCGACAATGGTCGCTTCGGCGATCGATTCGCCTAACTGCGGCATGATGATTGGAACTTGCGGCATAGATTCTATTCTCGCAGCAGTGCGCGAGCTTTGGCTGCGATATTTTGTGCGTTCGGTCGATGCGCGCTCCACAGGTTTGGGTGATATGGAATCGGAGTGTCTTTAGCGTTGAGACGTTGCGGCGCTGCGTCGAGCAGATGAAAGCCCTGACTCGTGACGCGCGCGATCACTTCCGCAGTCGCGCCGCCCCACGGAAACGACTCGCCGGCGCACAGCAAACGTCCGGTGCGCGCGACGGATGCCAGCACGGTATCAGCGTCGAGCGGTTTAACGGTGCGCAGGTCAACAACTTCAGCTTCGAAACCTTCACGCGCGAGTTCCTCCGCCGCCGCGAGAGATTCCTGCATCATTGCGCTGTAGCTCACGATGGTGAGATCGCGTCCCTCCCGCGCAATACGCGCCCGGCCAGTCGGCAACCCTTTTTCCGGTAATTTGTCGGCCTTGAGGTGGTAGTAGAGGTATTTGTGTTCGCAGTAGATGACGGGATCGTCGATCGCCACAGCTTCTATTAACATCGTGTAGGCGTCTTCCACTGTCGCCGGCGTCATCACGATCAGTCCGGGATAATGCGCGTAAATCGATTCCATCGATTGACTGTGGAACGGCCCACTGCCTTTTGTCCCACCGGAAGGCAGACGAATCGTGATGGGGACGGGCACATTTGTCCGCCAGTAATGAGTGCCGGCATTGTTTAGAATTTGATTGAGCGCGATGCTTGAGAAATCGGCAAACTGCATTTCGACAATCGGCCGCATTCCTTGGATGGCGGCGCCAATCGCGGTCCCGACGATGGCGTCTTCGCTGATCGGCGTGTTCAATACGCGCCCGGGAAATTCCTTTGCCAGACCTTTCGTCGCTTTAAACGCGCCGCCGAACGTGCCGCCGACGTCCTGCCCGTAAATGAAAACGCGCTCGTCGTCGCGAAGTAATTTTGCCTGTGCCTCCCGGATCGCTTCGAGATACGTGATGCTCATTCGAAGGAATCGACAAGATCGCGTGTCGATAATGCGCACCAATCTTCTTTATCGCCTTCGGGTGCGGGTTCCTTTTGCGCGGCGGCAATTGCCTCGTGTACCTGCGCCGCGGCCTCTTTGCGCCACTCGGCCAGTGTCTCCGCGTCCACCAAGTTAAGATCAATGATCGTCTGCTCCGCGACCTTCAAACAATCACGCGCAAACGGTTGCCGTTTAATCTCTTCTGTCACGTAGCTTGCATCATCGTGTTCGCCATGACCGGACAGGCGCAAGACGGATGCAACGACCAACTGCGGCGGTCGCCCAGCGCGCGCACGTTTCACCGCGCCACCGATCACGTCCAAGCACGTGCCGAGATCGGTTCCGTCAAGACTGTAACCTTCAAACCCGTAACCGATCGCCCGATCAACCAAATCATGACACGCGAACTCGCGGTCGTTAGGGGTTGAGTAAGCATAATGATTGTTTGTGGCGACGACCACGAGCGGCACTTGTTCCACTGCGGCAATATTCATTCCCTCGTGCAACGAACCGGTCTGCATCCCGCCTTCGCCGATGCACGCCAGTCCGACAAAGTTTTTCTCGCCTTTAAATCGTTTCGCCATCAACGTGCCCACTGTGACCGAAATCATCGCCCCGAGGTGGCTGATCATTGCGAGTTCGTTCTTACGCGGATGACCTCGATGAATGTTGCCGTCGCGCCCGCGCATCGGCCCCAGGCGCGAGCCCAGATAGGTGCGCGTCACATCAATCAGCGGTTCGCCGAAGGCAGATCGCCCCGCCTGGTCGCGAATCAATGGCGCGAAGATGTCGCCTTGTTGCAAAAACAACCCGCATGCGACGCTGACTGCCTCCTGGCCTTTACCGATATAGACTCCGCCCGTGATCAATCCGCCGCGATAGAGACTAACGAGCTTTTCCTCAAGCGTGCGCGTCAGCAGCATCCAGCGGAATGCCTCAAGGAAACGGTCGTGCGGCGGCGCGGTCTTTTTTGTTTTTGATTTCGCGGTGCGCTGCGCCGTCTGAAGCATCCAGCAATTTTACGCGAGATCGACGATCGCGCGCAAAAATTTTTTGGCGCTCGAATTACACAGGTGGAACGCGTTGTCCTCAACGCGTTGGGGAAAGACTCGCCCGTGCCGCCGCCCTATCTTCTCTGGAGAACCCGATCCATCTATCGGGTCGCCAGCGCGAGGCGCTGTTGTCTGGAGTTCTGTTCGCCTCCGTTGGAGGTTAGTTCAGTTGAAACTTGCCTGGGCGGAGTCAGCTTCATTCCAACCAGCCTGCTCACGCCACGTTCTTCCATTGTCACGCCGTAAAGAACATCGGCTTTGGCAATGGTGCGTTTGTTGTGTGTGATAATGATGAACTGGCTCTGTTCTACGAAACGCTCCAGCACTCGGATAAAACGGTTAATGTTGCCTTCGTCCATTGCCGCATCCACTTCGTCCAGAATGCAGAACGGGCTCGGTCGCACCATATAGATGGCGAACAATAACGCCACCGCGACCATGGAGCGTTCGCCTCCACTCAGCAGCGAGATGCTTTGCAGGTGTTTGCCAGGAGGCTTGGCGGTGATTTCGATTCCGCAGTTAAGCGGGTCGTTTTCATCCAGCAACGACAGGTCTGCGCGCCCGCCGCCGAAGAGTTCTGCGAACATTTCCCGGAAGTTCGTTCGCACCTCGGCAAAGGTTTCGCTAAACAACTTTCTGGTGGTGGAGTTGATCTGCGCAATCACATCGAGCAACTCGCGACGCGATACCGTCAGATCGTTGTTTTGGTTTTCGAGAAAGCGATGACGTTCTTCGAGCTCATCGTACTCATGAACGGCATCGAGGTTCACCGGGCCCATGTTATCGAGCTGCCGGGTGAGATCCTCGATGAGCTTTTCTACGTCTGAAGAAGCGAGCTCCGGGGAGCCGGGCGTCGCAGGAGCTCCGCCCTCCACCTTTTCACTCCGCTTCATTTGAGCGCTCAGGGTCTTCTCGAACGCCGCGTGATCCGCCGCGAAGGCGCGAAGATCGACGTGGTACTTGCGCGAAATATCATCGGCCAGATTGTTGATCTTCATTTCCAATTGCGACTCGCGCACTTGCCGCTGAGCGCGGCGGTCCTGCAATTCGCCTAACGAATTGCGCAGACGTCGCAATTCGGTTTCGCTATTGGAAATCTCGCCGAGCCGTGTGGCGCGTTGCTCGGCAATTTTCAAGGCATTCGCTTCTGCTTCCTCACGCTGCGAGGTCTGGTCTCTAATCAATGCTTCCGATTCACGCGATTCCTCAGCCTGTGTGGCCAATTTTTCTTCGTAGATCTCAATATCCGCCTTTCGCACAGCAATCAGCTCGACCAGCTCGGCATCACGAGCGCTCATGGGTTCGCGTTGCGCGATCAAATTTTCATGGCGTTGACGCTCGGTCGCGACGGTCAGCCGCAGTTGATTAATTTTTTCAGTCAGCTGTTCCTCCCCAGACGTGGCCTGTTTCTGCGCAACTTCGAATGTGGCCAACTCGGTCTGCTCTTTTACGAGTTGATTGCGCACCGTTTGAAGTTCGCGCTCCAGCTGTGCGACCCGTTCGTCGGCCGCGGCTAACTGACGCTCCAGCGCAATTTTCTCCGTTTGCAAATTCTCGATCTTACGGTGGGCCTCACTGAATTCGCCCTGGAGCCGGGATGCGATTTCGAGCGCGGTTTTCGCCTCGTCGCGTCTGGCGCAAAGTGAATCGCGCTCCTTGGCCAGTGCCGCTTCTTGTTTCGCGAGGTTGTCGATTTGCGCCTTGCGCTCCAGCAAAGAGACCGCGCGTACTTCACTACTGCCGCCAAAGACGATCCCTTCCGTGGAAATAAATTCGCCGGCAAGCGTGGCCATCGCCAGCGTAGGCTCGTGCCTTTTGCACTCGAGCGCGTGTTGCAACTCGGAAAAGATGACGACGTTGCCGAGCAATTGCCTCACGAGTGGCTCGAGCGATGGCGGCACGATCAGTTTATCAGTGGCCCAGTCGAGTGCGTCTTTCGGCAGAACTCTTCGGACTGATTGCTCTGCAGGCGGTATTAGTTGCGGAATGAGTAGTGCAGCCTGTCCGAGCTTCTTCTTCTTGAGTCGCGCAATGATTTCGGAAGCAACGTTCGCATCTTTCAAAACGATGGCGTGTAAATTTCGGCCGAGTGCAGCTTCGACGGCCGGAATGAATTTTGGATCGACATCCAGTTGCGCAACAAGTGAACCGGCAATCGCCTCGTGGAACTTTTCGGAACCGTCCACGCCTTTGAGCACAGCTTGCGAACCTTGCGCGAGCCCTTCACCCTGTTCGTCGAGCTGGCGCAAAACGTCCAATCGGGATCCTTTTTCGGCGAGTGTGCGCTCAACCGCAGCAAGATTTTCTTCTACTTTGGAGAGTAGTTCCTCTTTCTCTCGCACGCTGGCCTCGACATCAATTGCTTCGCGCTGGTTCGCTTGGAGTGAGACAGCGATTTGCTTAACGAGTTTCTTACGCCCTTCGATTGATGTCTGAATTTCCTTGGTAAGTTGTGCGATTTGAGCGCGGCTCAATTCGCGGCGCGTTTTCGTTCCGGAGAGTTCCTCTTCAAACGTCGAGATTCGGCCTTCAGACTTGGAAAGAGCGAGTTGCAACTCCTGCAACCGCATCGCGCGCTTGGGGCGATTTTTTTGCATTTCTCCGAACAGACTCGTGAGCTCGGCCAGCTCGGCTTTTTTTTCTTTCAGGTGCCTCTCGATTTCTGCGATCGAGTTGTTGGTTTGCTCGATCTCAGCGACCTGCTGTTTGCGTTTCTTTTCAGCCTCGGCGATGTCGCGCCGCGCGCGTTCAATGAGCTCAGCGAGCTCTTTAGCGCGCTGCCGGTTGAACTCAATGCGGCTGCGGTGCGCGGCGATTTCGCTCTCCAGTCGCTGCACTTCCGCACGCGAATCAGCGATCTCGATGTCAATCTTGTCCAGTGTACGGCGTTCTTCTGCGAGCGCATTTTCGGTTTTGTCGATTTTCGCGCGTGTGGCATGCTCGGACTCGGTGAGGCGCTCAAGTTCTTCGCGGCAGGCGGCGAGATCGCGCTCCAGCGAAGCAAGCTGTTTGCGCGCCTGATGGGTTTCGAGCACCCGCAGGTCGGCGTGCAAAGCCTGGTAGCGGCGAGCTTTGCCTGCCTGTCGCTGCAACGAACCGATTTGACGTTTTACCTCTTTGATGATGTCGCCAATACGCAGAAGATTTGCCTCGGTGGCTTCCAGCTTGCGGAGTGCTTCGCGCTTTTGCGCCTTGTATTTTGTGATTCCGGCCGCTTCCTCGAAAACTGTGCGGCGATCTTCCGGACGCGAACTCAGGATCATGTCGATCTTGCCCTGCTCCATCATCGAGTAAGCGGCCCGTGCGATTCCGGTGTCGGCAAAGAGATTTTGAATGTCACGGAGACGGCAGGACGTTTTGTTTAGCAGGTATTCGGAGTTGCCATCACGATAGACGCGTCGCGTGACGCGCACTTCGTGCCACTCGATTCCCAACTCTTCAGCACAATCCGTGAACGTAAGTGACACCTCCGCAAATCCTACTGGTTTGCGTGTCTCCGCGCCGTTAAAGATGACGTCCGCCATTTCGTCGCCCCGGAGCGACTTGGCAGATTGCTCACCAAGCGCCCAGCGGGCGGCATCAAGAACATTGGATTTTCCACAGCCGTTCGGCCCGACAATAGCGGTGGTGCCCTCGTGAAAATTAAAAATCGTTTTGTCGGCAAACGACTTGAAGCCGAGTAGCTCGAGCGATTTTAGATGCATGATGGGCCGAATCTCGGGCCTCGGCAGCCTCAATACAGCAAGCTTCTAGGGGTTACAAGCGAAAAAACACCATTTAAAGGGGTTCTGGAACCCTCCAGCCACAGGATGTTGCGGTATACGAGGCATCCGCTCAAGATTTGAACGCGTCTGAGTTGCCAGCAGAAATCCATGCTTTCGAAATAGGAACCAGCCATTGCTTTAAGCGAGAGAGCTGAAGTCATTTCAGGAGCGTAGTCGCGTAAGATCGAACCTGCGCGGACGCTTGATGCGGTCTTTCTCGCCTCTCCCCCGCGATGAGGAGAGGATGAAGGTGAGGGGGGCGGCATAATTAGCGACGCATTCGAGTACACCCTCACGCTCGCCCTCTGCCTCGCCAGGGAGAGGCATCCCCCTGCACGTGCCACGCGACGATTCCCTGCCATTCGAAAAACACGACCCTTAAGCCGCACAGCCTAGCTCGCGCTCTTGCCTCGAGCAACTGAATCACGCAGGATGCGCCGATGGCCCACGAAACGGCGATATCTATCGACCGAGCGGAGCGCGTCGATCACCAGTTGGTTCGCGGCATTGGAGTTCCAGCCCTCACCGCGAACATCGTCAGTTCGACAATCGGTGCGGGAATTTTCGTTATTCCGGCAACAGTCGCGAGAGGGCTAGGCTCGGCGGCGCCACTTGCATTTGTTTGTTGTGCGGTTGCGATGGTGTTGTTCGTCACTTGTTTCGCGATCGCCGGCAGCCGCGTGTCTTTGACCGGCGGTCTTTATGCCTATGTGGAAGTCGCGTTTGGTCGTTACGTCGGATTCCTCGCTGGTATGCTTTACTTTCTAACTGCACTTGGCGCGGTTGCCGGCGTCGTAAACGTTTTGGCAAACTCAGTCGCGCTAGTGGTCCCGTTTCTCGCCAGTCCACTAATGCGAGTTCTCGTCATGCTCGCCGTTTACGGCTTGCTCGTGTTCATCAATATCCGCGGCGTGCGCGAAGGCGCGGGTGCGGTCACCGTGATCACGTTCGCAAAGCTTCTGCCCCTGTTACTGTTTATTTGCGTGGGAATATTTTTCATTCACGCGCCGAACCTTGCCTGGAGCGGTTGGCCGAGCAGCAAGTCGTTAGGCGATGCCGTTATCCTGCTGATTTTCGCCTTCGTCGGAATCGAAGTGGCGTTGATTCCGAGCGGCGAAGTGAAGAATCCGGCCCGCACCGTTCCGCGGTCGGCTTATCTCGCGCTCATTGTCACGACGATCATCTACCTCATGATCCAACTCGTGGCGCAGGGAACGCTCGGCGCCAATCTCGCGAAATACCCTGACGCGCCATTGGCCGAATCGGCGGCGAAATTTCTCGGGAACCTAGGGCGCACGATTCTTTTGGCCGGAGCCAGCATCTCTGCATTTGGATTTGTGACGAGCGACATCCTGAGTTCACCGCGCATGATTTTTGCTTTCGGCCGCGATGGCGCGTTGCCGCAGTTTTTCGCGCACGTTCATCCGCGGTATCGGTCACCAGACGTCGCGATCATTACTTACGCGACACTGGCCTTTGCGCTGTCAATTAGCGGCACGTTTGAGAAGTTGGCGGTCCTTTCGAACGTCGCCGTGTTGTTGATGTATCTGCTTTGCTGCGCCGCCTGCTGGTTTCTGGTGCAACGGGATGTGCGCTCGGACGGTGAGCCTTTCAATTTCCCTGGAATGAAGATTGTGCCTGCGCTCGCGATCCTCGCGATCATTTGGATTCTCGCGCATGCGACGCTTCGCGAATTCGTCGTTACTGGAATCGTGCTGGCGCTCGCGTCGATCATGTATCTTTTGCGCGGCCAACTTCGGCGGAAGTCGTAGGCAAACGGCGAAAACCGATTAGTTTTTGGCCATGCGCGACAATTATCTTGACGAGTATTATTCGTTCCTGCGGTTTCCGAGTGTCTCGACCGACAATCAGTACAAGCAAAAGCTGGAGGAGTGCGCACGGTGGCTCGTGGACAAACTCACGAGCATCGGTTTAGAGACGCAGCTTGTCCCAACGCGTCGTCATCCGATTGTTTGGGCACGCAACAAACATCAGCCCGGACGACGGACAGTTTTGATCTACGGACATTATGACGTACAACCGCCCGATCCCTTGGAGCTGTGGGATTCGCCGCCTTTCGAGCCTGTTTTGAAGAACGGCTATGTTTTCGCGCGAGGCGCAACAGACAATAAAGGCCAAATCCTTTCGCACATTCTCGGAATTCAGGAAACGATGGAGGAACATCACGATTTGTCCGTGAATTTGCATCTTGTCATCGAAGGGGAAGAGGAAATCGGCAGTGGCAACCTCGGCAGTTTTCTAGAACAAAATCGGGACGCACTGAAGTGTGACGTAGCAGTTGTTTCTGATACCGGAATGATCGCGCGCGGTGTGCCGACCTTAAGTTATGGTCTGCGCGGAGTGACCGCGCTCGAGGTCAAAGTGACTGGTCCGAAGATGGATTTACACTCCGGCGTGTTTGGAGGGGCCGTTGCGAATCCGATCACCGCACTCGCACAATTGTTGGCCACGCTTCACGACCGCGAGGGTCGTGTGGCGATCGCGGGATTTTACGATCGCGTGAAGCCGCTGGAAGATTGGGAGCGCGAAGCGTGGCGAAAGCTTCCCGTCGATGGCGACAAACTGATTCTTGAAGAAACAGGCGTGCCCGAGCTTTTCGGCGAAGCCGGCTACAATTCAGTGGAGCGGATTTGGGCGCGGCCGACTGCCGAGATCAATGGAATCGGCGGAGGTTACCAAGGGCAGGGAACAAAGACCGTGATCGCCAGCCACGCGATGGCAAAACTGACGTTTCGTCTCGTTCCGGAGCAGGAAGGCGACGAAATTCTCAAGCTCGCAAAGGAGCATTTGAGAAAGCATCTCCCCAAAGGTGTCACGCTGGAAATCACCACCGGGCATAGTGGGCCGTGGTATCTCACCGATCCGCACTCAGCACTCGGCGAAGCGGCGCAGCGTGCGCTGCGCAAAGCGTTCAACCGCGAACCCGCTCTCATACGCGAAGGCGGCAGCATCCCGATCGTCTCGCAGTTTCGCGGCATTCTGGGCATCGAAACGTTGCTAATGGGACTCGCGCTTCCTGATTGCCGCGCGCATTCGCCCAACGAGAATTTTCCCATTGAAAATTTCGAGGGCGGTATTCGTCTCAACAAAGCAATCCTTCAGGAACTCGCATAGTGTCATGTCGACCGAAAGTGGAGACATCTCTGGCCCCCTCCAACGGGAATTAAAATAGAAACCAGAGATTCCTCGACTTCGCTCGGAATGACAACTGGTCTTGACCCCGGATTTGTTTCTCTTGCTGTTACTTCGCTTCACCCGTGAATGCTGTGCCGTAGCGTGCGCTGTCCTCAGCGCATACGAAACGAGTGATCGTGCGCTGGATTCTCCGCTGGGGACAGCGGACACTACAGCGTCACACTCGCACGCTTCGAATTTATGAAATGGCTTCTAGTCTTTGCGATCTTATTGGGAGCTATTGATGCGGCGCATCCTGCTGAAGAGTCGTTAGGCACAAAGATCAAAAAAGTTTTCGAACCTGAACCGACTCCGACTCCATCACGCAAACATCGCAAGCATGCGAACAAAGCTTCGCCGACTCCGTCTCCAACTCCTTCGGCGAAGAAGAAGAAAGCTTCTCCGACTCCATCTCCTACTGCGACGCCGAAGACCAAATCAAAACGGAAAAAAGCGAGCCCATCGCCGACACCCGCGCCTGAAGAAAGTCCATCGCCAACTCCAGCGGAAACTCCTACACCTTCGCCTCCACAGCCTTCTGCTCGTGGAAAAAAAGGCGCGCCAAACGTGACTCTTTCGCCTGAGGAAATCGTGGAATACGACACGTATCCGCCCAAAGTACGGCAAATAATCGACACTGGCCTCGCGCTAACAAAACAAAATCTCGGTTACACCTACGGCTCGGCCGATCCCGCAAATGGCGGCATGGATTGCTCCGGTTTCGTTTATTACGTGCTTCGTCAAAACGGATTTCCCGACGTTCCGCGCGATTCCAGCCAGCAATATGTCTGGGTGCGGAAAGCGGGGAATTTCAATGCGGTCCTTAGCCGCCACGAAGATTCATTTGAACTCGACGACCTCAAGCCGGGCGATCTGCTCTTCTGGCGCGGCACGTATAACATCGATCGCGACCCGCCCATCACGCACACCATGATTTATCTCGGCCGTGAAAAGCGAACGAAAAAGCGCGTCATGGTCGGATCAAGCGACGGTCGCACCTATGACGGCAAACAACGCTGGGGCGTCAGCGTTTTCGATTTCAAATTACCACCACCACCCAGCAGCGGCGACGCTAAAATCAGTCCAGTCTTTGTCGGCTACGGACGAATTCCGGGTCTAAGCGAAGATTAAGACTGTCAATCAATATCATCTGACGAGATAATAGAAGAATAACAGCGTGAACATCAGAAATGCTATTATGTAGAACCACTCGTAGTATCGGAGCGGGCGACCCAACTTAACGAGTTGCTTATCTGGCAGTCGCTCGAAGCAGCCAGTCAATATATATTTTGTAATTTCCCAACCCGATTTGGGGTCGTTAGGAAGAAATGGGTTCGGCGGGCCCAAGCGCACCCATTCCCGATGACAATCGCGCCGCAGACGGTAAAAGAAGAGCATGTGAAGTGCTATTCCAACGATCGCGAGGCCGATAATAATACTTGAGGGGGTCATGGTCAGCGAAGCGTCATGGATGGTTCAGGGGCTTAGTAATTCCTACAGGACTCGGCGACGGTTTCGCTTCTGTTGCAGAGGTTGGTTGAATCGGAAAGTGATGCACGCGGCGCTCATATCTCACGAAGGCAAACGCAACTAGCGCGAGTATCACGATCAACACAACGCGCTGTTCGCTCTTTGAGAGATCGAAAATCCTAAGCAGGCGTTTCATTTTTGACGTAACGAATTGGATCTTTCAGTCCGGCTTCGCAAAAGCCTTTGAGTCGCAGAAGACACGAATCGCATTCGCCGCAGGCGAGACCTTCGGGCGAGGGATCATAACAACTGTGGGTGAGCGACAGATCGACGCCGAGTTCAACAGCTTTGCGAATGATTTCGGCTTTCGAAAATTTGATTAGCGGCGTGTGAATTTGGAAGCGTCTGCCTTCGACGCCAGCCTTGGTCCCAAGATTGGCGAGACTCTCAAACGCTTCGATGAATTCGGGGCGGCAATCGGGATAGCCGCTGTAATCGATCGCGTTTACACCGAGAAAAATGTGATCGGCGGGAATCACTTCTGCCCAGGCGAGCCCATAAGCGAGAAAGATCGTGTTCCGTGCCGGGACATACGTGATCGGAATTTTATGCGCGATTTCTTTTTCCGAACGCCGCTTCGGCACGTCGATGTCGGCCGTGAGGGCCGAACCGCCAAAAACGCGCAAGTCGATCTTTGCGACGCGATGCTCTTTTGCGCCTAACGAGTTGGCGATGCGGCGAGCGGCCTGCGTTTCGATCAGGTGACGCTGGCCATAATCGAACGAGAGGCCGTAGGCTTCGTATCCTTCCGCGATCGCGACCGCCAGAGTCGTGGTCGAATCAATTCCGCCACTCAGAAGAACGACCGCCTGTTTCATTTTATTCACACGCAAGGTTCAATGGAGGCGTAGGATCATTCAACGGCGGGCCCGGCGGTCGCGCCCTACTACCTTCACTCGTTATCACTGCCGGATTTCCTGTCCGGATATTCGGTGCGAACTGTGAGGGCGATTCCGCCGCGCGCGGAGAATTGCGCGGTCACGATTGCTTCGCGCGGCGCGCAGGCTTTGACGAAATCGTCCAAGATACGATTCGTTACCGCTTCGTTGAACGCGCGCTCGTTCCGATAGGACGCGAGATAAAACTTCAGCGATTTGCTTTCGACGCAGAGACGGTCGGGCACGTAATCGATATCGATCCTGGCAAAATCCGGCTGGCCCGTGATCGGACAAACGGAGGTGAAATCATCGGTTTCAAAATGAATCCGGTAATTGCGATTAGGTGCCGGATTCGAAAAAGTCTCCAGCCGCGCTTCGGCGGGCGAAGCAGGAATTCTCGCTTCGCTTCGCCCAAGAAGCGTCAGCTTGGATGTTTTGTTTTTCGCCATCGGAAACGAATTAACTCGTCACTCGCACCGCGTTCAACTCACGTTTCTGGGTAGCGCATGCGTCTCGCGTGCTGGTTTCGGCGTCGCGCCGAAACAATCTTTTCGAAAGATCTGGAAATTTGCATGGCGTTCACGCGTCCAGAAAAGTTCGCGATCGCGAGACGCGCTCGCCAGCACGCGAGACGCATACGCTACCCGGAAAACGCGCGCAGATCGTCGGCGACGTCGGGATATTTTGCCGCGAGCGCTTCGACATCGCCAATTTCGACATCAGCGGGTTCTACTCCCGGCCATTCGGTGCTCGCCCCGAGAAACCAGCGGCGAGGGCCGATCACGCGCGCAGTGTGAAACGTATTGCCCGGGATGAAAAGCTGCACGCGTTGACCTTCGCGCAGGTCAGGGCCCACCACAACGCGCTGGGTGCCATCGTCGCACAGCATCAGCACCTCGATCGGATCGCCTAGGTAATAATGATAAAGCTGGTCGTTGCGGATCCGATGGAGCCGCACAGACGCATCCGGCGTGACCATGAAATAAAGCGCGGAGCCGGCTGGGCGTCCGCCTGCGAAAGGCGGCGGCAAGCCGCCAGGCGCGATGCGCTTGTCGCTGATAAACGTCACGCGCACGAAGCCGCACGTGGCGTGTGGCTCAAGCTTGAGGAGATCGCGAATCTCTTCGGCAGTTAGGTCATCGATCATTTGTTTCTGTTGAACATCGAACGTCGAACATCGAACGTCCAACGCCGAATCGTCCGAATGAACACTGAAGATCGAACTGCAAACGCCAAAGATCGCACTGGCATAATCGATGCCATCGCGCAGGACGCGAACACGGGCGAAGTGGTTCTCGTGATGAATCAGCCTGACGAATGGAACGCCTCGGACGAACAATTGCTCGCCTTACAGGAGCGGTTCAACGCTTACGTTTCATTTTTGCTCGACGGCGAAATGGCAACCGATCATCCGCATCTCGCTGGCAAACCGGCGCGCATTGAAGTGCGTT
>Ga0209803_1001297_pt1 | contig 16389 bp, 18 predicted proteins | sample GraSoiAngelo_138_FD_185895 | JGI IMG/M metagenome (GOLD analysis project Ga0209803, IMG submission 185895) | Grasslands soil microbial communities from the Angelo Coastal Reserve, California, USA - 14_0929_09_40cm (SPAdes) (version 2) | ecosystem: Environmental > Terrestrial > Soil > Grasslands ...
CGACCTCTCTCTCGCGACGGTCCTGGACGGGACTCACCTCACAGTGCTCCACAAGCAGAAAGTGAATCCTCTCCGCCTCTGGCACCTCGTCAAATGCGTGAACGAGAAGTCCAACGGCAACGGCCACTCGGCTTGAATCAATGGGCAGGAGTTAGTGCGTGCGGCTCTTCTGCAGGCGCTCGGCGACCTTCTTGCGCAGGCGGGCCTTCTCGAGACTGGTGAGCGCGGCCTCCATCTCGTCGCGTGAGCCGCCCGCGGCCACCTTGGCCTCAGCTTCCAGCACCTTGGCCTGGGCGCGCTCGATATCGATGTCCTCGGCTTTCTCGGCGACTTCCGCCAGCACGGTGACGCGTGTCGGCGTCACGTCCACGAACCCCCACATGACCGAAACGTAGTGGGATTCCTCCCCAATCCGGTACTGTAGCTCGCCAACGCGCAGGGCGGAGAGAAACTGACAGTGTCCCGGCAGGACGCCGAAGTCCCCGTCGGCGCCCGGACAGATGACCTCGTCCACTTCCTTGCTGAGGAGCAGCTTGTCGGGCGTGACGATCTCGAGCAGGATCTTCGCCATCAGCCCTTCTTCAGGCGCTCGGCCTTCTCGAGCACTTCTTCGATCCCGCCGACCATGTAGAACGCCTGCTCCGGCAGGTCATCATGTTTGCCCTCGATGACTTCCTTGAAGCTGCGGACCGTGTCGGCCAGCTTCACGTACTTCCCCTTGGTGCCCGTGAAGGCTTCCGCCACGTTGAACGGCTGCGAGAGGAACTTCTGGATCTTGCGCGCGCGGGCCACCGTGAGCTTGTCATCCTCTGACAGCTCGTCCATGCCCAGGATTGCGATGATGTCCTGGAGGTCCTTGTACCGCTGGAGAATGGCCTGGACGCCGCGAGCGACGTTGTAGTGCTCCTCACCCACGATTTGAGGGTCAAGGATGCGCGAGGTGGAGTCCAACGGATCCACCGCGGGATAGATGCCCAGCTCGGCCAGTTGCCGCGACAACACGGTGGTCGCATCCAAGTGCGCGAACGCAGTAGCTGGCGCCGGGTCGGTGAGGTCGTCGGCCGGCACGTAGATGGCCTGCACCGAGGTGATCGAGCCCTTCTTGGTGGAAGTGATGCGCTCCTGGAGCTCGCCCATCTCCGTGCCGAGGGTCGGCTGGTAGCCCACGGCCGACGGCATGCGGCCCAGCAAGGCCGACACCTCGGAGCCCGCCTGGGTGAAGCGGAAGATGTTGTCGATGAAGAGGAGCACGTCCTGTCCTTCCTCGTCGCGGAAGTACTCGGCCACGGTCAGACCCGACAGGCCGACGCGCAGGCGCGCACCGGGTGGCTCGTTCATCTGCCCATACACGAGGGAGGTCTTGTTGATGACGCCGGACTCGCTCATCTCGAGGTACAGGTCGTTGCCTTCGCGGGTCCGCTCGCCCACGCCGGCGAAGACCGAGAACCCGCCGTGCTGGGTCGCGATGTTGTGGATCAGCTCCATGATGATGACGGTCTTGCCCACGCCGGCGCCGCCGAAGAGGCCCACCTTCCCGCCCTTGGAGTACGGCTCGAGCAGGTCCACGACCTTGATGCCGGTTTCCAGCACCTCGGTCTTGGTCTCCTGCTCTTGCAAAGCTGGCGCGGGGCGATGAATGGGCAGCGTCTTCTTGGCCTTGATCGGCCCCTTGCCGTCGATCGGCTCGCCCAAGACGTTGAGCAGACGGCCGAGCGTCTCACGGCCGACCGGCATCGAGATGGGCGCGCCGGTGTCGACGACCTCCATCCCGCGGACCAGCCCGTCGGTGCTGGACATGGCGACAGCCCGCACCCGGTTCTCGCCCAGGTGCTGGGCCACCTCCAGTGTGAGGCGGATCTCCGGACGCCCGCTCTTTTTGTCCTCCGGCGCCTCGACTCGCAACGCGTGATAGATCTCCGGCAGCGCCCCTTTGGAGAATTCCGCATCCACGACCGGTCCGATCACCTGGACGACTCTTCCCTTACCCACGTTCCCTCCGTTACTTCAGCGCCTCGGCCCCGCCGACGATGTCCATCAATTCCTTGGTGATGGCCGCTTGCCGGGTTTTGTTGTAGTAGAGCGTCAATTTCTGGATCAATTCGCCCGCGTTGCGGGTCGCCCCATCCATCGCGGCCATCCGCGCGCCCAGTTCGGCCGCCGCCGACTCCATCAGGGCGTGGAACGTCTGGACCTCGATGTGCTTGGGCAGCAGGGCTTTGAGCAGCCCCTCCTCATCCGGCTCGAAGAGATACCCGCCGCCGAGCTTCTCCGCCTCCTGGTCGAGCGATTCGATGGGCAGCAGTTTCTCGACGACGACCCGCTGCTGGATCACAGACTTGAACTCGTTGTACACGATGTGCAACTCGTCGAACGTCCCGCTCGTGAATTGCTGCACGATGTCGCCGCCGATGTCCAGGGCATGCTCGTAGGAGAGGCGATCGAAGACGCCGACCCACTCCTGGCGTCTGGTCCACGCGCGGCGGCGGAAGAAGTCCCGCCCCTTGCGCCCCACCACGCTGACCGTGACGGTGCAGCCAGCCTCCTGTTTCAGCCGGAGGAACTCGACCGCCTTGCGCAGGATGTTCGTGTTGAACGCCCCGCAGAGCCCGCGGTCGGACGTGACCACCAGCAGCTCGATCCGGTTTCCCGCGGACTTGCGCAGCAGCGGGTGGGCCTGCCGGTTCGCGCGGCTGGCCAGGCTGCCGAGCACCACCGCCATCTTCTTCGCGTAGGGCCGCGCGGCGAGAATGCGCTCCTGCGCGCGCTTGAGCTTCGCCGCGGCCACCATCTTCATGGCCTTGGTGATCTTCTGCGTGTTCTTGATGGAGCCGATCTTGCGCCGCAGGCCCTGTAAGCTCGGCATCAGGATTACGCCTTGATCAGATAACCCAGTTTGCTCTTGAACTTCGTCAGCATGTTGCGGAGGTCGGTCGTGAGCTCGTCGTCCAGCTTGCCCTTGGCAGCGATGTCGCGCTGGATCTTCGGGTGCTCGCGTGTGACGTAGTCCAGGAGCTCCTCCTCGAACTGGCGGACGCGGTTCACCGGCACATCATCCAAGTAGCCGTTGGTCCCGGCGAAGATGCTGATCACCTGGTTCTCCACCAGCATCGGCTGGTACTGCCCCTGCTTGAGCAATTCTACCATGCGCTGGCCGCGGGCCAACTGGGCCTGCGTCGCCTTGTCGAGCTCGCTGCCGAACTGGGCGAACGCGGCCATCTCGCGGTACTGCGCGAGGTCCAGGCGGAGCGAGCCCGCCACGGCCTTCATCGCCTTGATCTGTGCCGACCCGCCGACACGGGAGACTGACAGGCCCACGTTGATGGCCGGCCGGATGCCCGAGTAGAACAGGTCGCTACCTAGGTAGATCTGCCCGTCGGTGATCGAGATGACGTTCGTGGAAATGTACGCCGACACGTCGCCGGCCTGGGTCTCGATGATCGGCAGGGCCGTGAGGCTGCCGCCGCCCTTCTCCTTGCTGAACTTCGCCGCCCGCTCCAGGAGCCGGGAGTGCAGGTAGAACACGTCGCCCGGGTACGCCTCGCGGCCCGGCGGGCGCCGCAGCAGCAGCGAGAGCTGCCGGTACGCCGTCGCATGCTTCGACAGGTCGTCGTAAATGATCAGGGCGTGCCGCGCCGAGTCGCGGAAATACTCGCCCATCGACACGCCGGCGTAAGGGGCGAGGTACTGCAATGAGGCCGGGTCGCTGGCCGTGGCGGAGACGACGATGCTATAGGCCATGGCCCCGAACTCTTCGAGTATCTGGATGACGCGCGCCACCGTCGAGCGCTTCTGGCCGATGGCGACGTAGATGCAGATGACGTTCTGGCCCTTCTGGTTGATGATGGTGTCCACCGCGATGGCGGTCTTGCCGGTCTGCCGGTCGCCGATGATCAGCTCCCGCTGGCCACGCCCGATGGGGATCATCGCGTCGATGGCCTTGATCCCGGTCTGCAGGGGCTCGCGCACGGGCTGGCGCTCGATCACCCCGGGCGCCCTGACCTCCACACGGCGGAACTCCTTGGCCGGGATCGGCCCCTTGCCGTCCAGCGGGGCGCCTATCGGGTCCACGACCCGCCCGACGACGGCCTCCCCGACGGGGACTTCCGCAATCCGGCCCGTCCGCTTGACCAGATCCCCCTCCTTGATATGCTCGTCGGAGCCCAGGATCACCGTACCGACGTTGTCCTCTTCCAGGTTGAGCGCGATCCCCTTGAGGCCGCCGGGGAACTCCAGCAACTCCCCGGCCATCGCCCCGTCCAGCCCGTAGACCTTGGCGATGCTGTCCCCGACCTGCAGCACGGAGCCGACTTCGGCCACGTCTACCTGCTTCTCGAAGGACTTCACCTGCTCTCGGATGATTGAGCTGATCTCTTCCGCTTTGATCTGCATGCGTGCTGCTCCTTGGGCTATGGCGTGCGGTTACGTTCGTGTCAGGATGGCGCGCAGGCGCTCCAGTTGCCCGCGGACCGTTCCGTCATACACCCAGCTGCCGAAGCGAATCTCGAGCCCACTGATCAGCCCGGGATCGACCTGGACCGCCAAGTCGACCGGGCCGCGCGTCACCTGCTCGAGCCGCGTCCGGATCGCAGCTCGTTCCTTGTCGGAAAGCGGCCGGGCGGCCACGACGTGGACTGCCTTGCGATTGGAGGCCTGGTCGGCGAGCTGGCTGAAGGCGTCGCTGATCTCCCGGATGAAGACGATGCGGTTCTTGCGGACGAGGTGGGCGAGGAACCGGCTGGTGATAGGCGGGCACCCGGCCTTTGCCGCCACCTGATTGACGACGGCGGCCTTCTCCTGCTTGGTAAAGACCGGACTCAACAGCAGGGCGCGGAACTCGCGCGAGCTGGCGAAGGCTTCGGCCAACAGACGGAGCGCCGCCGTGGTCGGGCCGATCCCGGAGGGATCCTGCAAGTCGAACAGAGCCTTCGCGTACCGTCGTGCAACCGCCGTGTGGACCACGTGTCAGTAACCGCCTTGCTGGTGGTGGTTCGCGCTGGCAGGCTCACTCAAAGGAGGCGCTCCGTAGGACGAAAAATCAATGCTGTCAAGCAGTTCGCCCTGGTTCAGTCGGCGCGGCGCCCGGCTTCGATGATCCCGCCGCCCAGCACCCGATCTCCCTGGTAGAAGACCGTAGACTGCCCCGGGCTGAGAGCCCGCTGGGGCGAGTCAAACTCGACGCGTAGCCGCCCATCCCCCAGCGGCCAGATGGTGGCCGGAGCCGCCGGACTTGCGTAACGGACCTTGACCTCGGCCCGAACCGGTTCGGTCAGCCCATCCACGCTCAGGAGGTTGAGATCGCCGACGAGGCAGGCGGGTTCCAGCAGCTCTTCCTCGGGACCTACCACTACGGTATTGCTCGGGGCATTCACCCGTACGACGTAGAGGCGCTGCGCCGCCGCAAGCCCAAGTCCGCGTCGCTGGCCCGCAGTATAGAACGGCACTCCGCGATGCATGCCCAACACCGTCCCATCCGTACCGACGAACGGCCCTGGCCGCGCAGCCTGCGGGGCCTGCTCCTCCAGGAAACTGCGATAGTCGCCCTTCGTCACGAAGCAGATCTCCTGACTCTCCTTGACCTCATCCGCCGGCAGTCCGATCGCTTCCGCCTTGGGCCAGACTTCATCCTTGCGCATGCCGCCGACGGGAAAGAGGATGCGGGACAGCCATGCTCGGTTCAGGCGGTACAGGAAATAGCTCTGGTCCTTCCTGGGATCCCCTCCCTTATGCAAGTGCGGCCGCCCCGTGTCGTCCGGCAGGAGCCGCGCATAGTGGCCTGTGGCCACGTAGTCCGCCCCCAGGTCCCGTGCGGCCTCCATGAGGCATCCGAACTTCACCCGCTCGTTGCAACGCACGCAGGGGTTTGGCGTCAGGCCCGCCACGTAGCTGTCGATGAAGTCCTGCACGACTGCCGAGCGGAAGCGATCGCGGATGTCGAGGACCTGATGCGGAATGCCCAACTGCTGGGCCACAAAACGGGCGATGCCGATCTTGCAACAGCCGCGCTCCTGCCACTTCTTCGAGGTCGCCGCATCGTCCTCGGGCTCCCAGGTCTGCAGCGTGACTCCTTGGACTTGATAGCCCTGCTCCACGAGGATCGCCGCGGCGACGGCGCTGTCCACCCCGCCCGACATGCCAACCACAACCGTCTTCTTCATCGTTACCGAGCCCCGCCCCGTTGCGAGACGGGGACCTTCGCCGCATGCGGCGCGGCCTTTCGCGGCTCTTCCACGGCTCTACTCTTGGCCCGCCCTTCCGCCTCGCAGGTCCCGTGCAACTGCACCCCTTCTTCCACTTTCAGAAAGGGCGTCTTCAGGTCGCCGTTCAGCACAGCGGACGGGAGGAGTTGCACCCGTTCGGTCGCCGTTAAGTTCCCGTTGATCGTCCCGCCGCTGACGATTGTGCCGGCGCTGATGTCGCCCTCAATCACCGCATGCTCGCCGAGGATCACAGTGCCCTTAGAATAGATGGCGCCGGACACCATGCCGTCGATGCGAACCGTACCCTCGAAGGTCAAGGTTCCCTTGAACTCGAACCCCCGCGCCAAGAAGGTGAACGTCTCCTCCCCGGCCAGTTCGAACTCTTTGTGCTTGCTGGTCGATCCGAACATGCTGTCCAAGAGTCTAGCTTAGGCGCCGCGCATCCGTGCGACGCTGGTCAGTTGTTGCTGGGCTACCTCGCGCTGCCCGTCCAGGGCCCTGATCTCCCCCCGTCCTGCCACATCGCACATCCCGTACAAGTGGACTCCTTCCTCGATGGAGAGCAGGGGGGTCTTGATCGTCCCCGTCACGACCCCGGCGGACAGGAGTTGGACCTTCTCGGACGCGACGATGTTCCCGTTGATGTGGCCCCCGCTGACCACCACATCGGCGCTGATGTCGCCCTCAATCACCGCATGCTCGCCGACCATCAGCGTGCCTTTCGTATGGATCTCCCCTTCCAGCCGGCCATCGATGCGAATCGTTCCTTCGAAGTGGATGATCCCCTTGAACTGCGCCCCCTTGCCGAGGAAGGTGAACGGCTCGTCGCCGTTCATTGTGTACACGTTGCCCTTCTCGCGTTTTGACCACATAGCTGTTCTCCTCTACCCAGCCCTGCCTAGCCCACCGTCTTCATCGTGGAGCTGACGCGGATGGGCGTGACAGAACCGCCGGCGGGCGCCCTGCTCACCTCAGGCTGCTCCGCCTTGGCCATCTCTAGGCTCCCGTTGAAGAGCACACCCTCTTCGATCGAGAGCAGCGGCGCCTTGACCGACCCATTCAAGACGGCCGGCGCCAACAGCCTGACCTTGCCGGACGCGGAGATGTCGCCGGTGATCTTGCCGCGGCTGATCACTGTGCCGGCGGTCACCTGGGCTGTGATGATCGCATCCTGCCCGACGAGCAGCACCCCCTCCGTGTGGATTTCCCCATCCAGCCGGCCATCGATGCGGACCGTGCCGTTGTATGTGATCACGCCTTTGAATTCAACCCCGCGCCCTACAAAGGCGATCACTTCGTCTTCCCTTGCCTCGGGGTCCTGCCCTTCCAGTTCCGCACCCTGCTTTTCTGCCATCTCACCCTTTTTCCACATCGCAGACCTCCTTTGCTAGAGAACCTGTGTTAAAACCCACACCGTTATCCCATGATCAGATCAATGACCCGCTCCAAATCGGCCGGCGAGTAATACTCGATGACGATCTTCCCGCCTGTTTTTCCCTCGATCAGCCGCACCTTGCTTCCCAGCCGCCGAGCCATCCGCTCCTCGATCTCGCTGGGACGGTGGCCCTTGCGCGCTTGAGCCGAGCGGCCCGCGCCGTGGTTGGACCGCACCAACTGTTCGAGGTCCCGCACCGACAGACGTTCCGTCACGGCGCGCCGCCCCAAACGGACCTGCTGGTCCGGATCGGAAACGGCCAGCAGGACCTTCGCATGCCCCAGGGACAACTGATCGTTCTCGACCCATGCCTGCACCTCCGATTGAAGCGCCAGGAGCCGCACGGTGTTGGCGATCGACGAGCGCTCCTTCCCGAGTTGCCTGGCGACCGCCTCCTGCGTAAGGCCAAACTCCTTGATGAGCCGCTGGTAGGCCCGGGCAGCCTCCATGGCATTGAGATCCTTGCGCTGGAGGTTTTCGATCAGCGCCATCTCCATCGCCTCGACATCCGTCGCCAAGCGAACGATGGCCGGAATTTTTTTCAGGCCCGCCAATTTGGCCGCGCGCCAGCGGCGTTCACCAGCGATCACCTCGTAGCCGCCGTCCCCCAGTCGCCGGACCAGGATCGGCTGTAGCACGCCCTTCGCCTTGACCGAGCTGGCCAGCTCTTCGAGCTCGGCCGTGTTGATGGCGCGGCGCGGCTGGTAGGGGTTGGGCGAGACGAGCGAGAGCGGGATCTCCTCGATCTCATCCCGCCCCCCGGTGGCAACGGGAATCAGCGTTTGCAGACCTCTACCAAGCGCCTTTTTTTGCATGGGCCAGGACTTCCTTGGCCAGGCTCAGGTATGCCTGCGCCCCGGAGGATGCGACGTCGTACATGAGCACCGCAGCCCCGTGGCTGGGCGCCTCCGCCAGCCTGATGTTGCGGGGGATCACGGTCTTGAACATCGTGTCAGAGAAATGCTTACGTATCTCCTCGGCTACCTGGCAGTGCAGGTTGTTCCTCCCGTCGAACAAGGTTACGAGGATGCCTTCCATGACCAGCGCCTTATTCAAGGACCGGCGCACCATCTCGACGGTCTGCATCAACCGCCCGAGTCCCTCCATCGCGTAGAACTCGCACTGGACAGGGACCAGCAGGCTATGCGCAGCCACCAGAGCGTTCACGGTCAGGAGCCCCAACGCCGGCGGACAATCCACCAGCACGAAATCATATTGGCTGGCCGCATCCCCAAGGGCGTGCCTCAGGATCAACTCCCGGTTCTCCACCGGGGCCAGCTCGACTTCCGCCGCAGCCAGGTCCGCTTCGGAGGGGACCACGTCAAGTCGAGGAACGATTGCCTTCACGAGCGCTTCCGAGACCTTCCGACCTCGGACCATGACGTCGTACGTCGAAAGCGCGATGCCCTCCGGGTCGACCCCTATGCCGCTCGTGGCGTTGGCCTGCGGGTCCAGGTCCACCAGGAGGACCGTCCGTTCCGCCACCGCCAAGGAGGCCGCGAGGTTGATAGCGGTCGTCGTCTTGCCGACCCCGCCCTTCTGATTGGCGATGGCGATGATCCGCCCCATCGAAGAGGCCCATGCTAGCAATTGAGCGCGAAGGTGTCAACGAAAGGAGGGATCGGAGCGTTCCACGTGGAACATTGTTGCATGGAGAAAACCAAGGGCGGGTCCTGTCATCGAGCCACCGGGGAACCCGTTGCTCTTTGTGCGGGTCCTGCCCCTGCATAGCCCAGCGCAGCCGGGGAACCCGTTGCTCATGGAGTGGGTCCTGTCGCCGAGCAGCCCCGTCGCGCGGCGCCTTTCGGCGTCGAAGCCCCGCGGACTCGCCTGTAGGCGCCCTGGCTCGTCGGGGCGCCCAGCTCGGCACCACCCACTCCAACTGCAACGGGTCGAAACGCCGTCGCAGCCCCGCAGACTCGGCTCTAGGCGACAAGATAACTGAAGTTTCAATCAGCTTTGCGGGGAGGGAGCGAGGAGGATCAGGGTGCGAGGATCGTTCGTGAAGGGAAGCGTGAAGGATGCTTGCCGGACGAGCCGGTACCCAGGCGGGACGGCCTCCAGGGGACTGGCTCGAAACAGCAGCACCGTGCCATGGGGGGCCAGCAACCGGGGAGCTTCGGCTAAGACCAGTTCCGGTTTCAAGGCACGGGTCGTCACGAGGTCGAACGGCCCAGCCTGAGCCGGTTTGAGGTCCTCGATCCGGACGATCACGACCGATACGCCGGTCACCCCCAACAGGCCGATCATATGGTGGAGAAAGGCTGCCTTCTTCTGGGAGGGTTCGAGCAGGGTGACCGCCAACTCCGGATCGTACAGTTTCAGCACCAACCCGGGAAACCCCGCGCCCGTGCCCACATCCAGGACGCGGCGCCCTGGCCCCGGTTGGATCAGCCCAGGACCAACTTTGAGGACCTTGCAGGCGGCGAGCGAGTCGAGGAAGTGCTTGGGAATAATGTCGGCTTCCTCGGCTAGCCCGGTGAGGTTGACCTTGGCATTCCAGCGCACCAGCTCCTGGAGATAGAGGACCAGTCTCGCGACCGTATGGGGGGACAGGGGAACGCCCAGCTGAAGTCCCCCCTCCATCAGGGCAGAAGCCGGCGAGGGCGCCTGGTCAGGAGCCGGTGGACTAGGGGGCGTGTTCCACATGGAACATTATTGTAGGGACGGTTCGCGAACCGCCCCTACGCGCCGGGACCGCTCTAGCGCAACCTGGAGGAGAGAGATAGCCGCAGGGGTCACCCCCTCGATCCGAGAGGCCTGCCCGAGAGAATGGGGCCGGACTCTCTGGAGTTTCTCCAGGACCTCCCTCGAGAACCCCTTGACGGAAGTGTAGTCAAAACCAGGGGGGATTCTGCGTGACTCCAGCCTCTTGAAGTTATCCACATCATGGGATTGACGGTGGATATATCCTTCGTACTTGGCCTGGATCTCGACCTGCTCACGGACGGCGGCGTCCGGGTGGCCTTCCACTGCAGCCAGCCCGATCACTGCCTCGTAGTCCAGTTCGGGACGCCGCAGGAGGCCCTCAAGGGTGAGGGATCCGCCTGGGCTTTCCAGCCCCAGGGCCTCGGCGCGAGCCAGGAACTCAGGGGTCAGCTTGGGGCGGGTCTTTCGGAACCGCTCCCGCTCCCGGGCGATGGCGTCCCGCTTCTCGCAGAACATCCGGTATCCGTCCTCCGGGATCAGCCCCAACCGGTAACCGGTGTCCGTCAATCGCAGATCGGCGTTATCCTGGCGCAAGAGCAGACGGTATTCGGCTCGCGAGGTAAACATGCGGTACGGTTCGCGGGCGTCCTTGGTGATGAGATCGTCGATCAGCACCCCGATGTAGGCGTCAGAGCGGTCCAGCATGCAGGGCGCCTGGCCACGGATTTTGAGAACAGCGTTGATGCCGGCCATGAGCCCCTGCGCAGCCGCCTCTTCGTATCCCGACGTGCCGTTGATCTGACCGGCGTGGTAGAGCCCTTCGACCAGCTTCGTCTCCATCGTGGGATGAAGCTGGCGCGGCGGGAAGTAGTCATACTCCACGGCGTACCCCGGCTTGAGCATCCTGGCTCTCTCCAGGCCCGGGATGGTCTTCAGGAAGGCAGCCTGCACGTCCACCGGCAGGCTCGTCGAGATGCCGTTCGGGTAAAACTCATTCGTGTCCAGCCCCTCCGGTTCGATAAAGATCTGGTGGCGCGGCTTGTCGGCGAACCGCACCACCTTGTCCTCGATCGACGGACAGTAGCGCGGACCCGTGCCCTCGATCACGCCGGTGAACATCGGCGAGCGGTCCAGGTTGTCCTGGATGATGCGATGCGTCTCGGCATTCGTGTATGTGAGATGGCAGCAGACCTGCGGCATCGGGATCCGCTCCGTGCGGAATGAGAACGGCGTGGGCGGGTCGTCGCCCGGTTGTGGGGTCAGGACCGCGAAGTCGATGGTCTCCCGGTCCAGGCGGGGCGGGGTGCCGGTCTTGAGCCGCCCCACCGCGAAGCCGAAGTCGCGCATGCAGTCGGAGAGGTGCTCGGCCGCGTCCTCACCGGCCCGTCCGGCAGGGAAGTGGTTTAACCCTACGTGAATTAATCCCTTAAGGAAAGTCCCGGTTGTCAGGATGACGGCCTTGGCGGCGAGCCGGGCCCCCGCGCCGGTGACGACCCCGCAGACCCGCCCGCCGATCGTCTCGATCCGATTCACGGTCCCCCGGTGGATCATGAGGCCTGCCTGCGCGCGCAGCGTGGCCTGCATCGCCAGACGGTACTGCTTCTTGTCGCACTCCGCCCGCAGCGAGCGCACGGCCGGCCCGTTCCGCGTGTTGAGCATGCGGAACTGGATGCCGGTCTTGTCGGTGTTGCGACCCATCTCGCCGCCCAGCGCGTCGACCTCCTTCACGAGGTGGCCCTTGGCGATACCACCGATCGCGGGATTGCAGGACATCTGCGCGATCTTGTCCCCATCCATCGTGAGCAGGGCCGTGCGCGCGCCCATGCGGGCCGCGGCCAACGCGGCCTCGCAGCCGGCATGGCCGCCGCCGACTACGATCACGTCGAAACGGTCGTCGTGCGTCCGGATGATCATTTCCCGATGCAGAACTCCCTGAAGATGCGATCGAGGATGTCGTCCGTCGTCGTCTCGCCGATGATTTCACCGATCGCGTTGATGGCCACCCGCAGGTCCGCCGCGATGCACTCGGCCGCCATGTGCCGCTGAACCGACACAAGAGCCTGATCGAGCGAGGTCTTGGCCCGTTCCAGGGCAGAGTGGTGCCGCAGGTGGGTGATCAGCACGCCCTCGCTCGGCTCCAACCCCTGCGTGAGCACAGTGTCGCGGATCGCGTCCCGCAGCTCATCCAGGCCTGCCCCCGTGGTCGCCGAAGTCCAGACGATCCGACGTAGCTCGGCGAAGCCTTTGAGGTCCGCCGGCTCCACGCGGGGTGGAAGGTCTGCCTTGTTCACGACCAGCACCGCCGACTTCTCCTGGAGCAGCTCCAGCGTACGACGGTCTTCGGGATCGAGCGGTGCGCTCCCATCGAGGACCACCAAGACCAGTTCGGCGCGGGCCAGCGCGTCGTGCGTGCGGCGCACCCCTTCGCGCTCGACGACATCCTGGGTCTCCCGCAGGCCGGCCGTGTCCTGCAAGCGCACAGGGATGCCGCGCACATTGACGAACTCTTCCAGTACGTCCCGCGTCGTGCCTGGGATCGGCGTCACGATCGCGCGGTCCGCTCTGGCCAGCGCGTTCAGCAGACTGGACTTGCCCACGTTGGGCCGCCCAACCAGCGCGGCCGTCACGCCTTCTCGCACGATGCGCCCGTCTTCCGCGGTCTGGATGAGCCGCTCAACGCGCTCGGCAACCTTTTCAATGCCAGCGGCCAGGGCTTGCGGTGCGATGAACGTGATGCCCTCGTCGGAAAAATCGATGCCGGCCTCCACCTCTACCAGCAGGCGCGTCAGGCCTTCACGGATCCGGCCGACCTCGTCGGATAGGGCCCCCCGGAGCTGCTCCAGCGCGACCCGCAGGCCGGTCTGTGTCCGAGCCTGGATCAGGTCCATGACCGCCTCGGCCTGCGCGAGGTCCAGCCGGCCGTTGAGGAAGGCGCGCTTCGTGAACTCGCCCGGCTCGGCCAGCCGCGCGCCGCTGCGGATCAGCACCTCGAGTCCCAGGCGGAGCACCAGGGGACCGCCGTGGCAATGGAACTCCACCACGTCCTCGCGCGTGTAGCTCCGGGGCGCCTTCATGACGGCGACCAGGACCTCATCGATGCGCACGCCGGTGTCGGGCGCCCGCAACTCGCCGTGATGCAGCGTATGGGTCTTGTACTCGCGGACTGTCCGGCCTCCGGAGCCGGCGAAGACCGTAGAGGCGATGTCTAGGGCCTTTTCGCCGGACAGCCGGATGATGCCGATCCCGCCCTCACCAGGCGGAGTGGCAATCGCGCAGATCGTGTCACCGGCATTCATGGGGGGTCATTTGGGAGCCGGAACCGAAGTCCTGGGCAGGAGGTACCGGTCCGTGATGACTTGCTGGGCGATCGTGAGTACGTTGTTCGTCAACCAGTAGAGCACGAGCCCGGCCGGGAAGCTGATGAACAGGAACGTGAGGAACACCGGCAGCAACAGCATGATCTGCGCCTGCTTGGGGTCCATGGTGGTCGGCTGGATCTTCTGCTGGATGAACATGGTGACCCCCATGAGGATCGGCAGGACGTAGTAGGGGTCCTGCACCGACAGGTCCTTCACCCACAGGAGGAACGGCGCCTGCCTGAGCTCGATGGTCATGTACAGGATGTTGAAGAGCGCGACGAACACGGGGATCTGGAAGAACATCGGCAGGCAGCCGCCGACCGGGTTCACCTTCCGCTCCTTGTAGAATTTCATGAGCTCCTTGTTGAGCCGCTCCCGGTCGTCGGCGTACTTCTTCTGCAGCGCCATCATCTCGGGCTGCACGGCCGCCATGTCCTTCATGGACTTGTAGCTCTTGTATGCGAGGGGCGCGAGCAGCAGCTTGATGAAGACCGTGATCAAGATGATCGCGACACCGTAGTTGTGCGTGATCTCGTGGAGGTAGCGGATCGCATAGAACAGGGGCTTGGCCACCGCCCGCACGATGGACCAGCTCCCGTAGATGAACCAGCCGAAGTCGATCGTCTCCTCCAGTTCGAGCTTGAGCGCTGCCAGCGTGTCGTATTCCTTAGGGCCGACAAAGAGCCTGCACCTACTGAGCAATGCCCCGGCGGTGGCCGGGATGCGCAGGCCCACCGACACCAGCTTCTCGCCTTCCTTGCGCACGACGGCGATGCGGGTCCCGGGATCGGCCGGGATCAAGGCCGCCAGGAAGTACTTGTCCTGCAAGGCGACCCAGGTCACCTGTCCCGCCCGGAGGTCTTCCTTCTCGGGCGTGTCCTTGGCGAGCTTGCCATTAATGAACGTGGCCGGGCCGATAAAGCCGACGAAGCCTTCCTGCCACTCATGGATCCCGAAGTTCGTGCCGAGCGATAGGGTGGTCGAGCTGCTCACGCCGGTCGTCTCCAGGGTGAGATCCACCAGATAACTGCCGTGGTGGAAGGTGAGGCGTTTGCTGACCTGCACGCCAGTCTCCGGATCTGTGTAGGAGAGGACGACGTCGGCGGCCGGCTGGGCCGCGCTGAGGGTGGCGTCTTTGCCCGACACTGCATAGAGCCCTCGAGTGAGTCGCTCCTGCAGCTTGGCGTCCGGGACCTGCACGGTCAACGGGAGAGTGAGCGACACGTCCTTCGCCAGTGCGGGCACGAGCTGGATCGGCTTGGGATCCCTGGGGTCGCTCGTCAGATACCGTTTGAGCTCCCAGCGCTTGATCACCCCGCCGCGGTTCGAGAGCACGACCTTGACGAGATCGGTCTCGACCGTCACCTCCTGTTCGCGTCCCTCAGTGGCAGGTGTCGGCATCCTGCCAGACGGGGCGGGGGTCGGCAGGATCTGCGCCGAAGGCGGGGCGGGCGCCGTCACCGTGGCAGGCGCGGCGCCGTCCTTTTTCGGGGCGATGGCCCTGGGCGTCGGCGAAGCCGGTCGCTTGGCGAACCCCATCTTCTCCAGCAAATACGGATAGAGCACGATGACGGCCATCGAGAGGACGAGGAAGAGGATGATGCGCCTTTCCATGATGACTCTTCCTCAGCGGACTGGGTCGTAGCCCCCTGGGTGGAACGGATGGCACTTGAGCAGACGCCACGTCGCCAGGACGAGGCCCCACGCCAGACCATGGCGCGCCAATGATTCGCGCGCGTAAGTCGAGCAGGTGGGCAGGAATCGGCAGCAGGGTGGGCCGAGCGGCGAGAGCCACCGCTGATAGAAGGCGATCAAAGCCACGACGATTCGGGTCATTGAGTGTTCCCAAGGGCCAGCAGCTTCGCCCGCGCCAAGAGATCCTGCCAACTTTCGCGAAGGTTTTGGGCGGGCTCGGTCACGGATTCCCGTTTCGGCACGATCAGCAGGTCCAGGCCAGCCGCCAGCCGGGGCAGGCTCAGGCGGGCCAGCTCCCGGAACCGTCGCTTGGAGCGGTTGCGCCACACCGCACCGCCCAGTTTCCTTCCCACCACCACTCCGACGCGTGTGTGGTCCAAGGCGTTCCGGCGGTAGAGCAAGGTGAACAACGGGCACGACACCCGCCTGCCTTCCTTGAAGACCAACCGGATCGCGGCGCTGTTGCGAAGGAGATGCTGGGAGCGGGTGGAGCGGGGCGAAACCACCGATCGCCGAGTCAGACGGTCAGCTTGTGCCGGCCCTTGGCCCTACGGCGCGCCAGCACTTTGCGGCCGCCTTTGCTTTTCATCCTTTCGAGAAACCCGTGCGTGCGTTTCCCTGCCAAATTCGATGGCTGCCGCATCGTGGCGGACATGCGAAACCTCCATGCTCTTCAAACTTTCAGACGACGCTGCATTATAAGAGTCGTGCCGATGGGTGTCAATCGCGTGGCCGAGCTAGTCGGTAGCCAGTTCCCGGATCGCCTGCAGCAATTCCGCCGGATCGATCGGCTTCTCAAACGTGCGCTTGGCTCCCAGGATCCTTGATACGTCGAAGAAGAACTCGCGCCGCTCCTCCCGACCCGTACCGGAGATGGCGATGATCTTCACCTGGGGAAAGTCCCGTTTCAATTCGCTGATGACCTCCATGCCGTCTTTCACCGGCATCATGATGTCGGTGATGATCAGGTCCGTAGGGTTTTTCCGGTAGAGCGCGATCCCCGTGACCCCATCCCGGGCCATGATCACCTCGTGGCCCGCCCCTTTGAGAATTT
>Ga0209803_1001299_pt1 | contig 16385 bp, 13 predicted proteins | sample GraSoiAngelo_138_FD_185895 | JGI IMG/M metagenome (GOLD analysis project Ga0209803, IMG submission 185895) | Grasslands soil microbial communities from the Angelo Coastal Reserve, California, USA - 14_0929_09_40cm (SPAdes) (version 2) | ecosystem: Environmental > Terrestrial > Soil > Grasslands ...
CGGACACCGCAGCGCGGCGTCCCTACCAATTCCTAGCCCATTCGGCTTCGCACAAAAACGAAGTACAACACGAGCACGACCGCCAGAGCGTAGGTCAGCCAGCTAATTTCGCGGCTGCGACCGCTGAAAGCTTTGATAATAGCGTAGCTGATAAAACCAAGCGCCAGGCCATCGGCAATCGAATACGATAACGGAATCCCAATGATGATCAGGAATGCTGGGATCGATTCGGTGTAATCCTTCCATTCAATCTTCGCCACATTTTGCATCATTATTGCGCCGACAATTGTCAGCGCAGGGGCAGTGATTGGCGGATAGGCACCAATCATCGCAATCAGTGGACTGAAAAAGAGCGCAACCAGAAACAGCGCAGCGACCACGAGACCTGTCAGTCCTGTTCGCCCGCCTGCCTCCACGCCCGCAGCGCTTTCAATAAAACTGGTGACCGTGCTTGTACCCAGCGCCGCGCCGGCCACTGTCCCGATCGCATCGGAGACCATGGCCTGCTTCGCGCGAGGCAATCTGTTATCGCGCATGAAACCGGCTTGCTCGCACACGCCAATCAATGTCCCGATGGCATCGAATGTGAGCATAAACAGAAAAACGAAAACGAACGGAAGCATTGTCGGCGTCAGTGCATGCGCGACATCTATTTTCAGAAATGTCGGGCCGAGTGATGGCGGGAGCGCAACGAGACCTTCTGCGAATTCAAAGCGCGTGTTGAGCATGGACTCGCTCACGTCGCGAGCCGAGGACATACCGGCCGGCATGTGCGGCAGCGCAAACTTCAACAGACAGGCTAACACTGTGGCGGCGATGATGCCCCACAAAATCGAGCCGCGCACCCGACGCGCATGCAAGATTGCTGTCGTCAGCATGCCGACGAAGAACAGAATCAAATCAGGCGAAGCAAAATGCGTATTCAGCTTCACGGCGGTGCCCGGGTCTTTAACGATTACACCTGCCTGCTGCAATCCGATGAATGCAATAAAAAGCCCGATGCCCGCCGCAATACCATTCTTCAGGCTCGGGCTGACTGCGTTAAAAATCAGTTCACGCAACCCGACCAGCGACAAGATTAAAAACAACACGCCGGAAACGAACACCACGCCGAGCGCAACCTGCCATCCATTGGAAAATCCCGCCGCGGTCGCGGCCGGCAATGCCGAAAAAACGAAGAAGAAATTTTCACCCATCCCAGGCGCCTGCGCGATCGGATAACGCGCGTAGAGCGCCATGATCGCCGTTGCCAGCGCGGCTGAAACACACGTGGCCGTCGTTACGGCACCGAAATCCAGGCCCGTATCCGTACCGAACATCTTTCCGGAGAGAACGGCTGGCTGAACAAAAATGATGTAAGCCATCGTCAGAAAGGTGGTCAGACCAGCAAGCACCTCCGTTCGCACAGTGGTTTTGTGCTCGGACAATTTGAACAACTGCTCGATTATGGGCGTCGGCACGGCGACGCCATCTTAGCCTGCCGATTTATTCCGCGTCTACTCGCCAAAGCATGAATTGCGCGCGACTGAATTGTGTTTGGACTTTGGGATAAACTTGTTGGACGACCGGAAAATCGCGCGCAACGCTTACGCCGATAACAGGAGGCGGCGCGGCGCGCAGTTCGTCAACGGTCAGGTTTGTGACCGGAAAACGCAGGTTCCCATGGAAGAGATAAAATGAGTCATAGAGTAAGTCGCTTCCGCCTTTGATCGCTTTAACCAGCACCATCTTGCTGTCCGGTTGTTGCAAGGCGCCTAATTCTTCGGCGACGCGCTTCTCATCGGCAATATCCTTTTCGCGGGTGCGAAGCTTTATTTTTCCCTCTTCCATTTGAAGCGAGGCATTGCGTTGCCGCAAATAAATCTGAATCCCTGCTTGTGTGAGACTCGCGAGAAGCATCAAAGCCAGCAACACTGCTGCTCCGATACGAAGCGCCGATCGCCGCTCCAGAAACCGTTGAAAAAAAATGGCGAGTAAAAGACAGAGCGACGGAACGATCGGGACTATATAACGAACCGATCGAAAATTAAAAAGCACGGCCAGCGCAATAACTGCTAGGCACAAGCTCGCCAACTCCCTGGCCGCAGCCGAAAATCTTTGCTGTTTCCAAAGAAGAACTGCAAATGGCGCGATAAAGGCAAAGAAGCCGGCGCCTATCCAGGCGGTCGTGCTCAGGCGAAGTGGTACTTCAAAGTAAGGTCGCGCTCCCAAATACTCCGGCCCTAGCCAGACAACGACTTCTTCATTAAACACGCTCTTCGCTGGCATTCCATATTTTGCCAACTGGACCAAGGGCCAGACTGCACTCGAGGCCAGCGCGAAAACGATGCTCGCAATCAGCCACCCGCTGAAAAGATTTCGGCGCTGGATCGGCGAGATTGCGCGAACAACCAAAATCACCAGCCACAAAAGAAAAATCAGCGGGATTTTTTGCAGACTGCCGAGCCAGCACGCCACCGCGACTCCCATCCACCAGGCCGGATTTTTGCGTGCAAGCTGCGCGAAAACGATTGCAAGCGTGGTGAAAAATGCCAGGCCAATATCCAGAAGGCCGCGGCCCGCCTCTGCAGAAAACAACGGGCAACAAACCAGAATGGCAAGGCTGAATGGAATTACCCATGGCCGATCCGGCGCAATCACGCGAGCGAGATAGGCCAGTGTGATCGCAGTAAGAACCCCATACACCAACGGCCAAATTCGCACTGCGAGCGTGCGGTTTTCGAAGCTTTGCAGCGTCAGCGTCGTGAGCCAGTACTGCAATGGCGGTTTTGCGAAGGATTTTTCAAAATTGAAATGAACAACCCACGGCGTAGTCAGAAGCATCTCGCGGCTGCGCTCGGCTGTTAATAGCTCATCGGTGTTAGTGAGAATCCCTTTGGGAATTTCGAAGGCCAGCCAAGCGACGAAGCAAATAATGATCAAAACTGTCAGAGCCGTAGCACGGAGATCGTTTGTGCACGAGTCGTGCGCCCGATTATCAACGAGCAAAGAATCGCCAGTGCCGATTCGAGTCATGTTCTGAAAGCGCGTTTCGGGATGGATTTTGGCGCGCGTGCTCGAGCGTCGCAATCAACAGCCCGTGTTGCTTACAAGCCTCTGTGGCGTCCACTGGCCTGAGCGGAGCACGGCCAGCAGATTGGCGAGAACCGGCGAATGCGCTGGAGACAACGCACACTACAGCACTCGCCAGTCTCGAGATACGCCCGTATGAATTTCAGCATCATTGCCGCGCGAGCCGCCGGAACAAAAGCACCCCCAGCACGATAAACAGAATGTTGGGAAACCAGACGAGCAACTCCGGGTGCGCATGCGGGTTTCCGCGCAAGGTATCCCCAATGATCACGAACAGAAAATACGTTGTGGCAACAATCAAACCCATGGCGAACCCGATAGAAGTTTCGCGCCGATGCGCGGTGACGCCCAGCGGCACGCCGATGATCGCGAACGCCACACACGCGAATGGAAATGAAAAGCGTTTATTGATTTCCGTACGGCTGGCGCTGCGTTCCCGCTGGTTCTCGCTTTTCAATTGGTCGAGCAATTGCTCAATCGATAAAGCGGAGCGACTCGGCCGTTTTTTCTCTTTCTCGTAAAGCTCTTCAAGACTGATGGGCAACGTCCCTTCCACCATATTAATTCCGTCCCGGATCTTTCGCAGATTGGCGGGCTCTTTCTCGTCCCGCTCCTGGTAACGCGCCTGATAGAGGTGCATGAGAATCTGTTTGTTCGGCAAATCGGCTTCGAGCATCCCCGTACGCGCGAATGTCACCTTTACCGGCAGCGAGTTCTGGTTCAGCTCGAACACAGTGATGTTCTCCAGCTTGTTGCCCTCTTTCTTGCCGACGTAAATCTTGCGCCCGGGAAATTGATCGATCACCTGGTCGCTTCCGAAAAGTGCCATGGGATTGCGGGTCGCCAGATCAAAAATGGTGCTGCGCAATTTTTCTTGCGCAGCCGGCGCAGCCTGCACGTTGAGCCAGGCACAGATCGCCGTACAGACGACTGCGATACCACCCAGCGGAACGCAGATGCGCGTGATGCTCACGCCGTTTGAGCGCAGCGCGATCAGTTCGTTGTCTGCCGACAGTCGTCCGAACACGAGCAGGATCGCCGTCAACAATCCCCACGGAATCGTGAAAATGAGAGAGAACGGCAGCACATATGCGATGAACGTGATCAGATATTCCATCGGCACATCGTGATTCACGAGCAACGGAAGAAGTTTCCGGAAAATGTTTCCAACAACGAGAACGAGGCTCAGCACCACGATCGCAAACAAAACGTTCACGATCAGCTCGCGGCTAATGAATCGATCGATCAACTTCATTTTCCGTCGTAAACGGTAGCACAAACTTGGCAGGAGGGTGGAACGCAGCACCGACCCGATGGGCACACGGTTCAGTTGTAATTCTGAGCGAAGCGAAGAATCTCAGATTTTAATGGATCGATGGGTCAGAAACAAAACAGGGATGTTTCGCTTTGCTCAACATGACACCGCTGTTTAGCAGGTGGGTTCTACCAAACTTTCGATAATTTGCTAAGATCAAGACGATGAGCAGCAGCACGTACGATGTCGCGATCATCGGAGGCGGTCCAGCGGGCAGCACTGCTGCGGCGCTACTCACGCGCGCGGGGCGGCGCGTGATTCTGTTCGAACGCGAAAAGTTTCCGAGGTTTCACATTGGCGAATCGCTGCTGCCGTTCAGCATGAAAGCGTTTACTCGCCTGGGGCTGCACGAGAAATTTTTGCGCGCCGGATTCATGAAAAAATTCGGCGGCGAAATCATCGGCGCGTGCTCCGATACCGGAACCAAGTTTTACTTCAAGGATGGTTATCGTTCGCAGACCGATCACGCTTATCAGGTCACACGCGATGATTTCGACAAGGTGCTACTGGATCATGCCGCAGAATGCGGCGCGGAAGTACACGAAGAGACTTCAGTCGAGCGAATCGAGTTCAAAGCCAATGAAGTTACGTTGTTTTGGAAAACGCGCTGCCCTGATGAGGTAGGGTCGGCGCGCTGCGCCGACCGGACATCGCAGCGCGATGTCCCTACCACAGAGGGACGAGTCCGAGCGCGTTATTTGATTGACGCCAGTGGGCGAACTTCGGTTCTGGGCAGGCAATTCAAAATTAAAAAGACTTATGACCATCTTCAGAAGCTTTCCATCTTCGCGCACTACGACGGCGTGTGGCGTGCTGAAGGAATTGACGGGACGCTGACAGTCTTGATCCGTGCCATCGATCGCTGGTTCTGGTTAATTCCGCTTACCGCCGAGCGCACCAGCGTAGGCGTGGTTCTCGACAGCGAAACTTTTCGCAAATCAAAGCTCAAGACTGAAGACTTTCTCGAAGAGGCGCTGGCCGGGCAGCCAATCATTGCCAAACGAATGGCAAACGCCCGGCGCGTCTCGCAAGTTTATGTCGAGGCCGATTTTTCCTATCGCAGTGCGCAATTGCATGGCGACCGCTGGTTGCTTGCAGGCGATGCTGCCGGGTTCATCGATCCCATTTTCAGCAGCGGCGTTTTTCTCGCCGTGTTCAGCGGCGAACTTGCTGCCGATGCGCTTGACGAAGTGCTCGATTGTCCGCGCAAGACGAAACGGCTTTTCGCGCGCTATGAGAAAGCGGTGAATCGCGCGATGGATGTTTATCTCCGGTTTGTGGACGCATGGTACACGAAGGAGTTCATCGAGGTTTTCCTCGCGCCACGCAATGTGCTTGGGCTTGCGCCGGCAGTGAACGCGGTGCTTGGCGGGAACGTCGGCAACAGCTTCGCGATTCAATGGCGCATGTGGGTGTTTTATTTTTTGGTTTGGCTGCAACGTCACCATCCGATCGCGCCCCGGCTCACGCTTGTGCCACAACCGGAAGAATGCTCCGCGGCGTTTGCCGATGCAGCCTCGAGCCTGTGAAAGCGATGCGAAGACGCATCGCACTCCAACTCCGAAAGCTTTCGCGAGTCCAAAAGCGGTGCGTGGGAAACTCGTCTGAGACGGCTGTTCTCTTTCGCCGAAGCCTTCGGGGTGCGCACGCGTCCTCCCATCGCTGCGACCGAATTCTCTTTCTCGCGATTGCTTGTTTTTGCGTAACAAGTTGTACAACTATTTCATCTCACGCATTTTCCAAGCCAACATCCGATTGGCCGACCAAAACTGGCCAGTTGATGTACCGAACGCCGAAAACCACGCTGATTGGTGAAGCGCTCGTTCGTTTTTCAAAAACGGGCGATTTCGAATTAACGGTTTCGAAAGGTCCGGGAATAACTCTGCTATCTCTCCGGCAGGATGCGGCCTTTGCAGAGATCAAAGGCGCATTCGCTCGTCAGGGCTGGTCTGGTCCCGTAGCGCACGCGCCGCCGCAGTTGCGCGGTTGGCTTGGGTTGCGAGACCAATTCATCCGCGCACCAAATCAAAAAACCGTGCGATACGCTGTCGGCAACGAGACGTTTCTATTCCGTTTTTGATTAACACCGGTCTTCGGGCCGGTGAATTACGCAAATCTGTGACGAAGCCGTTTTCAACGGCTTATCCTATGCCAGCCGCCACGCAAGCTGTTGAAACGGCTATTGTCACGCAGGTCGCGTAGCCACCGGGCTAAAGGCCCGGTGTTAATGACACGTGCCTACAACATTGGCATGTTCGCGCTGATTCGTGTTGAATGATTGCTTCCTCATGCGCATCAGCGACTTCATCGCCCAAACCATCACCCAGCGTCGCGCGCTGGTGTGGTCCGGCGTCGCTGTGCTCACGATCGGTTGCATTGCGATCCTCGCCATATCGTTGCGGCTTGATTCCGAGGTGTTCAACGTTTTGCCCGGCAGATTTCCATCGGTGCAAGGCCTCAAGATTTACGATCGAGATTTTGAGCAAACACGGCAGCTGACCTTTGCACTTCTTTGCAATCCAAAGGATGTCGACAAGTTGGAGGAATTCGCGCCGGTGTTTGCCGAGCGATTGCGACAGCAACCATGGTGCTCGCGCTTGCTTGCAGGTTCGCCGATGTCCATGGCCGATGGCATTCGCGATCTGCAATCAATCGCGGTGCCGCTGCTTCTAAATCTGGAACCGCGCGCGTTCGACGACACGATGTCGATCCTACAACCGGATAAAATTCGCGATAGGCTTCATCGCTTACGCCAGGAAATCGAGGCGGGCTCGCCACGCCCGGAGTTCGAACTTTCGTTCGATCCGCTCGGTCTGATTGCGCCCGCGCTGAAGCCTTTTGCGGAAAGCACCATCATTGAACAGGAACAGCCCCTCACCTCGCCCGACCGCACTATGCGCATCTTTCTGGTAGTAACGAACCAAGCCACCGTCAGCGCTTTCGAATGCCAGCGTTTGATGCGGCGCGTAAATGAGTTTCGTGCGAGCGCAGCAGAAGGATGGGATCCCAAATCGCATTCGGGATTGCAAATTCTTGTGACAGGCCGACCGGCTTTTGTGTCGGAGATTTCTCTAAGCATGCGCTATGACGTCGTGGCGACGTTGTTTGGCTCAATCGTGCTGGTAGGCATCATTTTTTTCGCAGGCTTTCGCCGATGGCTGCCACTGGTCGGCATGGCGATTTGCCTTCTTCTCTCCTGCCTCGTAGCGCTGACCGCGGGACAGCTTCTTTTCGGACGACTCAGCATGATTAGCGTGGCATTCTGCGCCATTCTGGTCGGGCTCGGAGTTGATTTTGCAATTCTCACCATCGGACGCTATCACCAGGCGCGCGCCGATGGGGAGCCACATCGTCAGGCGATCGCCACATCTGTCGCAAAACTTGGACGCGCGGTTTTTTTTGGTGCGCTCACAACGGCGGTAGGATTTCTAGCGTTGGTGTTGAGCGGCGCGATGACTTTTTCGGAACTGGGTGTGCTCATCGCGATCGGCATCTTCGTAGCCGGCCTGTTTATGTGCTCCATCTTGTTTTTGTTTGTTCGAGACGATGGTCGTAGCACAGACATCTCGTCTGTCGGACCGGCGCGGATTTTGCCTGCCAGTTATGGGAACTCGGCCCATGTAGAACGCGCCAAATCAATCCCAGCAGGCGAGACGCCTACTGCCCCCACAGGCAAGATGCCTGTGCAACAGCACGATTGGCTCTTTGAGCTAGTCCGAAAATATGTGCGTTGGACCGTGCGCAAACCTGCGCCGATGCTGATTTTTTCAGCTGCGATTTTGTTGCTGCTAACTGCGATCGGTTTTTCCCCGGTGCCCCCGCTCCGCTTCGAGGCCAGCCCACGTTCGTTACAGCCAAAGAACATCCGCGCAAATCAGGCGCTCGAGGAAATCATGCACAGGATGCCTGTCCGTTGGGAACCCGTCCTGGCGATTGTGCGCGCGACGGATCCGCAGGAGCTGCACAACTACTGGCAGAAAATTTCCGCGCATTGGCGAGAGATCCAGGCAGCGGGCAAAATCAAAGGCTTCTCGACGCCTGCCGCGCTTTGTTCGTCGCCAACCTGGATGCAAAAAAATCGACAGCGACTGAGCACGATTAATTTTCAAGCGGTGCGCGAAACACTGGAGCAAACGCTCGATGCCGAAGGATTCACCCGCGACGCGTTCCAACCGGCGTTCACGTTGATTGACGGTTTACAACATGTTGCTGATCCAAACGTGCCGCTACCAGACTGGCGCACACAATTGCCGCAATCCTCTAGCTGGTGGTTTTTGGTGGACCGTTACTTTGGCCGGGATCCATTGCTAACAACTGGATTTGTCACGACCGATCAGCCGGTCTCGACGCACGCACAGAGCCAGGAGCTAGGGCGCGATCTGCCGGTGGCTGGTGTTCCGATGATTATTTCAGGCTGGAGCTATGCGCTCGCAGATCTCCAGCCATGGTCGCATCATCAACTGCTGATTATCAGCGCATTGATGGCGATCTTCGACATATCGTTGCTGGCCATCTTATATCGCGATCTTCGCTTGTGGCTGATCCAGGTCATCACACTCGCGTTCGGAATCGGAGCGATGATCGCTTCAATGAAGCTGCTCCACGCACATCTCAATCTGCTGAACGTGCTCTCGTTCCGTCTAGTGCTTGCGATCGGTGTCGACTACGGAATCTATGTTGTGCTCGTCTGGCAAAAGACGCGTGAAATCGAGCATGATGTTGCAGGTGTAGTGAAACCGGTCTTGCTCGCGGGTTTGACCGCTGTGAGCGGTTTTGGTTCGCTCGCTCTTGCGCGAAACCCAGCGCTCACGGGGCTCGGTATCGCATGCGCCATCGGAATTTTCTGGAGTCTGGTTGCAACAATTTTTTTCACTTTACCCGCAATGGCCGCCGCTAAACCGAAAAGGTAACCAAGCAATCATGCAAACCCGTGCGCCTGACTCGAGTACTTTTCGTTTGACGAAACGCCTGCTACACTGAAGAAAATGCGCCTGCGGGGTTTGCTATGGTTGAACGCGATTTCTTCAGTTCTTCCCGCTGCGCTTCTGGGAAGCGCCACGGTGGAGGGACGAGTGGAACTGCCAAAGTCGCGTTCCGCCCCGGTTCAGGCGAAACGCTACGAGATCGTCACCAAAGGCGGAGTTCTTTCCACGCAGCCGCCGCTTGCGGTGGTCTATCTGGATGGCGCTTTCCCGCGTCCAGCTTCGTTGCCAACGAAAGAGGTGACGCAAAAAGATTTGACGTTCATTCCAGCGCTACTGCCGATAGAGGCAGGCACGAAGGTTGAATTTCCAAACCTGGATGACACTTATCACAACATTTTTTCCTACTCCCCTGCCAAGCGATTTGACCTTGGCCGTTATCGTCCGGAGGAACGCCCGATCCCATCAGTGATTTTCGATAAACCGGGTCTGGTCACCCTCCGCTGCGACATTCACGAGCACATGCGCGGATTGATCCTGGTGTTGAACACACCGTATTTTGTGATGACGGACACTGCTGGCAGGTTCCGATTAGATAAACTTCCGCCAGGTCATTACACGCTGAAGGCATGGATCGACAGCAGGACGACTAAGGAAAAGGCAGTGGATGTGAAGAACGGCCAAACGCTGCATGTTGATTTCCCATGAGCTCCGCCGTTGAAACAAGGGATAAAGGCGTAGCGCGCTTTCGCACTCGATTGTTCACCGCGATGATGATCGTTGTCGCGACGCTGACCGCTCTCGGTTTTTATCTGGCGCAGCGCAAAGTCACCGCTGATGCAGAACGAAACCTGCAGCAGATTTTTCAGAATGAACTTTCGTCCCTGCACAAACTTGAGGAGCTTCGCCACGCTGCTCTGGCGGATCGTTGCAACGCGCTGGCCGCCAAATCCCGGATTCACGCGGCGATCGAAGACAATGCAATCGATCTATTGTACCCAAGTGCAAAGGACGAGCTGCGCGATTTAATGGAAGGCGAGGAACCGCCTCCCGCGCAAGCAGCACAATGGCTTCATGCGAAATTTTATCGTTTCCTCGACCGCGCAGGCGCAGTCATTAAGCCGCTGAATCCGTACGACGTTGGAGAGCTGAACGGCGACACTGAAGCGCAACTTGCCCTGAGCGAATTGCCGGATAAGCAACAAATCGGTTACGTCCTTGAAAATACCCAAGCCGGGGACAGAGCCATCGACGAAGTAATAGCCGTGCCGATTTTTTCGACCGATACGGGCGAAGTGATTTCCGCGCTCGTGATCGGGTTCAAACCCCTTGAGCTCGAGGACAAACACACCGGAATGAAGAGCGGTATCTGGACGAATGGCCATCTGCATCTGCCGGCCCTTCCCGCAGCTTCAACTCTGAATCAAAAAGTAGCAGACGCACTGGCCAAGTCGGATCAAGATGAAAACTACTTTCGTGTCGATGCCGGCGGTGCGCCTCAGCTTTTGTTTTACAAGCGCCTCAATCCCGGTTCGCTGTTTCTACCCGCCTACGAAATTTGCGTTTATCCACTCAGTTACTCTCTGGAAGAGTTGCGCCGGCTACGCTGGCAAGTCAGCGGTGCCGGGGCCTTGCTTTTATTAGGCGGTTTCATTGCAAGCCATCTGATCGCGCTGAGGTTCTCAGCGCCAGTTAAAAAGCTGGCGCTCGATTCGGAGGAGAATCGCGCAAAACGACGACGCGCCGAGGCGGCCCTCGCTTCGACCGCTCAGGAATTGGAACGTTCGACCAGATATTCTGCCGATGCTTCACATCAGTTGAAGAGTCCCGTGACCGTTCTTCGGGTCGGTCTCGAATCATTGATCGAACGCGAAGGTTTTAAGCCTGAGATTTACGAGGAACTGTCCGTGCTGCTGCACCAGACGCATCGTTTGACCGGCGTGATTGAAGATTTGCTTCTTTTGTCGCAGCTGGACGCTGGTCATCTTCAAATCGCGTCAACACCAGTCAACCTTAGCCAGCTCGTCGACGAGTGGCTGGACGATCTTGGTGCGCTGCCCGATTCGCCCGACGTGAAGATCGAGAAGGAATTTCCGCCCGCGCTGTTTGTGGCCGGCGAAAAACGCTACACATCGCTCGTTGTGCAAAATCTCCTGGAGAACGCGCGAAAGTACAATCGGCCCGGCGGTCGGATCCGCGTGAGCGCATGTGTCAACGGCAGTGGCGTTGTGCTGACTGTCGGAAATACAGGCTGCGTGATTGCACCCGGCGAAAATATTTTCGAGCGGTTTCATCACAGCTCGACGCCTTCGGCTGCGTCGGGCCACGGCATCGGACTGAATTTGGCACGCGAACTGGCCCGGCTCCATGGCGGCGATTTGCGCCTCGTTCGTTCGGAAAACGATTGGACCGAGTTTGAGGTGCGCTTTTCCGCCGCGAATGGTGTTAATCCAGTTGCATGAAGTTGCCTGCTTTCAGCCTGTGCGTTTTTGCGTGCACAGCATGCGCTTTCGACATTGACGATGTTTTCGACCGACTCGACAACGCGCTGACGGTGTCTCTCTTTCAAGATAATCTTCGTGTGCGATTGAGCGGCACGCTTGATCTTGAATTTTACAACTTCGAACAGCCGGCGCCCGGGCTCATCGATTCAAGAACCGACAATCTCTTCGATCCGCGTCTCACGCTGTTTCTCGACGCGCAACTGGGCTCGCAGATTTATTTCTTCGCGCAGAGCAGAGTCGATCGCGGGTTCGATCCCACCGATCACGGTGCGGACATTCGCCTGGATGAATACGCGCTTCGAATTACACCATGGCAGGACGGGCGTTTTTCTTTGCAGATCGGCAAATTCGCGACCGTCGTCGGCAATTGGGTGCCGAGGCACTTGTCGTGGGACAATCCGTTTATCAACGCGCCGCTGGTTTATGAAAACGTCACGGCCATTCAGGACAAATACGCTCCATATTCGCCATTGTACTTCGTCTACGGACCCTACTACTATGCGAAGTACTCATTCAATCCCGTCATCTGGGGTCCGAGTTACGCGAGCGGTATTTCTGTCGCCGGCAAGCTGGGTCGATTTGATTATGCCGTCGAGATGAAGAATACGTCGCTCTCCTCGCGTCCCGAATCGTGGAATGTTACCGAGAATGGTTTCGAAAATCCGACATTCAGCGGGCGCCTCGGACTTCGTCCCAACGAGGCGTGGAATTTTGGCGTGTCAGCAAGCGAGGGCTCGTATTTTCGGCGCGAAGCCGAACCTACATTGCCGCCCGGGCGCGATATCGACGATTATCGAGAATTTGTTCTTGGACAGGATGCCAGCTTCGCCTGGCATCATCTCCAAGTGTGGGCAGAGTTCTATGAAGCACGCTTTGAAGTACCGCGTGTGGGAAACGCAGATACGTTCGCCTATTACATCGAAGCCAAATACAAATTCACGCCGCAGTTCTTCGGCGCGCTTCGCTGGAATCAACAACTCTTCGGGACCGTCAGTGATGGCTACGGCCATAACGTTCATTGGAGTGAAGACCTCGGCAGGATCGACATCGCCGTAACTTATCGCTTCACGCCACACGCCCAGTTAAAATTGCAGTATGATTTTCAACACGAAACTACTGCCCCAGGGGACAATAATCATTTGTTTGCTGCGCAGTTTACCGTCCGTTTCTAACTATCGACTTTGTTTCCATATCCATGCGCATCCTTGTGGTTGAAGATGACGTTCAGTTGGCGAAGCAAGTTGCGTCGGCACTAACCGAGGCCGGGCATGACGCGGTCATTGTTCATAATGGCGAACGAGCTTTGGATAAAGCAAAGGAGACACCGTTCGATTTGATCATGCTCGATATCATTCTGCCGGGAATGGATGGATTTGATGTCCTGCGGCATTTGCGTTCGCAACACATGACTAGCCGCGTGTTGATGCTCACAGCTAAAGGCGAAGTGAAAGACCGTGTCACCGGGTTGCAACTTGGCGCTGACGATTACCTGCCGAAGCCGTTTGTGATGCGCGAGCTGGTGGCACGCGTAAATGCGCTGGGGCGACGTTACCCAGAAGAACCGGTGCTGAACCTTCGCGTTGGCGACCTTACGTTGGACGTAGTCAATCACCAGGTCTATCGCGGTTCGCGCCGGATTGAATTATCGGCGCGCGAGCTGATGCTGCTTAAGGTGCTCATGCGCGAGCCGGGGCGCGTGTTCACACGTACCGAACTCTGCGAACGCGTCTGGGAACACGCCCACGAGTATGACACCAAGCTGGTGGAAGTCTTCATCGGCCGACTGCGAAAAAGGATCGGCGATCCACCACTCATTCGCACCGTGCGTTACGTTGGCTACACTATCCAGCCCGAAACGTAAGCGTTTCAGTTCGCCACGAAACGGACTCGCCACAGCGCGTCTAACCAGCCGATCGGCAGCCGGATCTCGTGCGCGTCAACAGCGAAGAGCGCAAAGTAACAATCCTGTCACTTTTTCGCTCTTGCGCGCGATGGTGGATTGCTTGGAATTCCAATGTGCTATGATCAGTAAAACTAAATGGCTTGATCCAATGAAAACCTTGTCAGTCCGCGCGATAGCACCAGTGATTGCCGCTCTATTTTTAGCTTTATGGCCGACTGCGGCACGCGCCGCCACGGTCACCGTGATGGTTGGTCCCAATTGTTTCTGCTTCTCGCCTTCAGAAGTGACCATCAGCCCAGGCGACACAGTGCGGTGGACCTGGAGCTCTGGCGGTCACAGCACCACTTCGGGTAATCCGTGCACACCCAACGGACTCTGGGACTCTGGGATTCTTAACCAGGGAGCCATGTTCACGCACACCTTCAACAGCGTGGGGTCGTTTCCGTATTTTTGCAGCCCGCATTGCTCTGAAGGAATGACAGGCATGGTCACGGTGGTGAATGCCTCACCGACACCAACTGCTACACCACCGCCTAGTCCGACACCGGGGGCAGTGCTCGGCAATATCAGCACGCGCAGCTTTGTTCAGACCGGGGACAACGTGATGATTGGTGGTTTCATTGTCCAAGGCTCGGGAACAAAGAGAGTGATCATACGCGCCATTGGCCCTGAGCTAGGTCAGTTTGGCGTTCCCGATCCATTGCAGGATCCCACCTTGGAACTGCACGATGGCACCGGAAATTTGATTGCTTCTAATGATAACTGGCAGACTACGATCATCGGCGGGATTATCACTCAAGACCAGGTGCAGGATATCATCAATAGCGGTCGGGCTCCGGGAGATCCGAGGGAATCTGCGATCATTGGAGACCTGCCCGCGGGTAACTACACCGCCATTGTGCGCGGTGTAAATGGCACGACCGGAGTCGCGCTTGTGGAAGTGTACGATCTTGCCACCGGTACCAGTGTAATTCTCGGCAACATCAGTACTCGCGCTTTTGTTCAGACCGGGGACAACGTGATGATTGGTGGTTTCATTGTCCAAGGCTCGGGAACAAAGAGAGTGATCATACGCGCCATTGGCCCTGAGCTCGGTCAGTTTGGCGTTCCCGATCCATTGCAGGATCCCACATTGGAACTGCACGATGGCACCGGAAATTTGATTGCTTCTAATGATAACTGGCAGACTACGATCATCGGCGGGATTATCACTCAAGATCAGGTGCAGGATATCATCAATAGCGGTCGGGCTCCGGGGGATCCGAGGGAATCTGCGATCATTGGGGACCTGCCCGCGGGTAACTACACCGCCATCGTGCGCGGTGTAAACGGCACCACCGGAGTTGCCCTGGTGGAAGTATACGATCTGCATTAATCCCAGTGGAGAACTCTCCTGTCTTGAATGATAGATTTTAATCGCAACGGTTATCCAGATTACGCCGTGGCTGGAGCCGACTTTAACCAAAACCGTAATCCGGATTATTTGCTTTACAGTGCTTGAGCGGGACTGCCATCGTAACACGCGAAAATTCGCCGTCGACTTTGCTATGACTGCCCAATCGGCTCCTCGTTTGAGCGTCGTGGTAGTTCTGACAGCCTTGCTCGGGCTGGCGCTCGTCGCGCTGAGTGAAGAACAATCAAAAGAGAAATGGACTGCCCCTGCGACAGAAGCACATAAGAAAAATCCTGTTGAGGCGACCGAATCTTCACTCGCGGCTGGACAAAAAACCTATCTGAAACGCTGCGCGGGCTGTCACGGAAAAACCGGAAACGGCGATGGACCAGACGCCGCTGATCTGGGGATTCATCCAGCGAAGCTCTCGGATCCGACAATACGGGCAGAAACAGACGGCGAACTCTTCTGGAAAATCACAGTCGGCAAAAAACCAATGCCGAATTATGCGACGCGGCTTTCACCCACTGACCGGTGGAATGTGGTTAACTACCTTCGCACACTCGGCAGGCGGTAACCAAACGCAGAGAATTATATACTTGACAGTACCACGCAAGCTCAAGGTTTACTTGTGCTACTAGATATGTATTTCCGCCGATGAAAAAGACCCGGCATTATTACCTGGCAGCGATTATTCAAACCGCTCTGGTGATAATCGCAGTTCCGGTAGCTCGCGCCGAGGAACCAACAACAGACGGATATGTCACCAGAAAAGAATATGATGAGCTAAAAACGCAGTTGCTGGCGATGAAGAAGGAGTTGGACGCCCTCAAAAAAGAAAAAAGTGAGGTTCCAAAGCGAGAGAGCGTCGAAAGTCATGCCGTTGCGGATGTACAAAAGCAGGTCGCTCCAAAAGTACAGGCCACCGAAACTCAAGCCGGCGGAGACTTGCACAAGGAAGTTACAACGGGTGCCATCCCCTCGATCGCGGAATTGGAGGCATCATTGTTCGGGACGACCAAATTCGTTCTTGCTGGGTGGGCGGAAGCTATGTACGAGCAGCGCAACGGGCAGGTCTCCACGTTTTCGGCTTCCTTTAATCCTATCTTCCTCTGGGAATTGACGCCGAAAATTCTTTTCGACGGCCGACTCGAGATCGAGCCCAGTGGTGGCGGCACCAATGTGAACCTTGTGAATGCCCAGATCTCGTATCTTCTTAACGATTACATAGCCCTCGGCGCAGGAGAATTCTTCAGTCCAAGTAACGTTTTCGTCG
>Ga0209803_1001303_pt1 | contig 16380 bp, 14 predicted proteins | sample GraSoiAngelo_138_FD_185895 | JGI IMG/M metagenome (GOLD analysis project Ga0209803, IMG submission 185895) | Grasslands soil microbial communities from the Angelo Coastal Reserve, California, USA - 14_0929_09_40cm (SPAdes) (version 2) | ecosystem: Environmental > Terrestrial > Soil > Grasslands ...
CGCTCCAAAATTCCCAGATGGAGAATCAGAAGCAGCGCGTCCTTTCCTTGCTGGCATGGGTCCAAAAGCATTCGGGGTCAAATACGCAACCGGAAACAGGTCGAGCGGCTTCAAGCCAATGTCGGCCAATGCGTTCTCACTTACGAGTCGCCCACCGTCCGACCACGCCTGCACCCGACCTTTATGAAATAGAAGGGAACTATCCTTCGCATTAAGAGTTTCCGGTTCATAAAGGCTCAACGCAAAAGCGGGATCGTTTTGTGTTGCTCCCCGCCAGTTCGTTTGCTGCGCTGCAACGGGTGAGCAAACAGCAGCTAAACCCACGGCCACGAAAAGCGCGCGCCCCATGATGCGAGAATTCACAACCAAATCACCATAAGCGCCAGTAAAATTTTACGGGAGTTGGGCGAGGTCTGACTTGTTACAAGGTTTCATAGTTACAAAGGTTCGATGGGCTTTCTTTGTGTAACCGTCGTAACTTTTTTAACGATTTAACGACTCGCTAAAATACTCGATCGTCTTTTTGATTCCCTCTTCGAATTCCACACGCGGCTCCCAACCAAGCACTTCTTTGGCGCGGGAGATTTCCGGTTGGCGCACCTTCGGGTCATCCACGGGCAATGGTTTGTATTCGATTGCCGACTTTGTTCCTGTAATACGAATAATTTCGTCGGCGAACTGTTTAATTGTCATCTCGCGCGGATTACCCAGGTTGACCGGCTCATGAAAACTGCTCATGGCCAGTTTGAAAATTCCATCGATCAAATCGGACACGTAACAAAACGAGCGCGTCTGCGAGCCATCGCCAAAAACGGTCAGCGGCTGACTATTCAAGGCCTGTCCGATAAACGCCGGGACCACGCGACCATCGCGCAACCGCATTCGCGGCCCGTATGTGTTAAAGATGCGCACGATTTTGGTGTCCACTCTATGATAGCGGTGATACGCCATCGTGATCGCTTCGGCGAATCGTTTCGCTTCATCGTAAACACCGCGCGGCCCAATCGGGTTGACGTTGCCCCAGTAATCTTCCTTTTGTGGATGCTCGAGAGGATCGCCGTACACCTCCGATGTTGACGCGAGAATGAACGAGGCCCTTTTGTCCTTGGCTAAACCGAGTGTGTTGTGCGTGCCGAGTGCGCCCACTTTGAGCGTGGGAATCGGGAGTTCCAGATAATCAATCGGGCTGGCCGGCGACGCGAAATGAAAAACGTAATCGATCTTTTCTTCCGGCAGAAAAATGAAATTGGAAACGTTGTGTTTGATGAACCGGAAATTTTCGTTCCCGGCGAGATGTCCAATGTTCGCCGTGTTACCGGTGATTAAGTTGTCGATGGCAATGACGCGATGACCTTCCGCCAAAAGTCGGTCCACCAGATGCGAGCCGAGGAAACCCGCGCCGCCGGTAACGACGGAAACGAGCTGGGTGGTTTTCGCGGCCATTGCGCAGTTTTATCTAATGGTTGCCGCGCAAGTTTACCAGCAGGAAGTCAGGGATGGCCAAATCGCGTCGTACCGGACCGGCCCGACATTCTCAGTTGGACGTTGAAAGTTAAACGTTGAGCGTTGAACGTTGCAGCCCATGCGCATTCTCTCTGGCATCCAGCCCAGCGGCGTTCTGCACATCGGCAATTACTTCGGCATGATGCGGCCAGCCATCGCGCTCCAAGCCGAGGGCGAAGCGCTTTATTTCATTGCCGATTATCATGCGCTTACCAGTGTGCGCGACCCGGAGGCTTTGCGCACGAACAGCCGGCGCGTGGCGCTCGATTTTCTCGCGTGCGGACTTGATCCAGAGCGGGCAACGCTTTTTCGGCATTCAGATGTACCGCAAGTCACGGAGCTGGCGTGGATTTTATCGACGGTCGCGCCAATGGGTCTGTTGGAGCGCGCCCACTCTTACAAAGACAAACTCGCCCGAGGCGTGGCCGCTACAGTTGGACTATTCAACTACCCGGTACTCATGGCGGCGGACATTTTGATTTATGACAGCGACGTCGTGCCGGTCGGCAAAGACCAAAAACAGCACATCGAGATGACCCGCGATCTCGCTGTGAAGATGAACGACACGTTCGGCCAGATTTTTAAGTTGCCCGAAGCGCGTATCCAGCCCGCGACAGAGACGGTACCGGGTATCGATGGCCAGAAGATGAGCAAAAGCTACGGCAACAACATCGACATTTTCGGCGACGAAAAAGAAACGCGGAAACGCGTGATGAGCATCGTGACCGATTCAACCCCCATCGAAGCGTCGAAAGATCCGGAAAGATCGACAATCGTTCAGCTTTACTCTCTCTTCGGTTCGAAAGATGAACTCGCAAATATGAAAGAGCAGTTCAAAAAAGGCGGGACCGGCTACGGCGATTTCAAAAAAGAGCTGTTCGAGAAACTGTGGGAATATTTCGCGCCGATGCGCAAACGCCGCGAAGAAATTCTGCGCGACAAATCGTACATCAACAATGTCCTTACCAAAGGCGCTAAACGCGCAAACGAAATCGCCGATCAGGTCATGCAGCGCGTGCGCAAAGCCGTCGGCCTGCGTTGAGCGATCACTCGAGTGTTTTTATGAACTGAACCAGATCGCGCCGGAAGTTTGCTTCGGCGGGATTGTAGCCTTCGTGAGTGAAGCGGACCCGGCCGCCCCGGTCGATAATCACCAGCGCTCGCACTCCTGTTAGGCCAAAGCTGTCATGCGCTTTGCCTCCGGGATCGAAAGCCAGCGGCAATGTCAGACGACGTCTCTGAGCAAAAGCACGAAAGCGCTCTGGAGTGTCATTTCCGACGAACGATCGCTCGCCACGAGAACAAATTCAATGTCGTCATTACTGCTCAAATCAGAGCGAACAGCGGCTATCTCTGGCAATTCTGCGATGCAAGGTGCGCAGATCGTGGAGAAGAAATCGATGACCAGAATTTTTCCCGGCTTCGCGCCGGTGGGAACTCCATGGCTCAACGAGCCATAGCTCCCATCGCGAGCTTTTTGATGTTTGTTCCATCTAGCGATTTGATCCTGCTCGAACGGAATTCGGGTTCAAGAAAATTCAGTGAATGCGACGGTCATAGACCCTCGCTACAGTTAATTGATGGCTAGTCTCCGATTCCACATCGTTCCGAATGCCAAGATCGACAAGTAATCGGCGAGCACGGCGACGCGATTAAGATCAAAGTGCGCGGCCCTGCGGCGAAAGGAAAAGCGAATGCCGCTCTGCGTTGTTTTCTGGCCGAAGAATTGAAAATCCCAAAAAACGGGATCGTGGTGAACCATGGCCACAAATCGCGCGGCAAAGTGATTCGCATCGAAGGCCTGAGCGCAGCAGACGTGCGCCAGCGTTTGCTCGGCACAACCTGAAAGGAATCGGACGGCTACTCGGTGATTACTTTATCCGCCCACTCGATCAGTGAGACAAAAATCTTCGGATTGCCAAACTTTGCGCCGTATTCGGCCCAAATCTGCCTCGGTGAGGCCTCTTGCGCGAGAGCGCGCGCCACATGCGTAGATTGGTATCTTCTTCGTCACAATTTTATTCAAAACTTCTGATAACGGCGGCCAGCCAACGGGAACGACTGCATTAGCGACTGATTTTCGCATCAGAGAGACCGCTTCGCCGAGAAGAAAGATTTGAACTTCGTGACCCGCTTCAGAAAGCGCGTCGCCGTGAAGAAATGGAAATGCGGCTTTGGTCGGGTCGTCCGAACCCCAGGCACTCTTCATAAGAATTCTTAGTTTCGTCACGCTGGTTCCGACAGTAGAAGGCGCTGCGGTTGCGACAAGCGGAACCGCTGCAAGATGCTTCAGAAATGAGCGCCGTATCACGCGATCCCATGTAAGCAGAAACGGACTGGACCACGCAATCCATTTCGGACAATCTCAGCGACTCCTGGTTTGGCGCGCCGGTTTAGTTTGCTCCGGCGGCTTTGGCTGAGCGGTTGCAGCTGTATCGCGATAAAACAAGACGCCGTGCGCTCGCAAATTGCTGATGAGCGCGTGCAGATCAGCCGCTAATGCTGGATCGTTCAGGAGCGTCGCCACCAAACCTTTGCCTTGCGTAGCATTGCGCAGGACCTTGCGTGTGTCAGCGATTGTGCTCTGCAAGTTGTCCGCTGCTTTTTTTGCCGAAGCCATCGTTGAATCCGCCTGATCGACCACCCCATCCAATTTCTTTGAGGACTCCGCCAGCGCACCGGTAGCCTGGTTCAAATGCTCCATGCTCGACTTCAAGTTCTCCATGTTCTGCGACGAAAGAGTCTCCTGATTCAGCTTTTGCACAGTCGAGCGGACATCATTTACGAGCGCGCCGCCTTCGCGCGTGAGATCGTCAATACCCGTTTCTCGCGCGCCGCTGATGTGGGTGTTTGGCGCCAGAAAAGCCTTCGGCTGCCCGGGCGGCATCACCACCTTTACGAACCGATCGCCAAGCAAACCGGAACTTCCAACGGTGAATTTGCTTCCTTCAGGAAGCTTAATGTAATCATAAATCTTTAGCGGTACATCCACACCCTGGCCCTCGCGAACCATTCGTGGACCACCAGAGACTTTTCCGATTTTGGCGCCCGCGAGCAAAACATCGGAACCTTTTAACAGGCCACTCGCGTCATTGAAGCGAACGGTGAGGGGGTAATACGTTTTGAGCCCTTCTCCCAGTCGCCCGAATTGCACGACCAGCGCGCCTAACATCGCCAACCCGACGAAAACAAACGCGCCAACTTTAAATTCCAAACCTCGTTCGTGCCGATTCATTGAACGCTAATTGTCGGTCTTACTATTGATTTCCGCAAGATAGGAGCGGTTCACCCGCCTTCGCTTGGCTACGTCGTGACAGGCCCGAACTGCCCCGTCGTCGCATACGTGAATATACGGAGCTGCGGGCGATTGAGGTCAACTCGCGAAAGCTTTCGGAGTCAATCGCCCCTACCGTCGGAGCGTCCGAGTAGGAAATCCTGCAAAATCGGATCGGCCGCCTGCTGAAGCTGAATGGGCGTGCCATGGAAATAAATCCGGCCTTCGTGCAGGTAGGAAATGTGATTGGCGACGTCGAATGCGCTTTTCATGTCGTGCGTAACCACTACGCTTGTCACTCCCAGCCGCTGCTGCAATCGGCGAATCAGGCGATTGATACTGTCCGCGACCACGGGATCGAGGCCCGATGTCGGCTCATCGTACAATACACACGAGGGCCGACGAATGATGGAGCGCGCAAGGCCAACGCGTTTCTTCATTCCACCGCTCAAACTCTCCGGCATCTTGTCCTCCTCGCCCTCCATTTCCATCACCTCGAGCATCTCCTTGACTTTTGAGTGCAGAACCTCTGGATCGCGCTCGCCAGCCTCGCGCAGAGGGAAAGCGATGTTTTCCTCCACGGTCATCGAATCAAAAAGCGCGCCGCCTTGAAAGAGAATGCCAACCTTTTTGCGGATTGTCCCGAGTTGGCGCTCGTTCATTCCAATGATGTTTTGACCATCGATCCAAATTTCTCCCACGTCCGGCGCCATCAATCCCACGAGATGTTTAAGCAAAACGCTTTTGCCGCCGCCGCTTCGCCCAATAATCGCGAGCGTCTCACCAGTTGCGACCTCAAGATCGACGCCGCGCAAAATCTCCTGCTGCCCAATCTTTTTGGCCAACGATCGGACTGCGATCATTGGGGAAGAATGGCCCGAAACCACACGAGGCTGAGCGGACGGTTTTGGAGACGGCGGTGCTTCGATCATCGCAAGGCTCAAACTCTTACCTCTCAACCCTCAACTCTCAACTGCCGCACAGCGTTACTGGTATCCCGCCGGATAAATGATGTTGAGCAGCATCGTGAGGAAAAAATTGCAAATTAGAACTGCAAGCGACGAATTCACTACCGCTTCAGTCGTCGCGCGGCCGACACCGACGGCGCCTTCGCGCGCGCTCAATCCTTTTTGGCAACTGATGAATACAATCAGAATCCCGAAACAAAATGCTTTCGACAGGCCCATGATAATGTCGCGATTACGCGTCCAGCGCACCATGTTCGCCATGTAATACGTGCCGTTGATCTCGAGCAGAAAAATCGCGATGAAATAGCCGGCAGCGACGCCGACGGCGATACATTCGGCTACCAACAGCGGCATCGACACCATCATGGCGAGCGCGCGCGGCACGACCAGATAATCGGTCGGATAGACCGCGAGCGCTCGTAACGCGTCGATCTGCTCGGTCACTTTCATTGTACCGATTTCCGCCGACATTGCTGCGCCGACGCGACCTGCCACCATCAACGCCGTGAGGACGGGGCCAAGCTCGCGACAGATCGAGACCGATACCACTGCACCGGTGGCCGATCCCATTCCGATCTTGTTAAATTGAAAGAAAGTTTGGGCCGCGAACACCGCGCCGGTAAACCCACCCGTGATCACGACAACAAGTTGTGAGAGCAACCCAATCTCGACGACTTGGTTGAGAAATAATTTCCAGCGGAGCTTGTGCGTAAAAATACAACGAAACGTGTCGGCTGCGAGCAGGACAACCTCCCCTAAATACTGAAAGAACGAGAGCAGCGGCGTGCCCAGAGCGTTGAAGAATCGAACCATTATCAAGCCAGGTGATCAGTGACTAGCGATCGGGGGAACGGTAAATGACGGAGCACGAATGTCATTCTTTCTCTTTGCCGGATTTCCAAATTCGAATTTCGAATTTGGCATGTGCGCAGGTTACAATTGCGCCTGACGCAAAGCTGCATAAAAGGATGTCCATTGAAGGAATGAGACGCGCCGTTCACTTTCTGTTCGCTGGGAATCTTCTGCTTGGCGCGATATTTTTCGGTAGCTGCCAGACCATGCCGCAGGGGATCCATCAGGCAAGGATCGAGATGGCGCAGCATATCGCCGCCGAACCGACGGGAGATTATTTCATTGGTCGGCGTTACTACAAAGCCGACTTCAAATTCTGGGGCTACGTTCGGCGCCCGGGCGAACCGTGGAGCACCGCGCAGTTAGTGATGCTAAATGAAAAAGAGAAACTGGCGCCCGATCGCGAACGCCTCGAATTCGGCAGCGACAACAATTACGAATACAAACTCTACGGCCATTTCAGCGGCGACAAAGTCTATGAGCCAGCCAGCAACAGCATTTATCCGGAGTTCGTTTTGAAGGGCTACGAATTAATTTCGACCAATCCGCCGCCGATTTTCCAAAGTCAGATCCGGGGGAGACCAAGCCCGACGGAACTGCGTTATACGGTCGAAAAACCGGAGTAACATTTGCTGTTGTCATTCCGAGCGAAGTCGAGGAATCTCTGACTGTTATTTCCGAGACACGACACCATAAGAACGACAATCACCCGCGAGTTGCAGACTTCGCGGATGGTAACGAACGCGGCCGGCACGCGGCAGCAAAAGACGTTCTCGTGGAGGAATTCCTGCGTTATCTTGCGAACGAGCGAAACGCTTCGCCGCGCACGCTCAAGGCGTATCGCCAGGCGCTGACTGCTTTCGGCACGGAGACCAAAACGCCGTGGAAAAAATGCACGTCCGACCATTTTCGCGATTATCTCTTTGCCCTTATGAAGCTCGGACAAGCGCGTTCGTACGTGCGACTGCAATTCTCAGCGTTGCGCACTTTTTATCAGTTTCTCGCAGCTCGAAAACGGCTGCGGGGCAATCCCGTGCGAGAAGTGCAATTGCCAAAACTTGAGAAAAAGTTGCCGCTGGTTCTCACACGCCAGCAGGTTGAAGAACTTCTTGCGGCCCCAACGCGTCAGATGAAAAATCACGCCGCACCTGTTTGGATGCCACTGCGTGATGTCGCGATCATGGAGTTATTTTACAGTAGCGGTTTGCGGCTGAGCGAGCTGGCCGAACTCGATGTAGCCGACGTCGATCTTTACACAGAGTCTGTGCGCGTTTTTGGCAAAGGCCGGAAGGAGCGCGTCTGCCCAGTCGGATTGCCCGCGCTGGAAGCCATCTTCCGCTATCGCGCTGCGGCCAACGTGCACACGGGCCCGCTCTTCATAAACAAGGCGCGAAAGCGGATATCTGCGCGCTCGATCTGGCTCGTATTAAAACGCTACGTGCGCCACACATCAATTCCAATCTCAATGAGTCCGCACAAGTTGCGGCACAGTTTCGCGACGCACATGCTCGATCGCGGCGCCGATCTGCGCAGTGTACAGGCGTTACTGGGGCATTCCAGCCTTTCGACGACACAAATCTACACGCATGTGACTGTCGAGCGGCTAAAGAAAGCCTACGCGGATGCTCATCCGCGTGCGTGATTTGTAACGCGCCTCAGCTCGCCGGCGCAGTTGCGCTACTCTGCGCTTGCGATTCCGGAACTTGGAACGACAACTTCCCATCGACCGCCACAACTTCGACTTTGTCGCCGGGTTTGACGCTGCCGCGAAGCAATTCTTCCGCTAGCGGGTCTTCGAGAAAACGTTCCACTGCACGGCGCATGGGCCGCGCTCCATACTGCGGATCGTATCCTTTCTCAATGAGGAATTCTTTCGCGCTTTGCTTCAACTCGAGGTGGACATCCTTGGCTTTGATGCGCGTGAGCACCTTGTCCACTTCCAAATCAACGATGCGCAACAGCTCTGGCTTGCCGAGCGAGTGAAAGACGATGATTTCGTCCAGCCGGTTGAGAAACTCAGGTTTAAAGACGCGCTTGGTTTCATCGAGAATTTTGTCGCGCATCGAATCGTAATCATGTCCTTCCATGGGCGCACCGAAACCCATTACCGTTTGTTTTTTCAACAACTCGGCGCCGACGTTGGAAGTCATGATGATGATCGTATTCCTGAAATCGATCTTACGCCCCAACGAGTCGGTGATTTTGCCGTCTTCCAGTATCTGCAAAAGCAGATGCATCACATCGGGGTGCGCCTTTTCGATCTCGTCAAAAAGCACAACCGAGTACGGCCGGCGTCGAACGGCTTCGGAAAGTTGTCCTCCCTCCTCGTAACCGACGTAACCCGGTGGCGAACCGATCAAACGCGACGCGGTAAATTTTTCCATGTACTCCGACATGTCGATTTGAATCAATGCGTCGGCGTCACCGAACATGAACTCAGCGAGAGTGCGTGCGAGATACGTTTTGCCGACGCCCGTGGGACCGAGAAAGACAAACGAACCGATCGGGCGCTTCGGATCTTTTAAGTCCGCGCGTGAGCGGCGCAAAGCTTTGCTGATCGCGGTGACTGCTTCGTCCTGGCCGATGACGCGCTGCTTCATCTCGGCTTCCATCATGAGGAGCTTTTGTGTTTCCTCCTGCTCCATTCGCTGGAGTGGAACGCCGGTGACCTTCGAGATGATGTGCATCATGTCGTCCGCCGTCACCACGACTTCTTTCTCCTCTCGCTCCTCACGCCATTTGTTGAGAATGGCATCGAGTTTTTCCTTGGTTTGTTTCTCCTTATCGCGAAGCGCGGCGGCCTTTTCAAAATCCTGCGCCTTGATTGCGCCTTCTTTTTCCAGGCGGATCTCTTCGATTTCTTTCTCGATGTCTTTCACATCAGGCGGCCGCGTCATGGAGTTGATGCGGGCACGCGCGCCGGCCTCATCCATGACATCGATCGCCTTGTCGGGAAGAAACCGGCCGGTGATATAGCGCTCGGAAAATCTGACAGCCGTCTCCAGCGCCTCATCGGTGAGTTTTGCTTTGTGGTGCGCCTCGTACTTTGGTCGAAGGCCTTTCAAGATTTGAATGGCTTCATCCACTGTCGGAGCATCCACCTTTATCGTCTGGAACCGGCGTTCCAGCGCTGCGTCTTTCTCGATGTACTTGCGGTATTCGTTCATCGTGGTCGCGCCGACGCATTGCAATTCACCACGACTCAGCGCGGGCTTGATGATGTTCGATGCGTCCATCGCGCCTTCGGCCGAGCCTGCTCCGACGATGGTGTGCAGCTCGTCGATGAAAAGAATCACGTTCTTGGAGCGGCGAATTTCGTCCATCACGGCTTTGATGCGCTCTTCGAACTGGCCACGGTATTTTGTTCCGGCCACCATTAACGCCAGATCGAGTGTGATTACCCGCCGGTCGCGCAACAATTCAGGCACGTTGCCGTTTGAAATCTCCTGCGCCAATCCTTCCGCGATGGCCGTTTTGCCGACGCCTGCTTCGCCGATCAGGACCGGATTGTTCTTTGTCCGTCGGCAAAGGATCTGAATCACGCGCTCGATCTCGTTGCGCCGGCCAATTACAGGATCGAGTTCGCCCTTCCTCGCCAGCTCCGTCAGGTCACGGCCAAATGCGCGAAGGGCTGGGGTCTTGACGTCTTTTCTCGCCGGCTCGCCGCCTTCCTGCTCGGACTCAGAGGGCGTGAAGTTTGGATCAAGCTCTTTAAGAATCTCGTTGCGCGTGCGTTCGATGTCGAGTTCGAGACTCTTCAGCACTCTCGCAGCGACCCCCTCGCCTTCGCGCAAAAGCCCGAGCAAAATGTGTTCGGTGCCGACGTAGGAATGATTGAGCGCCTTGGCTTCCTTGCCCGCGAGCGCCAACACTTTCTTGACCCGGGGCGTGTAGGGAACGTTGCCGACTATCTTGGTCTCCGGCCCCGAGCCGACTTGTTTCTCCACCTCCATCCGCACAGTCTCAAGATCGAGACCCATCTTTTGCAAAACGTTCACCGCCACTCCCTGGCCCAGCTTGATGAGTCCCAAAAGCAGATGCTCTGTGCCGACGTAGTTGTGGTTAAATCGGTCCGCTTCCTTCCTGGCAAGCGCCAAAACCTGTTGAGCTCGCGGGGTGAAATTATTCATTATTCGATGGCGCCTTAGTCAGGCCATTGCCCGACTCTCTCGCCATCTTACTAATATCAGGTTTGGGAAAGAGTTTCAAACGGTCGCGGATAATTTGGGCGCGTAGATGATCGCGCTCTTCGGCATTCAGTTTTTGTTGCGAGCTTTTTTGCAAATGCGCCGGCTGCGTCTCGATAAATAATTCATCGACCTGCAGGCGCTGGTCTTCGGGAAACGCGCCCAAGTCCATGCCAAGTTTGATGATCGACAGCAGGTTGAGCGCTTCCTTCGACGGCATGGCGTGCGCGTAGGTCAAAACGCCATAGGCGCGACCGATCTGGTCGCAGAGTGTGTTCGGTTTTTTCTGGAGCAAAATTTGCCGCGCATCGTGTTCCTTTTCGATGATTGTTTCAATGACTTTGCTCAGACGATTGATGATCTCTTCCTCCTTCTCGCCGAGCGTGGTCTGATTTGAAATTTGGAAAAGGTTACCCATCGCTTCGGTCCCTTCACCGTAAAGACCGCGCACCGCGAGACCGATTTTGCTCACTGCTTGAATGACTTGATTGATCAGATCGCTCAGGACAAGCCCCGGCAAGTGGAGCATAGCGGAGGCACGCATACCAGTGCCGACGTTCGTGGGGCACGCAGTCAGGTATCCCAGCCGCGGATCGAAAGCGAAGTCCAGTTTGCTTTCAAGTGCGCTGTCGATCTTGTCCACCAGCTTAAATGCCTGTTTCAACTGCAGGCCGGAGCGAATCGATTGCATCCGCAGATGATCTTCTTCGTTGATCATAATGCTAAGAGTTTGCCGCCGATTCACTACCACCGCGCTCCCCGCGCCCTTGGCGGCATGCTCGCGACTGATCAGGTGTCGCTCCACAAGCACCTGCCTGTCCAAGGCCGAAAGGTCCTGCAAGCTTTCAGAGAACGATTCCTGCATTTCCGGAAGCGCTTCCACATGCGACCTGATCAGTTCGAGAATTGAACCGCGTTCCGCTTTCTTCGCCCAGCCCGGAAACGGACGGTGGCGCAGATTGCGCGCGAGCCGCACCCGGCTACTGATTACAATCTGGTGGTGCGGCCCTTCACCGCGCAGCCACTCTCCCGCAGTGGAAAGCATGTTTGAAAATTTCATGGTGAATTGGAGAGCTCGCTTTCAAGCTGTTTAATTTGATCGCGCAGCGAGGCGGCCGTCTCGTAGTTCTCATCTGCCACGGCTTTCTGTAGATTTTCGGTCAGCGCGCGCATTCGGTGACTGAGCGCAATTGAGCGCTGCGCGCGTTCCGGCAGTTTCCCGACATGTTCGGTGCCTTTATGCATTGCTTTCAAAAGCGAGCCCAGGCCCTCTGCAAATGTGACGTAGCATTCGCTGCATCCGAGGCGTCCAGTTTTTTTTAAATCAGCGTGGCTAAAACCACACATCGCGCATTTTTGGGTCGATCCTCCTTTTTCGATCTCGTCCGTCGCGCCCAGGCCGAGCAGCAGGTCGGCAAGCGCGAAGCTGGTGGGGTCCTGTACACCTTTTTCTTTGGAGCACGCTTCGCACAGATTCACCTTGTGCATTTTGCCTTCCAGAATCTGCGTCAGGAAAACCGTCGCATCATTACATTTGCAAACGTCGCACAACATCTCTGTTAATTAGACCCTGATATCTTGGAAACATTCAACCCCGAATATTTCCGGAGGTTCTCCGTCAGGAGCGGCTTTGCTCAATGCTAGGCGAAAATCGGTGTGCCCGTTTCGCGTGTCATTTCCCGGAAGCGCGCAATAATGCGCGTAGTGATCGGGCCTGGTTTTCCGTTACCGATCACGCGCCCGTCAGCTTTGACCACGGGAACGATCTCGGCAGCCGTCCCGGTGAGGAAACACTCGTCCGCGACGTAAACATCGTGGCGCGTAATGTCCGCCTTTAAAGTTTTGAAGCCGAGTTCCGCCGCAATCTCAAACGCTACGGACCGCGTGATGCCGCGAAGCGCCCCTGCAGTCACAGGTGGCGTAACAATTTGACCGCGCTTGACGACGAAAACGTTGTCCGCTGTGCATTCGGCAACGTTGCCTGCGTCATTCAACATCAACGCTTCGTCCGCGTCAGCCAAATTCGCCTCTAGCCGTGCCATCACATTGTTCAAGTAGTTGAGCGACTTCACTGCCGGATTGAGCGCACCGGCATTGCAGCGGCGCGTTGCGCATGTCACGATCGTTAATCCCTTTCGATAAAGGTTCTCGTGATAGAGGGTGATTGCTGCCACAATAATAATCACGCTCGGCCATTTACATTGCGTCGGATTTAAACCCAGATTGCCAATCCCGCGCGTCACCACCAGCCGGACGTAACCGTCCCGGACGTGATTTTGCCGGATTGTCTCGAGGAGCGCTTCCGTCATGCCCTGCTTGGTCATTGGAATCTCCAGGCAGATTGAGCGAGCCGAATCCCACAAACGATCGAGATGGTCTCCAAGCCGGAAAACACGCCCATTATAAAAACGAATCCCCTCGAAAATTCCGTCGCCGTACAGGAGACCGTGATCGAACACGGAGACCTTCGCGTCCGCTTCGGTGTAAAATTTTCCGTCGACGTAAATCTTCGCGTCCTTGATACCCACTGTGGTGGGCCGTGGGCGACCTTCGATTGCCGGTTCAACTACTGCATCCGCAGTAGGCTCATGAATTTTAGGTTCGTCTAATACCGCAGCGTCAGTGGTTTTCATAATCGCAAAAAAATCTTCGACGTTTACTCGCGTAATTCAAGCAGCAAAAAATAAAAGACGTTACACCGTTGAAACGTTGAAGCGTGAGCCGTCAACTCGATTCGCGATTTGAGGATTTAACGAGTCACGTCTCCCACTCACTGCAACACTCCATCCTTGATGTGCAACTGCCGGTCGCCGCGCGTTGCCAGACGAGTGTCGTGCGTCACGACAAGGAGCGTCTTCTTCCGATCGCGCGCGAGATTTAGCAAAAGATCCATAATCGCATCGCCTGTTTTTGAATCGAGATTTCCTGTTGGTTCGTCAGCAAAGATGATGTCGGGATTGTTCGTCAACGCCCGGGCGATGGCGACGCGCTGCTGTTCTCCGCCTGAAAGCTCCGCCGGCAAATGATGCATGCGATCAGCAAGTCCGACCGCGGCGAGGCTCTGCGCAGCCTCGTCCATTGTTGCCCGGGACCCGATTAATCCAGGCAGCAGCACGTTTTCCAAGGCCGTGAGTTCAGGTAAGAGAAAATAACCCTGGAAAACAAAGCCCATCTTCTGATTCCGAAGACGCGCCTCCGCGGAGGAGCCGCCAAAATACAGTCGCTGTCCTTCGAATTCTACAGTTCCCGATTCAGGACGCTCAAGACCGGCCAATGTGTAAAGAAGTGTCGTCTTGCCCGCGCCGGACGCACCCGAAAGGAAGACGGCTTCGTTATGTGCGATGTCCATTGAGATACCGCGCAGCACTTCGATCCGGCGCGCGCCCATTCGAAACGACTGGTAAATATCGCGGGCGATTAATTGCGGTGCCTGCACAAGCAACTATCTCCCGCTAAGATCGACATCGTGCAACGCTATCACAAATTGCAGGGGAAGCCGAAGGCTTCCCCTACACACGACGGGCTGCGCGGTCAAAATTGTTCTTATGTCATTCCCAGCGATTCCAACGTCGGCTGATCTATCGATGCGGTCTCGTAAAGTCCGTGGTCGCGTTGGTAATTCGCGAGTGCCTCGCGCGTCAGCGGTCCAATAAGACCGTCCGCCTCTCCGTGATAATAACCTTGCTGTTGCAGCGCCGCCTGCACATTGGCAATAACCTGATCGGGCGGGAGGTGATTATACCCGTAGATGGGGCCGTCCCAGGCATAATAGGCGTTCGGAGAGTAGCCCCAGGCGGGGAACCAGTAACCGGCGTTCCAATAATACGGGGCGCCGAATACAAAAACGATATTGTTACGGTAATGACTATGCCACCAGTTCTGGTCGTGCCACTCTGATTGGTAGTTGCGGAAAACAGTATATTGTTGGCCCTGCCAATTCTGGCTGCCCTCAATGTGTCTGCCTTGCTGGAAGGTCACGGCCGGGGCCTTTGCGGTGTTTGGCTGTTTTGGAAGATTGAAGTGCTGCACCTTAGGTGGCTTGCCCGTTGCCGCGGTCGCTTTCTTTACTTTTCCACCCTTCGCTGCCTTGCCCGCTTGCCCCTCATAAGCTCCCATTGAGGTTTGGCCTTTCTTGCCCTTTTGGCCTTGATAAGCTTCTACTGAGGTGTGGCCCTTTTTTCCTTTCTGTCCCTCATAAGCTCCCATTGAGCCTTGGCTCTTCTTGCCCTTCTCCCCCTGGTAGCCTCCCACTGAGGTTTGCCCCTTGTTGCCCCTGTGCCCCTGATAAGCTTCTGCTGAGGTCTGACCTTTCTTGCCCTTCTGCCCTTCATAAGCTCCCATTGAGGTTTGGCCCTTCTTACCCTGATAAGCCCCCATTGACGTTTTCTTTGGGCCGGCTCCAGCGCCGGTCGTGGACGGAGGCGCGTGCTGCACCGTTTGCGGCTGCTTTTTCTTCTGTTTGTTTTCTTCTTGTTGCGCGCCGTGCGCGCCACTCACGAGCCCAAGACTGCAAATTAGAACAACAAATATTCTCATAAGATTTTTCCTTTTGGGTTCTTTGACCTTTTGAGGTTCTAATTTATTCAACGTTGGAGCGATCTCTTTCGGATGCCTTCGCTGCCACAAAACCTCGCCCATTGCACTCGACCCGCGACTCCTCAGCGCTGTTGGCGCATGGCCTCAAACAACACAATTGCAACCACTGTAGCGAGGTTCAGACTTCGCGCTCCATGCATGGGGATAGTGATGCAGTTATCAAGGTTGGCAGCGAGTAAATCTTCCGGAAGCCCCTTTGTCTCGCGGCCAAACACGAGGAAATCATCGTTCTGAAATTTTACGTCGTAGTACGGGCGTTTGCTTTTCGTCGTCAGAAAAAAATAGCGCGTCCCCGACGGCTGCGCGCGGGACAACGCGTCGAAAGAATCCCACAACTGCAGACGCACTTCCTCCCAGTAATCCAAGCCTGCTCGGCGCAATTCTCGATCATCGAGCGAAAAGCCGAGCGGTTTGATCAGATGCAGGGTTGATCGCGTTGCGACACAAAGCCGACCGATGTTGCCCGTGTTCGGCGGAATCTCCGGCTCAACTAAGACAACGTTGAACACAAAAAATTTAATCTGGAAATCAGGAAGCCATGAAATTGTTTTTGATACTGCCTGTCCGGCTCGGACTTCCTGGACTCCTGGCTTCCAGATTTCTCCGATCCGCCTTATCCGCGTAATCCGCGGTCAGTTGATTTTGCTGGCGACGAACTTCTCCAGCTTCACCACATCAGCCGCGAACTTGCGAATGCCCTCGCCAGTTTTCTCGTACGCCATCGCATTCTCGTTTAGCAACCAGCGGAATTTCTTTTCGCCCAACTCGAGCTTCTCAATCTTCGCCGATTTCGCTTTTTCGGGATTAAGTTTGCGTTCGAGCGGCTCGGTCGATTCGGAAAGTTCTGTCATCAGTTCGGGGCTGATCGTCAGGCAATCGCACCCCGCCAGCTCGCGGATTTGACCGATGTTGCGGAAGCTCGCGCCCATGACCTCGGTCGGGATGTCGAACTTCTTGTAATACGTATAAATTTCATTAACTGACTGCACTCCTGGATCTT
>Ga0209803_1001304_pt1 | contig 16372 bp, 13 predicted proteins | sample GraSoiAngelo_138_FD_185895 | JGI IMG/M metagenome (GOLD analysis project Ga0209803, IMG submission 185895) | Grasslands soil microbial communities from the Angelo Coastal Reserve, California, USA - 14_0929_09_40cm (SPAdes) (version 2) | ecosystem: Environmental > Terrestrial > Soil > Grasslands ...
GACGTTTGCGGCCGAACCGGTCCGCCAGGGTGGACAGAGGCAGCGCGCCCAGCGCTCCGAGCGCGAGCACGGATCCGAGCTCCGAGAGCGCCAGCGTATTGGCGTGGAACTCGATCGCCACGGCGGGGAGGGCGATGATGAGCACCGAGCCTTCGAAGGCGGTGATCACTACCGCGACGCCGGCCCAGATTAGCGTCACGCGTTGCCGGCGGTCGAGCTCGATCACGGAGGGTATAGTCGCCTAGCCCATGGCGACGGTGGTGAGCGTGCAGAACCTACGCAAACGCTATCGTCGCCGTGACCCCTGGGCGGTCGATGGCGTGACCTTCGAGCTGGAGGCCGGCCAGGCATTCGGATTGCTCGGCCCGAACGGCGCGGGCAAGACGAGCGTGGTCAAGATGATCGCCGGATTGCTCCGGCCCGACAGTGGCACCATCTCGCTGTTCGGATCGGACCCGGGAAATCCCGCCGCGCGGGCCGAGCTCGGTTTGGCTCCCGAGGATCCGGACTTTCCCAAGTTCCTACGCGCGCCGGAGGTGCTCGACTACTTCGCGAGCCTGCTGGGCCTTGACGACGAAGAGCGCAAGCGCCGGATCCCGGAGACGCTCGCGTTCGCGGGCCTCGAGTCCGAGCGCCGGCAGGTCCGCCAGTTCTCCAAGGGCATGAAGCAGCGACTCGGGATCGCGCAGGCGATCCTTGGTCGGCCAAAGCTGCTGATCCTCGACGAGCCCACCGCCGACCTCGACCCGATCGGCAGGCGCGACGTGCGCGCGCTGATCGAGCGGCTCAAGGAGAGCGGCGTCGCGATCCTTCTCAACAGCCACCTGCTCAGCGAGGTCGAACGCGTCTGCGACAACGTGGCCATCCTTGCGCGCGGCAGCGTGCTGAAGGAGGGGACGATGTCCGAGGTCGTGCCGGAGGGCAGCAATCTGGAGGAAGTGTTCGTCCAGCTCATTGAGGCGAACCAGCCCCAGCGCGACCACATGCCTTCGTTCATCAGCGAGCGCCAGTGAACGGCGCGCTCGCGGTTTCGCGTTACACGCTCCTCGAGCTCTCCCGACGTCGGGTTCTGCTCGTCTTCTTCATCATCGGCGCCCTCGGCATCATCGCCCTCGGCGGCGGACTGAAAATCTTGTACCAGGTCGCGTCCTCCAATCCGAACAATTTCGGCAATGGCTCGAACGTCGACGCAGCCACCTTCGACCGCTTCCTGGAGCTGCTCTTCGTGTCCTACCTGTTCCAGGCACTCAGCGTCTTCGCGCTGCTCATCGCCTTCGGTATCGGCATGACCGCGATCTATCACGACCTTGAGTCGGGTGCGGCGGTCAGCATCTTCTCCAAGCCCGTGTCGCGCTTTGCCTTCACGATCGGCAAGCTCGCAGCGGCTGTCGCGGGCCTGATCGTAATCGTGGGCTTGCTCGCGGTGGAGGCGCGGCTGATCATGTTTCTCTTCGGCGGCGGGTTGGAGTCAGCGCTGACCGGCCAGCTGCTTGCGGTGGTGGCGAACGCGATCGTCGTGATGCTCATCGTGCTATCGCTCAGCACCTGGATGAACAACATCCTGGCCGCGATTGCCGCGTTCATCTACTACAACGTCATCACCGGTGTGATCTCGACCATCCACATGCTTGCCGACGGTGGGGTAATCGGCAACAACGTTGTCCGGGACGTGTTCGATGTTCTCTACTGGCTCGTGCCGCATCAGCTCGTAAGCAGCGCGGTCCGCGACCTCGCACAGGCCGAGATCCAGATCTCGGGCGGTGTCGAGAACAACCAGGCGCTGGCCACCATCCCCTCGCCATCGGGTGCCGGCGACATCGCCTGGTGGGTGTTCACGGTCCTTGCCTTTGCGGGCCTCGTCTATTACGCGGTCAGGCGCCGCCAGGTCTAGAGCAGGCGCAGCCTGCGCAGGAGATAAGGCCCCGGGCCCAGAAACCCGCATGTCGCGGCGATGTGGGCGATGGAGATCCCGAGCAACGAGGGCGGTCCCGGGAGCAGCCAGAAGGCAAGGCCCAGGGGAATGCCGACGAGCGCCGTGGCGAACGTGTCCGGCCAGGTCCAGCGGCCCAACCGGTGGTAGAGGATGTAGGCGGCGGTAGCAACCACAAATCCCACAGGAGCGCCCCACGCAGCGCTGAGTCCGCCCTGCATCAGGCCGCGAAAGAACCCTTCCTCGAGCGGTCCGTTGACGACGTAGAACGCCGCCTGGAACAGTGCGTCGCCGGCGTCGGCGGGCACGCTCAGCGCGCCCCGGCGGCGAGTGAGCCAGAGCTGCACGGCGACGGCCGCCAAGAACATCGAGGGCGCGGCGATCGCCGCAAACCACAGCTGCACGGCGATGTCCCCTCCTGCCACGCCGAGCCACGACGCCCCGCCGCTCAGCTGGTGCGCGATCAGGAACGCCGCCGCGAACGGCAGCAGGCGGACGGCGAGATCCGTGCGCACCCACGCCCAGCTGTCTGGAATACGCGTCAGCACCAGCTGCGTTGCAGATCTTGGTGTGGGTGTAGCGGAACCTCTCAAGATCGACGTCTTCTTCGACTACCTCTGTCCTTTCGTCTACCGGGCGTCCGTACTGCTCGATGCCGTGCAGCGCTCGGGCCGGAGAGACATCGAGGTTCGCTGGCGATACTTCTCGCTCACGCAGGTGAACTCCAAGGATGACGGCTGGAAGGTCTGGTCCGCGCCCGCGACGGAGGTCGTGAGAGGAAGGCTCGCCTTCGCCGCGGCGGAAGCTTCGCGTCGGCAGGCCCGCTTCGATGGCTTTCACCGCGCGCTCCTCGCCGCCAGGCACCGAGAGCGCCTCGACATCGACGATCGGGACGTCATCGAAAAAGTGGCGCGTGGACAAGGGGTGGACTTAGAGCAGCTCCGGCGTGACATGGCCGATCCGGCGATCCTCGGAGCGCTCGCATCGGATCACACCCAGGCCGTCATGGAGCACGGCATATTCGGCACGCCGACGCTGGTATTTGCGGACGGCGCGTCCGCGTACGTCAGGCTCGCGGAGGAGGTCGCCGGCGACGAGTCCCTCGAGGTGTTCGAGCGCCTGGTCGCGGTCGCCGCCTCCGAGCCAAGGATCCTCGAGATCAAGCGGCCGCGTAAACCGAACTGATCGACAGTACTCGCTAGTACCCGCGAGTTATTCGTTAGAGGGTCAACAGATGAAAATGCGGCATGTGGACAGCCCCGGGGGGGCCCCCAGCACCGCCAACGACACCTGGCGCACCTGGCTCATGACCGGCGTGCGGCGCAACGGAGTCGATCGCCGGCGAGTGCGCGGAGCGCACCTGGGCATCAAGAAGATGCTGGTCGAGGGCATGCATGTGAGGTCCGACAAGCCCTACACCTGGAAGGACTTCTCGGACGCGATGGTGCGCCAGTCTGTCGGGGAGGCAATGCGAGAGCTGCCTTACCGCGACTCGCAGCTGATCAAGCTCGCGTACTTCGGCGGCATGTCGAACCGCGAGATCGCCGATCACATGTGGATGGCCGAAGGCACCGTCGAGCGCCGCTTGCGCCGCGCACTCGACACCATCAGCCGCTACATCGAGCGCGGTCGGGGCCTGAGCCACCGCCTGGCGGTGGCGTTGATGGTCTGGCTGTCGGGCCGCTGGCTCAGCGAGCTGGCGCAGAGCTGGGCGCCGGTGGGCGCGGTGGCGGCCGCGACCGTGATCATCCTGGCGCAGCCGGCGGCTCCGGCCAGGACAGGCCAGGCCGATCCGCACGCCCAGCCGTCTTTCCCAAGCACGACCATGACCGTCGTCCCACCGGTGCCATCGCCGACGATCCCCGCGACCGGGCAATCGGCGGCGCCGCCGACGGTCGGCGTGCCTGCCGCGCCGGTGCCCGTGCCTTCAATTCAGGTGCCAAGCGTTACGCTGCCGGTCCCCCTGCCGACGGTGCCGGCGCCACCGGTCAAAAAGGAGATCCTCTAGGCGCCGTTGCGGGCGTAGATCACGACCCCGTCGACGACATCGACCTGGTGATAGCCGCTCGCCACGAAGGCGGCGAGCACGGGGTAGTTGCTCATCGGATACATGCCGAAGTCGCTCCAGTCGGCGGGTGCCGTGTCAACGATCAGCGCGGGAGGATGCGCCCTCAGGTCGGCGTCGAGGAGAGGCCATACGTCGGGCGCTGTGTCCCAGTTGTCCGGCGCAAGCGATGAACCGCGCGCGAAGCCGCGAAGGAAACCTGGAAAGCGCCCTGACATGACGCGGTTCGATTCGACGTAGAGCGCCGGCCAGTTGCCCCAAACGAACACTCGGTCCGACGGCGACGTGTGCGCGGCGATGTAGGCGGAGACGGCCTGGTGCTGCGGGACCGGCGCCGCGAAGTCGTACGTCAGCGGATCCGCGGTGATGTCAAACGCCGACCACGCGACGGCGGGGAGTGCGATCCCGACGATCGCCGCCCCGGCCACCACCCTCCTGAGCCTGAAGCGATCGAAGGCGAGCGCGGAGAGCACCGCGAGCGGGCCCATCGCCTGGATGAAATAGTGCCAGGAGAGGTGGCCGCCCGCCAGAGATCCGGCCATCGCCACGACCAGCCAGACGACCGTCAGACGAATCGAGACGCTGAGAGTGCGCCAGCGGGTCGACAGTGCGATCGCCGCGACCCAGAACACGACCATGTCGACCAGGAACGGAAGGATGCTGTCCCGCGCCCGCATCCAGACGAGGCTTGGCGTCCAGTTCGTCGACGCGTAGCCGACGAGCGTTCCGATGGTCCACCTCCAGAAGCCAGGCAACGAACCGCTGATCGCGATGAGGCCCGTGGCGACGGCCAGGCCGGTGAGCGCGCCGGCGGTTGTCAGGGCGGCTGCGCGCAACACCGTGGTCCGCTGCTCGAGCCACCACAGAGCGACCCCGATGAGGATCACGTCCACCGCCGCCGACTGGCGGAACGTGACAGCCGCCACGAGCAGCAACCCGCTCCAGAACCACTGCCTGCGCAGCATGCAAAGGACGGACGCGGTCAGCGGGAGCATCATGAAGATCTCGGTGTTCGCCGCCAGCAGCCGCGGGTTCCCGGCGGCGGTGAGGACCCCGTAGAACAGCGCAGCCAGAATGCCCGCCCTCGGTGTGGCGAGGTCGCGCGCGATTAGGTAGATCAGCGAGCACGTCACGGCCATTGCGATGAACGCGACCGCGTGGACCGCCCACGTCTGGTACGCACCGAAGACGCGGAAGGTCAGCGCGTAAATCCAGAAGATGCCCGGCGGCTTGTTGTCCACCCCGCCGTCGCCGTACAGCCCCCCACCGAGGTTCATCAGGACGGCGATCGAGCCGTAGATCGCCTCGTCGCCATCGAGAAGGCGATGCAGGAACTGGGGCAGGTGCGCGACGACGATCGCAAAGCCGGCCAGAGCGGGCCAGGACCGTGTCGCGACGGCGCCCCCCATGCGTTTGGGAATATAGGTACCGCTCACCTAGAGTGGGTCACGCCACCGCGGGCGCGGCGGGCGTAATCTCGAGATAACTGGGGGGACTTTGTTCAGTCGTGTAAAGATCGGCGAAAACCGGGTTGCCCTGGCGGCGGCCTTCGGCTTCGTCGCGCTCGCGTTGATCCTTGACCTGGCCATCCGCCACGACCCTATCAGCGTGGACTTTCACACCTACCTCGCAGCCGCGCAGGTGGGACTCCAGGACGGCTGGTCCCATCTCTATGACCAGGGTCTCGTCGCGGTACAGCAAGCGGAGATCTCGCCCCCAGACTCGGGCTGGCGGCCTGCGCAGATCGCCCAGCCGTTCCTCAGCCCGCCCACGGTGGCGTTCCTGACTGCGCCGCTTGCGGGGCTGCCGCTCAACGTCGCTTACGTCTTCTGGGCGGTTTTCATCTTCGGCGCGTTTGCGCTGGCCCTCGCGTGGGCGGGGGTGAGCAGGGGATGGGCGCGTTGGATCGCGGTGATAGGCGCGCTCACGCCGTGGTTTGTAATGCACGCGGTCAACGTCGGGCAGGTAGTCCCGCTCGTCGCGGCGGGCACGGTGGTCGCGTGGCGGCTCCTGCGCGACCGGCGCGACGTGCTCGCAGGCCTGGTGCTGGTGACGATCCTCCTCAAGCCAAACACCGCCGTCCTCGTGCCCATCGCGCTGCTGTTTGCGTGGCGCGTGCGAGCGTTCGTAGCGTGGCTCGTCGGTGCGATGGCCGTGATGTTTGCCGTCGTGCTGACCATGGGTGTGGACGGCGTGTCGGCTTACCTCACGCAGCTGCAGCAGCCGCTGCCCAGCGGCGCCGACAACCTGACCCTGCACGGCGCCCTCTACGCGGCAGGAACCTTCGCCCTAATCCTTCGCGTGCTCATCGTCGGCGCTGTGCTTGCCGCGGCCTACAAGCTCCGCAGCTCGCCCGGGCTCGTCGTGCCGCTTGCGATCGTCGGCTCGCTTATCGTGGCGCCCTACCTGCACGGGTCGGATCTCTGCTTGCTGGCGGCCGCGGCTTGGATGGTCTGGGAGGAGCGTCCGGCGACGAGCTGGCGAGTTCCGCTCGCGATAGGTTGGGTGCTCGCGAGCCCATATCTCTATCTGAAAGGCTTCAGTCCCGAGTTGAAGCTGTGGCCGTGGCTCGAGATCGCGCTGCTGCTCGCGATCGTCATCGCCGCCTGGCGGCCGTTAACCGTGTGGGCTGACTCGAGGACCCGAGCCCCCGCATAATCAGGTCGCCCGCCGCCACCGGGGAGACCTCTTGCCACTCGACATCCAGGAAATCAATGGACCACTCCGTGTGCTGGCCGGGCCGGGCACTGGAAAGACACACGCGCTTGTCGATCTGTACGAGCAGGCCGTGCGGCGAGGCGTTGCCGCGCGCGACCAGATTCTCGTCCTGACGTTTTCGACGGGCGCCGCGGGTGAGATCGCGAGGCGGATCGACGAGCGGCTGCGGGACGACTACGGAGAGGCGTGGATCTCGACCTTTCACAGCTTCTGCGCGCGCCTGCTGCGCGAGCACGCGCCTGATCGCGAACGTCTTCTACTGAACGGGTTCCAGGAATGGATCGTCATGCGGACAGTGCTCGCCGGACCGGATGCCGGGCCGGGCGCTGGGCTCGACGCCGAGCTTCTCGGCTCCCTAGACCGTGTGCGGCGCTCCGAGGCGTTCGCGCACGACGTGCTTGCGTTCGTCGCCCTGATGAAGCAGAACCTCGTCCATCCCGCGGCGCTGCTGCTTGCCGCGGAAGCCGGCGCCGGCGAACGACTGCAGGTGCTGGCGAGGCTCTACCAGGCCTACCAGCAGCGCATGGTGGACGCCCGGCTGCTCGACTTCCGCGACCTCATCTCCAGCGCGATCGAGCTGCTGCAGTCGAGCCCGTTGCTGCGCGACGCGCTGCGTTCGAAGTTCCGGCTGGTGCTCGTCGACGAGTTCCAGGACGTCGATCCCGCCCAGTTCGAGCTCCTGCGTCTGCTCGCGCCACCGGAGTCGAGGCCCCGACTCGTCGTGGTGGGCGATCCAGACCAGTCGATCTACGGTTTTCGCGGCCCCGTTCCGCGCCTGTTGAGTCACGATTTCGCGGCGGCGTACGGCACCGAGACCCGACTGCTCGACGACTGCCGCCGGTGCTCGCAGGAGGCGTTGGACGCGGGCGAGCGTCTTCTGGCCGCGACGCAGCCGGGGCGCGCGCCACGCATGCTGCGCGCGACCTCAGCCGCCGGAGGTTCTGCCGTCGTCGTCGCTCGCGAAAGCGACGCTGTCGACGAGGCACACTTCTGCGCGCGCGAGATCAAGCGGTTGCGGTCGGAGTGGCCGGACCTCAAGCTTACGGATTTTGCGATCGTGCTCCGCAGCACGACCGCGCTTGGTGCACCCTTCGAGGAGGCCCTACGCGCACTAGGACTTCCTTATGAAGTGCGTGGCTGGGGAGCCACCGCCCGCAACGAGGTCGTGCGGTTCCTGGTCGGATATCTCGAATCGCTGCGCCGGCCCGACGACTCGGAAGCGTTGGAGAGCGCGCTTGCCTCAAGCCTGTGCGGTGTGGGGCCACGGACCATCAGCCGGCTGCGGGCGTACGCGCGTGAGCGCAGCAGGCCCCTGAAGAAGGCTGTCGACCGCGTCATGTACTCGCTCGCCGCGCGCGACCCCGAGCGGTATCCACTGCCCTGGGGCGGGGATGCGCCGGCCGGGCGCGCAGAGGGCGCACCTCAGGAAGCGCGGCCGGAGGCCGACTTCATGGCGTTCCTAGGCGCCGAAGAGCTCGACGCCCTCCACCGCGCCATGGTGGTGCGCGAGCGCCTGCTCGGGCGTGCACGCACGTTGCCGGTCGCGAGCCTTGCCTACGCGGTCCTGATCGAAGAGGGAGCGATTGGTCGCCTGCTCGACCTCGAGCTGTCGCCTGAGCAGCGCGAGGAGGCGATCGCCCACCTGAGGTCCGCGATTGAAGGACTGGAGTCCATCGAGCTGGTCCACGAACGGATGCATGGAGCGAAGCCGCTGCTGGCCGACATCACGGGTTCGCTCGAGACCCTGCTCGCCGCCGCTGCGGACGACACGGAAGCGGCGGCAGGGTCGCGTGACGCGGTCCAGGTCATGACCGTGCACCAGGCCAAGGGCCTCGAGTTCGAGGTCGTCTTCTGCGCTGGCTTCGCGCATGGGCTGTTCCCGCTCGACGCCAAACCGCACCCGCTGCTCGACGCCGATGATCGCGCCTGGTTGGAGCGGTTCAAGGTCGGGTTCATGCCGTCGTGGCCCTCTGATCCCGACGGGCACCTGGCCGAGGAAGCACGCCTGGCCTTCGTTGCGATGACCCGAGCGCGTCGCCGGCTGTACGTGAGCTACGCGGACGGCTATCTGCGACAGGCGGGGCGTTCGGTGTTCCTCGACATGGCGGATCCCGTCGCTGAGGTTCACGAGCTCACACGCGCGTCATCCCGGCTCGCGCCAGAAGACGTCTTGCTGGGGAGAGAGGCGGAGGTGCTTCTAGCGGCGCATCCCACGGCGTTGAGCGAAGCCACGCTCGCGCGCGCGGCCGGTCTCGGTCTCGACGTCGGATTCCTCACGGACCCCATATCCGGCGAACCGTTCGAGCCTTACGGCGACGATCGCAACCCGGCCACCGTCGAGATCGATCACTTCAGCCCCACCACGCTCAACGACTACTTGAAGTGCCCGCGGCTCTACTGGTACAACCATCATCCCGGCCTGGTCGAGGAACCGCGTTCGGTCGCAATGGAGCGTGGCGGATTTCTGCACGAAGTCCTGCAGGACTTCCACGAGCACGAGAGCGAGTGGCACCCGCTCGAATCCGATCAGCAGAGGCAGTGGCTCGAAGATGCCTTGCAGCGACACCTCGACGGCTACCTATCGCGAATGGAGGGCGTCCTCGACCGCAAGCGCGAGGAGAAGCAGGTTCGCTCCGTGCTGGGCAACTACATCCGCTCGATCACGGGCATGCAGTTCATACGCCGCCTCGGCACGCTCGCGGTCGAGAAGCGGTTTCATCTCCAGCTCGACGGGGTCGAGGTCGTCGGCAAGATCGACCGCGTCAACGACGTGGGCGATGGTGAGGTGGAGGTCGTCGACTACAAGACGGGCTCAGGCAAGCCGATGCGCTTCGCCTATGAGATGTACTTCGGCCCGGAGCTTCACGATGTGCAGCTGGCGCTCTACTACCTGGCGTGCAAAGACGGCCTCGACGACGAAGGCAAACCGCTTGGCTTCCAGCCGCGGTTCCTCTCCCTCTGGTATCCCAAGGACTGGGTCTGGGGCGGCATGCGCCAGGACATCTTCAGCGTCGGCCGCCCTGCCGGCCTGAAGGAGTACCGCGAGAAGCCCCTGACCACGGAAGACCTCGAGCGCAGCCGGGCCGTGGTCATGAATGCGATCGAGCGGATCAAGGGCGGGCACTTCGAACCCGCCCCGCGCGAGCTCCCGGGCACGTGCGTGACCCGGTTCGGGTCGTGCCCGCACGCGGCGATCTGCTCCTACGGCGGGGCTCCGCCCGAGTGAGCGCCTTGCGGGTCGGCGGTCCCAGCCTGAGCCCAGAGCAGGCAGCGGCCGCGCACGCAGGCCCGCAGGGGGCATTCTTGATTGCTGCCGGCCCGGGCACCGGAAAAACATTCACTGCGACGGAGCGCTTCTGCTGGCTCGTCGAGCAGGGCGTCGCGCCCGACCAGATCCTCACGTTGACATTCAGCGACCGGGCCGCCGAAGAGCTTCGATTGCGCATCACAGCGGAGCTGGGCGCGCGCCGCCCGGACCTGGCGACGCAGCAGCTCGCCGGGCGCGCGCAGGGCGCACAAATTCTGGACTCCAGCTGGATCGGCACCTTTCACGGCGTCTGCGCGCGCCTGCTCGACGAGTTCGCATATCTGGTCGGCGCACCCCGCGAGATGCGTGTCCTGGACGAGACAGGGCAGAAGCTCTTCCAGCAGCAGCTGATCGCAAAGCTGCGCAGCGGCGCGGCCGCTCCGTTCGACCCCGACTCTTTCACCGCGCTCCCGGTCGACGACCTCGACGATCTTCTCCGCTCCGGTCTTCGCTTCCTGCTCAAGCTCAAGGGCCGCGGCATCAGCCCCGAGAGGTTTCGCGAGCGGGCATCCGACCTGCACGCGCAGCACTGGGGCGGGCGCCCATCGCCGAACGGCTCGGGCGGCCCGGACCCCGCTCGTGCGGAGCTGGAGGCGATCGAGGTTCTCTTCACGATCTACCGCGCGTACGAGGACGGCCTGCGCGAGCAGGGCCTGCGCGACTTCGACGACCTGCTCCTCGAGGTCATCGACGCCCTGGAACGAGTGCCCGAATTCCGCCACCGCTGCCGCGAGCGCTTTCGCTACCTCATCGTCGACGAGTTCCAGGACACCAACCGCATCCAGCTCGACTTCATCCGTCTTGCCGCGGCCGAGGCATTCGGCAATGTCACCGCGGTAGGCGACGCCAAACAGTCGATCTACGGATGGCGCGACGCCGAGATCGACAACATCCGCAGCCTCTTTCCCGGGTTGCGCCTGCCTCTGACCCACAACCGACGCTCGTACCAGGGCATCCTCGACTGCGCGACCGACTTCATCCGCCGAGATCCAGACTTTGCCGACGAACCGGACCTGGTCGCGACCCGCGGTAAAGGCACTTCGGCACCAGTCAGCGTGCTTATGGCGCCCGACGCGCGAACCGAGGCTCGTTCCGTGGCCGAAACGATCCGGCGCCTGCACGTGAGCGGGCGAGCGTTTCGTGACATCGCAGTCCTCTCCCACTCCGTGCGCATGCTGCCGCGCGATTTTGAGGACGAGCTCCGGCGCCAGGGCATTCCCTACGTCACGAGCGGCGGCTCGGGTTTCTTCGACCGTCAGGAGATCAAGGATGTCCTGGCTTTGCTGCGCCTCACCGAGAATCCGATGGACGACGGCGCGCTGGTCCGGCTGTTGCAGGGTCCGATCGTCCGTCTGCCAGACGCCGGGATGTACCGGCTCGCCGCGCGTCGCTTCGGGCGACAGGGCATGCGGCTGCGCGATTGCTTCGATGAGTCGAGGCGCGAGGGATTTCCGGAGACAGACCCTAAGGTGGCGGCTCAGGCCGTGCGGCTGGTCGAGCTCACCGATCGCGTCGGCCTGCTGCGCGATGCGCTCACAGTCGCCGACATCCTGAACCGGCTGCTTGAGGAGAGCGGATACCTGCGCTGGGCTGAGCTCGGGGCTCAGCGAGACGGAAGCCCCCGAGCGCTCCTCAACCTGCGTAAGGTGTTCCAGCTCGCCGGGCGGTTCGAGCGTGACCTCGCGCTCGCGGGGATCGGTGATTTCGTTCGCCATCTCGACCAGGTCATCGACGCCGACCTGGCGGTCGGCGAGGCGGCCGAGGAGGCCGCGCTGACGGAGGCGGTCTCTCTTCTGACGGTCCACGCGGCGAAGGGTCTCGAGTTTCCGGTCGTGTTCCTGGTCAACCTACGCCCGCCTCGCCCGCGCGACACGGAGAGGCTCTTCTTCGATCCCGACAGCACCGGATTCGTGATGAAGAATTGGCGCGGCGAAAAACATCCCCACTTCGTCGAGACATCGCCGGGTGCTCCCGCTGTGAAGCTGGCGATCGGCGAGCGCAGGCGCATCGTGTACGTCGGCCTGACGCGCGCCAAGGACGCGCTGTACGTGACCGCGACGCGCGAAGAGGTCTCACCCAGAGAGGTCGGCGCCAATGGGCTGGAGGATCACGACCATTTCGCCGAGATCCTCAGCTGGGCCCTGGCCCATCCCGGCTCGGCGTCGGTGGTCGAGGCGGAGCAGCTGGAGCTGCCGGTGCCACGCACGGCGAACGGCCAGGTCGACGACGATGCATCGATCGTCGCCAGGGTGCTCGACCGGTTGGAGCACGTGCAACCGCGGGCAGCCCCAGCGGATCGTGACACCGGGCCTCGCGTCGAGTTGAGCTTCTCCCAGCTACACGATTTCGAGCTGTGCCCAGTCCGCTATCGCTTCGCCAACGTGTTGCGCGTGCCTGCGCCGCCCGACGAGCTCCAACCGGCACACGTCCGCGCGGCCGGCTCCAGTGAGTTGGGAGTTGCTGTGCACGAAGCGCTCGCGGCCTGGCACATCCGCGGCGGCGACCTCCTCGCGCACTATCACGGGCCACAGGCGGGCCGCGACATGCTCGAGCGGTACCTCGTCCACCCGCTGGCCAGAGCCCGCACCCTCGCGGTTGAATCAGGCTTCAACATGGCGGTCGGCGGCACAAGAGTACGGGGAGTGGTCGACCGCGTTTGCGAGGTCGACGGGCGAATCGCCCTGGTCGATTTCAAGACGAATGCGACCCTCGACGCCGCGCTGGTCGAGGCGTACTCGCTGCAGCTGCGCATCTACGGCCTCGCCGCGCGACGGGGTCTGCTTCCCGGAGGTCGCGACCCACGCCTGATCCTGTTTGACATGCGCCGCGGCGAGCTGCGCGACATCCCCGCCGACAACGACCAGGTAGTGCGTCGCGTGGAATCGGCGGCCACGCGCATCATGGCCGATGATTTCCGTCTCGGCCCTGAGCACGCCAACCGGCCGTGCTCCCTTTGCGCGTTCCGTCCTATCTGTCCTGACGCCCGTCCCCGCCCCTAATTTCCCGCCGGCGCCGGCTCTCGCGGTTAGGGGGCGCGTGGAAACCCGTCAGCGCAGGCACCGGCGGACAATGGGATCCGATTGCACGAAAAATACTTCGAGCGCCGCGAGATCAAGGAGGCGATCGAGTTCGCGGAAGCGGGCGGGATCGCGGTGCACCGCAACTTCGACTCCTATCACGGCTCGACCATCCGGGGATTCACGCGAGAAAAGCCGTTTCTCCACGTGATCGGGCTCCGGCCGCAGCTCGAGGAGTGGGGCCGGCTCCATGGGCTGCGCCCGGAATGGATCCAGCCGGAAAAGCGGCGCAAGGTCGCCCACTACGACGTCTTCGGCCCGGCCGCCATGGCTCTGATCGAAAGGCTCGGCGGAGAGAGCACCTAGTCCGGTCCGCCCCTCCGCCGCCTACGGCGGACCGTCCCCACGCCTTCGGCGCGGGGGCCCCACTATGGAGGGAGGAGTTCCCCGAAGGTGATGGTCGGCGCGATGGTGACGATCTGTTGATCATGAGTTTTGATCAGCTGCCATCCACCCTCATGCACCATGCGATGGTGGCGGCGACAGAGGGCCTGTTGCCGAAGGGGTCTTACGAGGCTTCGGGGGTTGGGTTCGCGGTCTGAGTTAGGGTCGCGAGAAGATTTCCTCTTCCGGGCCGAAGGAGCGTCTGCAGAGCCGAGTAGGCGTCGCAGAGATGGCTTGTGAAGCCCGTGACCCGGGTCAGCGCGGTGCTGGACTGCGCCTCGGGGCGCCGCTTGACCAATTGCTTCAGGTTGATTACAGCGGCGGTGAGCAGAGCTTGAATTTGGACACTGGGTCGGCGGCGGAACTGAGCCCGCTCGAAACCATGCTTGGACTTAAGGTCGGCCATGATGCGCTCGCTCACAACCTGGCGACGTTGGAGTCGGCGCTGTCCCAGTCGGCTGGTGACATGCAGGCGAGCACGGTCTGAAACCTCGGCTCCCCAGCTCCGTTGGAGCTGCCGATTTACTCGTCCTGTAGTGCACTGTGCTTTCAAAGAACACTTCGCGCACGTGTACTTTCCCTTTGGCCGATAGACCGACTTGCCGAGCGTGAAATGCTCGGCGGCGCGAACCAGCTCCGTGCCGGCGGGGCAAACGTAGACGTCGCGGTCGACGAGGTAGGTGAAATCGTCGATGCTGAAGAGCCCGGTGTTGTTGCCCTTTCGCTTCTGGTTCAGGGTCGGCACGATGCCTCTGGATTCGCATTCCCGCAGCCCAGTCTCGGTGCCGTAGCCGCTGTCGCCGACCAGTTCGCGAGGTGCTCTGCCCAGGTTGATCTGGTGCTTGTCCAGCATCTTGCCGACCGAGCTGGCGTCTGAGTCACCAGCAGCGCCGACCTCGACCGCAGTGATGATGTTGGCCTTGCCGCCGTCGACGACAACCTGGGTCTTGTAGACCAGTCGCGAGCGCCCGTTGTGCCGGCTGGCAACCTCGGCATCAGGGTCAGTCGTGCTCACCAACGAAGAGCGCAACGTCGGTTGCTCGGCGAGAGGTCCTGGCTTCGGTCCGGTGCCGCCCTTTTCTCGCGGTGGCTCAGGTGCTGGTGCTGGCTCGTTCAGCGCGAACAGATCTTTGACGAATTGCGCCGGTTCGGGCAGGCGCGGTCCGGCTAGGGCTCGCGACCGCAGCGTGTCGCGGGCTGCGTTGGCGTCGCTCAGCGTCGAGTCGATGAAGAGCACGTCACCCTGCACCAGTCCACGTTGTTCGCAGAGCTGGACGATTCGCTTGAAGAAGAGCTCGTAGACCCGGGTCCCGAAGCGACGGCGGGCCTTGGTAAGCACGCTGTGGTCGGGCAAGGCTTCGTCTAGCTCATAACCCAGGAACCAACGCCAGGCCAGGTTGAGCGAAGCCTCCTCACAGAGTCGACGCTCGCTCCGAATATTGAAGAGGTACCCGAGCAGCCAAAGCTTGAACAAGACCACCGGATCGACCGACGGCTGTCCGGTGGTGCTGTAGTGCTGCTTGGTCAGGCTGCGGACAAATCCGAAGTCGACCGCAGCCGCGAGTCGACGCACGATGTGGTTGGCGGGAACGGCCGCGTCCAACGAGAAGCTCAGGTAGAGCTTCGGCTCGACCGCTTTGGACCCCATCAAGTGCGCTACCTCCTGCTGTGACGTGAGCGAGAACTGAGGTCGTCGATATTGTCGCCGCTCCCTTCGAGTTCGGCAACAGGCCCCAGAGCAAGACCAGGTTGTCAAGGTCGGTCGGACCGCCCTCGATCCAATGCACGAGATGATGTCCATCGCACATCGAGGCGGAGCGTTCGCACCGCGGCCACTTGCAGTTTCCGTCGCGAGCCTTCAGTGCGCGGCCCAGAGCTCCCGAGATGACCCGCTTCGAGCGCCCGACGTCGACCGGCATGGAGTCCTGGCTGAGCAGGACGCGAGTCACGCTGCAGTCGCAGGCCATCCGCCGCACCGAGGTGGATGAGATAGGCAGCGAGAACTCCATCTCCGCCGCCGCGGCCCCCGCCAGACCCTTCAGGGTCTCGATGGTGGCCGTGACCTGGAGGTTGGCCGGCTTGCCGGCCGAGGCCAGCTCGACCAGCGCGTCGGCGTAGCGCTGCTCCCGGTTCCGGTCGTCATGTGCACCGGAAGGCTGCGCCAGCGGCTCCAGCGCGGTCCGCACCGCCGCCCCGCCGACCGGGTCGAGCACGCCATAGAGAAGCAGGCAGCCGTCCTGGGCGGTGCTCATGCGCAGACTGCGCTCTTCGGCCAGCCGCTCCTGGTCGCGGTTGTAACCCGCGGCGTCGACCGCGTGCTTGTAGTGCAGGACCTTCTGGTGGAACTTGCCCGGCGAGTGCTTCTTCGCCAGTGGCAGGAGCTTGATTTCATCGAACCCGTTGCCCAACTCGTCCGCCGTCCGACCCAGCGTGGCCAGGTGAGCAAAGCCGATCTCGCCCGCCTTCATGGCCGCGATGGATTGCGAAAGCTTGCCTTCCTGCTCACCCACGGCGAGGGCGTTCCAGACCGCGTAGGAGTTCATGTGACAGTTGAAGCGCATCCAGTCGGCGGCCGAGTTGTAGCCCTCCGCCTCCCACTGGTTTGACTTGTGGAATTCCGCCGCATAGCGGGCGAAGTCGAGCTCCAGGCCGTCGATGAAATGCCGCAGGCTGCGCAGGACGAATCCCTTGTCGACAACTTCTGGCTTCAGCTCAATCACGTACCCAGACTACCAAACTAATGTTTGAATGTCCAGTAAATTAACATCAAATCTAATTCAAAACCGCGTCGCCTGGGCCGCCAGGCCCGCCCTGTCGCCTGTTCACCGTCCCGTAGCCAAAGCGACGCTTCAGGCCGCCAGACCCTACCCGTCACCCCTCTTCATCGTCCG
>Ga0209803_1001312_pt1 | contig 16332 bp, 15 predicted proteins | sample GraSoiAngelo_138_FD_185895 | JGI IMG/M metagenome (GOLD analysis project Ga0209803, IMG submission 185895) | Grasslands soil microbial communities from the Angelo Coastal Reserve, California, USA - 14_0929_09_40cm (SPAdes) (version 2) | ecosystem: Environmental > Terrestrial > Soil > Grasslands ...
TGCCGGTGCCGCCGTGAAATTGATAAACGCCGTTCGCCGTGATCGTCGCCGGCTGATGAAATTTGTAAGGCGCGACGTTTTTCGGCAGGTCGGGATCGATCCAAAAACTTACTTCGGCCGGGCGAACATTCGCTTTGATATTCGAGACGCGAACTTCGTGCTTGGCGAAGTCGTAAGTAAAAGTTCCGGTGCCAACGCCTTCGTCGCGGGTGATGTGGAAATTTTCGTAAGTGACCGCGCCGTCTGCGAAATGCACTTTTGAGGTCGCATTGTTCATCCATTGGCCGCGAAAACGGGTGCGATCGAGTGCGATATTTCCGTCACCTTGCCAGCTTTCCGGATGTCGATCTTTCCCGCGAATGGCGAGTTGAATCACCGGCGGGCGCGGGCATTCCCATTCCCCCAAAAATTCCTGTATTTCCGGAGGCAGGAACGGACGCACTTCACTCGGCGCGAGCGGCCCGTCGATGTTTAACCGAAACTCGTTAGGCGCCTCGAACACTTCCGCGCGCAAGTCGCCGGTTGGATGTCGAATCCGGATATCGCGCAGCCAGGTACGCTCGCCGTCCCAGGAAAATTCCAGCCGACATTGCGAGAGCGGCAAATTTTTGTAAGCGACATTGTCGACCGCGGCGTGGCCGATCAATTTCAGCTGGGGGCGCTCGCCCCTGAAATTCGCCGACCCCGAAACGTCGATCACCGGCGGCGAATTGAAGGTGGCGTCGGCCAGCGAGGCCCCCGCGTCCGCCGCGTCGAGCACCGATTTGAGATCGAGGCTGCTGCGAGCTTGAAAATTTGCAGCCTCCGTTCGTCGGCTCCAGTTCGCAGTTGCGGCAAAGCCGCCCAAACGATCGTTCCATTCACATCGCGAAATGTTGAGGGTCTGATCGCTCCACTCTGCCGCTACCACAAAATCGCGCATCTCGTAACCTTTTCTGATGAGCAAATTTCCTTGGAGCGTCGCTTCGGCCCGGGCGTCTTCAAGCTGGGCGAGGTCGCCGCTGAATTTTACCTGCAGCGAAGGCGGACCGTTCGGAAAACTAAATCGCTGAAGCTCCGAAACGACCCGGCGTAGAATCGACAATCGCTTTTGTCGCTCCTTCTCCGAAAGCGGCGGCGATGGCTGATAATCCGCCCGTTTGATCAATTGACCGGTGGCGGAGACCCGCACGCCGCAGAGAATTCCTTCGGCCTGGCTGACGAAAATCTGTTCCGGGGGAAAATAGATATGCGCGTGAAATCTTCTGAGCTGCGGCTGCTCGGTTTTGCCCTGAGGGCCTTTCAGCGGAAGCGTGACCTCAGCGTTGCGAACATCGAGCGCGTTCAGAAACGGCTGATGATGAAAAAAAGCGGCGTAATTGATATCGAGCACGATTTCACTGATGAACGCGAGCGTGTGAGTGCGGTCTTGATAGCTGAAAATGCGGACGTTCCGCGCGACCAGCCCGCGAAATGGATTGAGGGTAAGACGGCCGATTGATGCTTCGACGCCGCTCCGGTGCAATTCCTCCACGATCCGCGCCCGGGTGCGCCCGCCAAAACCTTTCCGCGCCAGATACCATCCGCCGCTGATCGCGGCGGCGATGACCAGGACAACCGCTAACCGCAAAATCGAACGCGCCAGCGGGTGCGCGAAGGTCGACCGGCGATCTTGCGCATACTCAACATTCTTAGGTTTCTCAGCGACAATTGGCATTAGCGGGGCAGTACACAGCCACAGATCAACCCAGATTTACACTGATTTTTACGTAAGCCGTTTTCGCGCTCTTTGATCTGCGTTTGATCTGTGTGAATCTGTGGCAATGACAATTTCGGATCTCCCAGCGATCAATGCGTCGCTCAACGCCGTCAGCACCGTTTTCATTTCGGCGGGCTGGTTCTGGATTCGGCGCAACCTCTGGCAGCGTCATGTGCCGTGCATGATCATCGCCCTCACTGCATCCACCGGTTTTCTTGTCGGTTACATCGTCTATCACGTGCACGTGGGCGAAAAATCTTCCGGCTATACCGGATTGATCGCGTGGATTTATTTCCCGCTTCTCATCACGCACGTGTTGCTCGCGTTTGTCACGCTGCCGCTGGTGATCGCTACGCTGGTGCCAGTGTTCCGGCGCCGATGGGATCGCCATCGCCGGCTTGGGCGCTGGACAATGCCGATCTGGCTTTATGTTTCGGTCACCGGCGTGCTCGTTTATTTCATCCTCTACCATTGGTTCCCGCCGCCGAATCTTGCACTCGGCCAGCAGTTGATGTTTGCTCAGGGACGCAGCGACAAGGCAAAATGAGCCTATGGTGACGATCGCGACATTTAACGAGCCGGACAAAGCGAAGCGTCTAAAGCAGCGCTTTCAAGAGGCCGGCCTCAAGGCGGACATTCATAATGAGGGCCACCTTCAGGCGGTCGCGTTCATGTCCCGGCCACGAGCCAACGCCAAGATCATGGTGGACGACATCGATTTCGAACGCGCGCACAATTTAATGATCGAATGGGAGACAAGCGACCCCGATGTCGCCGCCGCCATTATCCGCTGCCCGCAATGCGGATCGTCGAACATCGAGTATCCGCAAATGACGCGCAAATTCATGACTCCGGCCTTGGTCGGGCTTCTCTGCGCGCTGAAAATCATTCCCAAGGAATTTTATTGCCAGGATTGCCATTACACTTGGAGCAATGAGGAAGAGCGTACCATCGGCCGGCTCTGGCACCGCTTCTTCCCGGGACGCGAGGAAGCGACCTGATTTTTGGGCGCATCGCGGCTGGAAATTGGCCGCGCCCGCGACAAAATTACCGGCCCGCGCTATTTGATCCATGAAGTGGCTCTTTGTCCTGTTTCTCGCAATTATCATTTTCGGCGGCGCCGCCTGGTTCGGATACAACTTTGTTTTCAAGGAAGATATCCAGGTGCGCAAAGAGCAGCGCGGCGAAGTCACTCCCGAACCGCGCATCGATCTAACCGTGCCGGAATTTGAGGAGGCGGCCAAATTGCGCCAGGACGGAAAAATTCCGGAAGCGCGCGCCGCCCTCACCGCTTTTATCCAAAAATATCCAAACAGCCCCCACGCCGACGAAGCCAAGGACTTATTGGGCGAGGTGAATGTCGACATTCTTCTTTCGCGGACGCCGTCGCCCGAGAAAGAGGAATACATCGTCAAACCCGGCGACGTTTTGCAGAAAGTCGCGCGCAAAGTAAAATCGACGCCCGAGTTGATTATGCGGATGAACAATTTGAACGGCACGATGCTTCACATCGGCGAGCGCTTGCTCGTCTCGCATCCGGATATGGCCATCTTGGTTCAGCGCAAACCAAAACTGCTTGTCCTCCTCAATCACGGCGGATTCTTCAAGCAATACCATGTGCGCGAGGAAAAATTGCCGGCCAAAGTCGCATCCAAAGTCACGACCAAGGTCGCCGAAGTGATGGCGTGGAACGGTGGGAAACGTGTCGGCTTCGGCACCAAAGAATTCATCGGCAGCACCCGGTGGATCCGGCTCAGCTCACAGGCCTACACGATTTATTCCGTTCCCGATTCGGCGCATCCGGCCTTGTCGCAGCCTCCGCCTCCACAGGGACTTGGCCTCGCCGCGGCGGACGTGGAAGAATTGAGCAGCCTCATCAACAATAAGACCCCGGTCACAATCACCGATTAGCGCAATGGACCTTCAACCGCTCGATTTTGAAAAGCCGATCCTCGAATTGGAACGGCGTCTGCAGGAGTTGAAGGCGCATTCGCGCGAGCATGATGTCGATCTTGGTTCGGAAGTAGAAGCGATCGAGGCCAAGTTGCGCGACACGCGCCGCCAGGTTTACGGAAATCTGAGCGCGTGGCAGCGCGTCCAGATCGCGCGGCATGTGCAACGGCCGTTCGCGCTCGATTATGTCGAGCGCTGTTTCACCGGTTGGACGGAACTGCACGGCGACCGGCATTTCGCCGACGACAAAGCGATGCCGAGCGGACTTGCCATGCTCGATTCCCAACGCTGTGTCGTCATTACTCACCAAAAAGGCCGCGACACCAAGGAAAACGTGATGCGCAATTTCGGTTGCGCCCATCCCGAGGGCTATCGCAAAGCTCTCCGCCTGATGCGGCTCGCCCAGAAATTTTCGATGCCGGTAATTTCGTTGATCGACACACCGGGCGCGTTTCCAGGAATCGGTTCGGAAGAACGGCACATCTCCGAAGCGATTGCGGTCAATCTGCGCGAGATGATGAATTTGCGGATACCCATTATTGCCGCGGTGATCGGTGAAGGCGGTTCGGGCGGTGCACTTGGCATTGGGGTCGCTGACCGCGTTCTGATTTTGGAGAACGCATACTATTCGGTCATCAGCCCGGAAGCGTGCTCGGCCATTCTGTGGCGCGACCGGCGCCACGCGCCCGAAGCCGCGGAAGCGTTGAAGTTGACGGCGCAGGATTTGTTAAAACTTAACGTGGTCGATGAAATCGTGGACGAACCCGAAGGCGGCGCGCACCGCGATTACGAAACGTCGGCAACAAATCTGGGCATGGCCTTGCGACGGAATCTGGAAGGTATCATCACCACGCCGGTGGATGAGTTGCTCAAGAAGCGATACAAAAAGTTTCGGAAACTCGGCAATTTCGCCGAATCGAAAACGGGTTCGGCGAGTTCATAATTGGTGATGCGACTCAAGGGCTGTCGATCTTGCGGATGCTTTGCCGCAATTTTTCTCGCCGTTTCTACCGCGCAGGCAGGTTCAGCCGCGGGTTTCAGTTATGACCGCGACACCCTCGCATTCGCGAACACAACTGTATTTGCCTACGAACAGGGAAAAATCGTTTCTCACCACAATTTCTTTGAGCGGAAAAAACCGGACCGCTATACCCGCCGCTGTTTCGTCATGACCCGGACCGTCGAGCAGTTTTACAAGTTCGCCCGGTTCGATCCGAACTCTCCGCTCATAGACGAGAGCGAGCTGCATAAACGCATTCGAGCGGTCACGCGCAAACCTCCATGGCACGATCCATTGCCGCCGGAAAAGCGCGTCGTCTTTCCCGGTTATCACAATTTGCGCGAAATGAGTCAGGCGCACAGCAGGCTGATGCAGAGAAATATCGGCCTCGGCTGGGTCGCTTATCTACGGCCGGGGAATTTCCGGATGTTTTATTTACACAACCGGACTTATCAGGAGAAAACGCATCAAGAGCTGGAGCAAACGCTCGCCCGCGGGGAATTTTTCATCGCGTATCTCTCGGATTATCCGATCCTCCACATCAATCATTCCGTCCTCGTTTACACTCACGATGGCCAGCGATCTCCCGACGGCGCCGATCATTATCTCGTTTACGATCCGAATCATCCCGACGCGCCGCGTCATTTGAAATGGCTGCCGGCGAAGCGCGAGTTCAATTATCAGAAAGATCAGGAATTCGTTGGCGGATTCACCCGCGTCTTTCAGGTTTACGGCAAGGTCTTGCAATAATTTCCATCACGCGATTGGACGCGGCGGAAATAAAAACCGCAGCGCCGGCTCAACCCGCATCGCCCAAGCACCTTCACTATGATCGGCGCCTTCGATTTCGTGGTAATGCAAATCCTCGAATGGGTACCACCCTTTGTCGATCAATGCCGCGCACAAAGTTCGCGCGCGTTCCCAGCCTGGTTCATTTGTGCCGGTGTCGAGCCAGATTTTGAGCGGTAGTTTTCGGTCAAGATCGTTGACCATTTTCACGATGACTTGATCGTCCCACCAAACTGATGGCGACATCGCGATAAGACGCGTGAAAAAATTCGGAAACCACAAGCCTAATGAAAGCGTTAGCAACGCCCCAAGCGACGAACCTCCCAGGCCGGTGAATTCCGCTTCCGGTTTCGTGCGATATTGTCTGTCAATGTAAGGCTTAAGTTCTTCGATCAGAAAGCGCCCATATCTTCGCGCCCAACCTTTGCTCCGTTTTTTGCGTTTCGCGCTCGCATCAATTATTCCCGGAGTCGGCGCATATTCGTGAATGCGATCTTCGCCCGTGTTGGCAATCGCCACGATGATCAACGGCTCGATCCGATTTTGCCGAACCAATCGCTGCGCAGTTTCGTCGACCCCCCACTCGACCCCGGCAAACGAGGTGGCCGCGTCGAAAACGTTCTGGCCGTCCTGCAAATACAAAACCGGATGGCGTTTTCGCGAAAAACGCGAATAACCGCGCGGCAACCAAACGAGAACATCGCGACGATTACCAAGGATTTTCGATGGAAACCTGTGGTGCCGCCTGATTGTTCCGGTGAGTGTGTGTTTGGGCATGAAACCGAGACGCTTCGTTGAAGATGTCGAACTTGTCCACCGCACGCCACCCTCGAATTGCGATTTCAAGTTAGGGGCGATTACGCTCCCAGCTAGTGCATCCAATAGTGTTGCCCATTAACGTTGGATGTTTGCCTCAACACTTACGCTTTTGAGGCAAGTGGATTGACCTCAATCGCGTGCTCTCCTTATTGTCGATCTTTCAATGCACGAACGTTACATCAAATGGCACACACCCTGGCTCAACCGCGAGTTTGAAATGCTTGCCTTCGGAAACGGCGGAGGATTACCGCTGATTTTATTTCCGACCTCGTTCGGCAGTTATTACCAAAACAAGGATTTCGGTCTCGTCGGTTCAGTCGCTTCCTACGTCGATGCCGGGAAGATCACGGTTTACTGTCCGGACGCGATCGATCTCGACAGTTTTTACAACAAGGGAATTCATCCAGCCGATCGGATGAAAACGCATAACGCTTACGAAAACGTGATTGTCCGCGATGTGTTCGAACATGCACGGCGCGAATGTCATTGTCATCGTGTGGCCGTGTGCGGTGCGAGTCTCGGCGCTTATCACGCCGCCAACATCGCGTTTCGTCATCCGGATACGGTTAGTAATCTCATTAGTCTGAGCGGTTCGTTCGACATCAGCGATTTTTTCGACGGCTATTACGACGACAACATTTATTTCAACAGTCCGTTTCATTATCTGCCGAACACGACCGATCCGTGGAAATACAATCACATGGGCATCATCATCGGCACTGGTGAATGGGACAACACACGCCACGAATCGTATCGCCTTTCGGAAATTCTGAATTCCAAAGGGATCCAGCACTGGCTCGATGATGGGAAATGGCGCGGCCACGATTGGAATTACTGGCGCGACATGCTGCCGTATTATCTGTCAAAGATTTAGCGGGCTTCCCACATCGGCTGTCTGTCATGTCGAGCGAAGTCGAGACATCTCTCATTGTTGTCTGATCTCATGGCGCGTGATTATGACTTTTGGGTTTATATCGTCACAACCCCAACTATTCTGTTCTCTACATCGGCGTTACTAACTCCCGGTCGCGCAGAATTTTGGAGCATCGCAAAGAAATCGGTGCAGCTTTCGCCGCTACTTATCGATGCAACAAGCTGATCTATTACGGACATTATTCGGACGCAGACGAAGCGTTCGCTCGAGAAACACAGTTAAAGAAATGGTCTCGAGCTAAATAGATCGCTTTAATCGATCGTTTAAATCCAAGCTGGCTCGATTTGCGAGATCACCTGTTGGAGGATGGCAAACAGTAAGAGATTCCTCGACTTCGCTCGGAATGACAAAAGACAAGATTCTGCTCGGCGCGCACATGTCGATCGGCGGCGGCGTGCAAACGGCAATCGAGCGCGGCTGCTCGATCAACTGCACCGCGATCCAGATGTTCGTGAAGAACAACATGCAGTGGTTCGCGCGTCCGCTCATGCGCGAAGAAATCCGCGCCTTCCTCGAACATCGCCAACGCGGCGAGTTATTATCGATCTTTGCCCACGCCAATTATTTGATCAATCTCGCGACCACCAATCCGCAGTTTCACGCGAATTCCATCCGCGCTTTGTTTGAAGAGCTTACTCGGGCCGATCAGCTCGAGCTTCCATTTCTGGTTCTTCATCCCGGCGCGCATCTCGGCGCAGGCGAAGAAGCCGGACTCGAAAAAATCGTCGCCGCGATCAACCGCGTGTTTCAAAAAAATCCGAAAGTCAAAACCCGCATCGCGCTCGAAACAACGGCTGGCCAGGGCTCATGTCTTGGTCATCGCTTCGAGCAGATCGGTTACATCATCCAGAACGTGCGCGAACCGGAGCGCCTTTGTGTTTGTCTCGACACCGCACACGTTTTCGCCGCCGGCTACGACATCGGGAGTGAAGCCGGGATCAAGAAAACATTTCGCGAATTCGATCGCGTAATCGGATTCAACCGTCTCGCCGCCATTCACGTGAACGATTCCAAAACCGTGCGCGGTTCGCGGGTGGATCGACACCAGCACATCGGAAAGGGCCAGATCGGCCTGGACGCATTCCGCTTTATCATGCGCGACCGGCGATTTCGAAAAATCCCAAAGGTTCTCGAAACGCCGAAAGGCAGGGAATTGCGTGAAGACGTCGCGAACATGAAAACGCTCCGTGGACTGCTGAAAACACCACCCACAGGTAGGGGCGGTTCGGTGAACCGCCCTACCTAGCTAATTAACCGGATTGCCAACGGATAACGATAGAGCTTGCCTTCGCTGGCCTGGATCGAGGCGACGATGACAAAGATAATATTTAGAATGTGCAGCAGAATCAGGATGGGAATCCCGATCAAGACAATGATCAAAATCGCCGCGATCGCGTTCCAGATCAGCATCGAAATCTGGAAGTTAAGCGACTCTTTGCCGTGGGCGTCGATCTCGGGTGAATCCTGACGCTTGGCCAGCCAGATGATAAGCGGCCCAACAACGTGACCCGCGACCGGCACTAAGAATCCGACTAAAGCAGTGGCGTGCGCAAGAATGCACCACGTTCGCACACTGGAGGGTGTCGATGTTGTCGTTGTCTCCATAGTTATCCTTTCACGCGTTCGATTTGAGCGCCGAGCTCGCTCAGTTTCTCATCCAAATGTTCGTAGCCGCGATCGATGTGATAAACGCGGCTGACTTCGGTGATTCCGTCCGCTTTCAATCCGGCCAGCACGAGCGCGGCCGACGCGCGCAAATCGCTCGCCATCACGGGCGCGCCAAAGAGCCGATCAACGCCTTGGATCACGGCGGTTGGTCCCTCAAGATCGACATGTGCGCCCATGCGTTTGAGCTCTGCCACGTGCATGTAGCGCTGCGGAAAAATGTTTTCGGTGATGACGCTGATTCCGCCAGTGGTGGAAAGAAGCGCACACATTTGTGCCTGCATATCGGTCGGAAAACCGGGATATGGCTCGGTCGCGAGCTCAAGCGGTGCGGCCACGCCGTTGGGCAAAACGGTTATGGAATTGTCGGACGATTCGATTTTAAATCCGCAATTGCTCAGCGCCTTGGTCACGGCTTGAACGTGCTCCGGCTCGACCCGCTTGATCGTGACTCCGTTGCCGCAAATCGCGCCCGCAACCAGAAAAGTTCCGGCTTCGATGCGATCCGGAATGATGTCGTGCTCGGTGCCGTGCAATTCCTTGACGCCTTCCACGATAATGCGGCGGGTGCCGGCGCCTTCAATCTTCGCGCCCATCTTGTTCAGAAAATTCGCGAGATCGACAACTTCCGGTTCTTGAGCGGCGCCTTCGATCACGGTCGTCCCTTCTGCCAGCGCTGCCGCCATCATTACGTTGTCGGTGCCGAGAACGGTCGGCCCAAATTTGCCGCGCAAATTGATCACCGCACCGGTGAGTTTCGGCGCAAACACTTTGATGTTGCCGGCTTCCACCCGAACGGCAGAACCGAGCGCCTCGAATCCCTTCAAGTGCAGGTCGATCGGCCGATCGCCGATGACGCAGCCGCCCGGCAACGAAACCGTCGCTTCCTTGCAGCGGCCGAGCAACGGACCGATGACGCAAACAGAAGCGCGCATCCTCCGGACAACATCATAGGGCGCAACCGAATCGATTTTCGCGGCCGCGACCGTGACCGTGCCGCTGGCGCGTTCCACTTCCGCGCCGAGATGCTTCAAAATTTGCAGCATGTAATGCGTGTCGCTCAGGTCCGGCACACGGTGAATCGTGCACGGTTCACGGGTGAGCAGCGTCGCCGCCAGAATCGGCAGGGCGGAATTCTTCGAGCCGCTGATTTTGATCGTTCCGCTTAGCGGATGTCCCCCGTGAATCCGGATTTTATCCATACCTGGCTAAGAGAAAACGTGAGATACCTGAATAATCCTTTTTTAACTGAATGTCGTGATAATTCTTTTGACGAAGAAAGTCCGAAAGTCCTTCAGCCTGACCAAGGCCAATTTCCAGGGCCAGCAGCCCGCCCGGTTCGAGATGCGCGGGCGCTTGCTCGATTAATTTTCGCACCAACTCGTCACCGCCGGGTCCACCAAAAAGTGCCACTTCTGGATCATGCAGCACTTCGCGCGCTAGCAAATGTCGATCTTGCATGGAAATGTACGGAAGATTCGCCACGATCAGGTCGAATCTTTCAGACAAATTTTCGAGCAGATCGGTCTTTTGAAATCGGACCCGCTCACCTAACCGGAGCTGGGCCGCGTTTTCGCGCGCCAGCGACAGCGCGTCTTCGGAAATGTCGATGGCATAAATTTCTGCTTCCGGAAACTTCGCTGCCAAGCTGAGCGCGATCACACCTGACCCAGTTCCCACATCAATCATCCGGAAATCTGACCTCTGACTTCCCACCGGGGCGTAGGCCCCTCCGGGCCGGAGGCTGACCTCTGACTTCAGGAGCTCAACGAGCTCCTCGGTCTCGGGCCGCGGCACCATCGCGCGTTTATCGATTGCGAACGTGTGACCGCAAAACTCAACCGTGCCCAACAAATGCTGGAGCGGTTCGCCTTGGCCTCGGCGCTTCACCAAATCGCGCAACGGTCCAAGCTCGTTTTCGGCAAGATTCCGCTCGAACTCTAAATAAAGATCCATTCGCGATAGTCGGAGTGTGTGAGCGAGCAACTGCTCAGCGTTTAAGCGCGGGTTCTCGATCTCGTGCCTGGTGAAATAAGCAGTCGTCGATTGCAGGACTTCGAGGAGGCTTTTCGTCTTTGTCATGTCGAGTCCCGCGGTGGCGGGAAGACATCTCTAGATATTTCTGAAATAGTCACAGATTTGTCCACTTCGGTCGAAATGACAGAAATGGTTGAATCACGCGATCGAAGACTCCTTCAATCGCTCTGCCACATCGGCGGCTTGAAGCGCGCGAATCATCTCTTCGAGATTCCCGTCGATAACGCGATCTAAATTATAGAGCGTCAGTCCGATGCGGTGGTCGGTCAGGCGGTTCTGAGGAAAATTGTAAGTCCTAATTTTTTCTTCGCGCCCGCCGGTGCCAATCTGTCCGCGTCGTTGCGCGCTGTATTTCGCCGCTTCCTCCTGCTGTTGCCGTTCCAGCAATCGCGCCCGCAAGATCGACAATGCCTTTTCCTTGTTCTTGAGCTGACTGCGACCGTCCTGGCAACGAACAATCGTGCCGGTTGGAATGTGCATCACTTGCACTGCCGAGTCGGTGGTGTTCACACCTTGTCCGCCCGGACCGCCGGCGCGGGAAACCTCAATCCGCAAATCTTCCGGCTTTAATTCAACATCGACATCTTCCGCTTCCGGCAGCACCGCGACCGTGGCGGTGGAAGTGTGGATGCGCCCCTGCGCTTCGGTCGCAGGCACCCGTTGGACCCGATGCACGCCGCTTTCGTAGCGCAACTTTCGAAAAACCGATTCACCCGAGACTTTGAAGATCCCTTCTTTTAGCCCGCCCATCTCCGACGGACTCGATTCGAGATCTTCCGTTTTTAATCCGGCCGACTCGGCGTAGCGGTGATACATCCGGTAAAGATCGGCCGCGAAAATGGCGGCTTCGTTTCCGCCCGTGCCGGCGCGAATTTCGACAATCGCGTCACGATCTTCATTTTCGTCCGGCGGCAGCAACGCGATTTGCAAGTCGCGCTCGAGCTCGGCCACGCGCTTTTCCAGATCCGGGATTTCATCGTCCGCCATGGCCGCGATCTCAATGTCGCGCGACGTGGCCAGCTCGCGATTGTCATCCAGCTGCTTGCGCGCATTTTCCAATTCGTCCCATTTCGCCAGCACAGTTTTGATGTTGGCGTGCTCGCGCATGGTTTCCCCGGCGCGTTTGCGATTGTCGAAAAGCTTGGGGTCGGCAATCTCGCGTTCGAGCTGCTCGAATCGTTCGCGTTTGCGTTGAATGAGAGGATCAAAGTCCATGAGTGTGGCCCCGAAAACCTTCGAGGACATCAAACGGCGATCGCAAATCGCCGTTCCAGTTCAGCTAACCTTTTTTGCCCGAGCGCACGGCTTTGGTGCTGCCATAGCGCTTGGCGAATTTTTCGACGCGACCGGCCGTGTCCACGAATTTTTGTTCGCCGGTGAAAAACGGATGACAAGCAGCGCAAATACCGATTCTAATGTCACGACGCGTCGAGCGGGTGTGATAGACCGCGCCGCACGCGCAGACGATATCGGTTTCGTGATACTCTGGGTGAATGCCTGCTTTCATCGTCAAAAATGAGCGCCGAATGTAACCGCCTGGGCATTTTACGCAAGAGATGAAACCGAAAGACGTATTGCTGCAAAGATGGGAGGCGATTCTCGCTCAAAAGGGCGACGAGCCCGCCATTTTTAATACCCGCGGCCAGGTCGATCGGACGTTCCGTGGAATTGATGAACGCGCAAGGGGCTTCGAACCAAAGATCGACAAGTTCGCCGATGGAAGCGTAATCGCCGTCCAAATCGGCAATCACGAAGATTCGCCGTCGATTTTCATCGCTTGTCTGCGTCGCGGAGTTGTCGTCCTCCCGCTTGAACAGTCAATGAGTGATCAGCAACGCGACGCTGCGCTCAAAGTCTGCCGCGTAACCGGAATCATTGAGAAGGCCGGAACTGTTCGATTGATCGACAACGAGCGGCCGAATTGGGGCGGGGAAAATCCGACCCTGTTGAAGCTGACATCCGGCACAACGGCCGCACCGCGCGCGATTCGGTTTGGCAGTGAACAGCTTCTGGCTGATTGCGATCAGATCTGCGACACGATGGGCATCTCCGGTGTCGATCTTAATTTCGGCGTCATTCCGATTTCGCATTCCTACGGATTCAGCAATTTGCTCACGCCCCTGATCGCACGCGGCGTGCCGCTTGTTGTTAGTCAGGACCGAACGCCCCGCGCTGTTCTCGCCGACATCGCAAAAACAGACGCAACGGTTTTCCCGGGTATGCCGCTCTTCTATCAAGCGTTTTGCGAAATGGAAAATATTCCGCCGCTCCCCAAGTTGCGCGTGTGTATCTCCGCTGGCGCACCGCTGCCAATTGCCACGGCAAAAAAATTCCGAGAGAAGTTCGCGCTGCCGATCCATTCATTTTACGGCGCGTCGGAATGCGGCGGAATTTGCTACGACCGAGAGGCAAAGAACGAGATCGAAGGTTTCGTCGGCGCGCCGATGAAAGATGTCGATCTTGAAATGATCGATCCAAACGCGCAATCGAGTCAGGCACGTGTCCGCAGCGCCGCCGTCGGCGATGGTTACTTTCCCGACGCCGACGAAGAGAAATTGGGCAATGGCATTTTCGTTCCGGACGATCTCCTCGCGCGTCACGGTTCCGGATTCAAAATCGTTGGACGCGTCTCCGACGTGATCAATGTCGCCGGAAAAAAAGTGAACCCGGCCGAGATTGAGGAACGCTTGCTTCACTTTCCTGGCGTTCGTCAGGCGGTTGCTTTTGGTCGTCCTGCCGGCGCGGGATTGCGAAACGAGGAAGTCGCGGCTTGCGTGGTGGCGAATGTCGATCTTCGCGAAAACGAGCTGATGGAATTCTGCCGGACAGCGTTGAGCGCGTGGCAGGTGCCAAAGCGGATTTTTATTGTCGAATCGATTCCGACGACCGAACGCGGGAAAATCAGCCGACGGGAATTGGCGAAGCGATTCAGGTAGGACATCGCGCCGCGATGTCCGCGGACGCCGCAGCCCAAGGTCCTACCAGCGAAAAATTCTTTGCATTTGCCAAGAAGCAGGCATTGCTAACGAATTGAGCGTCGAGACATTCCTCGAGACGCCCCCTGATGAAACAGAAAAAATCGAAAAAGAGCACGCGGATTCTGGTTTTGGAACCGGATGAACAATTGGCGTCCGCAATCATGTCTTCTTTACAGGAGGCGGCTCCGGACGCGTTGGTAGAGATGACGCATAGTCTGGAGGAGGCGCAGCAGCTCGCTCAGGGAGTGAAGCGCGAACTTTTTGTTCTCGACGTCGATGCAGCTCCGGATCTTGGCCAAGATTTTCTTTACGATTTGCGGACGAGCCACCCGAATGCCCGCGCGATCATTTTAACCGGCGTTCATTTGCCCGAGCAACGGGAACAAGTCGCCGGACTCGGCGCGATTCACTTTCTCGAGAAGCCGCTGGTGCAATGGGATTTTGTCGATCTGGCCGAGCGTTTGTTGCGTTCCGCCAAGGCCAAGACCGCGGAAAAATTTCAAGGTACGCTCCGCGATCTCCAATTCACCGACATTATTCAGCTTAAATGCATGAGTGGCGCGACCGCGGTAGTGGAGTTCATCGGGCCGAGCGGCGAAAAAGCGCGAGTTTTCTTTGAGAAAGGGCAGGTCCGTCACGCGACTGCTCCTGGTCGACAAGGAATGGCGGCGTTCAATGAGATTGTTCGCTGGAAAGGCGGAACGATTTCCGAAGTTACCGACGCGCCTTCCAGCCCGCGCACGATCGACATGGATTGGCAGCACTTGCTCGTGGAAGCGGTCCGGGGCGTCGACGAAGCCGAGGCTGCGCCGGCGAGAGAATCGCGCCAGGAGAATCCAAAAATCCTGGTGGTCGACGATAGCCTGATGCTGCTCAGTTTCGTGAAAGAGGTTTTGATTGGCGCAAATTACGACGTCACGACGGCATCGACCGGCGAAGAGGCAGTTCGCGCAGCGCAAACTGGTATGCCGGATCTCATTCTCTTGGATTTCATTTTGCCGGACATGAAAGGCGATGAAGTTTGCCGCCGTTTGCTGGAGAATCCCGGAACAGCTGCAATTCCGGTCGTCTACATGTCTGGCTACGGCGCAGAGGTGCAGGCGAGCCGGAGTGAAAATTCAAATGTGATTGGGTTCTTGAATAAACCGTTCACTTCGGATTTGCTTATTCAAACGGTAGAAACCCATATGCCTCGGAAATCGGAAGAGCCGGAGCCAACCCAGCCAAGCGCGGCGGAGCCGACACCGGCGACGGAAGCGGAGTTCCCGGTCGAACAGGAAGCGGAGTCCCCGGTCGAACAGGAACCGGCCTATCGTGAAGCGAGCGAAGTCGGCCCTGAAATTACGCAAACGCGGGAAACTCCGTGGTGGACCCCAGCGCCGGCGACCGACATGCCAACTGTAGCGACACCGGCGGCATTCGAGCCCGCGGCCGAGCAATCTTACGTTCCCGACGAATCGCTCACCGGCGACGCTTATTTCTGCGGCGACACGCGCTTCTTCTCGTTAAATCGCGCGCTCCAGATTATTGCGACCCAAAAACTCACCGGGACGCTCCGATTCTTTTGGGACAAGCAGCCGGTCGAGCTTTGGACTCAGAGCGGACAGGTCCTCTTTGCCACGTCGCGTGATTCGGAAGTGTATTGCCCCGAAGCGCCGGTGACTCTGAGCAATGTCGATCCGGACCGGATCGCGGCTGCGCGCGCCCAACAACAGGAGACCGGGTGCCCGCTGTTCGTCACGCTCGCACAGGAGAATTTGATTTTGCACGAGCCGGCAATGCAATTAACGCAGCATCACGGGCAAAAACTCTTCGCCGAACTTTGGAGCGCACCGTGCGTTCGCTTTTCATTTCATCAAGGAGCGCTTCCGGACTTCGCCACTGCGCTCCCGGGCGAGCTCGATGTCGATCAATGGGCATTGGCGACCCTGCGCTTCGTTCAGTTTCCGGAACTCGGGGACCGCGCTTCTTATGATCCCACCTCCGTTCCGGCTTACACCCGCGACGGATTTGAGAGAGTGCAGAACCTGCGGCTGACCGTCGCCGAGGCGCAGTTCGCATCCCAGTTCAACGGCGTGCGTTCGGTCCAACAGATCGCAAAAAATCTGCGGCTCGATCTAAAATTCGCCAGCGTGACACTTTTCCGGTTCCTCGCCCTTGAAATTGTTGAATGCTGGCCGGGTAGCAGCGCAACCGGACAGGAAAAGAAGGGCATTTTCCAGCGCCTCGGTCAGGTCGTCGGTCTCGGCGAGTAACTCGGAAGTATTCCCGAGTCGATGAACAAGACTCTCGTCGTCGACGTCGGCGGCACCCACGTAAAGCTGATGATCGAAGGCGCAGACCAGAGCGCGTTCGATTCCGGCATGCGAATGCAGCCGACCGACTTTGTCGCTCGAGTAAAAGAAAACACTCGCGATTG